>Ga0164242_10000696_pt1 | contig 40508 bp, 36 predicted proteins | sample OricomgcompostMG_FD_108783 | JGI IMG/M metagenome (GOLD analysis project Ga0164242, IMG submission 108783) | Miracle-Growth compost microbial communities from Emeryville, California, USA - Original compost - Miracle growth compost (MG) ... | reverse complement strand
GTGTTTCGGTGGTCATGGCGGTCAGGGTACGCCCGGTTACATTCCGAACCCGGAAGCTAAGCTGGCCAGCGCCGATGGTACTGCATGGGGGACCGTGTGGGAGAGTAGGACGCCGCCGAACAAATATTGAGGAAGAGGTCGTGGGCCCGGTTGATCCGGGGCCGCGGCCTCTTTCGCATGTCCCGGATCAGTTCAGTCAGTTCAGAGGGCCAGGCCGTCCCGACATTCACTCGCGCGTGCGACAGCCACCGGGCACTAGACGGTGTCCGCTTGGGGCAGGTATCGCGCGATCCTGAACGTTCGAGATCGACGAAGGGCTTCCGTATGACCGAGGACCCGACCCCCGCAGCCTCCGAGACGGGTTCTCCGACCGACTCGGTCGAGGCGGACTATCGGGCGGTGGAGTACGAGATCGGTCTGTTCTTCCGGAGGTTGCGCTCGATCGGAGCCGGCCTCGCCCGTGATGTGCATCCGGATCTGGAGCCCGGGGGCTATGCACTGCTGGTACGGGTGGCCGAGGCGGAGGGGGAGCGGTCCAGCGACCTCGCCGGCTACTTCAACGTCGGCAAGCCCACGATCAGCCGTCAGCTGCACACTCTTGAGGCGTTGGGGCTGCTACAACGAGAGCCGGACCCGGCCGACGGACGCGCGCAGCTGCTGTCGCTGACGTCCGAGGGCCGGGCCCGGCTCGAGCGGATGCGAGAGGCCCGCCAGACTCGGTTGCGGGAGGTGCTGAAGCCCTGGGGCGCGGACGAGGTCCGCACGCTGGCCCGGATGCTCGGCCGCCTGAACGGTCTGGCGGAGCAGCTCGCTACGGGGTCGCCGGGGGTGCCCCGGGCTCGTCCCGGTTCTGATCCCGCGGCGCCGGAGGAGCATCCTCAGGTGCCGCATCCTCGGGAGAGGCTTCCGGCTGCGGAGGAACCTCGGCCTCAGGCTCAGCCTCGGACGCGAGAGTAGTTGTGGACGCAGTCCCGGCGGGCTCGTCGGCGACCGTCGCCCCAGCCCCAGCCCCAGCTTCCGTCTCAGGCGCAGGCCCGGCTGCGGGTGCAGACGTCTGCGCGGGGCCGTGCTGCTGCGTGAAGGGGGACGGCGGGGTCCAGACGATGCCGGCCTCGGCCGCGAGGGCCGCGTCCAGGCTATCCTTGCGGATCCGCTGATCGATGTAGAGGAAACACGCGGTCAGCTGGCCGAGGGGCTGGAGCGCGATCTGCACGACGAAGGCCGTGCCGATCAGGAGCATGTAGGCGATGACGCCGGCGACCGTGCCGCTGTCGTCGGCGGCGGCTCCGCTGATCCCCCCTGCGAGGACGGAGAAGAGACTCAACGGGATCCGCAGGATGAAGGAGATTCCGCCGGCTATCACTCCGACCAGCAGCGTGATCCCGAAGATCCGCCACCAGGCGTCGCGGCTCAGGAACCACACGCGGGAGAGCGTCTGACGGATCGTCTGCCGTTCCAGGATGAAGGCGGGCGCGGCGAATCGAAGGCGGATGGCGAAGAACAGGGACAGCGCGCCGACCGGGACCCAGACGAGGATCCCCAGGGCTGCCAGGACCCGGCTGCCGGTCAGTGCGGCGGGCAGTTCGAAGGCCAGGCCGACCAGGAGGAGCGGGCCGACGTAGAGCATCGAGGCCAGCACCGCGTAGAGCCGGAGCGCGCGCAGGCCGTTCGCTCGTATCTCGCCGAACGCCTCGCCGAACCTGAACGGCCGGCCCACCGATCCCCGGCCTGCGGCCAGCGCGCTGATGACCGAGGAGAAGGCGGTGATCGTCAGCCAGACCAGGAACAGCAGGAGCAGCCCGCCGCCCACCAGGCCGACGAGGGACCAATCCTGGTTGCGGCTGAGGTCGTGGGCGTTCGGCACGCTCTGGACGATGTGCACGGCGAACGGGATCGTCGCGGCGGAGTAGACGCCCAGGATGATCAGTCCGCCGAGGACCATCAGGAGGTTCGCGCCGATGAGCGCGCCGGGGTACCGGCCCAGGGCGCGGAAGGAGGCCCGGAGGATGTCGCTCACGAGGAGCGGGCGCAGCGGGATCAGGCCCGGCTCGGGATACGCCGGAGCCACTGGGTGACCGCCCCAGGCGGGCTGGCCGTAGGGGATCTGGGATGCCGCCCCGTACGGGGAGCCCCAGCCGTAGGGCGCGCCCCCGTACGGGCCGGGAGCGCCCGGCTCACCGCCGTAGGGTCCGCCGTCGTAGGAGCCGTCGCCGTAGGGCGCGCCGGGGTACGCGCCGCCCGCGGGCGGGCCTGCCGGGGGCTGCTGCTCTGCGCCTTCGCCGGGGCCTGTTCCGGCGCCGGGGTGCGGCGACGGGCCGTGGTGCGGCGTGGGGGAGCCTTCGGGCCCGGGGTCGGAGCCGGTGGACATCGGCGGGTCGCCTGCCTTCGAGGACGCGGTCGGTATGCGGAGGTTCTGTGGATGCCGTGGTCCCGAACGGGGCGGGAATCCCAGGGCGATCATCGTGGCACGGATCCGCGTTCGAGCGGCAGTGGGATTCCGACTCTGTGGATAACTCGGTGTCCGAGACTCTTGACCGGCTGCGGAGGGGGACCCCTGGTCAGCCGGTCCGACGCGGGCCCGGCAGCGCGACCAGAACACCGGGCCGTCCGCGATCCCGGAGAAGGACCGCCTGGTCAGGACCTGGCCGAGGGGATTCGGGCGCGAGTTCGTCCAGCACCGGCGCGGTGGCCTCCGGATCGGAGCCGCCCAGCACCAGGCAGTGGTCCGACTTCGTCCACAGGGTGTGGACAACCTCGGTCCCCCAGCGGGCACGCGCTTGCTCCGGGGACCGCAGCACCGCGACCGTGGGCATCCCCAACGAGCCGCCGTGAGTGAGGAGTTCAGGCAGGCTGGGGATCGGCGCGACCGCCGCGACATCGTCCAGCAGCAGAAGAAGTGGTGGGTCGAGCCGACCGGAGGGTGACCGTGCGGCCATGCGCCGGCCGTGCTCGACCACGTCTTCGAGGAGGGCCGTGAGCAGCGGCATCGCGCTCCCTGAGGGGGCCCGCTGCTCGGACGGTGTCCCTGCCAGATGAAGGCTTCCCGCTTCGCGCAGAAACGATTCCACTTCCAGGCGGTCATGTGGCGAAGAGGGTGTGCACGCCTGAAGGACGTGCAGCTCGGACAGTGCGGCGAGCGCTCCGCGCACCAACTCCAGGGCGGCGTCCCGCAGTTCCGGACGAGGGCTGGAGAGCACCGACTCCAGCTCCCCGCTCCAGCCGGCGCCGGCTCGCGGATCGCCGGTGGTCCGCAGGATCCGTACGGCCTCGTGGCCCTGATGCCCGGAGGCCCAGCGCAGCACCTGGCGGACGGGCCGCCCGGCCAGTGCGGCGGCGTGCAGCCAGCAGCGGAGCAGTACCAGTGCTGCCTCGTACGCGGCGCCGTCGCTGAGGCGGGCGGGCAGGCCGTCGCGTTCGCGGGCGCGGAGGGAGAGCGCGGGCGCCCGGAGGGGGCGCGCGGGGGCGAGCAGTGCGCGGGCTCGGGCGGCCGCGATGCCCGCGTCCTCACAGCCCTCCACCGGGGACCAGCGCACACGGAGCGAAGCGGCGCCCGGATTGTCAGTGGCCGGGTCCAGAATGCGTTCCGGGTCGAAGACGCGACTTCCGGAGGGGAGGTGACGGTCCGTGAGGGCGGAGGTGAGCGCGAGTACGGGCCCGGGGTGGGCCGAGCGCACGGCGTCCAGCAGCGCCTGCCTGGCCGTGCCGGGAGCCGGGGCGAACACGCAGACCGTGCGGCCGGTCAGGTCGGGGAAGGGCGCGGGGGCGCCCGCCGTAGCAGCTGCCCGCCCGCCGGTGCTGCCGACGGGAACGGCGGGGGCGACGGGAGCGGCTGGGCCGACGGGAGCGGCTGGGTCGGCGGGGCCGGGCGGTGGTGCGGGGGCTGCCGGCTCGTCCGCGGAGAGTCCTGTCGGCGCCGCCGGGGACACGGGTGCCGTCGGCGCGGCCGCAGGTATGTCACCGCCGCCGCCGGTGGTGCGTGAGCCGGGGGCGACTCCGCTGCCGGGACGGCCAGCCGGGGCCGCCGTCGCCCCCGCGGTGGCGGACGCGTATGCCCGGGTCGCCTCCCGCAGGCGCTGCTCCCGGGCCGCGCGGGCGCGGGAGCGCGCGCCGGTGAAGGCGATCGCCGCGGCGAGGACGGCCGCTCCGAGCAGGCCCAGCAGCACGAAGAAGGTGACCCAGAAGGCCGTCGCCCCGGGGAGCTGCCCGGCCGGGGTCGCGGGCCAGGCGCCGGGGAGGTCGTTCGGGGCGACGGCCAGCGACCGGATGGCTCCGGGGGTGTCGGAGAACCGCAGCGGGTGCGGGAGGCTCCCGCGCGTGATCAGCCCGGCCAGCGCGGTGGCGACCCAGAACAGCGTGACGCCGCCGAGGAGCAGCGCGATACCCCCGACGAGCAGCCCGTCCGGGACGCCCCCGCTGCGGCGGTAGGCGCCGGCGCCGGCGCCGGGCCTCGCGGAGGATCCACCGGGGCCGGTGAACCCCGCGGGTCCGCCCGGCGCGGACGGTCCTGCCGGGCCCGCAGGCATCCGATCGGCACCCGACTGCTCGGGGACGCCCCGGGGATCGGCATCCGCCCGCCACCCGTCGTGGGCCGCCCGCCACCCGCCGCCCGGCTGACGGCCGCGTCCCGGCGGCCATCCCTGGCGCGGCTGCCCTTCGCCGCCGGGACGCGGGTCGGCGTCCGGGGCCCACGGCGGTTGGGGATCGGTCATCGCGTCGCCTCGTCAATCTGCCCGGGTCGCTGCCCCAGGATCGTGCCACGCGCCGCCGGTCCGGGGTACCCGGGCCGCCCGGCGCGCGTCGCGCCCCGCGCGCCTCCCGCCGCGACCGCCGCGCCGGCCGCGTCGCCGACCGCCGCGGCGCGGCTACGCCGCTGGATCCTCGGCCAGCTTCTTGGCCGCCATGTCCCTTTCGATGATGGCCTCTTCGGTCATCGCCCGGTCCGTGTAGACGAGAGGCCGCTCATGTTCCGTGATGATGTGCTTGACCACTTGGACGTTGCCGTTGACGTCCCACACCGCGATGCCCGGGGAGAGCGTGGGGATGATCTCCACCGCCCACCGCGGCAGCCCGAGGACCCGGCCGGTGGCGCGGGCCTCGTCCGCCTTCTGCATGTAGACGGTGCGGGTCGAGGCCATCTTGAGGATGGCCGAGGCCTCCTTGGCCGCCGCGCCGTCGACCACGTCCGAGAGGTGGTGCACCACGGCGACGAAGGACAGGCCCAGCCGCCGCCCGAACTTGAGCAGCCGCTGGAACAGCTGCGCCACGAACGGCGAGTTGATGATGTGCCAGGCCTCCTCGACCAGGAAGATCCGCTTCTTGCGGTCCGGCCGGATCCAGGTGTGCTCCAGCCACACACCGACGATCGCCATCAGGATCGGCATGGCGATCGAGTTGCGGTCGATGTGCGAGAGGTCGAAGACGATCAGCGGCGCGTCCAGGTCGATGCCGCTGGCGGTCGGGCCGTCGAACATGCCGCGCAGGTCGCCGTCGACGAGCCGGTCCAGGACCAGCGCGACGTCCAGCCCCCAGGTCTGCACCTCCTCGGCGCTGACGCCGAGCGGCTCGGCCGCCTCCGGCACGGGTGCGCGCAGGCTGTCGATGACGTCGGCCAGGATCGGCTGGCGGTCCGTCACGGAGTCGCGGACGTAGGCGTGCGCGACCTTGAGGGCGAAGCCGGCCCGCTCGTCCAGCGGCCGGCCCATCGCGACCTCGATGATCGTGCGCAGCAGGGCGAGCTGGCCGGTGGAGGTGATCGCCGGATCGAGCGGGTTGAGCTTGATCCCGCCCTCCAGCGCCGCCATCGGGTCGAGCCGGATCGGCGTTATCCCCAGCGCCTCCGCGATCAGGTTCCACTCGCCGACGCCGTCCTCGCCCTGGGCGTCGAGGACCACCACCTGCCGGTCGCGGAACCGCAGCTGGCGCAGGACGTAGGTCTTCTCCAGGGCCGACTTGCCGTTGCCGGACTCGCCGAGCACCAGCCAGTGCGGCGCGGGCAGCTGCTGGCCGTAGAGCTGGAAGGGGTCGTAGACGTAGCCCTTCCCGCTGTAGACCTCGCGGCCGATGATCACGCCGGAGTCGCCGAGGCCGGGCGCGGCGGTCGGCAGGTACACGGCCTGGGCCTGCCCGGTCGAGGTGCGTACCGGCAGCCGCGTGGTCTCCACCTTCCCGAACAGGAAGGAGGTGAATGCCTCGGTCATGCTGCTCAGACCGCTGAACGATGGGGCTGGCATGGGCGGTGGCCTCCCTTGGTGAGCCGGCGGGTGCTGCCCGGGGAGCGGCGCCTAGCGGCGGATTCCGGTCGCGAACGGCAGGGTGTTGACGAAGGCCCGGTGGTGCTCGCGGTCGCACCATTCGAGTTTGAGGTAGCTCTTGCCGGCCGAGGCCCGGATGGTCCGCTTGTCCCGTGCGAGGTTTTCGGGGCTGCGGGAGCTGACGGTGATGTAGCCGACGAGGTTGACCCCGGCGGCGCCGGAGGCGAGGTCCTCGCCTCGCTGGTCGACGCGGCCGGTGTGGGCCAGGTCGCGGGGGTCGACGGTGCGGTTCATCTTGGCCGCGCGGTTGGCTTCGGCCTCGTCGTTGGTCTTCTCGGTGAGCATGCGTTCGATGGCGACGTCGGTGGGTTCGAGGTCCATGGTCACGGCCACGGTGCGGATCACGTCGGGCGTGTGGACCAGCAGCGGGGCGAGGAAGTTGACGCCGACCGGGGTCAGCGGCCACTCCTTGACCCACGCCGTGGCGTGGCACCACGGTTCCCGGGTGGCGGACTCGCGGGTCTTGGCCTGGAGGTAGCCGGCCTCGGTGGCGTCCAGCTCGGCCGGCCAGGCGTTGCGCTGCGACATCGCCTGCACGTGGTCGATCGGGTGGTCGGGGTCGTACATGGAGTGCAGCAGCGAGGCGAGCCGGGCCTGGCCCAGCGGCTGGCGGACGCGGATGTCGGCCTCGGCGAGCCGGGCGCAGATGTCGGTCATCTCGCGGGCCATCACGGCGGCCAGTCCCTCGTCGCCGCGCGCCCGGTGCCGGCCGGCGCGGCCCATCGCCTGTGCCTCGGCGGCGAGTTCGCGGTTGTAGTGCATGCAGGCGACGAGGTAGGCGCGGTGCTGCTCGGAGGAGGTGGAGACCATGTTCTGCAGCTGGTCGTAGGACTCCTGGAGCCACTGCGGGGAGTCCGGGTCGCCGCGGCGCTCGACGTCCTTGGCGTGCGCGTCGGGGTCGGCGGGGAGCGTGCGGGCGAGCATCTGCAGGCGGGTCACGAAGCCGTCGCCGTTGGCGACGTGCTTGAGCAGGGTGCCGAACCGGTCGACCAGGGCCTCCTGGTCCTCGGAGTCGCGCAGGCCGACGCCGGGGCCCTCGATCTCGATGACGGCGGTGACGGTCCGCCGGTCCAGGTGGAGCAGCACGGCGATCTCGTCGGGGCCGAAGGGGGCGGAGAGCCAGCGGATCCTGCCGATCCCGGGCGGCGGCCCGACCTCGACCTCGCGTCCGTCGAGCCGGGTGCCGGCCTCCATCGCGTCCGAGCGCCACAGCGCCCGGCCCGAGCGGTTCATCCGCCGAAAGGTGCGGTCGATCTCGGCCCACTTGTAGAAGGTGCGCCGGCGGTAGGGGAGGTAGACGATCGCGAAGGCGAGCAGGGGCAGACCGATCAGGCCGAGCAGCCGCAGCGGCAGGATGGGCACGACGATGCCCCACATCATGCCGAGGAAGGCCCCGGCGATGATCAGCAGGACCTCGCCCGGTTCCCGGTTGCGGCCGATGACGGCGTTCGGCCGGGCCTTTCCGATGAGATAGGTGCGCCGGTAGCGCATCTCCGGTTGCTGGGTGCTCATCAGCGGTTACCCCCCTTGCTCTTGCCGGCGGTGCTGGTGGTGCCGGTGCCGCCGCTGAGCCCGGCCGCGCTGCGCGGCGCGGGCGGCGGGGGCGCCGTGGACTGCGGGGGAGGGCCGGAGGGGCCGGGGGTGGAGCCGCCGCGGCTCGCGTGGGCGGAGACGCCGGGGGCGACCGTGCCGCCGCCGGACTGCCCGCCGCCGGCCCCGGCGGTCGCGGCGCCGCCGCCGGAGCCGCCCTCGCCGCCCTGGTCGGAGCGCCCGCCGTGGGTGCTGATGCCCTGCTTCATGAAGTTGGCCGGGCCGTTGACGACCGCCGAGCCGGCGCTGACCGCCTGGGCGCGGGCGCGGCGCATGGCGAGCATGTCGTCGCCGAAGCCGGGGATGAACCGGTAGATGGCGGCCGAAGCGAAGATCGAGAGGAAGAGGATCGCCAGCCCCGAGAGCACGGTGGACAGCGCGTCGCTCGCGCCGGCGCTGGAGGCGACCGCGCCCGCCAGCCCGAGCACGATCACGATGACCGGCTTGACCAGGTCGACGGAGATCATGATCCCGGCCCAGCGGCGCACGTGCTTCCACAGCTCGCGGTCGACCAGCCCGGCGTAGACGGCGGTGCCGAGCAGCGCGCCGACGTACATCATCGCGGAGCGGATCAGCAGCTCGATCCAGACCACGGCGGCGGCGAGCACGGCGACCAGCGAGACGACGATGAGGATGACCGGTCCGCCGCCGAGGTTGCCCTTCTCCAGCGTGTCGGCGAAGGATCCGAGGTAGGTGGAGGTGTCGGTGCGGGTGCCGGCCCCGATCGCGGTCGTGATCCCGTCCGTGGCCGTGACGACCGTGTAGAGCGCGAGCGGGGTGAAGGCGGAGGCCAGCACGGTCAGCCAGAGGAAGCCGATCGCCTCGCCGAAGGCCGTCGCCAGCGGAACGCCGCGCACGGCCCGCTTCGCGACCGCGAGCAGCCACAGGATCAGCGTGAGGAAGGTCGAGGCGGCGAAGACCACGCCGTACTGGCGCAGGAAGGCGGCGTTGGTGAAGTCGATCTGGGTGGTCGAGCCGATCGCGTCCGACAGCTTCCGCACCAGCCAGGCGGCGGCCTGCGCGCAGCTGTTGGCGAGCGACTGCAGGGGATCGAGGCTGGAGGTGATCCCGCCGCCCCCGGAGGACCCGCCGCCGTGCTGCTGCTCGCAGACCGACTGGCCGAAGCCGATCTGCCCGGCGCAGGGGTTGCTCGGGCTCGCCGAAGGGCTCGGTGAGGCGCCCGCGGTGGCCGGGGAGGAGGGGCTCGCGGCCGCCGCCCCGGAGAGGAGGGTCAGCAGGGTCAGCTGCACGGCGGTCATCCCGGCTGCGAGAGCGCCTGCCCGGCGCAGCGGGCTCCCGCCCCCGGCCGCCGGCCGGCGCGCGGGGTCGTACCGGCCGGACGGCCTTCCCGCACCGGCGCGCGTGCGGGCGCGGCCATCGGTAGCGCCGACGCGGGCACCGGTGGCGCGCGTGCGGGCGCCGGTGCCCGCGGCAGCGCCGGCGGCACCGGTGCTCCCGATGCGGCGGCGGGCACCCGCGCGGGAGCGGGCGTCAGCGCCGGGACGGGCGCGGTCAGCGCGCATAGGTGAACCCTCCGAAGGTGTTGGCGGCGCCGGCGATGGTGCCCGCGTCGGCGGCCTGCTGGCCGCCGTTCACCGGGGCGGGCCCCTGGACCTGGCTGTAGGAGGCCACCTTCCAGTCCCCGCCGGTCCAGTGCAGCCGGAGGGTGAGGGTGAACCAGTAGTCCGTGACGGGGTCGGTGGAGCCCTGGCCGGCGAGGCCGACCAGGCCGGTGGTCCACACCTCGACCGTGGCGCGGCCGCCGCCGTAGGAGTCGAGCTTGGTGCCGACGGGAACCGGGCGGCAGACGAAGGTCAGCCCCTGGGGGGCCCGGCCGTCGGTCAGCCCGAGGCTGCGCGCCTGCGCCTGGAAGGAGGGGTCGAGCTGCTTGCGCAGCGCCTGGGTCGCGGCGGGATCGGTCACCGCGTCGACGATCTTCTGCCGGGTCGCGTCCGCGTACATCCCGGAGGAGCCGAGGGCCACCGTGTCGTTGGCCGCCGCGGACTGGGCTCCCTCGGAGGTCTGCGGGAACCCGGCGGCGATGCCGTCGGAGGAGCCGGTGACCGGCTTGACGCCGGTCGGCGCGGTGGGCTGCGCCGAGGCGCCGGCGGGGGAGCCCGCGCTGCTCGCCGAGCCGCCCGCCGAGCCGCCCGAGCGCGCCGTCGCCGAGCCGGTCCCGTCGGGGGTGCCGCGGGTCCAGTTCACCACCGCGATCACCGCGATCAGGACGGCCACCACCCCGAGCACCATCGCCAGGCTCCGCAGCGGGCTGCGCGGAGGCTGCGCACCCGGCTGCTCGCCCGCGGGGAGCCGGGTGCGCGTCTGCGGCTGGTCGTCGGGGGGCATGGACATCGGCGGCGGCCCTCCTGGGACGAGGGAAGGACGGTCCCGCGGGGGCACGGGAGGTTCCGGTTCCGTGGGTGAGGCGACGGGGGCGGGTCGGGGGCGGTGGACGGGTCCTGGATCCTGGCGGGCGGGTGGACGGACACGGGCGGTGCGGGCACGGCGGGCGGTTCGGGTCCTGCGGGTACTACGGGTCCTGCGGGTACTAACGGGTCCTGCGGGTATGGGCGGTCGACGGGCGCGGTCGGTGTCCGCGCTGGGACGGCGCGGACGTGAGTGCGCCGGGCTGAGCGCGCCGGCATGGCGCGGGCCCGGACGCGGCGGGTTCCTTCTGGCTGGAGGATCCCATGCCTGGGGAGGTAACTGAAGGATTGTCCGATCAACGGTGCATCAGATCGCCATCCCGTACACAATGGTGAACAGTGTGCCGAGCGATCCGATGATGAACACGCCGGTGAGGCCCGCGATGATCAGGCCTTTCCCCTGCTCGGCGCTGAAGGTGTCGCGCAGTGCGGTCGCGCCGATGCGCTGTTTGGCCGCCCCCCAGATGGCGATCGCGAGGCAGGCGAGGATGGCGACGGCCATCACCACCTCGACCATCGTCCGCGCCTCCGTCCCGAGGCTCGCGAAGGGTCCCCAATTGGGCGCGATGCCACCGATGATGGTGTTGATGTCGCCCTTGTCCGCACTGAGATACATGACTTGATCACCCGCCCGATCACGCATTCAAGGCCCTCCCCCGGGGCCCGGAGAAGAGTCCTGCCCATTGTCGGCCAAAACCGATGTCGACTTGGCTACTTCTCGCAGGATGTTCTGTGAGGTCTGCGGCACATGGGCCACGATGGAGCGCATGGGGACCACGGCCGCAGCGAGGACGGCACCGGGGCTCGCGCCGGAGCCCGCGCCCAGGAGCCTACCGTTTACTCTGTGTATCACCACTGATTGCGCTCAGCAACGTTCAGCGTCAGACTATGCGACTATTGCAGCACCTTCGGTCCGCATGTCCAGGGGGCATATGAACGCGCCGACCGCCCTGACGAGCACCGCTTCTGACACCCCGTCCGCCCCCCTCCGCCCCGGACTCCGCTCCCGACTCCACCCCGGCACCCGTCCCGGCGGCCGCCGCGCCGGTCCCACCTGCGGCGATGCTGACGACTGGTCAGGTGCCGCGCGCCGTCCCGCCCCCGGAGCGCGGAGGTGAGCGCGGGCGCGGTGGCGAGCGTGCGCCGGGGCTGGATGGCGGGCGTCGCCGCCCTCACCGCGCTGGGCGCCCTGCTGTGCCTGCTGGTCGTGGGCGCGTACACCGAGTTCGGCGGCTTCGGCGGCGGCAGCGCGCAGCAGACCGCGAGCCTCGCCACGGGCACCGTCCCCGCCGCCTACGCCGGGCTGATCAACCAGTGGGGACGCTCCTGCTCCACGCTGAGCGCTCCGCTGCTCGCCGCCCAGCTCTACCAGGAGAGCGGCTTCAACCCCAAGGCCGTCTCCGGCGCGGGCGCCGAGGGCATCGCCCAGTTCATGCCGGGCACCTGGTCCACCCACGGCATCGACGCCAACGGCGACGGCGACGCCGACGTCTGGGACCCCGCCGACGCCATCCCCTCCGCCGCCGCGTACGACTGCTCGCTGGCGAAGGAGGTGCGCGCGGAGCCCGGCGACCCGGTCGCCAACATGCTCGCCGCGTACAACGCCGGCCCCTACGCGGTGATAAGCGCCGACGGCATCCCGGCCTACACGCAGACCCGGGACTACGTGGCGCGGATCGAGAAGCTCGCACAGTCCTTCACCGCCGCCGCCCCGGTGTCCTACTCCTCCCAGGCCGCCGCCGCCATCTACTTCGCGCAGAGCAAGCTCGGCACCCCGTACCTGTGGGGCGGTGAGGGGCTGGCCTCCCAGGGCTACCGCTTCGACTGCTCCGGGCTGATGCAGGCCGCGTACGCCAGCGTCGGCATCACGCTGCCGCGCGTCGCCGCCGACCAGTGGTACGCCGGGCCGCATCCCTCCCGCGACCAGCTCCAGCCCGGGGACCTGGTCTTCTACGCGACCGATCTGAAGGACCCCAGCACGATCCACCACGTGGGGATGTACGTCGGCGGCGGGATGATGATCGACGCCCCGCACACCGGCGCGGTCGTCCGCTACGACCCGGTCTTCCAGGCCGACTACTTCGGCGCGACCCGGGTCTCGGCGGACGGCGCCGCGGCGCTGCCCACCCTCCAGGCCGGCAACGGCATCGCCAACGGCGGCCCGCCGACGGGCGCGGCGCCGTCGTCGTCGCCCGCGGGTGCGGCGCCGAAGGCTTCCGCGCCGGCACCGGCCGCGCACTGAGCCCTGCGGCGAGCCCGCCGAGGGGCGGTCCGCCGAGGGGCGGCCCGCCGAAGGGCGGCCCGCCGAGGGGCCGGATCCCGCCAAGTTCCGGCCCCGGTGGGCGCTCTGCGCCCGCCCTGTGGCGGCACGGTGATCATGGCATCACGTCTTGGTAACTTCCGTGGCGTCAGGAACCTTTTGAGGCGTTCGCGCCGTTGTGTCCGGGCAGGGGAGAGGACACTGGAGGCCCATACTCCCGGCACATGCCCGGGCGATGACCCGGAGAGCGGTGGAGGTGCGGTGTGCGGACGCTGACGGCGGCTGGAGGCAGCCCTGACACGGCCCTGCTCTACGCGATCAACGGGATCTCGCGCCACCTCCCCGGATTCCTCGACAGCTTCCTCGGCTTCTGCGGCGAGTACGGCGTGCCGCTCGCCTCGGTCGTGGTGGTCGGCCTCGCGTGGTGGCAGGCGCGGCGCCGGGCCGGTGCGGCGGTCGCCGTCGCGGGCGTGGCGTGGGCGCTGATCGGCGCGGTGTTCGCGCTGATGCTGAACGTCCCGGTGCGGGCGCTGGTCGACCGGCCCCGGCCGTTCGTCGCCCACCCCGGCCGGCTCCACCTGCTGATGGACCATTCGGCGAACGGCTCCTTCGCCAGCGATCATGCGACCTTCACCATGGCGGTGGCGGTCGGCCTGCTGCTGGTGAACCGCCGCTACGGGATGGTCGCCGGGGCGCTGGCGCTCGTCGAGGGCTTCCTGCGCGTGTTCATGGGCGTGCACTACCCGTCCGACATCGTCGGCGGGTACGCGCTGGCCGCGGCGACGGTGCTGCTGCTGGGGCCGCTGGCGATGGCGCTGCTGGTGCCGCTGGCGCACTACGTCTCGCGCGGGCCGGCGGGGAGCGTCATCCGCGCGGCCGGCGCCGGCGGGGCGCCGGTGCGGTCGGCCGCCCCGTCGCGGCGGGGCGGCCGTGGCCGTCGCGGCGGTCGCCCCGCCGCGCCGATCCCGGGCTCCGGCCCGGAGCCGGGACCCGACGAGCACCTCGCGGCGTGACCCCCTGCCGGGGCGGTCCTCTCGCTGAGGCGGCAACCGGGCGTCAACGGAGGGTCGCCGCCCGGGTGCGGGTTCGCATCGCTTGGGCGCGCAGTTCCCCGCGCCCCTGGATAGTGCCACTCCCGTCGGCCGGCTGACCTCGCCGCCTCGGGCGGGCAGGCGCGCAGCGCCGCCCGAAGGGGCGCGGGGCTCGGACATGTGCGGCTCCGCCGCGTGGGCGTGACCAGCCCTGTACCGAGCCGCACCCGGCCGCCAACGGCGAGCTGATGCCCGGTAGCCGTCCCCCGTGCTGCCGCGCGCCCGCGGACGCGTCAAATCGCCTGCGGGAAGGTGAAGACCCGTGCCGGGTCGTACGCGCGCTTCACCGCCTCCAAGCGTGTCGCGTTCGCGCCGTAGTACGCGGTGCGCCAGTTCGTCAGCTGCGGGTCGATGTAGTTCTGGTAGGCCTGCCCGCTCGCGTACGGGCGCATCGACGTCCACACGCCGTTCAGCCAGGCGCGGGAGCGCGAGACCGCCGTGCCGCTCGGCACCCCGCTGCCGGGGTAGTTGGCGATGTACTGCGCGATGAAGAGCCCGTTGCGGTGCACGAAGGCGGTAGCGTCCGGCCGCACCCTGTTGATCGCCCCGCCCAGCGCGTCGAACGCCACCGCCGCGCTGCCGCCCGCCGGCGCGGTCCGCGCGTAGCGCGCCACCCCGTCCACCAGCAGGCCGATCCCGTGCGCGTCGATCGCCCGCGTGTAGACGTCCGAGCGCGCCGCGTAGGACTGCCGCGCGACCCTGCCGGCCGGGTTCTGGCCGGGCAGCGTGCCGTGCAGGTGCGCCTGGGCCTCGCTCCAGCCGAACACCCCGCCCATCACCTGCATGGTCTCCAGGTAGGAGCGGTGCCGCACGGTGGTCGAGGAGGGCTGGGCGCCGACCGCCGAGACCAGCCGGTCGAGGTGGTTCTCCAGCGTGGTCGTCGAGCCGCCGATCAGGTTGGCCCCGATGCCCACCGACAGCGCGCCGTCGCTCCCCGCCGACAGGTGCAGGTTCGCCCACAGGTCGTCCGGGGCGCTCGGCGCCCAGCGCTGCCAGGCCGAGATCACGTGCCCGGCGCGGGACCACGGCCAGGACAGGAAGGCGTAGGAGCAGGCCGAGGCCGGGTGGGTGCGGAAGGAGAACGAGGTCACCACCCCGAAGTTGCCGCCGCCGCCCCCGCGCAGCGCCCAGAACAGGGCCGAGTCGTGGGCGGCGTCGACCGTCCGGATCCGCCCGTCCGCGGTGACGACCTGGGCCGAGGTCAGGCTGTCGCAGGTCAGCCCGTAGGCGCGGCCGGTGACGCCGACCCCGCCGCCGAGGGTCAGCCCGGCGACGCCCACGGTCGGGCAGGATCCGGCCGGGATGGTCACGCCGTGCGCGGCCATGCCGGAGTAGACGTCGATCAACCGGGCGCCGGCGCCGACGGTCGCCGAGGTCCGGCCGGGGCTCAGATGCACGGCCGACAGCGCGCTGACGTCCATCACCATCCCGGTCGTCCCGGACCAGCCGGCGTAGCTGTGGCCGCCGCTGCGCACCGCGAGCGGGAGGTGGAACCGCCAGGCGAAGGCGATGCAGGTCGCGGCGTCGTGCGCGGAACGCAGGTACGCGATCCCGGCCGGGTGCACGCCGTCGAACTGCGGCTGGAAGAGGTGCCCGGCGGCCGGGTAGCGGCTGTCCCCGGGACGGACCAGCGCGCCGGAGGGGAGCTCGCGGGCGAGCGCGGCCCAGTCGGCGGGGGTCGGGCCACCGGCCCGGGCGGACGCACCCGCGCCGGTGACCTGCGCGGAGTCCCCGGAGACCCGGGCGGCCCCCGCGTTTCCGGAGGCGGCTCCCGCCGGGGCCGTGGAGCGGGAGAGCGCGGCCGGCGTCGCGCACCCGGCGACCAGCAGGGCCGACGCGCCCGCGAGCCCGTACCGCAGCGCGTCCCGCCGCGCGGGGAGCGCCGGCGCGGGCGCGGCCGGCGCGTGCGGGTCCGGTGCGTGCAGGGCCGGTGCGTGCAAGTCCGGTGCGGCGGCGGCAGGGGGGACGGCCGGGACGGCCGGAGCGGCGCTGGCCGACGCGGCGGACCCGTCAGCGGGGGAGGAGAGGGAGTCAGGCATGATCCGACCGCCTTTCGCGGTGGAGGACATGGGTGCGGGGCATGTCCGCCGCCGCGTCCATCTCATCGTCAGCCCGCGTGGTGGTCGTCCCCCAACCCGAGGACGCCGAACGGGTCCTCACGGGTTGTCAGCGCCCGGTCCCGGTTTTCTCCCCGCGCCGCGTCAGCCGGTCGCCTCCGTCCCCGGCCCGGTCGTCGCGCCCGACGCGAGGTGTTCGTCGGCGTCGCGCCGGGCGCGGTCGCGGGAGCGGCGGGCGGAGGCGAACCATCCGCAGGTGCAGCGCGCGCTGCAGAACGAGCCGGCCTCGGCGATCCGCACCCGGTGCCCGGCCGGGCGATCGTCACCCGAGGGGTGCGCGGGATCCCCGGGACCCTGCCCCGGCGCGACACCCGATGTTCTCCCCAGCATCACGCGTACACCGTAACCCGGTCATATGAGTCCACCGGTAGGCCCGCGGCGTAACCGGTCCGCCCGGCTTTTCGTTAGCGGGTGGAAAACCGGTCCGGCCGAGGGAGATGTGGGCAGTGCTGCAGGTGTGGACACGGACAGGGGCCGACGCGGACCGTACGGCACCCGCGGGCTCGACCGGCCCGGCGCGCGCGACGGCACGGCGCGTGCTGCGCGCCGCCGCGATCGGCACCGCGGCCGCCGCCGCGGCGGCGGCCGCGCTCACCGGCTGCTCGACCGTCGGCGGGGCCTCGACCCCGAGCAGCGACACCGCCCAGCGCGGCGGCGTCCTGAGCTCCGACACCCTCGCCCAGAACCCGCTCACCGCGGTCCGCGGCGCCGCCGACATCACCGGCCACAGCGGCACGCTGCACGACACCACCACGCTGGTGACGGTCTCCGCCTCGCAGCGGGTCACCCTGCACGGCTCCGGCGACTACGACTACACCAAGCGGGTCGGCCGACTGGTCGTCAACGTCCCGGCGGGCTCCGGCGGCGCCAAGGCCCCCGGGAAGCTCACCGAGGTGGTGGCCCCCGGCGTCGTCTACATGCTCAACCGCAGCAACGACGTCCCGGCCGGCAAGTGGGTCAAGCTCGACGTACGCGAGCTGTCCGACGGCAACCTGGTCAGCAGCGGCGCCACCGACCCGGCGAGTGCCGCCGCGGCGCTGCGCGGCGCCGACTCCGCGCACAAGGCGGGCAGCAGTGAGATCGGCGGCGTCCGCGCGGTCGAGTACACCGGCACCCTCGACCTGGCCGCCGCCGCGAAGGCCACCGGCGGTCCGGCGGCGAACGGCCTGATGGCCGGCGCCAACGCGTTCACCGTCAAGCAGGTGCCCTACCAGGTGTGGCTGGACCCGCACGGCCGGATCCTGCGCGTGATCGAGACCTTCACCTTCGCCAAGGTCCCGGGCTCCACCAAGGCCGCCGACCAGGTGCGGGTGACCTCCGAGAGCGACTTCGGCGACTTCGGCGCCCCGGTGACGGTCAGCGTCCCGCCGGATTCCGAGCTGTACTCCGGCACGCCGTCGCCGTCCGCGGCGCCCTGACGCTCCCTCAGCTCTGCCGGATCCTCCGCGCCCGAGGTCCGGAGCTTGACGCCCGAGTTCGTCACCTGACGCTCGACACCGGCGCCCGGGGCCCCCACCGGCCCCGGGCGCCGGTGTCATGTCCGGGCCCGGCCGCCCGTCGGTACCCCCCGATGCCGGGGCGTAGTCCGAAAATGGTCCCAACGTGTCATGTGGCCGCCGGCGTCCGGCCCCTACCGTGAGGAGGGTCGGGATACCCAGGATTCCGGGTGGTGAGGACGAGGAGGCGGTACGCGTGGCTTCTCGGCGCGGGGCCCATGACCACGTGGCACTGGATGAGATCGACCTCTACGGCGAGCTGATCATCGCCGCCGCGGCGACCGGTGAGGAACGCCTCCCGAAGGACCGGATCGACGAGGTCCTCCGGGTCTCGCGCTCCCCGAAGGGCGCCGACCGGCAGGTGCGCTCCCGCGTCCCCACCCAGCGCGACCCGGCGGCGTAGCGGGCGCCCGCCGCCCGGCTTCGCCTTCGGGCGGCGCGGTCTCAGATGGGCAGCGCCTCAAGTGCGCAGCAGGCGGGCGATGGCGGCGGTGGCCTCCGCGACCCGCTCCTGGGCGGTCGGCCCGCCGGTCTCCATCGCTTCGGCGACGCAGTGCTGGAGATGGTCCTCCAGCAGGCTCAGCGCGAACGCCTGGAGCGCCTTCGTCCCGGCGGAGACCTGGGTGAGGATGTCGATGCAGTAGGTGTCGTCCTCGACCATCCGCTGCAGGCCGCGGATCTGACCCTCGATCCGCCGCAGCCGCCGGATGTGCTCCTCCTTGCGGGGGGTGTACCCGTACGGCGGCGCGGGCCGTGCGGCGTGACCGGCGGCAGCGCACCCCGCCGCGTCCGCGTCCGCGTCCTGCCCCGGCCCGCTCCCCGGGGCCGCCGGGCTCGGCTCCGCCGCCGTGTCCGCGCCCGCGCTCCGCCCCGGCCCCTGCCCGCTCCCCGGGACAGCCCGGCTCGGCTCCGCCGCCGCCATACCGGCCTCCTTCTCCCGCCGCTGCCCGCCGCCTCCGGCCGGTCGGCCGCCGCCCCTCATGCTAATTCGCCCCCCGTCCCCTGCCCCCGCGAACACCGCCTGCCAGCCAGCTGCTGCCCGCGGTTCCCGCGAACACCGGCCGCACGCCGGCAGCTGACCGACCCAGCAAGCCGCCGCCCGCCAGCGAACCGCCGCTCACCAGTAAGCCGCCGCTCGCCGACTAGCTGCTGCACGCCGCTCCCGCGAACGCCGGCCGCTCACCGGGCATGCTGACCGTCCGTCGGCAGGCCGGCCGCCCGCTGCCCCCGCGAACGTCGGCCGCTCACCGGGTCGGCCGGCCGGCCGACGGCAAGCCGTTGCCCGCCGCCCCCCCCCGCGAACGCCGGCCACTCACCGGGCAGGCCGGCCGTCGGCAAGCCGACGCCCCCGCTCCCGCGAACGCCGGCCGCACAGAGGGCGACGCCGCCGGGCCTCCGGCGGCCTCGCCCGTTGACGCCCGTCGCCGCGGCACGCCGGTCGCCCCCCGCTCGCGCCGCCTGCGCCAGGTGATCCCTGCCACTCGCCGGCCGGTCGTCCGGGCGCTCGCGCGGGCCGCCGTCCGGCTCGCTTTGGTCACACTCCGGTTGCGCTTCCCCTCGACACCCGCCGGAAAGGCGCGCGGAAGCGGGACTTGGCGCGAGGATTACCCGGCGGGTTCCCACGTGTCCGCCGCTGTTCGCCGTCCGTACGCCGTCTACACGGCTGTCGACACCGTCGCCCGTCCGTACCCCGGTTTGCGCAATTCCTGCACGCAGCGCCTAGCATCGCTTCGTCCGCACCCTGTACACCGGAGACCCCTGTGCGCTTTCGTCTGACCCCGAGGGAGACGAGCTTCTACGACATGTTCGCCGCCCAAGCGGACAACCTCGTCACCGGCTCGAAGCTCCTGCTGGAACTCCTCGGCGCGGACGTCGCGGCGAGGCCGGAGATCGCCGACCGCATGCGCGCGGCCGAGCACGCGGGGGACGACACCACCCACGCGATCTTCCACCAGCTGAACTCCTCCTTCATCACCCCGTTCGACCGGGAGGACATCTACGCGCTGGCCTCCTCCCTCGACGACATCCTGGACTTCATGGAGGAGGCGGTCGACCTCGTCGTCCTCTACGACGTCCAGCAGCTGCCGAAGGGCATCGACCAGCAGATCGAGGTGCTGGCCCGCGCGGCGGAGCTGACCGCCGGCGCGATGCCGCAGCTGCGCACGATGCGGAACCTGACCGAGTACTGGATCGAGATCAACCGGCTCGAGAACCAGGCCGACCAGATCCACCGCAAGCTGCTCGCGCACCTCTTCGGCGGTAGCTACGACGCGATGGACGTGCTCAAGCTGAAGCAGATCGTGGACATCCTCGAGGAGGCGGCGGACGCCTTCGAGCACGTGGCGAACACGGTGGAGACCATCGCCGTCAAGGAGTCCTGACTCCGGTGGACATCTTCGGACTCGTCGTCGTCCTGCTGATCGCCTTCGGCTTCGCGTACACCAACGGCTTCCACGACTCCGCGAACGCGATCGCGACCTCGGTCTCGACCCGGGCCCTCACGCCGCGCGCCGCGCTGGCGATGGCTGCGGTGATGAACCTGGCGGGTGCGTTCCTCGGCGAGGGCGTCGCGCAGACGGTCAGCAAGGGCATCATCTCGACCCCCGCCGGCACCCAGGGGATGGTGATCCTGTTCGCCTCGCTGGCCGGGGCGATCAGCTGGAACCTGATCACCTGGTACTTCGGCCTGCCGTCCTCCTCCTCGCACGCGCTGTTCGGCGGCATGGTGGGCGCGGCACTCGCGGGCGGCACGCACGTCTACTGGCACGGGGTGGTCGACAAGATCATCGTGCCGATGATCCTCTCGCCGGTGGTCGGCCTGGTCGTCGGCTTCGTGCTGATGCTGCTGATCCTCTGGCTCTTCCGCAGGGCCAACCCGCACCGGGCCAAGCGCAGGTTCCGGATGGCGCAGACCGCCTCCGCGGCGGCGATGGCCCTCGGCCACGGCCTCCAGGACACCCAGAAGACGATGGGTGTGGTGGTGATGGCGCTGACCATCTCCGGCCACTACTCGGGCTCGACCATCCCGACGTGGGTCAAGATCTCGACCGCGCTGGTCATGGCGTTCGGCACCTACGCGGGCGGCTGGCGGATCATGCGGACGCTGGGTCGCCGCATCATCGAACTGGACCCGCCGCAGGGGTTCGCGGCGGAGACCACCGCGGCGTCGATCCTCTACGTCACCGCGTACCTGTTCAAGGCGCCGATCTCCACGACGCACGTGATCACCTCGGCGATCATGGGCGTGGGCGCGACGAAGCGGCTGCGGGCGGTGCGCTGGGGCGTGGGCAAGAACATCGTCCTCGGCTGGTTCATCACGATGCCGGCGGCGGGCGTCGTCGCGGCGATCATCTACTGGATCGCGCACGCTCTGGTCCACTGACCTGCGGTGATCTCCCGGGGCCGCAGCCCCCCGGGGCCCCCGCGGCTGCGGCCGGGTGCCCGCTCGGTCGCGCAGTTCCCCGCGCCCCTTCGGGCGGCGTTTCGTGCGTGCTCGCGCCCACGCGGCGGAGCCGCAGATGTCACAGCCCCGCGCCCCTTCGGCGGCGCTTCGTGCCTGCTCGCGTTCGCGCGGCGGAGCCGCAGATGTCGCAGCCCCGCGCCCCTTTCGGGGCGCTTCGCGCCTGCCCGCGTCGGTCGGAGAGCCATCCGCTGGCGGCGAGTGGCACTATCCAGGGGCGCGGGGAACTGCGCGACCGGCCGAATCCCTCCCCGCAGTCGCCCGCCAACAGTTGTTGAAGCCCACTAGGCGCGCGCCCGCGGTCCGCGGAAAAGGGCCGGCCCGGCCTCCTTTGGAGACCGGGCCGTGGGGGCCGGGGGCGGCACCGCCAAGCAGCGCCCCCGGCCCCGGCCGTGGGGCCGCCCGCCAGGGCAGTACGCACGCCGGTGGATCCGCGGCGCGGATCCACCGGACGCCCGGGGATCACCCGAAGCGGCCGGAGATGTAATCCTCGGTGGCCGGAACGGCGGGGTTGGAGAACAGCTTCTCGGTGGCGTCGATCTCGACCAGGCGTCCGGGCTGGCCGACGCCCGCGAGGTTGAAGAACGCCGTCCGGTCGCTGACGCGCGCCGCTTGCTGCATGTTGTGGGTCACGATGACGATCGTGAACCGCTCCTTGAGCTGGCCGATCAGGTCCTCGATGGCCAGCGTGGAGATCGGGTCGAGCGCCGAGCAGGGCTCGTCCATCAGCAGCACCTGCGGCTCGACCGCGATGGCGCGCGCGATGCACAGGCGCTGCTGCTGGCCGCCGGAGAGGCCGGCGCCGGGCTTGTCGAGGCGGTCCTTGACCTCGTTCCAGAGGTTGGCGCCGCGCAGCGAGCGCTCGACGGCCTCGTCGATGACCTTGCGGTTGCGGACGCCGTTGAGCTTGAGCCCGGCGGCGACGTTCTCCTTGATGGACATGGTGGGGAACGGGTTGGGCCGCTGGAAGACCATGCCGACCATGCGGCGCACGGCGACCGGGTCGACCCCGGGGCCGTAGAGGTCCTCGTCGTCGAGCATGACCTTGCCCTCGACCCGGGCGCCGGGGATGACCTCGTGCATGCGGTTGAGGGTGCGCAGCACGGTGGACTTGCCGCAGCCGGAGGGGCCGATGAAGGCGGTCACCGACCGCGGTTCGACGGTCAGGGAGATGTCCTGGACCGCGAGGGTGTTCCCGTAGTAGGCGTTGAGGCCGCTGACGTCGATGCGCTTGGCCATGGTGTTGTCGCTTCTCTCGTTCGTCTGTCGTCAGGAAAGTCTCGGTGCGGCGCGGCGCGCGGCCCGCGGCTCGCGCGGCCCGCGGCGCGGCGCGCGGCTCAGCGCGGTGCCTTCGGCGCCTTCCAGCGGGCGATGCCGCGGGCGACCAGGTTGAGGATCATCACCACCGCGATCAGCACCAGCGCGCCGGCCCAGGCCTTGTCCTGGGACTGCGTGGTCCCCAGGGCGTACTCCTGGTACACGAAGAGCGGCAGGTTCTGCTGCGGGTTGCTGAACGGGTCGGTGTTGATCACCTGGCTGCCGAAGACCAGCAGCAGCACGGGCGCGGTCTCGCCGGTGATGCGGGCGACGGCCAGCATCACGCCGGTGACGATGCCGCCGAGCGCGGTCGGCAGCACCACCCGCAGGATGGTCAGCCACTTCGGCACGCCCAGCGCCAGGCTGGCCTCGCGCAGCTCGTTCGGGACGAGCCGCAGCATCTCCTCGGTGGACCGGACGACGACCGGCATCATGAGGATGGCGAGCGCGATGGATCCGGCGAAGCCGGAGTACGGCATGTTGAGCAGGATGATCCAGAACGAGAGGACGAACAGCCCGGCGACGATCGAGGGGACGCCGGTCATCACGTCGACGAAGAAGGTGACGGCCTTCGACAGCCGGCCGTTCCCGTACTCGACGAGGTAGATCGCGGTGAGGATGCCCAGCGGCCCGGCGATGACCGTGGCCAGGGCGATCTGCTCCAGCGAGCCGATCAGCGCGTGGTAGAGGCCGCCGTCGGTGTCGGTGGCGAGCACGCCGTTCATGGAGTGCGTCAGGAAGCCGCCGTTGATGTCGCCGACGCCCTTGCTGATCGTGTACCAGATCAGGCTGACCAGCGGGACCAGGGCGAGGATGAAGGCGGACCAGACGAGGCTGGTGGCCAGCCGGTCCCGGGCCTGGCGACGTCCCTCGACGGCGGCGGCGAGCGTGTACTGCCCGGCGACGAAGAGGACGACGGCGATCAGGCCCCACTGGATGTGGCTGTGGATGCCGCCGAGCGCGCCGATCGCGCAGCCCACCGCGATCGCGGCGACGGCGCAGCCGAGCGGTGCCCAGCGCGGCAGCGCGCGGTGGCGGAGCCGGGGCGCGAGGGCGGAGACCTCGGTTGCGGTCAGTTCGGACATCAGGCGTTCGCCCCCGAGTACTCCTTGCGGCGGGCGATGATGATCCGGGCCGCACCGTTGACCAGCAGGGTGATGACGAAGAGGACCAGGCCGGAGGCGATCAGCGCGTCCCGGCCGGTGGGCCCGGCCTCGTTGAACTGCGAGGCGATGTTCTGCGCGATGGTGCCGCCGCCCGGATCGGTGAGGTGGCCGGAGAGCACGAAGCTCGGGGAGAGCACGACGGCGACCGCCATCGTCTCGCCCAGCGCGCGGCCGAGGCCGAGCATCGAGGCGCTGATCACGCCGGGGCGGCCGAAGGGCAGTACCGCCGTGCGGATGACCTCCCAGCGGGTCGCGCCGAGGGCCAGCGCGGCCTCCTCGTGGGCGCGCGGCACCTGGCGGAAGACCTCGCGGCTGACCGCGGTGACGATCGGCAGGATCATGATCGCCAGCACGATGGAGGCGGTGAACAGCGAGCGCGGCGCGGAGCCGGGCTCCTGCTGGTGGAAGATGTAGGTCCAGCCGAAGTACTGGTCCAGCCAGGCGTTGACGCCGGTCATGTGCGGGGCGAGGAAGAGCGCGCCCCACAGGCCGAAGACGATCGACGGGACGGCCGCCAGCAGGTCGATCAGGTAGCCGAAGGGCTGGGCGACCCGGCGCGGCGCGTAGTGAGAGATGAACAGCGCGATGCCGAGCGCGATCGGGACCGCGATCACCATCGCGATGGCGGCCGAGACCAGCGTGCCGAAGACCAGGACGGCGATGCCGAACTTCGAGGGCACCACGTCGGGCGTCCACTCGAAGGTGGTCAGGAAGTTGCCCTTGTCGGCGCCGAGGCCGCTGGAGGCGCGGATGATCAGGAAGACCGCGATCGCGGCCATGATCACCAGCAGCAGGATGCCGGAGCCGCGCGAGGCGTTGAAGAACAGCCGGTCGCCGAGGCGGACCTTGCCCCGGGCGGCCTGGCGGCCGTGGCCGTTGCCTCCGCCTCCGCCGGGGCCGGGGGTGGCGCCGGGCGCGGGCGCGGCGGGCTGCAGGCCCGGCGCCGCGACGGTGGTCAGCTGCTCGGTGGCTTCGATGTGGCCGACCACGTCCGCGCCGGGCGCGGGGCCGTAGCCGGGCAGGTCGCTCCGCTCGGGAGGTCCCGGGGGGGTGGGGAAGTCCATGTTGTCTCCGGTCTGGTGGCGCGAGCCCGGAGGGCCCGGCGCCTGGCGGCGGTGCACCGGACGGTGGGTCGTGTGACGCGGGGTGATCGAAGGGGGAGGCGGCGCGTTCGACGCGCCGGCCGCGTGCGCCGGGTTCCGGGACGCGGTGCGGCGTGCCCGGACCGGCCGGCGCCGGGCTGCCGGCGGGGCCCCACCCGCTCCCCCGAACGGGTGGGACCCCCGGTGCCGGAACCCGGATCGCGTCAGCCGGCGGAGCGTCAGCTCATCGAGGCGATCGCGGCCTTGACCTTGTCGGTGATGGCGGCGGGGAGCTGCAGGTAGCCGGCGGAGGCGACGGCCTGCTGGCCGGCGTCGCTGGCGGTGTAGTTGAGGAAGCCCTTGAGCGCGGGCAGGGTGGCGGCCTTGTTGCCCTTGTCGCAGACGATCTCGTAGGTCACCAGGGCGATCGGGTAGGCGCCGGCGTCGGTGTCGTTGTAGTCGAGCTTCAGGGCCAGGTCGCCGTTGGTGCCGACGACGGTGGCCTTCTGCAGGGCGGTGGCGGCGGCGGCGGTGGAGACCGCGACCGGGGTGCCCGAGCCGTTGTCGATCTTCGCGGTGGTGATGTTGCTGGCGGTCGCGTAGGACATCTCGAAGTAGGAGATGGAACCCGAGACCTGCTTGACCTGCGCGGCGAGACCGGCGGAGCCCTGCGCGGCCTGGCCGCCCGGGGCCGGCCAGTTGGAGTTGCTGCCGTAGGTCCAGTCGCTCTTGGCGGCGCCGTCCAGGTAGGCGGTGAAGTTCGCGCTGGTGCCGGAGCCGTCCGAGCGGTGGAAGGTCTGGATCTTCAGGGCCGGCAGGTTGGCGCTCGGGTTGAGCTTCTTGATCGCCGGGTCGTTCCAGGTGGTGATCTTGCCGGAGAAGATCTTCGCCAGGGTGGAGGCGTTCAGCACCAGGTTGCTCACGCCGGGGATGTTGTAGCCGATCGCGATCGGGCCGCCCACCATCGGCAGGTCGATGGCCTGGCCGGCGTTGCCGCAGGCCGCCTTCGACTGGGTGATCTCGGCCGGCTTGAGCGCGGCGTCGGAGCCGGCGAAGGCCAGCTTGCCGGAGATGAAGGTGGAGCGGCCGGCGGAGGAGCCGGTGCCCTGGTAGTTGATGGTGACGCCGGAGCACTGCTGCTGGTAGTTCCGCACCCAGATGTCCATCGCGTTCTTCTGCGCGGTGGAGCCGGCGCCGAGCAGCTGGCCGCTGCCGCAGTTGGCGGCGGAGGCGCTCGAGGAGCCGCCGGCGCTGGTCGAGGAGCTGCTGGAGGCGGTGTTGTTGTTGTCAGAGCCGCACGCCGCGAGCGTCAGCGAACTGACGACCGCCAGGGTGCCGATGGCGATGACCTTGGTCCGGCCGTTCCGCTGGAGCTTCACCTGGTGTCCCTTTCTGGGAGCCCCGGGTCCGACCTGGGGCTTCTGCAGTGTTCGGGCGGTCCGCGACCGCCGGCACGCCCGACGTTAGGCCGGGGAGGTGAAGCGGCGGCCCGGCACACATGAACGACCGGTGAACCTCGAACGGACGGCAGGAATACGCGCCAGGTAGTAACGGTTCCGCCACGACGGCAGCACGGGAAGGTCAACCCGGGCCTCGTGCGGGGCTTGTGACGGTACGTCGAAAGAGCTGTGCCGAGGCCGGTTCCGGAGGCCGGTTGCGGAGGCCGGCGCTCCGCGCGTTCCGGCCCCCTCAGGCGTCCGGCGCGGACGCGCCCGGGACGGTGCGCAGGAAGGTGTCCAGCAGCGAGCGGTCGTGCGGGTGGTCCAGCCGGGCCCGGGCCTCGTCCGCGGTGAACCACACCAGCGCGTCCACCTCGTCGTTCGGGGCGAAGGCGCCGCTGACGACCACCGCCGCCCAGTAGCGGACCTCCTTCGGGCGGCCCGCCGCGATGTAGTGCGTGCTCGGCAGCCGGCGGCCGAGCCGGACCCGGAAGCCGGTCTCCTCCCGGGTCTCGCGCAGCGCGGCCTCGGCCCAGTCCTCGCCGGGGTCGAGCTTGCCCTTGGGGAAGGACCAGTCGTCGTACTTGGGCCGGTGAACCAGCGCGAGTTCGGTACGGCCGCCCCGGCCGTGCCGCCAGAGGACCACCCCGGCGGCGCGCACCAGGCCCGTCGCCTGCGGATCCGACTTCCGGCTCAGCGGCTCGTCGGCCATGGCTCGACCCACTGGTCCCAATCCTCCCAGGTCCCGCAGCGCTCGTGGTCTGCCCAGTGCCTGGTGAAGGCGTAGCGCGCGGCTTCGACCTCCAACCGCTGATCGGCCTGGAGCACCCCCAGAACATAGCCGGTGGCCGGGGTGATGCGGGGAGTGCGGGCGGCCGACGCCGCGGTGGCGGCGGCCTCGGCGGCCTCGCGGTCGAGATCGAGTGCGGTGGTCAGCGCGGCGAGGGCGCGCAGCGCGGGGGTGAGCAGGGCGGCGAACGGGGCGCAGGCCTCGGCCGTCCGGCGGAGGTCCCAGGCGCGCATCCGGGCGCGGCGCCAGGGCAGGTCGTCGGCCTCCAGCGCCGCGGGACTGTCCCCCTCGGCGGCGCTCTCACCGGTGGAGGAGGTCCCGGCCGCGGACGCCCCGGCGGAGGGCGCCGCCGCGCGGCCCAACCGTCGCAGCCCGTCGCCGTTGTAGGCGAGGCCGCTGCGGGAGATCGGCAGCTCGTGCACGGCCGCCGACAGCGTGTGCCGGGCCGCCGCCAGACACGGCAGCAGTGCCGCGGCGGCGTCCGTCTCCGGCGGCACCGCGAACGGCACGTCCGAGGCCAGCAGCGTCAGCGCGTCGGCCAGGGCGTGGAAGCGGGCGGAGCCCAGCTCCTGCAGCACGGTGCTGTGGGCCCGCGAGCGGGCGACCGCGAGCTGGCGTTCGACCAGCGCCCGCGCCTTCGCCGCCCCCGGGTGCCCGGCGAGCAGCCCCGATCCGGCGCGGGCGGCTGGGGCGGGCTCCGCCTCCGTGCCCGCGCCGGCGCCCGCGGTCCCCGGCGGCAGTGCCGCCTCGCCGCCGGGCACCGGGGCGGCCTCCGGCGCGGTCAGCGCGTCCATCGCGCCGCCCAGCCGGGCGAGGCGCCTGGCGTAGCCGGCCTCCAGCCCGCTGACCCCGCGCAGCCAGGCCACCTCGGTGCGGAGCGACTCGCCCCAGGCCAGGTCGAGCAGCGGGGCGAAGACCCGCAGCGCAGCGCCGATGCCCTCCAGCACCGGCAGCATCGTGCCGGCCTCCGGCCCGCCGGGGCCGCCGAGGGTGCGCAGGAAGGCGGCGGCCTGGCCGGTGAGGTACCCGCCGAGCACGTCCGCCAGGCTGCCGGCGGCGCCGGGCTCGCGGCCCGCCGGTCCGGCTGCCGCGCCCGCCGTTGCCGCCGTGCAGGCGGGCGCGGCCGCCGCGCCGGCCGGGGCCGCGGTGGGCCCGCCGCCGGCGGCGGGCTCCGGCGGGCGGACCGCCGCCGCGTCGCGCGCCGAGGGCAGCCGTGGGCCGCCGGTGGGTGTGCGTTCGTCCATCTGCTGAGCCGAGCCTTCCGTCCCCTGTCGCTTCCCCGCCCCCGCGGCAGTGCCGCCCGGCGCCGTTCTCAGCCGGCGGCCCTGCCGTCGGGCGCCCACCCCGCCGCCGTGCGCCGCTCGCGGCGCCGCGACTCGATCAGCAGCTCCTGGACGTGCCGCAGCGGCCGTCCCTCCTCGTCCACGGCGTGCCGCTCCCAGGTGCCGTCCGGCCCCAGGTGCCAGGAGGAGGTGTCGTCCGCGGTGCCCAGGTCGAGCAGCCCCGCCAGCTCCGCGCGGTGCACCGGGTCGGTGACCTTGACCAGCGCCTCGATCCGGCGGTCCAGGTTGCGGTGCATCATGTCGGCGCTGCCGATCCACACCTCGGGGTCGCCGCCGTTGCCGAAGACGAACACCCGCGAGTGCTCCAGGAAGCGGCCCAGGATGCTGCGCACCCGGATGTTCTCGCTCAGCCCCGGCACGCCCGGGCGCAGCGCGCAGATGCCGCGCACCCAGACGTCCACCGGCACCCCGGCCTGCGAGGCCCGGTACAGCGCGTCGATGATCGCCTCGTCGACCATCGAGTTGACCTTGATCTGGATCCGGGCCGGCCGCCCGGCCCGGTGGTGCGCGACCTCGTCCTGGATGCGCGAGACCAGCCCCTGGCGCAGGGAGCGCGGGGCGACCAGCAGCCGCCGGTAGGACTCCCGGCGGGAGTAGCCGGAGAGCCGGTTGAACAGGTCTGAGAGGTCCGCCCCGACCTGCGGGTCGCAGGTCAGCAGGCCCAGGTCCTCGTAGAGGCGGGCGGTCTTCGGGTGGTAGTTGCCGGTGCCGACGTGCGCGTAGCGGCGCAGCAGCTCGCCCTCCTGGCGGACCACCAGCGAGAGCTTGCAGTGCGTCTTCAGTCCGACCAGGCCGTAGACCACGTGGCAGCCGGACTCCTCCAGCTTGCGCGCCCACTTGATGTTGGCCTGCTCGTCGAACCGCGCCTTCAGCTCGACCAGGACCAGCACCTGCTTGCCGGCCTCGGCGGCGTCGATCAGCGCGTCCACGATCGGCGAGTCGCCGGAGGTGCGGTACAGCGTCTGCTTGATCGCCAGCACCTGCGGGTCGGCCGCGGCCTGCTCCAGGAAGGCCTGCACCGAGGTGGAGAAGGAGTCGTAGGGGTGGTGCAGCAGCACGTCGCGCTCGCGCACGGCGGCGAAGATGTCCGGCGCCTGCGCCGACTCCACCTCGGCCAGCCCGCGCGCCGTCCCGGCCACGAACTTCGGGTAGGACAGCTCCGGCCGGTCCAGGCCGGCGATGGCGAACAGGCCGGTCAGGTCCAGCGGGCCGGGCAGCGGGTAGACCTCGTCCGGTGAGATGTTGAGCTCGCGCACCAGCAGGTCCAGCACGTACGGGTCGATCGACTCGTCGACCTCCAGGCGGACCGGCGGGCCGAAGCGGCGGCGCATGAGCTCCTTCTCCAGCGCCTTGAGGAGGTTCTCGGCGTCGTCCTCCTCGACCTCCAGGTCCTCGTTGCGGGTGACCCGGAAGGTGTGGTGGGCGAGCACCTCCATGCCCGGGAAGAGCTCCTCCAGGTGCGCGCCCATCACGTCCTCCAGCGGGACGTAGCGCTGCGGGGAGGCCTCCAGGAAGCGGGCCAGCGACTGCGGCACCTTCACCCGGGCGAAGTGCTTGTGCCCGGACATCGGGTTGCGCACCACCACGGCCAGGTTGAGGCTCAGGCCGGAGATGTACGGGAAGGGGTGCGCGGGGTCGACGGCCAGCGGGGTGAGCACCGGGAAGATCTGCTGGCGGAAGAGGGTGAGCAGGCGGCCCTGCTCCTTGTCGGTGAGGTCGGCCCAGCGGACCAGCTCGATGCCCTCGGCGGTGAGCGCCGGCTGCACGTCCTGCTGGTAGCAGGCGGCGTGCCGGGCCATGAGCTCGCGGGAGCGGGACCATATCTGCTCCAGCGCCTCGCGCGGCTGCAGGCCGGAGGCGGAGCGTTCGGCCACACCGGTGGCGATCCGGCGCTTCAGGCCGGCGACCCGGACCATGAAGAACTCGTCCAGGTTGCTGGCGAAGATCGCCAGGAACTTGGCCCGCTCCAGCAGCGGCGTGGCCGGGTCCTCGGCGAGCTCCAGCACCCGCTCGTTGAAGGCCAGCCAGCTGCGCTCGCGGTCCAGGAAGCGGCCCTCGGGCAGCTCGGGCTCGTCCAGGGCGCCGGCCGGCGCGGTGTCGCCGGGGATCGGGCCGGCCACAGGACCGGCGGTGGCGACCGCGCCCCGTCCGGCGGCGGGGGCCGCGGCGGCCTCCGCCCGGCGCGCGGAGGCGCCGGCTGAGTGGGAAGCGGGTGCGGTCATGGCTTCCTCCTGCTGATGCGCGTCCACGGGATCCCTACCCGGCGAGCGGCCCGCCGGACGCGCGGGCTCCTCCGCCGGACCGGGCAGCGGCTGCTCGGGAACGGCGCTCCCCGCTCCGGCGGCCGCCCCGCCGCGGCGGGGCGCGGCGGTCCGGCGAGAGCGTCGAGGCTGAGGCTGCCCGGGTACGGACACTGTGGTGCTCATTCCGTGATCTTCGCAACGGCGGTTGAATCCACGGTAAATACGGCATGACCAACAGGAAAGCCGGGGCTGTCGTGACGTGTTCGCTTCCAGCGGTGCTGGTCCGGGGCTCGCCGGGGCCCGCTCGCGGCTCGGTCGGAGCTCAGTCGCGGGCGTACATCAGATCGACTTCGTGGAGGGTGAACCCCAGCTTCTCGTACATCCGTACGGCGGCGGTGTTGTCCGCGTCGACGTACAGCATCACGGTACCCAGCCCGCGGTCGAGCGCCAGATGGCGCAGGCCGGTCTCGGTGAGGATCCGGCCGAGCCCGCCGCCCTGGAACCCCGGGTCCACGCCCACCACGTACACCTCGCCGACCGGCTCGCCGCCGGCCTCCTCGGCAGGGTGCACCTTGGTCCAGTGGAAGCCGGCCAGGGAGCCGTCGGACTCGCGCTCGGCGAGGAAGAAGCCGGCCGCGTCGAACCACGGCTCGGCGAGGCGCTCGCGCAGGTCGCGGGCGGTCCAGCCGCCCTGCTCCGGATGGTGGGCGAAGGCGGCGGCGTTCAGCGCCAGCCATGCCTCTTCGTCCCGGCCCGGGACGAAGGTGCGCACCCGCACCCCGGCCGGCGGCGCCGGCGGCTCGGCGGGGACGGACTCCGGGGTAAGCGGGCGGCGCAGCTGCCGCAGCTCGCGGACCAGGCGCAGGCCCAGCGCCTCGGCCAGGTGCCGGGCGGCGGGGTGGCCGCCGTGCGCCCAGACCCGCTGGGCGCCGGCCTCCCGCACGGCCTCGGCGAGCGCGCGGCCGGCGCCCTTGCCGCGCGCGGCGGGGGCGACCACCAGCTCGGCGGTGCCCTCGGCGTCGATCTGCGCGTAGCCGGCGAGGGCGCCGAAGCCGTCCCGGGCGAGCAGGTGCCGCACGCCCTCGCCGCCGCCGTCCGCCGCCTTCAGATGCAGGCGCCCCTGCTCGGAGACGGCCTGCCGGCCGTCCTCCCGGGCCGCGGCGGCGAGCAGCGCCGCCACCTCCGCTCCCGACTCGGCGTCCACGTGCCCTGCCGTCCGGATCTCCACACGCTCACCCATGCGGCCGAGCCTACGGCCAAGGCCCGGGGTCGTTCACCTGTACGGGCCGCGCGCCGGCGATCACTTGGCGGTAGTGCCGCCGCTGGGCCCTCGCGGCGGCCGGGCGCGCTGACCGGCCGGGTCGGTGACCGGGCCACCCCGTGCCGCGCCGCCCCGCGCCGCCCCGTGCCGCCCCGTCCCGCCGCGCCGCCCCGTCCCGCCGCGCCGCCGCGCCCCGTCCCGCCGCGCCGCCCCGTCCCGCCGCCCCGCCGCGCCGCCCCGCGCCGCCCCGCCGCGCCGTCCCGCGCCGTCCCGCGCCGTCCCGCGCCGTCCCGCCGCGCCGTCCCGCGCCGTCCCGCCGCGCCGTCCCGCGCCGTCCCGCCGCGCCGCGCCGCCCCGCCGCGCCGCCCCGCGCCGTCGCCTCGCCTTCCGCCGGCCGGCGGGCTGACTCGTCCGTCGGCCCTGGCCCGGCGGCCGGCGGGGCCGCCGGGCCAGGTGGCCGCTCCGCCGGGGCCGGTGCTGGCGGTCGGGTGGGCCGATGCGGGCGGTCGGGCGGGTCGGTGGCCCGGGCCGGTCGCGCAGACCGGTTGACGCCGGCCCGTCAGAAGGTCGCGCGGATCTCGCCGACCGGCACGCCGCCGCCGAGCAGGGGCGCGGAGCCGATCCGGGTCAGGGCCTCCTCCGGCACGGCCGCGCCCGCCCGGCGCAGCGCGGCGGCGAGGACCGGGCCGACCGCCCGGGTCGCACCGTCGTCGATCTTGAACGCGATCGCCCGGCCGTCCGGCAGGCCGACCCCCTGCACCGCCTCGGCGCCGATCTTCGCGACCGTGCCCGGGAGCGCGCTCATCAGCCAGGTGTCGGAGCGGCGGGTTCCCGCCACGTACCGCGGATGGGCCGCCATCGCGTCCGCGACCCGGCGCTCGGCGGTGCCCTCCCCGGCCGTGGCGAGCGCCCGGAACCCGCGGGCCAGCCCGATCAGCGACACCGCCATCAGCGGGGCCCCGCAGCCGTCCACCCCGGTGTGCGCGACCGGCTCGCCGGCCAGCTCCTCCAGCGTGCGGGCGACCGCGAGCTGCAGCGGGTGGGCGGGGTCGAGGTAGCTCGCGGTGTCCCAGCCGTTCGCGACGCAGGTGGCGAGCATCGCGGCGTGCTTGCCGGAGCAGTTCATGGCGATCCGCTCCGGCTCGCCGCCGGCGCGCAGCCAGGCCTGCCGCTCGGCCTCGTCCAGCGGCAGGTCCGGCGGGGTCTGCAGATCGCCGGGGGACAGCCCGGCGCCGTCCAGGACGCGGCGGACGCCGTCCAGGTGGAACGGTTCGCCGGAGTGGCTGGCGGCGGCCAGGGCCAGCAGCTCGCCCTCCAGCCCCAGCCCGCTGCGGACCATCGCCGCCGCCTGGAACGGCTTGTTGCTGGAGCGAGGGAACACCGGCGCCTCCGGGGCGCCGAGCGCGAACTCGACCTCCCCGTCCGGGGCGAGCACCACCAGCGAGCCGCGGTGGCAGCCCTCGGTGAACCCGGAGCGGACCACCTCGGCGAGGACCGGCGCGGGGGTGGATGCGGGGGAGTACGCCTGGGCGGATGCGGATGCGGATGCGGATGCGGATGCGGGCGGGGGCGGCACGGCCATGGGTGGGCGACCTTCCGGGAGGCCCGCTGCGGACGCGGTGGCGTCCGTCGGCGGGCGGAGCGGCGGGGGACACGGCCCGCGCGGCGGCGCACCGCTCCTGGGCGCGCGCCCGCGCCCGCGTCCCGGTGTCCTCCGGCGCGGCCGCGGCGCTCACCCCTCCGTGAGCAGGTCCTCCACGTGGGCCTCGCCCTCACGGTACCTGCGGGTGATCTCCGCGCCGCAGGCGTCCGCCAGCGCCTGGAGCCGCTGGCGTTCGGCGGAGAGCCGCAGTTCGTGCTCCTCCAGGCGCGCGCAGGCGTCCGCGAGGGCGGCATCCGAGCGGGTGGCCAGGTCGGAGAGGTCGGCCAGGCCGGAGTCGCCCATCAGCTCGTCCGCGAGCGCGCTGCAGAAAGGATCCACCGGCGTCCCGAGGGTCACGTGCCGGGCGGAGGTCCGCACCCGCGAGGGGAGGTCCGCGAGGATCCGCGGCAGGTCCGCGAGCAGCTCGCCGTGCGCGGGGTCGGTACGGGCGGAGCCCTCCGGGCCGCCGCCCGCCGGATGGCGCGGGTGCTCCCGCGGCTGCTGCGGGACCCCGGACGCCGCCGCCGGTGACGGGCGCGGCGCGGGGGAGCGCCGCGCCTGCTCGGCACGGAGGATGTCCAGGCGGCCCTGGACGAGGCGTCGGAGATAGGACAGGTCGGCTTCCGCCTGTCCGGCACGGCGCCGCAGCGCGCGCAGTTCGGCCAGGCCCAGGCGGACCAACTCGGCCGTGGCAACAGGGAAGTCCACGAGCGAATGGTGCCATCCGGGCGCCGCGCGGACGGCCGGTTGAGCCGCACCGGCCCCCGGACCGGGGATTCCCGCGCTCCCCGCTCGCCACCCGGATGGCGCGCGTGGTACGGAAGACAAGGTCATCGGCGGGCGCGCGCCCCGCCGTTGTGCGCCGTGCGCACCACTGATCGGAGTGCGCACCGTCCGCACGCGCCCTGGTGCGGGAGCGGTGCGGCGGGCACGGAACAATGGGCGCCATGCGTGCGGTGGCCCAGGTGGTGACGGAAGCCCAGGTGACGGTCGACGGCGAGGTCGTCGGGTCGGTGCTCGGTCCGGGACTGTGCGTCCTGGTCGGCGTGACCCACGACGACACGCCGGAGAAGGCGGCGCTGATGGCCCGCAAACTGTGGACCCTGCGGGTCCTCCCCGGCGAGAAGTCCTGCTCGGACCTGAACGCCCCGCTGCTGGTCGTCAGCCAGTTCACGCTCTACGGCGACGCGCGCAAGGGACGCCGCCCGACCTGGAACGCCGCCGCGCCCGGCCCGGTCGCCGAGCCGCTCGTCGACGAGGTCGTCGCGCAGCTGCGCGCGCTCGGCGCGACCGTCGAGACCGGCCGCTTCGGCGCGTCCATGCAGGTCTCCTTGACCAACGACGGCCCGTTCACCGTTCTCCTGGAGTTCTGACCCGGGCGGCGCGGCGCTCGGCGCTCAGCGACGTGGCCGGACGACGTGGCCGCGTCCGTGCCGGCCTCTTTCCGGTCCGACCGCGACCGGGCCACGCGAGGCACGCCTCGGACTCGGCCGCGGTACCCGCTCAGCGTGCGGCCCGCCTGACGCTCGGCGCCCGGTCGGCGTCCGCGTTCAGCGCGCGGCTCACGTCGTGGCCGGCGCTCGCCCCCGCGCCGCACCGCGCGACGCCGCACCGCGCGACGCCGCGCCGCGCGGGCTCACGGCGCGACGACGACCTCCTGCGCGGCCGGCACGGTGCCGGCGCGCAGCTCCGCGTCGACCGGCGTGTTGCGCTTGACCAGGGCCAGCGCCACCGGGCCCAGCTCGAAGTGGCGGGCCGAGGAGGTCACGAAGCCGACCTGCCGCCCGTCCAGGGTCACCTCGGTGCCGTGCGGCGGCAGCACCTCCTCGGTGCCGTCCAGGTGCAGCAGCACCAGCCGGCGCGGCGGGCGCCCCAGGTTGTGCACCCGCGCCACCGTCTCCTGCCCCCGGTAGCAGCCCTTGTTGAGGTGCACCGCGGTCTCCAGCCAGCCCACCTCGTGCGGGATGGTCCGATGGTCGGTCTCGAAGCCGAGCCGCGGCCGGTGCTCCTCGATCCGCAGCGCCTCGTAGGCGAGCACGCCGGCCGGGCTGCCGTAACCGGCCACCGCCTCCGCCAGTTGCGCCCGCGGGACGAACAGGTCGCGCCCATAAGGGAGTTCGCGCACCGCAGCGGCAGGCCCGGGGTCCGCGGTCGACCCGGCGGGCAGGAAGACTACCGCGAACTCGTCGGTCGCGTCCGCGAGTTCGACCCGGTACATGAAGCGCATCCGCTGCAGGTAGTCCAACAGGGCCGCCTGCGTGCCGGGTTCGACGTGCGCCCAGGTGGTGGTGCCGTCATCGACCAGCGAGAGCGCGTGCTCCACGTGGCCGTGCGGCGAGAGGATCAGCGCCTCCGTCGCCTGCCCGGGCGGGAGTTCGCTGACGTGCTGGGTGAGCAGCAGGTGCAGCCAGCTCAGCCGGTCCGGGCCGGTCACCGTGACCACGCCGCGGTGGGAGAGGTCGGTGAAGGCGCGGCCCTGGGACAGCTCGCGCTGCTCGCGGAAGAGGTCCCCGTAGTGCGCGGCGACGCCCGCGTCCGCGCCCTCGGCGGCGACCGCGCCGCGGAGGTTCAGCAGCGGGCTGGCCGGACGCGAGGCGGTGGGTTCAGCGGTGCTCATACCGTCCAGCCTACGATCCCGGCGAACGGGGCCGTGGGCGGCTACGCCTCGCCGCCCGCGCCCTCGGCGCCCGACGCGCCGCCCGTACCGCCCGTGCGGTCCGCGCCCGCGTCCGTACCCTCCGCGCTCGCGCCCGCCGCGCAGGCGGCGCAGCGGCCGAAGAGGGCGAAGTGCTTCATGTCGGTCTCGAAGCCCTGCTGCTCCCGCAGCGTCTCCACCAGCGGCGCCGCCACCGACACGTCCGTCTCGGTGACCTTGCCGCAGTCGCGGCAGACCAGGTGCAGGTGGTGGTGCCGCTCGGCGAGGTGGTACGTCGGCGCGCCGTGGCCGAGGTGGGCGTGCGAGACAAGGCCGATCTGCTCCAGCAGCTCCAGCGTGCGGTAGACCGTGGAGACGTTGACGCTGTCGGCCGTCTTGCGCACCTCGCCGAGGATGTCCTCGGGGGTGGCGTGCCCGAGCACGTCGACCGCCTCCAGCACGAGCTGGCGCTGCGGCGTCAGCCGGTAGCCCCGGGCGCGCAGGTCGGTCTTCCAGTCGGTGGCCACGCTGACACCCCCGGCGTCCTCACTGCTTCCAGGCTTCCAGAAGAAGGCGCTACTTGAAGAAGGCGATCCCGTCGTCCGGCAGGTCGGCGACGTCCTTGACCAGCTGCGCCGGGTTGAGCACCTTCCGGAGCTGCGCCGACATGTACGGCTGCAGCGGGACCTCCGGGGCGGCCTTCTCGCCGACCCACATCAGCTGGTCGTTGACCAGCCCGTACAGGCGCTTGCCGCCGGTGTACGCCGGGGCGCCCTCGATCCTGGCCACCGCGTCGGTGGCCAGGTCGATCTGCGGCTTGCCGTCCGCCAGCTCGCCGTACCAGATCTCCACCGTGCCGTCGTCGCGGACCGAAGAGAACTCGATCTCGCGGGCGCCGGAGACCCCGTCGGCGTTGGCGGTGATCCGCCAGAACCCGGACTCGTTCTCCAGCGGGCGGACCTTCTCGCCCTCCGGGCTCAGCACCCAGGTACGGGAGCGGAACTCCAGGAACGGGCGTCCGTCGTGCCGGAAGACGATCTCCTGCCCGAAGTTGCACTTCTCCTCGGCGGGGCCGGTCTGGCCGGGCAGCGGGGCGAAGACGCCCGCGCCCTCCCAGGTGCCCAGGAGGAAGGCGAGCGGGACGACGTCCCGGTGGAGGTCGGAAGGGATCTCGATCTGCATGTCGCTGGTGTCCGTGCTTCCGGATCGCGGGCGGGTCGGCTTACGCCCCCCACGGTACCGGGCGGCCGCAGGCACCGGCAGCGAGCGGGACCCCCGGCGTCAGGCGTCCCCAGGCGTCAGCGCTGGCCCTGGTACAGCTTCGCGACCGCGTACACCGCGAACCAGACGATGGCGACCGCCATGACGGCCAGCAGGATGTCGTAGTAGGTGGAAAGTTCCATGGTGCGCGGTCTCCTCGGCGGTGAGGGTCGGGCCGGGGCCCCGGACCCACGGGGGCTTCGACGGCAGTCTAGACCGGCGGTGATCAGCGCGGGTGGCTAGGGTGGCGCCATGCCGCAGAGGAAACTGGTCATCAAGGTCACCGCGGGAACCGACCTGCCGGAGCGCTGCTCGCAGGCGTTCACGGTGGCCTCCGTCGCGGTCGCCAGCGGGGTCGAGGTCTCGCTCTGGCTGACCGGGGAGTCCGCGTGGTTCGCCCTGCCGGGCAAGGCGGAGGAGTTCGAGCTCCCGCACGCCGCGCCGCTGCCCGAGCTGCTGGACGCCGTGCTCGCCGGCGGCACGGTCACGCTGTGCTCGCAGTGCGCCGCGCGGCGCGACATCACGCAGCAGGACGTCCTGGAGGGCGTGCGGATCGCCGGCGCCCAGGTCTTCGTCAGCGAAGCCCTCGGCGAGGGCGTCCAGGCCCTCGTCTACTGACCCGCGCGGCGCGGCGCCGGCCCGGGGCCGCGGTCGATGGCCCGGACGCGGAACGGGACCCGCTCGGAGTGCGGTGCCCGACGCGGCACGGCCCTTGGGGCCCGGCGTCCTTACCGGGTACCTGCCGGGACATCGCGACTGCCGCCGCAGGGCCGCACGCGCACGCCTCGGGCGCGCGGACGCCGGGGCTCTGCCCCCGGAGGCCGATGATGTCCCGGAAAACGGGACACCATCGGCCTCCGTGCTCGGTCCTCTCGTCGTGCGCCAGCGGCGTTGCGGGGGCGGTGGGTCGCCGCTGAACTGAGCGCCGCCGATTCTTTCGGGCGCGGGGCGCGGGGCGCGGTGTCCCCGGGTGGACCGACGCGCTGCGGCCGCCGTTCGCTGCGGGCGGTCGCGTCCGTGAGCCGTCTTCGGAGGCCGAATGTGTCCCGAAAAACGGGACACATTCGGGGTTCGCGTCCGTCCGCTGCCGAGGGCGCCGAGGGCGCGGGGGGCGCCGGCGCCGGCCGGCGGGTCAGCGGCGGGGGGTTTTGCCGCGAGGGCGGGGGATGCGTGGCGTGCCTCCCGCGCCGGGGCGGTCGCGGTCGGGGCCGCGCCCGGGGGCGCGGGTGCCGCCTGGGGCGTCCGGGCCCCGGGCATCGTCGTGGGTCCCGTCGTTCTCGTCCTCGTCCCACCAGTGGTCGTCCGGGCCGCGGCGGTTGGCGACGATCGCGGCGACCGGCGGGATCACCAGGGCGACCCCGCTCATCGCCACCGCCGCCGTCACCGACCACAGCCGGACCACGTTCCAGGCCAGCACGATCAGCAGGATGCACGTGCCCATCAGGGCGAAGTAGGCATGCCTGCGCTGCTCCTGCATGCCTTCCACGGTACGACCGCGGACCCGCCCCGCGTCAGCCCGCGGAAGCGGAGGCGCCACCGCCGTGACCCGCGGGCTCGAAGCGCTTCATGCGCTCCAGCACCGAGCCCGCCTTGGGGTCGAGGATCTCGTCGACGATCCTGCCGTCGGCGAGGAAGAGGACGCGGTTCGCGTAGGCGGCGGCGTTCGGGTCGTGGGTGACCATGACGACGGTCTGCCCGAGCCCGCGCGTGCTCTCCCGCAGGAATCCCAGGATCTCGGCGCCGGAGCGGGAGTCCAGGTTGCCGGTGGGCTCGTCGGCGAAGATGATCTCCGGTCGGCCGGCCAGCGCGCGGGCGCAGGCCACGCGCTGCTGCTGGCCTCCGGACAGCTGGCCCGGCCGGTGCGAGAGCCGGTCGGCGAGGCCGACCGTGGCGACGACCTTCTCCAGCCACGCCGGGTCCGGCTTCCGCCCGGCGATGTCCAGTGTGAGGGTGATGTTCTCCAGCGCGGTGAGCGTCGGCACCAGGTTGAAGGCCTGGAAGACGAAGCCGATCCGGTCCCGGCGGAGCCGCGTGAGCTGCTTGTCCTTGAGCCGGCCCAGCTCGACGTCGCCGATGGTGGCCGAGCCGCCGGAGATGGTGTCCAGCCCCGCCATGCAGTGCATCAGCGTCGACTTGCCGGACCCCGAGGGGCCCATGATCGCGGTGTACTCGCCGCGACGGAATTCCACCGAGACCGAGTCCAGGGCCACCACGCGGGTCTCGCCCTCGCCGTAGACCTTGGTGAGCTCCGTCGCCCGCGCGGCGACGTCGCGGCCGGCGCCCGGGCTCGCGTGGCCGGAGCCGGACGAAGACGCGGATGCGGGGGGCCTGGTCACGAAGGCGGCTCCTGGGGGCGGGCGGGCACGCGTGGGCGCCACGACGGCGAGGCGGCCGGGGGCTCGCGCCCCTGGCTCGCTCCTGTTGTACCCCCGCCCGCGTCCCCGCCGCCGCGGCCACGCGGGAAGCCCGCGGGAAGGCCGGGATGCCCACCTCGCCACCCGCCGCAACGCGGAGGACCCGGGCGGCTCCCCGAAGGGAACCGCCCGGGTCCGTGGCGTCGCGTGCCCGCCGCGCGGGCGGGGAGACGGCCCGGCGCCGAGGTCAGGCGCCGGGAAGCGCCCCTCAGACGGCGATGGCGACCTCGGCGACGCTGCCCTGCTGGGCGACGACGGTACGGTCCACCTTCGCGCCCGGGACGAGGGCGCGCAGCGTCCACGTGCCGGGCGCCGCGAAGAAGCGGAACTGCCCGGTGGCCGAGGTCGGGACCTCGGCGGTGAACTCGCCGCCGGCGTCGAGCAGGCGGACGTAGCCGTTCACGGGCTCGCCGTCACGGGTGACGGAGCCCTGGATGATGGTCTCACCGGCCACGTCCACACCCGCCAGGTCGGGGCCTCCGGCCTTCGCACCACACATGTGCCGATCTCCTTCTTCTTCGGGCGCTTGGCGTGACTGCGGCGCCGAACGTGCTTACTTGGCGGCGCCGAGCTCGATCGGCACGCCCACGAGGCTGCCGTACTCGGTCCAGGAGCCGTCGTAGTTCTTGACGTTCTCCTGGCCGAGCAGCTCGTGCAGGACGAACCAGGTGTGCGCGGAGCGCTCACCGATGCGGCAGTAGGCGATGGTGTCCTTGGCCAGGTCCACGCCCTCCGCCGTGTAGAGCTCCTTGAGCTCGTCGTCCGACTTGAAGGTGCCGTCGTCGTTGGCCGACTTCGACCACGGGATGTTGCGCGCGGTCGGGACGTGGCCCGGACGCTGCGACTGCTCCTGCGGGAGGTGCGCCGGCGCGAGCAGCTTGCCGGAGAACTCGTCGGGGGAGCGGACGTCGACCAGGTTGAGCGAGCCGATCGCGGCCACGACGTCGTCGCGGAACGCGCGGATCGAGGTGTCCTGGGCCTTGGCCTTGTACTGGGTCGCCGGGCGCTCGGGCACCTGCGAGCCGTCGACCAGGTCGCGGGAGTCCAGCTCCCACTTCTTGCGGCCGCCGTCGAGCAGCTTGACGTCCTGGTGGCCGTAGAGCTTGAAGTACCAGTAGGCGTAGGCGGCGAACCAGTTGTTGTTGCCGCCGTAGAGCACGACGGT
>Ga0164242_10000695_pt1 | contig 40552 bp, 35 predicted proteins | sample OricomgcompostMG_FD_108783 | JGI IMG/M metagenome (GOLD analysis project Ga0164242, IMG submission 108783) | Miracle-Growth compost microbial communities from Emeryville, California, USA - Original compost - Miracle growth compost (MG) ... | reverse complement strand
TGGAACCAGCCGTCGGTGAACGCCTCCTCGGTCGCCTCAGGGTTCTCCCAGTAGCCGAGGCACAGCTGCGGCGAGCGGTACTGGATCTCACCGGACTCCCCCGGCTTCACCGGCTCACCGTGCTGGTCGACGACGCGGCTCTCGACGAAGAAGACACTGCGCCCGGCAGCGGCAGGACGCTGGTCGTGCTCCTCGGGGCGCAGCACACAGGCCAGCGGACCGATCTCGGACTGGCCGAAGCAGTTGTAGAACCCCAGCTCGGGGAAGCGCTCGCGCAGCCGGTTCAGGACCGTCACCGGCATGATGCTGGCGCCGTACTGGGCCTTGCGAAGCGACGAGAGGTCCCGAGTCTCGAGCTCGGGATGGTTGGCCAGCGGCACCCATACGGTCGGCGCCAGGAAGAGCGAGTCGATCCGCTCGGTCTCGACGACGCGCAGGATCTCCGCGATGTCGGGGCCTGGCAGGAGGCGCACCGTCGCCCCGACAGCGAGGTAGGGCAACAGGAAGACGTGCATCGCTGCCGAGTGGTACAGCGGCATCGAGATGAGTGGCCGGTCCTCGGGCGTGAGGTCGAGGGCCAGCACACACGAGAGATGCTCGTGGCTGAGCGCGCGGTGGGTCATCATCGCGCCCTTGGGCAGCGAGGTGGTACCGGAGGTGTAGAGCAGCTGGACCAGGTCGTCATCACGTACCCACGGCAGCTCCACCGCTGTCGGTGCGGCGGCCCCGGCCCGCGACATGACCTGCTCGAGGAGGGAGCCCGGTGCGTCGCGCAGGGCGACCACGTCGGTCACCGCGGTGGCAGAGCGCACCGCCTCGACGTCCGCCGTCAGGGCCGGATCGGCAAGTACGACGCGGGCGCCGGACTGGGCGAGCAGGTACTCCAGCTCGCCACCCTTGAGCGCGTAGTTGACCGGAACGTGCACCAGCCCGGCACGAGCGATTCCCAGGAAGGCGATCGCGTAGGCGTCGGAGTTGGTGCCATAGGCAGCGACCCGGTCGCCGTGCTGAAGACCGGTCGCGAGCAGCGCGTGCGCCGCGGCGGTGACCGCCTCGTCGAGCGCGGCATAGGTCCAGTCACGGTCGCCAAAGCGCAGCGCGACGCGATCCGGATGGCGGCCCGCAGAGCGGCGCAGCGCGGTGTCGAGCGAGTTGGCCTGGGCTGCGGCGACGGGCGACGGCATGTCCGGACTGTAACCCAGGTCACTTCGCCTTCGAGGTGCCGGCCTGGCCGTACTCGCGGGCCAGCCACTCGTCGAACGTCCCGCCCGCGATCGTCGCACCGGGCGGCGCCTGCAGTACGCCGGCACGTACCTTCTTCGCGGCCTCGCCGGGGATCCATACCGGGACGACGAGCAACCGGCGTCCCCGTGCCCGGGCGGTGGCACGCACGAGGTCGGCGAGGAGCCGCTTCTCGGGACCGGCCAGATCGCGACGCACCCGCACGTCGGCCAGCTCCCCGGCAGCCGCCTGGCGCGCCAGGGTGACCAGCTCATCGGCGACCGCGTCCACGTCGACGGTCTGCACCGGCTGTGTCGGGCACGGCATCAGCGGACCCTTGGCGATCCAATCGATCAGCTGCCCGGCGAAGCCATGGAACTGGGTGGCCCGCAGGATCGCGGTCGGCACGGAGCCGGCCTCGGTCGCGCGCTCCTGGGCGTTCTTGCCGTCGTAGTGCGCGAAGGCGCCGCCCCCGAGCCCGTCGATGCCGACGATCGACAGCGTGATGATCCGACGCACGCCAGCGTCCGCACCGGCGGACTGCAGGTTGCGCGCCACCGCGCCGAAGAAGTCGACGTACTCCTGCGATGTCTTGGCCTGGGTCGATGTGGCGTCGACGACGACGTCGACCCCGGCCAGCGCCTGAGCCAGACCGGTGCCCGCGACCACGTCGATGCCGGCGGAGCGGGCGAGGACGACGGCTTCGTCCCCGCGCTCGCGCAGCCGCTGGACCACGCGGCTCCCGACCAGGCCGGTTCCGCCCGCGACTGCGACCCTCATGGCGTCCTCCTCAGCGCTTCACTGCGGCACGACTCTAGTCACCACAGTGGGGCGTGGCGACTAGATTCGTGCCATGCGGCAACCGCCGGCGGATCCGTTGGACCGCCCTCTGGATCCGGCTACACCGGCGTGGGCCGGCCGATGGGTGCCGCGGCTCTACCTGGGCGTTGCCACCGCGCTCATCCCGTGGACGGTCTACCTGGGGCTGACGCTGCCGCTGCGCCAGACCATCAGCCACTACCGCGCGGTGTGGGTCGGCTACGACATCGTGCTGATCGTGGTCCTCGCCCGGATCGGGTGGCTCGCCTCACGGCGAGACCCGCGACTGGTGCTCACCGCCACCACCGGCGCGACGCTGCTCGTCGCCGACGCGTGGTTCGACGTGATGACGGCGGCGACGTCCGTCGGCCGGCTGGGCGCCATCCTCGACGCGGTCCTGCTCGAGCTGCCGGGCGCCGTGCTGTGCGCGGTGCTCGCACGACGCGGTCTGGCAGCGCTGATCAGCGCGCGTCGGTGATCGGCGTGATCCAGGACTGATGCGTCTCGGGGTGCTTGGTGATCGCCAGCAGCTCGTCCATGTGCGGCTCGAGGCCGGTCACCTTGTCGAGCGGTACGCCGACGATCAGCTGGAAGCCGAGGCCGCGCCAGGCCTGGACCGCGCGTCCGGCGAACTCGGAGTCGGCCTTCACGAAGCCTTCGTCCAGGAACACCGGCGCGAACCGCGGCCGCGACCGCATCTCGTCGCCCAGCCGGAAGCGCAGCGCGGAGCCGACGATGAAGGCCACCAGCTCTTGCGACTCACCGCCGGACTTCTCCCCGAGCGTGCGATAGGTGGCGCGCAGCTCGCCGGTGACGTGGTCGTAGCGCTCGGCGCTGACCTCGACGTGGCGGCGTACGTCCAGCAGGCGGTCGCGCTCGGCCTCCTGGCCCGGCTCCGCCGCCCGGAGCTGCTGCATGAACCGGCTGAGCTGGTCGAAGCGCTTCTCCAGCCCGGCCTCGTCCAGCTCCGTGGTCGGCCCGGCGGAGAGTGCCCGAAGGTCGCGCAGGAAGACCTGCACGTGCGCCGGCGCGAGCCGCCGCAGCCGGATCCGCAGCCGGTCTCCGGTCGAGCCGAACTCCAGCCGCCGCAGGATCGCGTTGATCGGCTCCAGCCGGTCCTCGATCTCCTCCACCGAGGCCGCCATCGCACCGATCAGCGGCACCAGATCCTGCCCGCTCCACTCGGTGAGCCGGCGTCGCCACTCGGCCCGCCGCTGGGCGAGGCCGGTGGCTTTGATCTGTTCGAGGATGCGGGCGTAGTCCGGGTAGGACTCCGGCGTGGCCCCGAGGTTGGGCGAGTCCCAGCGCAACTTGTAGGCGCGGAAGATCGCTACCAGCTCCTCGTCGACCCGCTTGCTCTCGGCCTCGACGTCTCCGACCGAGCGGCGTAGGCGCTCGGCCAGCCGCTGGGAGTTCTCGGCGAAGCGGTCCAGCTCCTCCGGATCACCCGGTGCGACAGCTGCGGCGAACTCCTCGGCCAGCGCCGCGGTCTGCTCATCGCTCAGCGCGACCCGCCCGGTGCGCTCCATCGCCTCGAGGCGGTCCTTGACCAGGTCCTCGGACTCCACCAGCTCGCCGTGCTCGGCGTCCAGCTCGCGCTGGCGGGCGGCCAGCGCGTAGCGAGCGGACCGGGTCTCGTCGAGCCGCTGCTCCAGCTCGGTGATCTGCTCCTGCAGCGCCTGCAACTGGTCGTCGCTCTCCAGGATCGCCTCGCGCCGCTCCTCGACCTCGGCGATCCGGGCCTCGATCGCCGCGACGTCGATCTCCTCGAAGCGCGCGCCCACGATCGCCTCGTGTGCGGCCTGCTCCAGGCCGAGAACGCGGAGCCGGCGCTCAACGTCGGCGACCTCCTCGTCGATCTCGGCGAGCTGGTGCTCCAGTGCGCTCAGTTCGTCGTCGATCTCGCCGAGGGCTGTCTCGTTCGAGAAGCCGATGATGTCGCGGTGATCGCCACGACCGTGCGAGCCGCGGCGGCCGTTGCGGGTCTGCCCGGCCGCAGTGACCCGGAAGCCGTGGCCGGCCAGCTCCTCGGCGCCGTCGACGCAGAGCGCGTTGCGGCCGGGCTCGGCGACGTACCGCTGCACCCAACCGGAGAACGGCGACTCCTGGAAGAGCAACTTGCCCGCAACCCGCTCGGGGTCCTCGGGTGCGGCGGGCGCGAGGTCGAGCTCGGCACCCTCGAACGTCAGTCGCCCGCGCAGCCGCAGGCCATCGATCGCCGCCGAGAAGTCGTGCAGCCGGTCGAGCGGCACCAGCATCACCCGCGCCGCGCTGCCGAGGACCGTCTCGATGGCCGTGCGCCAGTGGGCCTCCTCCGGTGCGACATCGATCAGCTCGGCGACGAAGGGGAGCTCGGCCGTGCTCAGCCCGCTCGCACGGGCGACCTCAGCACGCAGCTCGTGCAGCATGGCCGGCACCCGGCCGGCCCGCCCGTCGAGCGATGCCCGCTCACGTCGCAGCTCCTCCCGCCGCTGCAGCAGCGGGAAGCTCTGCTCGCGGGCCCGATCGCGCTCCTTGCGCAGGACACCTTCACGCGCGGTCCGGCCATCGAGCCAGGTGCGCGCCCGCTCCTGCAGTACGCCGAAGGCAGCGGCGTCTGCGAGCGCCGAAGCGTCCACGTCCTCGCCCGACCCGAGGATCGGAAGGATCCGCTCGCGCAGGGCCTCCCGGCGTGCGACCCGCTGGTCGCGGACGGCCTGCTCCTGCTCCAGGGTCAGCCCGAGGGTCTGCAGGTTGCCACCACCGGCGGCACGATGCGCTTCCTTGGCTGCCTCCAGGTCACCGACGAGGGCCGCCTCCGCGCTGGCGCCGTCGGCGAGCGCCGCCGTGGTCGACGCACGCTCGCGGCGGTTGTCCTCGACGGCCCGCTCGAGCAGCCGGGCATGGGTCTGCAGCAGCCACAGCCGCAGCGGTGTATCAGCTCCGGCGACGGTGACGCCGTAGGCGTCGAGCTCTGCTGCACGTGCCTTGGCACGCTCACCTCGGGCCGCGAGCTCGGTGATCGGGCCCAGCACCTCGAGCTTCTGCTCCTCGGTGCGCATCGCGGCGTAGGCGGTGTCGAGGTCGTCGAAGTGCTCGACGGCGCGGTCGGCGGCGGCGTAGGTGGCGGGCCGCTCGAGGACCATCTCCTTGTAGAGCTCGTCGACGCTGCGCACCTGGTTGCCGGCCTGGATGCGGGCGAGCAGCCGCAGGGCCTTGGAGCCATCGCCGTTGGCGCCGATGCCGAGCCGGGCGTAGAGGACGGCGGTGAACTCGGCGTAGGTCCGGTGCACCCGCACGCCCGGGAACAGCTTCTTGAGGGTGTTGGCGTGGAAACGATCGGCGACCCCCGCCTCGATCGCCTCGAGCGGCAGCGCGGCCTCGTGCGTGATCAGCTGCATCTGCACGTCGCTGGACCGGACAGCACGCCGAGGGACGTAGTACGTCCGCACGGCGGTGAAGCGGTTGCCTCGGTCGTTGACGAACGTCATCGCGATCGCGCCCCAGGTGTCGGCGTTGCGACCCCGCAGGAGCTTCTCGACCGGACGGCCGGTCCGCGGGTCGTCGACCACGTCGACCGCTCCGCGCAGGTAGGAGAGCAAGTTGCGCTGCCCGACACTGCGTGCGCGACCCGCGACGGCGTCGTTGGAGGCGCCGTTGAACTTGGTGTCCGACGGCATCATCAACGCCGTGTAGGCGTCCAGGATGGTCGACTTACCCGCACCCGAAGCACCGGAGATCATGGTCGCGTCGCCCTGCAGCGGGATGCGGGTCAGACCGCTGAAGCCGCCCCAGTTGACCAGTTGCAGCAGCTCGGCGCGCCACTGGAGCGTGTCGTCGCCGGGAGTCGCGACCACCCGCTCCTCGAAGAGGCCGTCGGTCGGCTCGAGCGTTTCGTCCAGCATCAGTCGGTCTCCTCGCTCCCGAACAGGTCCTCCGCCACGTCGTCGGCCTCGGGCTCCTCGTCGGCTCCGGCCGCACCGGCAGCGTTGGCCCGCCGCAGCGCGGCGACAAGCTCCTGCAGCACCTCGATCGGCAGCAACGGCTCGACCGCCTCGCTGATCTCGAATCGCTCCTCGTACGACGTCGGGATCAGCAGACCGGCCTTGGCGACGGTGGCCACCGCGTTGCGGGTGCGCTTCTCATCACCGGCCTCGTCGGTGGCGTGCCCAGGACGGAAGCTGGCGGCGTACTCGACGAGGTCGGCGACATCGACGAAGACCCGCTCCTCGCCGTTCGCCGACCCGGTGCGCAGCCGGTCGCGCAGGTGGATCAGGACGATCGTCTCCTCGCGGGTCCAGGCGGCGTCGTAGAGGAGCGTCGGGAAGCGCTGACCGGCTTCGGCGACGGCCTGGCGCTTCCACGCCACCTCGCGCAGCGGGTCGACATGGAGCTCGAGGAAGAGGTCGTTGAGCCGCGACCGCAGCACCCGCTCGTGCTCGACCAGCACCCGCCAGTCCCGCGGATGACTGCGAGCGCTGATGAACCGCTGCTTGAGCAGCGCCACCAGCGCCTGCCGCTGGGCATACTCCAAGCCACCCTCGTCGCCCTCCCAGAGCGAGACCGACGGCGTGTCGGTCAGCGTCTCGTCGACCGGTGTCTCATCGGTCGCCAGGTCGATCGCCTCGGTCGCGTCGATGCTCATCCGCGCTCCTCCAGGTCGGGCAGGTGGGGCAGGTCGGGGTCGGGCAGGGCAAGTCGCGGTACGGCGAAGGTCCGCGCCGTACCGTCCGGACGCAGTGCCGGGTAGGCCTCGGGCTCGGTGTCGCTGTCGGCGCGCCAGCCGCGGTCGGCGGCCAGGTGCAGGAGACCGAAGATCTCCACCGGCCGGCGTAGCGCGTGCTCCAGCTCGGCGAACATCTCGCCGAGCGAAGCCGGCGGAATCAGGGCGCCGAGCGCATCGTCGAGCCGCTCGCGGAGCTCGCCGATCTGCGGGCCGCCCTGCGCGCGCAACGCGTCCAGCGACAGCACCGGCGCCTCTTCTGCCTCGGCGAGCGTCAGCCGCTCCGGCAGCACGTCGTCGGCAGGGTCGTAGAACCGTTCGCGCAGGTGCTCGAAGCTGGCCCGGCCGGGCAGCAGCGGCACCTCGTGGGTGGCGCGCGGTCCGCTGGCGGCCATCCAGGTCATCAGCTCCGACTCGAGCTGGCGCAGGGTCTGCTCGAGCTCGCGGTCACGGGCGGCGTCGCGGAAGACGATGTACTCCTTCAGCGTCGCCGTCACCTTCGACCGCTGTGCCAGGACCCGCTCGAGGCCGTCGCGGACCAGCCGGACGGTGCCCCGCAGCTCGGCCCGATCGGCGTCGCTGAGGATCCGGTCCGCGTGCGGATGGTCCAGCAGCGCGCCGAGGTCCTCGCGTAGCCCCGTGACCAGGGCGTCGTCGCGCAGCAGCGTGAACGCACCCTCGAAGGCGCGACCCTCCTGGGTCGAGGTCATCAGCGCATCGGCACGGGCGAGGTACTCGTCGATGACCTCGCCGGCCGGCCGGTCCTCGGCACGGAAGGCGGCCAGGATCTCGCTGCGGATCTGCGCGTAGCGCTCCTCGACACGGGCGAAGTCGCTGGGCAGCGCCGAGACCAGCGACATCAGCTCGGTGAAGCCGTCGGCCATGTAGTCCTCGGTGGCGGTGACCAGCTCGGCGCCGTCCACCAGCCGGTCACGCTCGGCCTGCAGCCTGGCGATCTCGGCGGTCAGGATCTCGACGCGCGCGGAGCGGTCGGGGTTGGCCTCGGCGTTGAAGCGCCGCACCGTGCTCACGATGGTGGCGACCCGGTGCTCGCTCAACGTGGCGCGGTCACGGGCCAGGCTCTTCACCAGCTCGAGCGCCTGCTGGGCGTGGGAGGTCAGGGTGTAGACCTCCTGGCCGGTCTCGTCGAGCGAACGGACCAGCCACTGGCCACGCATCCAGCGATGGCACAGGTCACGGCCGGTCCCGACCGGCAGGTCCTGCTCCCCCGCGGCCCGGATCTGGGCGAGGTGGTCCTCGACCTGGGTATGCAGCCGCCCGGTCGGCACCGGCTTGTTGCTGCGGTCGAAAGCGGCCCGGAAGATCGTGATGATGACCGGCGCCTGGCGCTGGTGCAGCAGCGTCAGGGTGGGCTGGGCGAAGGCACCCTTGACGCGGGCGAGCTCGTTCGCGATCTGGTCCACCGGGCCTCCCCTCGCTGCTTGCGTGCCGGCTGTCCTGCCGGGTTGTGGAGCGCAAGCATTCCAGAGGGGTCCGACAATCGCGGCACCCAGACCGCCGGCCGGCGGTCAGCGAGCCGTCAATCCGCGAAGGTCCCGTTCTCCGCGAGATGGCCGCCCAGGTAACCTGCGCCCGCCGCCAGCCCCGCCCCGACGAGTCCGAGAGCCGCGCCCAGCCGGTGCTTGCCCCGCCGTCGCGCCACCCAGGAGCAGGTGTACGCCGTCAGCGCCGCCGCGTTGCCACCCGCATGCACCACGCCGGTGCGGCGGTCGGACTGCTCGGCGAGCGCGCGCCAGTCGGCCAGCCCGGCGAACGCCGTCGGCAACGCGCCGAGGACGCCGAGACCGACCAGCCGCCGGGCCGCGTCTTCGCTCCCCTCAGGCCCGATCAGGTCGAGCAGGGTCGCCGACAGCCAGGCGCCGAGCGGGAAGTCGGTCAGCGACGGGTGGAGCGAGTGGCCGAGCCACCCCACCCCGCGCAGGGCGTGGTACAGGGTGGGCCGGTCGGCGATGACCTCGGCGTACTCCGCGAGGGCGCTGACTGCGCCGTCCAGGGCGCTGTCCCCCTCCACGACATGGGTGAGCTCGAGCAGGGGGCTCTCGGTGTGCGGATCATTGGCACTCATGCCGGACCGGTTCCCGATCCGGCGCCGAGAAGTCAGTCCTCGCGCAGACCGACGCGCAGCCGGTGCTCGCCGTGCTGCCCGGCATGGCCGAAGATGCTGCCGTGCCGCGAGCCGGTGGTGACGTGCAGGTCGTAGGCGGACTCGGCATGGACGACCAGGTCGATGCCCTGGACCTCATGGTCGGGGTCGATCCGGAAGCCCATCGCCTTGTCGATGATGAGGCCGAGCGCTCCGGAGACGACGAAGGCGTAGACCAGCACGACGAGCGCGCCGAGCGCCTGGCGGCCGAGCTGGGTGAACCCGCCGCCGTAGAAGAGCCCGTCGACGTGGGTGGGGGCGGCCGAGCTGGCGAGCAGGCCGACCAGGACGGTGCCGACCAGCCCACCCACGAGGTGGACACCGACGACGTCGAGGGAGTCGTCGTACTTGAAGCGGTACTTCAACGCGATGGCGCAGGCGCAAACGACGCCTGCGGCCAGGCCCACCACGATGGCGCCCAGCGGCGTCACCGAGCCGCAGCTCGGGGTGATCGCGACCAGGCCGGCGACCATCCCCGATGCGGCTCCCAGCGAGGTCGCGTGCCCATCGCGGAGCCGCTCCACGGCGAGCCAGCCGCCCGCGCCTGCAGCGCCCGCGACGAGGGTGGCGGCGAAGACCACTGCCGCGTTCTGGTCGGCCCGGAACGCCGAGCCGGCGTTGAAGCCGAACCAGCCGACCCAGAGCAGGCCGGCGCCGAGCATCACCAGGGTGAGGTTGTGCGGCCGCATCGCGTCGTTGCCGAAGCCCACCCGACGCCCCAGCACGAGGGCGAGCGCCAGGCCGGAGGCGCCCGAGCAGATCTCCACCGCTGTCCCGCCGGCGAAGTCGACGAGGTGGACCCGGTTGATCAGCCAGCCGCCGACGTGTCCGGCGCGCGAGCCGTCGAAGACCCAGTGCGCGACCGGCGCGTAGACCAGCAGCGTCCAGGCCGCGCAGAACACCAGCCAGGCGCCGAACCGGGCACGGTCGGCGATGGCGCCCGCCACCAGGCCGCCGGTGATCACGGCGAAGAGGCCCTGGAAGCAGGCGAACAGGATGACGGGCACGTGCATCCAGTTGCTCGTGGAGCTGACCAGCGACTGGAGGCCGAAGTACTGGAACGGGTCACCGAACAGCCCGGCGCCACCATCGTTGCCGAAGGCCAGTGAGTAGCCCACCAGCACCCACGCGAGCGTGATGACGCCGAGTGCCGAGAACGTCATCATCATCATGTTGAGAACGCTCTTGGAGCGGACCATGCCGCCGTAGAACAGCGCCAGGCCGGGGACCATCAGCAGCACCAGCGCGGTCGCCGCCAGCAGCCACGCGGTGTCACCGGCGTCGATCGGGGCAGGCTGGACGTCGATGGCGAGGAGCATGATGCCCGAGGGTCCATGCCGCGTGTTTCAGTACGCCGCCGGGGATGTTACGCCCGTGTTAATGCTCCCTGGCCGGCTCCGGCGCGAGCGCCTCGAAGGCCACCTGCACCTGCTCCTCGGTCAGCCCGTGGTCCTCGAGCGCGTAACGGTGCGAGGGTCGCGCCGCGCCGGTGCGGGACTCCGCGTCGATCCGGCGTACCTCGTCCTGTGCGTGGTCGCTCCAAGCCAGTCCGAAGGTGTCGTAGATCGCCCCGACCGTCCCGACCGGATCGGCGACGAACGTGCCGTAGTCGACGTCGAAGAACTGCGCCGGGTCATAGCGCCCGCGCGCGGAGCAGAACCTGCGCCAGGACCGGCTGAGCATCTCCAGCTGCGTCGCCCCGATCATCGCGCCGACGAACGTCGTCGACGTACCGGCGGTGGCCTCGGCCGACAGCGAGCACGCGGACGCGAGCGACGCGACGGGGTCACGTCGGCAGACCACCACCAGCGCATCGGGATAGACGCTCATCAGCGCGTCGAGCGCTACCAGGTGGGACGGGTTCTTCAGCACCCAGCGCCTGTCCTGGTCGTTGAGGCCGACAAGCTGAAGGTTCTCCCGGTGACGCACATAGGCGTCGGTCCAGTCCTGGTCGGCCAGCCAGGCGGAGTAGTGCGGGACGTTCGCGAGCGACTCGAAGCCGATCGACTTGCCGGTCTGCCGCAGGATCCGCCAGCACTCCTCCACCGACGTCGCGTCCATGTAGTGGATCCCCATGAACTCCGGGTTGGCGACGTGATGCTGCCGGTAGGCGGCCTGCAGCGCGGTGAAGATCGGGTCGTCCTCCCAGGTGGCGCGCGGCGGCCGCGGCTGCGGGAACTCCGTCAGCCACGCCTCCAGTCCCTGATGGCCGGGATCGGCACAGAGCAGCCGGTGCAGCGCGGTGGTGCCCGTGCGTGGCAGCCCGGTCACGAAGATCGGCCGCTCGATCGGTACGTCGCGGTGCTCGGGGTACTCCGCGAAGCGGGCCTCGGTCATCAGCCGTCCGACGAGCGCGCTCTTGACCTGGGCCCGGTGGAAGTAGTTGCCCTGCGGGGTCAGGCCGGCCTCGGGCGAGGCGAGGTCGTCGACCAGGACCCGCAGGCCCTCCTCGTAGGCCGGGTCGCCGAAGTCGTCGAGACCGGTGGCCCGGGCGGCGGCCGCTTGGATGTCCTCGAAGGTGCCGACGTCGGGTCGCTCACGCATGGAACTCCCCGCAATCCACGTTGAGGATCTGCCCCGTGACCGCGCTCGCCAGGTCGCTGACCAGGAAGAGCGCCGCACGCGCCACCTCATCGGCGGTCGCGAGCCGCTTCAGATCGGTCGGAGCCGCCTTCTCGGCGTACACCTCATCGTGGGTGCGGCCGGTCTCCGTCGCGATCCAGTCGAAGTAGGCCTTGTTGACGTCCTCGTAGATGTAGGAGGGCGCCACGCTGTTGACCCGGATCCCGCGCGGGCCGAGCTCGGTCGCCAGGCTGCTGGCCAGGTGGGCGAGAGCGCCCTTGGAGACCTTGTAGCCGGCGAACTCGGGCTGGCTCTGGTAGAGCACGCAGGAGTTGACCATGAGCACCGATCCGCCGGGCTTGTCGTCGGTCTCGGCCAACGCATCGGCGAACAATGCCGAGAGCCGCAGCGGGGCGAACACATTGGTCTCCTGCGCCGCCCGCAACGCATCCAGCCCGATCGTCGTCAGCGGGTCCATCGGCGGGATCCCGAACGCGTTGTTGATCAGGCAGTCCACCCGCCCGAACTCCTCGAGCGCCGCCTCCACCAGCCGCTGCCGCGCGTCGTCGTCGGTGATGTCGGTCGGTACGGCGAGGGCACGGCGCCCGTGCTCGCGCACCACCGCCGCCATCTTCTCCAACCTGCGCTCGGTGCGGCTCGCCAGCACCAGGTCCGCACCCATCAGCGCCGCCTGCTCCCCCAGTGCTCGGCCCAGTCCGGGGCCGACACCGGAGAGGACGATGACCTTCTCCTGCAAGATCAACTCAACATCCTCCTGGCGACCGCACGCTGGCGGGCGGCGATGCGCTCGGCGTACTGCTCCTCCGTGAGCGGTAGGTGGTGCGGCAGATGCTGCGCGACCTCGGCGGTCTTCAGGATCTGCACGCTCGGGCCGGGTACGTCGTCCTCGCGACCGGGGTCGATCCGCTGCCAGCGCAGCATCATCGGGCCGGTGCGGTGGCCGGTGGTCTCCAGCCAGTTCGCGATCGGGCGCGGTGCCCCTTCGACCCGGCCGGGCGGCCGCTCGCTGATCACGAAGCGCATCACGCCGTCCGGATCCACCTCCGCCTGGGCGGCTGTCAGGGAGGTCTGATGGGTCTCGTAGTCGGTGGAGGCGTACCAGTCCGAGCCGATCTGGATGCCCTGGTAGCCGCATCCCTCGAAGCGCGGCACGCTGACGATCATCGCCTCGTCCTCGGCAAGGGCGTAGTGACCGATCGAGGAGCGCTGGGAGGCCAGGCCGCCGAGGGTCGCCCGGGGAGCGCCGAGCGTGTTGACCGGCTCCTTGTACTGGAAGAAGTGCGGGAAGGCGAGCCAGGTCTGGATCGAGCCGACGAGGCTGCGGGCAGCGACGTCGTACTGCTTCTGCACGAGCTCGCGGGTCAGCGCCCGACGGGGACGCCCGACCGTGTCCGGCCGCTCGATCGTCAGCCTGCCGCGCTCCTCGTTGTCCCAGTCGCTGAAGACCTCGCGGACGACCATCGTCTTCGCACCCGGCTCGGCGAGATAGCGGAACTCGAAGCTGCCGTCCGGCGCGACCTCGAGCTCGCGGTCGTCGAAGGCCAGCAGGTTGGTCGCGGCCGCCTCGGCGGAGTAGGTGCCGCCCATCACCTGGAACGACAGGTCGGCGCTGGTGCCACGGCGACCGCGGACGACGTACTCCACGCCGGGCACCAGGTAGGCATGGAAGTAGATCGCGTCAGGGTTGTCGAGGCCCTGCCGAGAGAACTGGTGGGTCGGGTTGATGAACAGCGGCTGCTCGAGGTCGTAGTCGAACGCCGTCTGCATCGCCATCCGGATCCGGCCGGAGAGGTAGTCGTAGCCCTCCATCAGGTCCTGCTCGGTCGAGATGTTGGGCGCGTTCTCGATCAGCTTCTCGGCCTCGGCGATCGCCTCCCGCAGCGAGTCCGTCAAGCCCCCTGTCATGAGCACCGCTGGATCACGTTCTCGGCGTACCGCTCGAGATGCTTGGCCTTCTCCTCGAGCGGCTCGGTGTCGGGTCCCACGATGTAGGGCACGCGGAAGCCGACGATGCAGTCGGTGACGCCCTTGTCCTCGAGCTTCCGCACGCCTTCAGGGGTGTAGGCGTCGTAGGAGATGACGTGTACCTCGAACTCGTCCGGTCCCCGCGTGTCGCCCTCGGCCTTCCGGATCTCCGCCAGCCGGGCGAGCAGCCGATCCAGTTCGTCGCCGTCACCACCGGCATGCATCCACCCATCGCCCAGGAGTACGGCGCGACGCAGCGCGGCGTCGCTGTGGCCTCCGACGAGCAGCGGGATCCTCTCGGTCGGGACGGGGCGCTGCTGCATCGGCGCGATGTCGTAGAAGTCGCCCCGGTAGCCGAAGAAGTCGCCGGATGGATCGGTGAGCCCGCGCACGATCTCCAGGCACTCGTCCATCCGCTTGCCGCGCTTGGCCCAGGGCACACCGAGAGCGGCGAAGTCCTCCGGCCAGGGGCTGAGCCCGACGCCGAGGCCGAGGCGGTTGCCGGACAGGTAGGCCAGGGAGGAGGCCTGCTTGGCGACCAGCACCGGCGGCCGCACCGGCAGCTTCAGCACGAACGGCGTCAGCCGCAGCGTCGTCGTCACGGCGAACAGGTGGGCGCACAGGATCATCGCCTCGATGAAGTCCTTGCCCTGCAGGAACCCGCGGTCGCCGGTGTCCGTGTAGGGGTAGGTCGAGTCCGACTCCTCCGGGTAGATCAGGCTGTCGGCGACGGTCATGCTGGTGTAGCCGGCCGCCTCCGCGGCCTGCGCAAGCGGGGCGTAGTAGGTCGCCTCGGTCATCGCCTCGGCATAGGTGAACCGCATGCCGCCACACTAGAACGTGTTCTAGGTTTGTGCCAGAGTGGCGATATGCCACTCCCCTCCGCACGCCCACCGGGGCTCGATTCCCGTTGGACGAGGCGCCTGATGAAGTACGGCGCGAAGGGCAACGTCGCGCTGTTCCGGCTCACCCGCGGCCGCATCGGCGGCATGTGGCGGATCTCGGCGGGTTGGCGCCATCCGGTGCCGATCCTGTTGCTCGAGCACGTCGGCCGGAAGAGCGGCAAGCGGTTCGTCACGCCGCTGGTCTATCTGGCCGACGGCGAGCGGCTGATCGTGGTCGCATCCCAGGGCGGCCTGGCAGAGCATCCGCAGTGGTTCCACAACCTCCAGGCATCCCCCGACGCGTGGGTGACCCTGAAGCGCGTCGGTCGGCGCCGGGTACGGGCCCGCGTGGCCGACGCGGCGGAGAAGGCCGAGCTGTGGCCGCGGATGGTGGCGCTCTACGCCGACTTCGAGACCTATCAGGGCTGGACCGATCGAGACATTCCGATCGTCGTACTCGAACCTCGGAGCTGAGCCGATGGACGCCGACCCGACGGATATCGGCGAGCTGCTCGACCGGACCGCGATCAACGACGCGCTGACCCGCTACACGCTGGCCGTCGACCGCGCCGCCTGGGACGAGCTGGATGCCGTCTTCACCGCCGACGCGCAGATCGACTACACCGCGTCCGGTGGCATCGCGGGTGCGTTTCCCGAGGTGAAGGCTTGGCTCGCCGAGAACCTGTTCGCCTTCGCGAAGCGCACCATGCACACCCTCGGCCAGGTCGCGGCCGTCTTCACGGCGGACAGGTCCGGCGCCGAGGTCTCGGCGTACTTCCACAATCCGATGGTCATCTCCGACGGGCACGGCGGCGAGCGCGTGGTGGAGGTCGGCGGGATCTACCACCACATGTTCGTCCGGACGCCCGCCGGCTGGCGCTCGCGCGCACTGCGCGAAGAGATGGTCTGGACGCGCGGCTTCTAGTCGTCAGACACCAGGCGACCCCAGACGCACCCCGGTGGCCGTCGCCTGCGTATAAGGAGGAGTACAAGACACGCCTTGTACTCCTCCTTATACGCACCTCCGCCCCATCTGATCGGAGTGAGCGCCGGCCTCAGCGCCTAGGCTGTCCGCCGGAGGTGCCTATGACCGAGCGCGCAGCCAGCCGGACGGCGGTCCTCGTCTGCCAGGGCCGGGCAGCTGCCCACGGCCGGTCGACCGACCGCTTCAGCGACCCGGTCGCCTATGAGCTGCTGACGCCCGCGGAGCGCCTGACGGTCGATCAGGTGCAGGCCACGATGCCGCCCCAGGGCTGGACCGCCCGGACCGCATACGAGTCGGTACGCGCCTGCGCCGAGATCATCGTGCCGCGCACGGTGGCGATCGATGACGCCATCCGCGATCACTCGCAGGCGCAGCTGGTCATCCTCGGCGCCGGGCTCGACAGCCGCGCGTGGCGGATGAGCGAACTTGCGGACGTCGACGTCACCGAGGTCGATCACCCCGCTTCTCAGGCCGACAAGCGCGCCCGGATCGGCGAGAGGCCAACGCTCGCCAGGACGTTCCGCTTCCAGCCGGTCGACTTCGCCGTCGACGATCTCGGCTCGGCGCTCGAGGCCGGCGGCCATGACCCCGACGTACCGACGACCTGGGTATGGGAAGGCGTGATCCCCTACCTCACCCACGACGAGGTGACCATCACCCTGCGCGCTCGCAGCCCGATCGGCACGCGGCAGCACCCTGGTGGTCAACTACCAGACCCCGTCGATCCATGCCCGTGCCGGACGCATGCTCGCCGCCGGTCTGAACCGTCTCGGCAGTACGGCGACGATCACTGCCAGCGAGCCCTGGCGCACGCTGCTGACGCCGACGCAGACCGCGAGCCTGCTCGCCGACGCCGGCTTCGGCGTGCACACGGACGACGACCTGCTCACCATCGCCGGTCGCCTCGGCGTCGCAGGCGCCGCCCGCACCTCCCTGCGCAACGGCCGCGTCGCGGTGGCAACCCGGCACTGATCAGCGCTGGCAGGATGTCCGCATGAGCCTCGAGTCGCGCCACGTGAGCGTGTTCATCGCAGCGAGCCCCGACGCGGTCTATGACTACGCCTCGGACCCTGCGCGCCTGCCCGAGTGGGCGGCCGGACTGGCGGGCGGCATCCGCCAGGATGCGGACGGGCGCTGGATCGCGGATTCGCCGTTCGGCGTGGTCGAGGTGCGGTTCACGCCCCGCAACGCCCAGCGCGTGCTCGACCACGAGGTCGTGGCACCTGACGGCACCGTGTTCTTCAACCCGATGCGGGTCGTGCCGGCCGACGACGGCGCCGAGGTGATCTTCACCGTGCGACGCCATGACGGCATGACCGCCGAGCAGCTCGAGGCCGACGCTGAAGCAGTCGCCGCTGACCTCGAGACGCTGCGCGGCAATCTCGAGGCTCGCTGACGACTCCGCGGCCGATCAGCTGTAGCTGACCTTCACCTCGTCCGTCACCGGCAGCGACTGACAGCCGAGCCGGATGCCGTCGGCGAGGTCCTCGGCATCGAGCACGTCGTTCTTCAACATCTTCACCTCGCCCTCCAGCAGCCGGAAGGCGCACGCGGAGCACTCCCCCTCCCGACACGAGTAAGGGGCCTTCACCCCCTTGCTCTCCAGGTGCTCGAGCAGGGTCGTGCCGGCGTCCCAGTCGTCGAAGGAGTACGTCGTACCGTCGAGCTCGGCGGTGACGCTCACTGCGCCCTGGCGGACCGGCCCCTCGTCCTCGACCTGGACCGACTCGACGTCCACTTCTGCAGACTCGGCGCCCATTTCTGCAAACTCGCCGAAGGGGTTCCCACCGAGACTGACGAACTTCTCCTGGTGGCGTCGCTCCCGCGGGAAGTCGAGGTCTCGCAGGGCGCCGTTGACCGCCTTCATGAACGGCGCCGGACCACAGACGAACGCGTCCCACTCGTGATAGCCGGCAGCGAAGACACGCAGCTGCTCCTGCGTCGGCAGGCCCTGCACCGACTCGAGCCAGTGCACCACCTGCAACCGGTCCGGGTGCTCGACCGCCAGCTCGGCCCACTGTCGGGCGAAGATCACCGACCGCTCGTCACGGTTCGCATAGAAGACGACCAGGCGCCCGGAGCCCTGCTCCAGCACCGTCCGGGCGATCGACATGATCGGCGTGACGCCGCTTCCGCCCGCGAAGAGCAACAGGTCGGCATCCAACGACGCCGGTGTGAAGATGCCGGAGGGCTCCAGAGCGCGCAGCGTGTCGCCCACGCGGAGATGGTCGTTGATCCAGTGCGACGCATAGCCGTCGGCGGTCCGCTTCACCGCGACGGTGAGCGGCTCCCCCGGCACGCTGCACAGCGAATAGCACCGAGCGACCACACCGGTGCGGTCGCTCGGAATCGCAAGCGTGAGGAACTGTCCCGGCTTGAAGTCGAACGACGCCGCGAAGGTGACGGCGACCGCATCGTCGGTGAGAGGCCTGACAGCCGACACCGTCAGCTTGTAGCCGGTGTCAGAAGCCATCGCCGGCCCCGATCGGGATCAGCCCGGCCCGCACCGCCGCCTCGATCGAGGCCCGCAGCCTCGGGCAGCCCTCGTGCAGCGCACGGGGACTGCGCGCCATCTCCGGGCACGCCGCGACCGCCTCCGAACTCCACTGGATCGAGGTGTGCTGCTCGCTGTTCTTCTGCACCCCGACCCGAGCCAGGCAGTCCTGGCAGGCGACCTCGGTCAGCCAGCCGCTCGTATAGAGCCGCTGGTCGGCCAACGTCTCGGCGCTGGTCGGCTGGAAGGAGGCCATCAGTGGCCTGCCCCCTCGAGTGCGTCCGCGCCCTGCGACTGGCGCTTGCGGAGGTTCTCGGCGACCTCTTCGTGCCAGAACTCGTTGGCTTTGGTGGTGTCGACCTCGAACTCGAAGCGCGCGACCATGTCCGGCTGGATGTCGGCCTGGTCGACGTAGAACTGCTCGTACCACCGGCGCAGCTGGTAGACCGGCCCGTCCTCCTCGCACAGCAGCGGGTTCTGCACCGGAGCCTTGTTCTGCCAGATGTGCACGTCCTGCAGGAAACCGGTGCCGAACATCTCGGCGTACTTCTTGGCGATGTACTGCGCCGTCTTGTCGTCCAGACCCTCGGGCTTCTTCACGGTGATGCCGTAGTGCAGCGTGAAGGAGTTCGGTCCGGTGGGCAGATGGCAGTTGATCAGGATGACCTCGGTGATGAAGCCCTTGTAGTCGACCTCGAGCCAGTTGATCATGTACGCCGGTCCGTAGTACGTCGCCTCGGACTTCAGCACCATGTCGGCATCGCCGTACCCCTCCGTCTTGTCGGGGCGACCCGTGCTCTCCATGAACTGCGTGGCCCGGGTGCCCTCGAAGACGTTGCGGAAGCTGGTCGGGAAGGCGAAGTGCACGTAGTAGAAGTGCGCCATGTCGACGACGTTGTCGATCAGCTCGCGGCAGTGCGAGCCGTCGATCGGCACGACCTCCCAGAACCAGTCGGTGTAGACGTCCGTGCCCACGTCGGGCAGCTCGGGCGGCAGCAGGTCGTGCTGGGCGGGTGAGCCCTCGGGATCGTGCCAGATCAGCAGCTGGCCGTTGCGCACCGCCGTCTCATAACGCTGGGTGCGCGCCCGCAGAGGCACCCGGCGCGCGTAGGGGATCTGCTTGCAGCGCCCGTCGGCGCCCCATCGCCAGTCGTGGAACGGACAGGCGACCTCGTTGCCCTTCACCTCGCCCTGGGTGAGATCTCCGCCCATGTGGCGGCAGTAGCCGTCCAGCACACCGAGCTCGCCGTCCACGCCCTGGAAGACCACGAGCTTGGTCCCGAAGGTCTCCACTGCATGCGGCTTCCCGTCCGTGAAGGAGTCCACCAGGCCCAGGCAGTGCCAGCCGCGCGCGTAGCGCTCGGGGCTGAGGCCGCGGTCGAGTGCGCGCGGCGCCGGACCGGCCTGAGTTGCTTCAGCCTGGGTCATACCTGCCTCCCCGTGGACGAGAACAAGAACATGTTCTAGTTTTATCACATGCGGATCGCGTTGACACCCGAGCAGGAGGCCCTGCGCGAAGAGCTGCGCGCCTACTTCAACGAGCTGGTCACTCCGGAGCGACGGGCGGCCCTGTCGGCCGCGACCGGAGAGTTCGGCCAGGTCACCGTGTATCGCGAGGTGATCCGACAGATCGGCGAGGACGGCTGGCTCGGGATCGGGTGGCCGAAGGAGTACGGCGGCCAGGCCCGCTCGATGGTCGAGCAGCTGATCTTCACCGACGTCGCAGCGATCGCCGGCGTACCGATCCCCTACCTCACGCTGAACACCATCGGGCCGACGATCATGCAGTACGGCACCGATCAGCAGAAGGAGTACTTCCTGCCTCGGATCCTCAAGGGCGAGCTGCACTTCTCGGTCGGCTATTCGGAACCCGGCTCCGGCACGGATCTGGCCTCGCTGCAGACCAAGGCAGTGCTCGACGAGACCGGCGGACCCGACGGCACCGGCGAGTGGGTGATCAACGGGCAGAAGATGTGGACCTCGCTGATCCAGTACGCCGACTGGATCTGGCTGGCGTGCCGCACCGAGCCCGATCAGCCGCGCCACAAGGGGTTGTCGATGATCCTCGTCCCGGCCGACACCGAGGGCGTCTCCTACACGCCGGTCCACACCGTCGCCGGCGTCGGCACGTCGGCGACCTACTACAGCGACGTCCGGGTGCCGGCGGAGAACGTCGTCGGCGGCCGCGGTGGCGGTTGGCGGCTGATCACCAACCAGCTCAACCGCGAGCGGGTCGCCCTCACCTCGAGTGCGGCGACCGTGCACTCGCTCGACCTGGTCCGCGACTGGGCGACCAACACCCGCCGACCGGACGGCCTCCGGGTCATCGACCAGGAATGGGTGCAGCTGCTCCTCGGTCGGGCCCACGCCCGGGTCGAGGCACTCACCCTGATCCAGTGGAAGCTCGCCGCCGAGATCGACACCATCTCGCCGGCCGACGCGTCGGCGACCAAGGTCTTCGGCTCCGAGCTCAACACCGAGATCTATCGCACCCTGATGGAGGTGCTGGGCCCCAACGCGGTCGTCGCCGACGGCGCCGCGGCCCAGCTCGCCGGTCGGATCGAGCGCTATGCCCGCTCCTCCCTGGTGATGACCTTCGGCGGCGGCACCAACGAGATCCAGCGCGACATCATCGGCATGGTCGGCCTCGGCCTGCCGGCGGCGCGGCGCTGACGAGGAGAGGCTGGCCCATGGACTTCACCTTCACCCCCGAGCAGGACGAGGCGGCCGCTCTCGCCGCGAAGATCCTGGGCGCTGAGGTCACCATCGCGCGACAGCGCGAGGTCGAGGCACGGGGCGACCGGTTCGACAGCGACCTGTGGCACACGCTCGCGGAGGCCGGTCTGCTGGGCCTCCACCTCCCCGGCCAGTACGACGGGGCCGGGCTCGGGCTGATCGAGCTCGCCCGCGTGCTCGTCGAGGTGGGCCGGGTGGTGGCGCCGGTGCCGCTGGCCGGGCACGGCGCCGCCGGCGGCGTACTGGCCAGGTGTGGGACGCCCGAGCAGCAGCGGGCCTGGCTTCCGGGCGCTGCCTCCGGCGAGCTGGTGCTGGCCGTGGCCGTCAGCGAGGACCATGCCGCGGTGCCGGATTCCCCCGAGACTCATGCGGTTCCCGACGGGGACCGGTGGCTGGTCACCGGCGTCAAGACCCAGGTCCGGGCCGGCACGCACGCGGACGGCTTCCTGCTGACGGCGTCGACACCCGACGGCGTCGGCGTCTTCCTGCTCTCCCCCGACGCCGGCGTCGAGGTGCAGAAGCAGCGGGTGATCGATGGGGACGTCACCACCCGGCTCGTGCTCGACGGCACCCACGCGGAGCGGGTCGGCGATGCCACCGCCGTGACCCTCCTGCACCAGCTGACGATCGCACTCGCCTGCGCGGAGCAGCTCGGCGTGGTCGAGGGTGCGCTCGCCGAGACGTCCGACTACGCGAAGACGCGCGAGCAGTTCGACCGGCCGATCGGCTCCTTCCAGGCCGTCTCGCAGCGCCTCGCCGACGGCTACATCGACACGCTCTGCCTGCGACTGACCCTGTGGCAGGCGATCTGGCGGCTCTCCGAGGGCCTGCCTGCCGCGGTCGAGGTGGCGACCGCCAAGCTGTGGGCCGCCGATGCGGGACATCGCCTGGCCCACACCGCCGTCCACGTCCACGGTGGGGTCGGCATCGACCTCGATGGCATCACCCACCGCTACTTCACGGCCGCCAAGCGGTTCGAGTTCGGCTACGGCGGCGCCACCGAGCAGGCGCTCATCATTGGGCGCAACCTCGCCGACCGTTGAGTGGTCAGAAACGGCGGGTCGAGTGGTCACAAAGCGCGGGTCGAGTGGTCACTTCCGCAGGGCCGGAACTGACCACTCAAGGCGCCATATCTGACCACTCGACCCGCGAGAACTGACCACTCGACGCGCCGAAAGTGACTTCTCAGCGCAGCGACTCGAGCCGCTTGACCGCCTCGTCGTACTCGCTCACCAGGGAGGCGATGACGTCGGCGACCGGGCGGACCTCGTTCATCCGGCCGACGACCTGGCCGACCGGCATCGAGACCACGTCGGGGTCGCCGGCGGCGTTGATCCGGTTGTGGGCGTCGGCGACGAGGAGGTTCTGTAGCGGCATCGGCAATGCGGCGGGGGCATCGTCTGCCTCCCACGCGTCGGTCCACTTCGAGCGGAGGAGGCGGGCGGGCTTGCCGGTGTAGATCCGGGTACGCCGGGTGTCGCTCGACGTGGCCCGCGTGAACGCCTCGACCCAGCCGGCGTGGCTGTTGAGCTGCTGGTACTCCTCGGTGCCGAGCCAGATCGACCCGGTCCACACACCCTGAGCACCCAACGCGAGCGAGGCGGCGATCTGTCGGCCCGAGCCGATGCCGCCGGCGCCCAGCACCGGCACATCGGGCCCGACCGCATCAACGATGTCGGGCTGCAGCACCATCGAGGCCACTTCGCCGGTGTGTCCGCCTGCCTCGTAGCCCTGGGCGACGATGATGTCGACACCGTTGGTCACATGTGAGAGCGCGTGCTTGGCGGCGCCGGCCAGTGCGGCAACGGCGATCCCATGCTCGTGTGCCTTCTCGATCACGTCGACCGGGGGTGAGCCGAGCGCGTTCGCGATCAGCACCGGTCGGTGCTGCAGCGCCACGTCGAGGTGGGAGCGGGCCACCGAGTGCAGCCAGCCGAGGACGCCGTCGCGGCCCTCGCCCTCGGGAAGCGGCGGGATGCCGAGCTTGAGCAGCGTCTCGTCGACGAACTTCTTGTGGGCCTCCGGGATGTGGCTCGACAGGTCGACCGCCGACCCCTCGGTCGGCACCTTCATCGGCATCACGATGTCGACGCCGTAGGGCCTGCCGTCGGTGTTCTCGTCCAGCCAGCTCAGCGTGCGGTCGAGCTCCTCGGCGTCGTTGAAGCGCACGCAGCCCAGTACGCCGAGGCCGCCCGCACGGGAGACCGCGGCGGCGACGTGCTCGGAGGGGGTGAACGCGAAGATCGGGTAGTCGATCCCGAAGCGCTCGCACAGCTCGGTCCTCATGCGTTGACTCCTTCGCTGGCTCCTTCACTGACACTCGCCACCGAGGCGAGTGCGATCCTCTTCGCCGCGGGGTACTGCGCCTTGCCTGCGGCGTTACGCGGCACCTCGTCGACCACGACGAGCGCCCGCGGCAGCTTGTAGCCGGATAGCTCGGACCGCAGGAAGGCCCGCAGCTCCTCGAGCTCGATGCTGGCACCGTCGCGCGGCTGCACCACGGCAGCGACGGCCTGGCCCCAGGTCTCGTCGGGCACGCCGACGACCAGCACGTCGTACACGTCCGGGTGGGACTTGATCGCCTGCTCCACCTCTTCGGGATAGACCTTCTCCCCGCCGGTGTTGATGCTGCTCGAGCCGCGTCCCAGCAGGGTGATCCGGTTGCCCTCCTCGATCCGGGCATAGTCGCCGGGTACGGCGTACCGCTGGCCGGCGATCTCCAGGAAGGTCTGCGCGGACTTGGCGGGATCCTTGTAGTAGCCAAGCGGGACGTGGCCGCCGCGCGCCGTGCGCCCGATCTTGCCGATGTCGGTCGCGGGGTCGAGCACGGTGCCGTCGTCGGCGATGATCGCGGTGTGCGGGCCGAGCGAGACCACCGGGCCGTCGGTCGAGAGCGCGCTCGCATCCTGGAGTCCGGTGCCCTGGAAGCCGGTCTCGGTGGAGCCGACCGAGTCGGTGAAGACCGCGTTGGGGAACCGCGCCAGCCAGCGCTCCTTGACCGCCTTGGAGAAGATCGCCGCGCTGGAGGCGATCGCGAACAGCGAGCTGCCGTCGTAGTCACCCGCCTCGTAGGCCTCGATCAGCGGCCGCGCCATCGCGTCCCCGGTCATGAAGATCATCTGGACCTTGTTCGCGTCCACGAGCTCCCACGTCCGCACGGGATCGAACTTCGGCTCCATGATCGTCAGGTGGCCGCCGAAGAGGTGCATCAGCAGGCTCGCCTGCGCGCCGCCGTGCATCAGCGGGCTCAGCGGCAGCGTGATCATCCGGCCGTCCTGCTTGGCCTGCTCGGACTGGTCGAACTCGCTCAGCGGCTCGCCGGTCATGAAGTCGATGCCGCCGCCGAGGACCCGCCAGAAGTCCTCGTGCCGCCACAGCACGCCCTTGGGGAAGCCGGTGGTGCCGCCGGTGTAGATGATGTGGATGTCGTCGGCGCTGCGCGGCCCGAAGTCGCGCGCATCGCTCTGACCGGCGACCGCGTCCTCGAGAAGGACCCCGCCGTACTCCTTGATCTGGCGGGCCTGCTCCTCGGTGTCCGCGTCCATCGGGTTCGGTACGCCGACGACGACGCGCAGCTGCGGCACCTTCGGCAGCACCTCGGCGACGAGCGGGGCGTAGACGCGATCGTGGACCAGGCCGACGAGGTCGGCATTGTCGAAGAGGTACTCCAGCTCACCGGCGACGTAGCGGTAGTTGACGTTGATCGCCACCGCCCGGACCTTGAAGATCGCCAGCAGCGCGATGACGTGCTCGATGCTGTTCTTGGCATAGAGCCCGACGTGGTCGCCCGGCCCGATGCCCTGGGCGGCGAGGTGGTGGGCGAGCCGGTTGGACTCGCGCTCCAGCTCGGCGTAGCTGACCACCCGATCGCCGACCTGGATGGCCGGCTTGTCGGGGGCGGCGTCGACGGCGTGTTCGAAGAGATCGGCGATGTTGAGAGCCACATCGCGACACTAGAACACGTTTCAGTTTTTCGCTAGCGTCAGCTCCATGAGCGACTCATCCGATTGCCTCGTCGAGCAAGACGGCCACAAGCTGATCGTCACCATGAACCGGCCCGAGCGGCGCAACGCGCTCTCCGGCGAGATGCTGCGGATCATGGAGGACGCCTGGGACCGGGTGAACGCGGACCCGGAGATCCGGGTCTGCATCCTCACCGGCGCCGGCGGCTACTTCTGCGCAGGCATGGATCTGCAAAGCCTGGACAGCAACGGGGTCGGCGACGACTACGACGCCTCGGTCATCAAGGCCCTGCTCAAGGGCTTCCGGCTCACCAAACCGCTCGTCGCCGCCGTCGAGGGACCGGCGATCGCAGGCGGCACCGAGATCCTGCAGGGCACCGACATCCGGGTCGCCGGCGAGTCAGCACGGTTCGGCGTGGCTGAGGCGCGCTGGTCGCTCTACCCGCTCGGCGGTTCGGCGGTCCGACTCCCCCGCCAGATCCCGTACACGGTCGCCGCCGAGCTACTGCTCACCGGTCGGACGGTGGGTGCCGCCGAGGCGAAGGAGCTCGGCCTCATCGGCCACGTCGTACCCGACGGTCATGCCCTCGAGAAGGCGCACGAGCTCGCCGACCTGGTCGCCGCCAACGGTCCGCTTGCGGTCCAGGCCATCCTGCACACCATGCGGGCCTCGGAAGGCAAGAACGAGGAGGAATGCTGGGCCGACGACGCGAAGGTCGGTGGAGCGGTGTTCCTCTCCGAGGACGCCAAGGAGGGGCCGCGAGCGTTCCTGGAGAAGCGCGTACCGCAGTTCCACGGCCGTTAGTGCCGCGCCCGCACCCGGACCTTCCCGGTGTCACCGCTCCGCCACTGACCTCCGCCGTAGGCCACCCGGTAGTGGCCGGCACGACGCGCCTTGAGGCTGGCCCGGCCAGCGCTCGAGGTGCTTCCGCGCTTGACGTTCGCCCAGTGGCCGGCGGCCTTCCGCTGCAGCATGAGCGGGACGTTCGCCGCAGCGCCGTTCCACGGGGCCGTAGCGACCACCTTGACCTTCTTCTTGGCCGCCTTCGCCTGCACCCTGACGCTGAAGGAGCTGACCCGGACCGACGCGGACGTGCTGGCCGTGGCAGTCACGTTCCCGGGGAAGGAGACCCGATAGGACGTCGGGACGCGTGGCAGAGCCGCGTAGCCGAGCACCCCGTTCGCATTCGTGGTGCCGCTGGCCACGGTCCTGTAGCCGGCGCCCGTGCTGGCTTGGATGTTGACCCGGGCGCCCGCCACCGGAGCTCCGGTCAACGCGTCGACGAGCTGGTAGTGCAGCTCGGTCGGATAACCGCTGGAGAGCGTGAGCCGGCCCGCCGTGTGCGGCGCCGCCAACGGAAGGCTGGCGCTGCCGTTGGCCGCGAGTCCGTTCAGTCCGGCCGGCGTGCCGATGCCGGTGGGGCCGTCCCAGCCGGCCCCGGCCTTGCACAGCGTCGTGCCACAGCTGCCGTTGGTGCCCGAGGTGATGTCGACGAACGACGACGGGGTGTGGGAGACGTTCTGGTAGATCGCGAGCGGGTTGGTGTGGTTCCCGGCCAGCGCATAGAGGGCGGCGACGATGGGAGCGGCCAGCGAGGTCCCGCCACCACTCCACCAGGTGCCGCCGCGGTAGAACATGATCCCGGTGTTGGGATCCGCGAGCGCCGACACGTCGCTCACCGCCCGGCCGCTCGGACACGCCGTGCCGCTGAGCACCGACTGGACCAGGCTGCCCACCACACCGAGCAGGCCCGTGGACGAGCAGCCCGAGCCGCCACCGGACCAGGCGGACTGCTGCCACTGGCCGTTGACCAGCTTGGCGCTCGTCCCACCGACCGCGACGACGTTGCTGGCCGAGGATGGGAAGATCGTGCCTCCGGCGTATCCGCTGTCGCCGCTGGCTGCGACATAGGTGACGTTGGGCTCGTTGTAGTAGGTCAGGTTGAGCGAGCCGTTCGCCGCGCTGTCGGCGGATCCGTACGACATCGACACGTACGTCGCCCCGAGCCGGACCGCTGTGAGAGCCGCAGCGCCAAGGTCGCTCGAGCTGGCCGAGGACGCGTCGACGAGCAGGATGTGGCAGGTCGGGCAGATCGCGGAGACGGCCTGGACGTCCAGTGCGATCTCGTCGACCCAGCCGCTGTTGGTGGTCGACGGCTTGGCGCCACCGTTCTGGCCCACCTCACGGAAGCAGCCGTTGCTGGTGGTGCAGGCCGGCAGGCTGAAGTACTTGCGGTAGAAGTTGAGCTGCGCCGGGGTGTTCGGGTCACTCCCGACGTCGATGATGCCGATCGTGGCGTGCGTGGTCAGCCCGGCCGGGATCTGGTAGAGACTCGCCAGGTCGGCCGGCGTGTACGCACCGCTCTTGGACTCCGCCTGCGGCACCGCCGAGTCCGGCAACGGAGACGCGGCGGTGTCGCTGGTGGCGACCGCTTCGGCCTTGCCCGCTTGCGCCGCCTGCTGGTCCGGCACCGTGCCATCCACCTCGCTGAGGCAGGCGGCCTTGCCCGCCGTCGGCCGCGTCGGGCACGACGTTGCCGGGACCGGTTTCAGTGCCGGCTCCGGCGGTGGCGTCCAGGTCAGGGCCGGATTGGATGCCGGCGCGTCACCCGAAGGGGGCACGACGTTGGCGAGTGCTGGACCCATGCCCGCCACGCAGAGCAGCGTGGCCAGGATGAGTAGGAGGAAGGCGAGCGGGCGGAACGTGCGTGTCATCGTGGCTCCCGAGAACCGGTAGGTGCTGCATCCCCATCGGCAGCACCAGGCGATGCTTTACCGCTACCCGTTCTTTGCTCGGGACACGCCTCCCCCTGACGTCGACGGCCGGAACTACGTGACCTTGCCGGCCTTCAGCGTCTTGCTGCGCGTCTGGTAGCCCGCACGGGAGAAGCTGACCTTCACGGTGAGCTTCTCGTGCTTGGCGCTCTTGGGCAGCTTGTACGACTTGCCTTGGTGGACGGCGTGGCCAGCCAGCATCCAGGTGTAGCTGATCTTCAGGTGGGTCCTCTTCGACTTCTGCTTGGCGCCGACGACCTTGACCTTCTTGCCGTGCTTGACGGCGCCCTTGACGTGGCCGAACGACTTGATCCACTTCTTGGGCATCTTGGTCGGAGACGGCAGGCAGGTACCGGGGTTGCCGACGGAGCCCACGGGGCCGATGCCATCGAACGCGACCCGGTTGGGGGCGGTCGCGCGCATCCCGACGTACAGGTTCTTCCCGACCAGTGCCGCCGACGGCGTGAAGGTGACACCGGTAGCGCCCTTGATCGCGCTCATGTCGTCCTGGGTGGCGCCGGCGTACCACTGGTAGGCGACCTTGCCATTGGCCGGGAGGTCACTGAACGGTGTGGGCTTGAACGTCGTGGTGTGACCGGCGCACGGCTGGGCGTCGATGGTCCCGGGAGTGGTCTGGCTGAACTGGCTCTTCGGGTTGTGGATCGCTCCGCCGATCGGCAGCGGCACGGACTTGTTCCCGGTGCTCACCGTCTCCTTGGTGGCGTCGCCGTAGGTGGTCGTCAGCGTCCACTTGCTGTCGCCCTTGGCGAGCGTGAGGTACGCGGTTCCGCCGCCCGGGAGGAGCGCGCCTGAGTCGTCGTCGTAGCCCTTCTCGAGGTCGAGATAGGTGACTGCCAGGGTGTAGGTGCCGGCCGGGAGGTCGGAGAGCGTGTACACGCCGCTGTTGTCCGAGTAGTTGATCGCCGCCGGCTGAGCACCATTGTGGATGCAGTCGCTGTTGCAGGCGACGATGCCGATGTCGGTGCCCTTGACGCCGTTGAGGGTGACGGTGCCACTGATGCTGTACGTCGAGGCGGCGTTCGCGGGTGAGGCGACGAACGCACCGGCCCCCACGATCGTCGCTGAAGCGGTGATGGCGGCGAGCCGCCTGAGCGCAGTCCCCACAGATATCTCCTGTTTCAGATGCGCCGGCGCGGTGCCGGGCTCCCGCCATCTCCCCCGTCGCTCACCTACCCAAACTCGGCCGCCCGGCTGGTCCAGACCACACCTCAGCGGGTGGAGAACTCGGCCCGCAGCGCCTTCTTGTCGGGCTTTCCGAGCGCCGTCATGGGGATCGCTTCGGCCGCCACGATCCGCTTGGGGACGTGCACCGAGCCCTTCCGCGCCTTGACCAGTGCCTGGATCTCGGCGACGACGTCGTCCGTGAGCTCGACCCCGGACCTCGGGACCACCACTGCCGTCACGCTCTCGCCCCACTTGTCATCCGGCGTACCGATGACGGCGACCTGGGCGACCGCGGCATGGGTGGCGACGACGTCCTCCACCTCCCGCGGGAACACGTTGAAGCCGCCGGTGACGATCATGTCCTTCGTGCGATCGACGATGTACCAGAACCCGTCCTCGTCCTCGCGGGCCACGTCGCCGGTGTGCATCCAGCCGTCCCGGAAGGTCTCGGCGGTGGCGTCCGGCTTGTTGTAGTAGCCGCCGGCGAGCAACGGCCCCGCGACGCAGATCTCACCCGGCTCGCCCGGCGCGACGGGGTTGCCGTCGGGGTCGAGCAGCGCGGTCCGCAGGTACGCCGAGGGCCGGCCGCAGGACGTCAGTCGCGCCACGGCCGGTCGTCCGTCCGCGTCCACGTGGTCGCCCTTCGGGAAGTAGCTGATGACCATCGGCGCCTCGGACTGTCCGTAGTACTGCGCGAAGATCGGCCCGAACCGCTCGATCGCCTCGGCGAGCCGGACCGGGTTGATCGCTGCGGCGCCGTAGTAGACGGTCTCCAGCGAGGACAGGTCACGGGTCTGCGCGTCCGGATGGTCGAGGAGCGCGTAGAGCATGGTCGGCACCACCATCAGCGAGTTGATCCGGTGCTCCTCGATCATCCGCAGCACTTCGGCGGGGTCGAAGCGCGGCGCGACGAACAGGGTCCCACCCTGCAGCACCACCGGCACGAAGAAGGCAGCGCCCGCGTGCGAGAGCGGCGTGCACATCAGGAAGCGCGGCTCGGCCGGCCACTCCCACTCCGACATCTGGATCTGCGCCATCGTCGCGAACGACTGCGCCATCCCGATCACGCCCTTGGGCTTGCCGGTGGTGCCACCGGTGTAGGTGATCGAGGTGACGTGGTCGGGCGGGAGCAGCCGCGCCTGCAGCGGCTGGGGCTCGAAGGTCGCCGCGACGGCCGTGAGGTCGGTGCCGACCGACTCCAGGGCGGACGGCACCGGACCGATGGTGAGCACCTGCTTGAGCCCGGGACACAGGGTGAGGAGTTCGGCCGCCCGGTCCGCGAAGGAGGGGTCGACGATGAGCACGCTGATGCCGGCGTCGTTGATCACGTAGGCCTGGTCATCGGCGGAGCCGAGCGGGTGCAGGGAGGTACGCCGATAGCCCTGGATCTGGCCGGCGCCGAGGATGAAGAGGACCTCCGGCCGATTGGGCGCCAGCAGCGCGGCCCCGACGTCCGCGCCCGCACCGAGGGAGTCGAAGGCCTGGACGTACTGACTGATCCGCTGCGCCACTTCGGCGCCGGTGAGCGTGGTCTCGCCGAGGTGGATCACCGGCCGGTCGCGGTGGCGGCGCAGGGCGGCGACCATGACATGGCCGTTGTGGGTTCCGTAGCGCAGGGAGTCCATGCCCTGCAAACTAGAACGTGTTCTAGATCGCGTCCACTGTCGCGGCCGGATGCTCGGGCTTCTCCCGGGCCCAGCGAGGCAGGATGAAGACGCCCTCCGCCTCGACCGTCACGGTCGGATCGGAGCCGTCCTCGCGACAGGCGAGGATCCGGCCACGTGCGAAGGTCTTCACGCCCTCCACCCGGTCGATCTCGGCCTCGACCCGGAGGCGTCCCAGGGGCGTGGCCTCGCAGTAGCGCAGGGTCAGCGTTCCGGTCATGCCCGGTCGCCCACCGGCGGCGGCCGCCTCGCCGAGCGCCTGGTCGAGGATCAGCGCGCTCACGCCGCCGTGCACGAGTCCCGGCGGGCCCTCGTAGGCGGCACCGAGGGTGAAGTCACAGGTGATCCGCTCGCTGTCGCGCACGATCTCCAGGGGCGGGGCGAGGGCGTTGCGTACGCCGATCACCGCGTTCCCCCAGTTGCGCACCCGGCCCGTGGAGCTGAGGCGGGCGCCGTACGAGCCCTCCAGCCCCTTGGCACGCAGCCGCGCGGTGAGAGCGTCGACCTGGCGGCGTACGTCCTCGATCTCGGCTTCGTCCACCTCGGTGCGAATGACCGCATCGACCAGCTCTCGCACCGACGCGGCCAGCGGCCCCACGGTCGCCGCCTCGTGCTCGATCTCCTCGTCGGTGGCGTCGTCGCGGACGAAGCGAGAGCGCATCGTCTCGTTCAGGCGAGGTGGCATGCGGTCCCCGAGTAGATGGTCGACATGCAGACATTGCAGTGGATGCACTGCGACCGCGTCGACGCCTTCGCCTCGACCCGCCGGACGAGGTCCGGCTCGCGCAGCAGCGCACGCCCCATCGCGACGAACTCGAAGCCCTCGTCCATCGCCGTCGTCATCGCCGACAGGTCGGTGATGCCGCCGAGCAGGATCAGCGGCAGCGCGAGTGCGGAGCGGAACGGCCGGGCCTGCTCCAGGAAGTAGAGCGGCCGCCACGGATACTCCCGGAAGAAGGCGTGCCCGCTCATCCGGATCCCGAGCCTCAGCAGCGCCGGCATCGGCATCCGATCGGCCATCTCCCTGACCGGGGCACCGCCACGGAAGAGGTACATGGGGTTCATCAGCGAGGAACCGCCGGTCAGCTCGAGCGCATCGAGATGGCCGTCGCCCTCGAGCATCCGGGCGAACTCCACCGATTCCGGCAGGTCGAAGCCGCCGCGATAGCCGTCGCGCATGTTCATCTTGGCCGTCACGGCGAGCTGCCCACCGGCGCGGGCCGCCGCCTCACGCACGGCCGCCACGATCCGGCGCGGGAAGTCGGCGCGGTTGGCGAGGGTTCCGCCGTACTCGTCCTTGCGCTTGTTGAGCCTGGGGCTGAGGAAGGCGCTGGCGAGGTAGTTGTGTCCGAGGTGGACCTCGACGGCGTCGAAGCCGGCCTCGATCGCATAGCGCGCGGCCTGAGCATGGGCGGCGACGATCCGGTCGAGGTCGGCGCGGCCCGGGACGCGGTGGAAGCGCATCGAGAGCGGATTGAAGCTCCGGCTCGGCGCCAACGACGGCGCGCCGTTGGAGGCACCGTTGGCGACCGGACCGGCATGGCCGATCTGCGCGGAGACCTTTGCGCCCGTCGCATGGACCGCATCGGTGAGCCGGCGCAACCCCGGCAGGGCCTCGGGCCGCCAGTGGATCTGCTCGGCGTGGGTGCGCCCCTCCGGCGCGACGGCGAGGTAGGCGACGGTCGTCATGCCGACGCCGCCCTCGGCGACGGCGAGGTGATAGTCGATCAGCTCGTCGGTGACCAGACCGTGCGGCGAGCAGCCCTCGAAGGTGGCCGCCTTGATCACTCGGTTGCGCAGGGCGACGGGGCCCAGGGTGGCAGGAGCGAGCGGATCGGGCACGGAGGGATTCAAGCACGAAACAAGAACCTGTTCTAGTCATGCTCGACGTGGGCGCGTATGCCGTCCCCGCCCGGCTACCTGCGGCGGATGCGGGAGTTCAAGCAGCGCTGATCCCCGGCCCAGCGGGTCCGGAGGCCCGACTCAACCCAGCAGCTTCGCGATCCGCCGTACCTCGTCCGCCGACTGCAGGCTGAGCAGCAGCGTCGTCACGCCCGACGCCTCCCAGGCGGCGACCTTCTCCTTCACCTCGGACTCCGAGCCGACGATGTGAAGGTCGTCCACCAGCTCGTCCGGGATGAGCGCCGTCGCCTCGTCCTTCTTGCCGTCCAGGTAGAGCCGCTGCACCTCCTCGGCCAGGTCGCCGTAGCCCATCCGGACGAAGACCGCGTTGTGGAAGTTCTGCTCCTTGGCGCCCATGCCGCCCATGTAGAGCGAGACGAACGGCTTCATGAAGTCGAGGACCTGCTGCTTCTCCTCGGCCGAGGAGACGATCTGGAGGTGGCAGGTGGCAGCGATCTCGAAGGTCTCCCGGGTACGGCGCGCGCCGGGCCGGGCGAAGCCCTCGTCGAGCCAGGGCTGGTACATCGCGGCGCTCTTGGGCGTGTAGAAGATCGGGATCCAACCGTCGGCGATCTCGGCCGTCTGGGCGATGTTCTTCGGGCCCTCGGCCCCCAGCCAGATCGGGATGTCGGCACGCAGCGGATGCACGATCGACTTGAGCGGCTTGCCCAGCCCGGTCGCCCCCTCTCCGACGTACGGCAGCGGGTAGTGCGGGCCGTCGTTGGTGACCGGCGCCTTGCGGTCGAGCACCTGCCGGATGATCGAGACGACCTCGCGGGTACGAGCGAGCGGCTTGGCGAAGGGGGCGCCGTACCAGCCCTCGACCACCTGCGGACCACTCACGCCCATGCCGAGGATGAGTCGGCCGCCACTGAGGTGGTCCAACGTCAGCGCATGCATCGCGATCGACGTCGGCGCGCGGCCCGACATCTGCACGATCGAGGTGCCGAGCCTGACCCGCTCGGTCTCGCGGCCCCACCAGGCAAGGGGCGTGAACGCATCGCTCCCCCAGGCCTCGGCGGTGAAGATCGCGTCGAAGCCGGCCTCCTCCGCGGCCGCGACCAGCTCGCCGACACCGGCCGGCGGCTGCGCGCCCCAGTACCCCAGTTGCAGACCCAGCTTCATCTGTCTCCTCCTTGCCTTCGAGGCTCGCCACGCTCGCACCTCGACCGGCGGGAGCATTGCGCCCAAGACTAGAACGTGTTTCACTTTTGCGCATGACGCCACCCCCATCGGCGGTGCTGCACCAACCGCTGACCCTAGAGTTCGACTACACCCGCTCGCTAGGCCCGGTGCTCTCGCAGTACATGTCCGGCCTGGCTGCCAAGCAGGTCCTCGGCGGGGTTCTCGCCGACGGCCGCGTCGCCGTCCCGCCACCCGAGTACGACCCGCTCACGCATGCCGCGGTGACCGAGATGAAGCCGGTTGCCGACGAAGGCATCGTGGTCACCTGGTCGTGGGTCGCCGAGCCGCTACCCGACCAGCCGTTGGGACACCCGTTCGCGTTCGCACTGGTGCTGCTGGACGGCGCCGACGTACCGCTGCTGCATGTGGTGGACGCGGGCTCGCCGGATGCGATCCACACCGGCATGCGGGTGCGGGCCCGGTGGGCGGACGAGCGGGTGGGCTCCGTGCGCGACCTGGCCTGTTTCGAGCCCTCCGACGCCACTCGAACGGCGGGCGCCGCAGCAGTGGACCTGTCGGGCGCACCCCACACCTCGACCACCGTGCCCGTACGCCTCGCCTACGACTACGCCGCATCCCCCGAGGAGTCGGCGTTCGGGCGCGGCCTGAAGGAGGGGCGGATCCTGGCGCAGGCATGTCCTGTCTGTCACAAGGTCTACGTCCCACCGCGGGGCGCCTGCCCGGTCGACGGCGTCCCCACCAAGGACCCGGTCGAGCTGCCCGACACCGGCATCGTGACCACGTTCTGCATCGTGAACGTGCCGTTCCTGGGACAGCGGATCAAGCCGCCGTACGTCTCCGCCTACGTGCTGCTCGACGGCGCCGACATCGCCTTCCTGCATCTCATCCTCGGCGTCGAGGCGAGCGAGGTGCGGATGGGCATGCGCGTGAAGGCGGTCTGGAAGCCGGAGGCCGAACGCAGCTTCTCGATGGAGACGATCAGCCACTTCGAACCGACCGGCGAGCCGGACGCCGACTACGAGAGCTACAGGAGGCACCTATGAGGGACGTGGCCGTCGTGGGCTTCGCCCAACGGCAGATGCGCGAGTTCGACGGCTCGCCCAACTGCATCGAGCTGCTCGTGCCGATCCTGCAGGAGCTGTGGGAGCAGACCGGGTGGACCAAGGAGGACATCGGCTTCTGGTGCTCAGGGTCGAGCGACTATCTCGCCGGTCGATCCTTCAGCTTCGTGACGGCGATCGACGCGCTCGGCGCCGTACCGCCGATCAGCGAGTCGCACGTCGAGATGGACGGCGCATGGGCGCTCTACGAGGCCTGGCTGAAGATCCAGACCGGCGAGGCCGACACCGCGCTCGTCTACGGCTTCGGCAAGTCCTCGGCGAGCACGCTGCGGCGGACGCTCGCGCTCCAGCTCGACCCGTACACGCTCACTCCGCTGTGGCCCGACACGGTCTCGATCGCCGGCCTGCAGGCGCGGCTCGGGCTCGAGCAGGGTCTCTGGGACGAGAAGGCGATGGCGGAGGTCGCCGCCCGGTCTCGGAGCAACGCCACCACCAACGAGTACGCCGTGCGCAGGGGCGAGACCAGCATCGACGACGTACTCGCCCAGGAGATGTTCGCCGATCCGCTGCGCCGATGGGACTGCGCGCCGATCACCGACGGGGCGGCAGCGATGGTCATCGCCGCCACCGATCGGCTGCCGGACGCCGACAAGGTGGCCCGGCCGGCGGTGATCAGTGGGATCGCGCACAGCATCGACAGCCCGAGTCTGGGGCTGCGCGACCTGGTCCGCTCTCCCAGCGCGGCTGCGGCGGCCGAGGCCGTGGGCGGCACGGACGGCGTCCAGGTCGCCGAGCTGCACGCGCCGTTCAGCCACCAGGAGCTGATCCTGCGCACTGAGCTCGGTCTAGGCGGCTCCGAGGACGGGGTCGCGATCAACCCGTCGGGCGGCGCCCTGGCGGCCAACCCGATGTTCAGCGCGGGCCTGATCCGGATCGGCGAGGCCGCGCGCCGGATCTGGTCCGGTGAGGCAGACAAGACGCTCGGGCACGCGACCAGTGGCGCGGCCCTGCAGCAGAACCTCGTGTGCGTGATGGAGGCGAAGGCATGAGCAAGACCCCTGCCGCCGTGATCGGCGTCGGCCAGACCCACTACCGCGCCAAGCGCGAGGACGTCTCGATGCCGGGCCTGCTGCGCGAGGCGATCGACCGTGCCCTGGCGGACGCCGAGCTGACCTTCGCGGACATCGACGCGGTCGTGGTCGGCAAGGCGCCTGACCTGTTCGAGGGCGTGATGATGCCCGAGCTCTTCCTGGCCGATGCGATCGGCGCGACCGGGAAGCCGATGATCCGGGTGCACACCGCCGGCTCGGTCGGCGGGTCGACAGCGATCGTGGCGGCCTCGCTCGTGCAGTCCGGCGTGCACCAGCGGGTGCTGACGGTGGCCTTCGAGAAGCAGTCGGAGTCCAACGCGATGTGGGCGCTCTCGATCCCGGTGCCGTTCACGATGCCCGTGCACGCCGGCGCTGGCGGCTTCTTCGCCCCGCACGTGCGCTCCTACATCCGCCGCTCCGGCGCACCTACCGAGGTGGGCGCCATGGTCGCGGCCAAGGACCGCAACAACGCGCTGAAGAACCCCTACGCCCACCTGCGCAACCCGGAGACCACCGTCGAGTCGGTGCTCGCGTCGCAGATGCTGTGGGATCCGGTCCGGTACGACGAGACCTGTCCCTCCTCCGACGGCGCCTGCGCGATCGTGATCGCGTCCGAGTCGGCGGTAAAGGCTTCGGGCATCACCAATCCGGCATGGATCCACGGCCAGGTGATGCGGTCGGAGCCGCTGGCCTACGCCGAGCGCGACCAGGCCAACCCGATGGCGGGCCGTGAGGCCGCCGCCCATCTGTGGAGGTCGACCGGCATCACCGACCCGCGGACCGAGATCGACTGCGCGGAGATCTACGTGCCGTTCTCCTGGTTCGAGCCGATGTGGATGGAGAACCTCGGCTTCGCCGGCGAGGGCGACGGCTGGAAGCTCACCGAGTCGGGCGCCACCGCCCTGGACGGCGAGCTGCCGGTCAACATGTCCGGCGGCGTACTCTCGTCCAACCCGATCGGCGCGAGCGGCATGATCCGCTTCGCCGAGGCGGCCCTGCAGGTCATGGGCGAGGCCGGCGAGCACCAGGTCGACGGCGCCCGCCGCGCGCTCGGCCATGCCTATGGCGGCGGCTCCCAGTTCTTTGCGATGTGGGTGGTGGGATCCGACCCGCTCCGGTGAGAGCCTGTCTCACGTGAGCACTGATGCACCGATCGTCATCGTCGGCGGCGGTCTCGCCGCCGGGACCACCGTCACGGAGCTGCGCGATCAGGGGTACGCCGGACCGCTCGTCGTCCTCGCCGCGGAACCTCACCTGCCCTACGAGCGACCGCCGCTCTCCAAGTCCTACCTGATGGGCAAGGACCCCGCCGAGAAGGCGTTGGTGCACGACGCCGACTGGTACGCCGAGCATGACGTCGACGTGCGCACCGGCGTGCGCGTCACGGCGATCGATCCGGAGGCGCACACCGTGCGGGCCGGCGACGAGGAGCTCGTCTACCGGACCCTGCTGCTGGCCACCGGTGCGGAGCCGCGACGGCTCGCACTCGCCGACGACGCCGGCGTGCCGACCACCTACCTGCGGACGCTCGAGGACTCGACGGCGCTCAAGGACGAGCTGCGCGCGGGACGCCGGATCGGCATCATCGGCGGCGGCTGGATCGGGCTGGAGGTCGCCGCCGCCGCTCGTGAGGCCGGCGCCAAGGTCGTCGTCCTCGAGATGGCCAGCGAGCCGTTGCTCGGCGTGCTCGGCGAGGAGGTCGCACGGATCTTCGCCGACCTGCACCGGCGCCACGGCGTGGACCTGCGCACTGGTGTGAGAGTCGGTTCCATCGAGCCGTCCGGGTCCGGCGGAGCACGCATCGGCCTGGAGGACGGCGAGCCGGTGGAGGTGGACCACCTCGTCGTGGGGGTCGGCGCCGTACCGTCGATCGAGCTGGCGGAGGAGGCCGGGCTCGTGGTCGGTGACGGCATCCGCACCGACGCCCGACTACGCACCTCGGCGCCCGACGTCTTCGCCGCCGGGGACGTGGCGAACGTCGACCATCCGGTGCTCGGCCGAGCGATCAGGGTCGAGCACTGGGACACCGCGATCCAGCACGGCAAGGTCGCGGCCGCCAACCTTCTCGGCGGCGACCGAACCGTCGAGACGCTGCCCTACTTCTTCACCGACCAGTACGACCTCGGCATGGAGTACGTCGGCAGCCCGGGCCCGGACGGCTTCGACCGGGTCGAGATCGCCGGCGACGTACCGGGCCTCAACTTCCGGGTGCTGTGGCTGCGCCGCGAAGACCGTGACGGGGAGACCGCCGAGCGCGTGGTCGCCGGGATGCACGTCAACGACTGGGATGCGATCGACGAGATCCGTGCGCAGGTCGGCACGTTCCACTGACCGAGTCGGTGTCGACAGTCCCGAGTGCGTAGAAGTAGAAATGGCCGCCGAGTCGGTGGAGGGAGGGACAGACTCGGCGGCCACTTCGGCCGATACGGCGCTCAGGAGTAGGCGACCGGGAGCTCCTTGATGCCGTTGATCCACGAATGCCGCAGCCGGCGCGGCTCACCGGTCGGGCGGATCTCCGGCATCCGGTCGGCGATCTTGTCGAAGATGATCTTGACCTCGAGCCGGGCCAGATTGGCGCCGATGCAGTAGTGCGCGCCATGACCACCGAAGGCGAGGTGCGGGTTGGGGTCGCGGGTGATGTCGAACATGTCGGGGTTCTCGAACACGTCCTCGTCGTGGTTGCCGCTGGCGTAGAAGAGGCCGACCCGGTCGCCCTTCTTCACCTGGACGCCGCCGACCTCGACATCGTTGAGGGCGGTGCGCTGGAAGACGGTCACGGGCGTCGCCCAGCGGATCACCTCGTCGACCATCGTGTCCGGCCGATCCCGCTTCCACAGCTCCCACTGCTCGGGGTTGTCGAAGAACGCCTTCATGCCGTGGGTGATGGCGTTGCGGGTGGTCTCGTTGCCGGCCACCGCGAGCAGGATGACGAAGAAGCCGAACTCGTCGTCGTTGAGCGCGCCGTGGCCGTCCACGTCGGCGTTGACCAGCTTGGAGATGATGTCGTCCTTCGGCTCGACCTTCCGCTCCGCGGCCAGACCCATCGCATAGCCGAGGATCTCAGCGGCGGCGTTCTCCGGATCGGCGTTGTACTCCGGGTCGTCGTAGGCGAGCATCTGGTTGGACCAGTCGAAGAGCTTGCGCCGGTCCTCCTGCGGTACGCCGAGCAGTTCGGCGATCGCCTGGAGCGGCAGCTCGGCGGCCACGTCGAAGACGAAGTCGCCCTTGCCCTTGGCCAGCGCGTCATCGATGATCCGGTCGGCCCGCTCCACCAGGGTGTCGTGCAGCGCGTTGATCGCGCGCGGGGTGAAGCCGCGGCTGATGATCTGGCGCAGCTTGGTGTGGTCCGGCGGGTCGTGATGGATGAGCATCGCGCGTTGCAGCTCGACCTGCTCGCGGGTCATGTCGGCCGCGAATCGGATGATCACGCCGTTCTCGTTGGTGCTGAAGTCGTTGTTGTTCTTCGAGATCGCCGCGATGTCGGCGTGCTTGCTGATCGCCCAGAAGCCGGTGTCGAGGAAGCCGGCACGCGCCTCTGGCTTCTGCTCGACCCACCAGACCGGGGCTGTCCGCCGCAACTCGAGGAACTCCTGAAGGGGGACGCGCTGCGCACCGATGTCGGGATCGGTGGGGTCGAAGTCCGCAGGAAGTGCTGTCACCGGAGTGCTCCTAACGCACGTTTCTGTAACACGTTCTAGTTATCGTGACATGGGAACCGCGCCCCCACAACCCTTGCCAGGAACAAGAACGCGTTCTAATTTTCACTCATGGGTACCCCTGTGATCGTGGAAGCCGTCCGCACTCCGATCGGCAAGCGCCGCGGGGCGCTGGCCGGCGTACATCCCGCCGTCCTGTTGGGTGCGGCCCAGATCGAGGTGCTCAAGCGCTCCGGCATCGACCCCGAGCTGGTCGAGCAGGTGGTCGGTGGCTGTGTCACCCAGGCCGGCGAGCAGTCCAACAACATGGTCAGGCGCGCATGGATGCACGCAGGCCTGCCCAACCACACCGGGTCGACGGTCATCGACGCCCAGTGCTCCAGCGGGCAGCAGGCCACCCACCTGATCAACGCGATGATCGCCGGCGACGCGATCAAGGTCGGCCTGGCCTGCGGCGTCGAGTCCATGTCACGGATCCCGCTGGGCGCCAACGTGCCCACAGGCGCCGGCGACCCACGCCCGGAGGACTGGTCGATCGACCTGCCCAACCAGTTCCAGGGCGCCGACCGGATCGTCGCGAACCGCGGCTTCAGCCGCGCATCGGTGGACGCGTTCGGACTCTGGTCGCAGCAGAAGGCTCGCCAGGCCCAGGACGAGGGCCGATTCGAGCGCGAGATCTTCGCCGTCGAGGCGCCCGTCCTCGACGAGGACGGCAAGCCGACCGGCGCACGGCAGACCGTCACCCGCGACCAGGGCATCCGGGACACCTCGCTCGAGAAGCTGGCGTCGCTCAACCCGGTGCTGCCCGCCGGCACCCACACCGCCGGCACGTCCTCCCAGATCTCCGACGGCGCGGCGGCTCTGCTGCTGATGGACTCCGACGTCGCCGCTGGGCTCGGCCTCAAGCCGCGCGCACGGATCCTGACGTCCTGTCTGGTGGGTGCCGACCCCTACTACCACCTCGACGGCCCGGTGCAGGCCACCGAGAAGCTCCTCGCCGACGCCGGCATGAGCATCGCCGACATCGATCTCTGCGAAGTCAACGAGGCCTTCGCCGGCGTGGTGATGTCGTGGGCGAGCGTCCACCGGGTCCCCGAAGAGAAGATCAACGTCAACGGCGGCGCCATCGCCCTCGGTCACCCGGTCGGGGCCACCGGCGCCCGCCTGCTCACCACCGCGCTGCACGAGCTCGAGCGACGCGACGCCACCACCGCCCTGATCTCCATGTGCGCCGGCGGCGCACAGGCCTCAGGCACCATCATCGAGCGGATCTGAGAGAGGCGCGGCCATGGCCAGGACGAAGCTCCATCCCAGCGCGATCACCGAGGCCGAGTACGTCGTGGTCGGCGCCGGCAGTGCCGGCTGCGCGGTCGCCGGCAAGCTCGCCGCGGCCGGAAGAACGGTCGTCCTGATCGAGGCCGGCAAGGGGGCCCAGCGCAACGTCTTGGTCACCAAGCCCGGCATGATCGGCCCGCTGCACGCCGAGCCGAAGCTGAAGAAGCTGGTCGACTGGGGCTACCACACCGTGCCCCAGCCGCACGCCAACAACCGTCGGCT
>Ga0164242_10000694_pt1 | contig 40561 bp, 37 predicted proteins | sample OricomgcompostMG_FD_108783 | JGI IMG/M metagenome (GOLD analysis project Ga0164242, IMG submission 108783) | Miracle-Growth compost microbial communities from Emeryville, California, USA - Original compost - Miracle growth compost (MG) ... | reverse complement strand
TTATGAATGAGAATAAGAAACCGGAATATCTCTGCCGTGCAGATGACCAGAAAAGCCAGGAAAATAATGCATCAGTAGCAAACTGTTTTGAAAAAACCGTCCAGTTTATCGGGGGTTAAGACAGTTCAGTCTGCCCCAAAGAAGTAAGTCTGGAACAACTATAAATTCAATGATGTTCATTGGCGCAACCACTGTCATTTGGGCAATAGCGTTGAATTTTGATTTGAATTTTGTCAAAATCCAAATTGCCATTACTATTTCAGCAAGTCCGATTAAAAGCGTAAGTGGTTGTGAATAGTCGCTGCCTAAAATTCTTGCAACAATTTGTTGGTGTCGTGGAACGAGGTTGAGCACTTTGCAAAGCAGTCCGTTTGCAAGCCAAACTGTCGCAATGCAGTAAGTCAGAATTTTATGTTTTTTCTCGTCTGTCAATATCTGCACGGTGGTTCATTAGGGTTGCTGACATCTCTCAAATATACGCATGTCCTGTATTTTTATTTGGGGCATATCAGGGAATCGTCGAAGTAAATAGATGCCTATAGGCTTAGGGCGGGAGGACCATGCTGAAAATAGAAGATTTCTCGAAGCCTATTTAATTTTGAGGCGATTACCAATTTACAATGCTGACTGCCAGGAACTTTCAGGTCGATTCGGGCCGGAGCGATCGCCTATGAGGAAAAGAGCTTACTTTGTAAAAAATTTTCGCCTTATGTCGATAAAAAATGCGCAGGAACTGGCTGGGATTCAACGGGTAAGCAGAGCGGTCGCCCTGACCCTAAAGCAGATGCGGGCTTTTGCCCGGCCGGGTATGTCCACCCGCACTCTCGACGATTATGGCGCGTTTTTGATGCAGACCTATGGGGTCCGGCCTGCCCCTTCTTTAACTTACGGATTCCCGGGGGCCTGCTGCATCAGCCTCAATGAGGAGATTGCCCATGGCATTCCTTCGACCGAGCGTGTCCTCCGGGAAGGAGATCTGGTCAATATTGACGTATCCGGTGAGTTGGGTGGTTTCTGGGCAGACAATGGTGGCTCCTTTGTCCTAGGCCGTGACCTGCACGGACGCCAAGGGCTGGTGGACGCTTCCCGGCAGGTGTTGGACAAAGCAATCGCCCATATCCGGGCAGGTGTACGCTTGTCAGAGGTTGGGGGATTGATTGAATCCGAGGCGGCACATAGGGGATACCGCGTGATCCGCAATCTCGGCGGACATGGGGTAGGACGGGGGCTCCATGAGAAGCCGAAGTTCATCCCGAACTATGGTGATCCCACCGATCGCCGAAGATTTCGGGAAAACCAAGTGGTTGCAGTGGAAACTTTTCTTGCTGTACGTTCCTCTGAAGCCGTATCCCTGCCCGATGGATGGACGCTGGTGGGAAACCGCGGAGGTGCGGTAGTGCAGCATGAGCATACCGTGATCGTGCGCCGTGGAGTACCGGAGATCTGTACCCGCATGAACGGGATCTGGGATTAAGTCTTTCGAAGGTTTAGTTAGACCGGCTGTTTTAAAAACGTGGTGGCGTTGGCCTGTGCCGTACAGGTAATCACCAGGTCGTTGATGCATACATGCGGAGGCAGAGTGGCACAGTAAAGGGCCACGTTTGCGATATCTTCCGCATAGAGCGGTGTGAAGCCCTGATATACTTTTTCCGCCCGGGCTTCATCTCCTTTGAAACGCACGAGAGAGAACTCGGTCTCGGCTGCACCGGGATGAAGTCCTGTCACTTTGATCCCATAGGGAAGCAGGTCAATGCGCATGGCTTTGGAAAGGGCATCTACCGCAAATTTGCTGGCGCAATAGACATTCCCGTTCGCGTACACTTCTTTGCCTGCAATAGAGCCGATGTTGATGATGTGCCCGCCTTTTTGAGCTTTCAACAGCGGGATAACCAGTTTGGAGACGTACAACAAGCCTTTGACGTTGGTGTTTATCATGGTTTCCCAATCTTCCAGTGAGCCTCCGTCGATCGGTGCCAGACCAGCAGCTAATCCCGCGTTATTAATCAAGACCGAGATTTTCTTCCATTCGTCGGGTAGACTTTCAATGGCCTCTCTGGTCGCGGCGAAGTCCTGCACATCGAAACACAGGATATGGACCTTGATCCCGTGGGCCTTTTCAAGGTTTTGTTTTTCCGTATCCAGGCGGTCTTTCCTCCGGCCGGTAAGTATCAGGTCGTAACCAGCCCCGCCGAATTTTTCGGCACAGGCTTTCCCAAAACCAGCCGTAGCTCCTGTAATCATGACGATCGAACCCATAGTCATTGTTGTTTTATAGGTATAAAATTTTTTCGAATCTGCTCACATCCACATTAGGATCAATCCTGGCCAGATACCCAGCAAGATCACCAGCACCGCAGTCACGACCAGCATGCCTTTAAAGCGAGGGGTAATTTCAGCTTCCTCTACTTCCGCATTGCCCTCTTTAAAGTACATGGCCCAGATCAGCCGGAAATAATAGAAGGCACTTACTGCAGCGCAGCAGACGGCCAGGATAACCAGCCAGAGTAATCCCCCCGCAGATACAGCCGCGGAAAGGACGAAGTACTTAGCCAGGAAACCCGCCGTCGCAGGAATGCCCACCAGGGAAAACAGAAATATCGTATGGACGAGCGCCAGCAGCGGCTGTTTGCGGGCCAGCCCGTTGTATCCGTCGTAGGTATAATCCTTCATTTTAAGCAAAATGGCAAAACAGCCGATCGTGGCCAGCGAATAGGCGGCTGCGTAGAGCAGAATGCCTTCCCCGGCTAATGCGTTCATAGCCAATACTGCAAACAGCATGAAGCCTGCCTGGGAGATACTGGAGTAGGCCAGCATACGTTTAACGCTTTGTTGGAATACTGCCGTGATGTTCCCTATCAACAGGGTGGCAGCGGTGATGATAGCCAGTACCGTGGTCCAGTAATTGCCGACCTCGGGGTTGCCGAACGCCACATGGAATAGCCGGATGAAAGCGACGAATCCGCCGACTTTGACAATAGTGGAGATAAAGGAGGTAACCGCAGTAGGGGCACCGTCATACACGTCAGGTGTCCAAAAGTGAAAAGGTGCGGCGGATACTTTAAAGGACAAAGCAAAGGCGATCAACACTATGCCGCCGAGGGCCATCGGATCGAGCATATCGCCGACAAGCTGCATCTCCCGGATCTCAAAAGAACCTGTAGCGCCATACAGCAGCGCAATTCCCATGAGCAAGAAGCCTGTAGAAAATGCACCCATCAAAAAATACTTCAAGGATGCTTCATTGCTTTTCAAGTTATGTTTGTCGCTTCCCGCCAGAATATATTGCGGGATGGACATGATTTCGATGGCCAGGAACAACATCAGCAGGTTACCGAAGGTGGCGGCGACCATGATGCCGCAGACGATAAAAAAGATCAGGGCATAATATTCCCCGGTATAATGGCCGATCCGGCCGAGGTCTTTGCCGGATAACAACAGGTATACGAGCGTACAACCCAACACCACCGCAGAGAAAAGTATACCAAAACGTGTCACCGACAGCATGTCGTGAAAGAGCGCCGTAGCCTGTGTGCCGTACAAGGAGAAGTCCGTCAGGTTCAGCACAAAGGCGGCGGCCATGCCCAGCACAGCCAGGATGCGCAGGGCGCCCTGGCGTTTGATGAACAGACCGGCTAACATCAGGAAAATTCCGAAAACGGCGGTAAAAATTAATGCCTTCATAGTGTTCGTATAGTCGTTCCGGGAATACCCGGTAGTATTGCTTTTTATTGATCAAATCCCTTTTATCCGCTTCCTCATGGCACCGGAATAAAGGCCAGCAAGGTCTCGGTCGTCTGGTGCAGGAAGTCCAGCAGCGGCTTCGGATAGATCCCCACCAGGACGATCAGTCCGACCACCACTGCCAGGGCCAGCCACTCGTGAACTCTCAGGTCCTGAACCTTTTCTGTTAACGCATTGACCTCTCCGTAGATCACCCGCTGCAGCATCCTCAAAATATAGATCGCCACTAGGATAATCGCCAATCCTGCCACCGCCATCATCCAGGCACTGTATTGATACAATCCAGTGAACATCATAAACTCTCCTACAAACCCGCTGGTCAGCGGCAGCCCGATATTACCCAAACAGACCAGAAATAGCGCGATGGCCAGCCTGGGCGACCGGGTGGCCAGCCCACCCAGCGCGGTGATATCCCGGGTCTCCAGTTTTTGTTCGATCGCCTCTACGACGACCCACAGGCCAAGGATGATGATGCCATGGTTAAACATCTGGATGAGCACTCCCTGGGTACCGACCTCAGTACCGGAGAATACCACGGCACTCATCAGGCCCATGTGGGCAATGGAGGAATAGGCGAATAATCTTTTCAAATCGGTTTGCATCAGGGCGATGCAAGAAGCGTAGACGATCCCGATGACGCAGAGGATCATCACGAAGTGTTGCCAGTACTGGACACCTTCGGGCAAGACCGGGATGAGCCAGCGGATCACGCCAAAAAGGCCCATTTTCACCATCACGGCAGACAGGATCATCGTCACCGGTGTGGGCGCTTGTTCATAGGTATCCGGCTGCCAGGTATGGAACGGGAAAACAGGGATCTTGATCGCAAAGGCCGCAAAGAACAGCCAGAACAACCAGCGTTGGGCCGCGGGATCAACCTGCAGGCTTTTAAAAGCCTCCCAGGAGAAGCTATGGGCGCCGGGCGTCTGGAAATAGAGGTAAATGATCCCGATGAGCATCAGCAACGAACCGAAGAAAGTATAGACAAAGAACTTGAAGGTGACGGCAATACGCTTTTTCCCGCCCCAAATGGAACATAAAAAATAGGAAGGGATGATGACCAGTTCCCAGAAGCCATAGAATAACAAGGCATCCAGGGAACAGAATACTCCCATAAGTCCCGCCTGCATCAACAACATGAGCCCGTAAAACTGACTGGAGCGGGCGAAGGGATGTTTCCAGCAGGACAGAAAGGTGACAGGATAAGCGATACCGGTCAGTAAACAAAGAATGGCAGCCAGGCTGTCGAGTCCGACATGAAAGCGGGCTCCCAGTTGGGCGATCCAAGGTACATCTAACGTCAAAGAGGCCGGATCCTGCATAAAGATCCATGCGCAGCCCGCGGAGATCAGCAGCGTGGCCACGGCGGATACAAACGCCCAGGCGCGTGCCGCTTTGTCCGATAGCAAGAATGTAATCAGCCCGCAGATCAGCGGTACGAGTATCAATAAGACGGTCATCATGTGTTACACTGCCGGGGCAGTCTTTATCAATTAAAAATCAAATCTTCTCTGCTTCTGGAGTCATTAACCGAGGAAAGACACCAGCAAAAGGATCACCATGCCGACCACCATACCAAAAATATAGAAGCCGACCTGTCCGGTCTGCACCAGGCGCAGCTTACTGCTGCTCCATCCGATAAAACGGCCTACGCCGTTGACCACGCCATCTACTCCATACTTTTCCACATCCCGGCTCAGCCATCCGGAGAAAGCCTGCAGGGGTTTGCCTACCAGGGCCTGATAAATTTCATCGCCGTACCATTTGTGTTCCAGTACCTTGGCCAGCCCGGTGTTCTCCTGCCCTTTGTCGCGGTAGGCGGCAAATTTCCGCCAGGCCCAGATTGCCAGTATAACTACCACCAGCGTGGTCACCGCCACCAGGATCCATTCGGTGGATTCAGGAAGCGTATGCGCTCCGGCCAGCCGGGTCGATCCGGCAAATACCGGGGCAAGAAAAGCACCTAAAGGATGGCTTCCGCCGTATAGGGCAGGAATGCCGATCCAGCCTCCTGCGATCGCCAGGATCGCCAGCAGGACCAGGGGTATGGTCATGGCGGCAGGGCTTTCATGCACATGGGCCTGCTGCTCGTCGGAACCGCGGAATTTGCCATGGAAGGTCATACCCAGCGCCCGGAACATATAGAAAGCCGTCATGGCCGCTCCGGCTACCCCTGCCACCCAGTACAGGGTGTTCGCCCCGAAAGCGTGGGCAAGGATCTCGTCTTTGGAGAAAAAGCCCGACAGGGGCGGGAATCCGGCAATGGCAAGGCAGGCGATCAGGAATGTCCAGTAGGTAATCCCCATTTTAGACTTTAGTCCGCCCATCTTGCGCATGTCCTGTTCTCCACCCATAGCATGGATCACCGAACCGGCTCCCAAAAACAACAGTGCTTTGAAAAAAGCGTGGGTCATTACATGGAACACAGCCCCGGTATAGGCGCCTACACCCAGTCCCAGGAACATATAGCCTAATTGGCTTACTGTCGAGTAAGCCAGTACTTTTTTGATGTCGTTTTGTTTCAAAGCGATTGACGCGGCAAATACGGCCGTGGCCACGCCGATCACGGCAATCACTGTACCGGTGGCCGGCGCCAGGGTATAAAGTATGTTGCTGCGGGCGATCATATAGACGCCGGCCGTCACCATGGTGGCTGCATGGATCAGCGCAGAGACCGGCGTAGGACCGGCCATGGCGTCGGGCAACCAGGTATACAGCGGTATCTGGGCACTTTTCCCCGTAGCTCCGATAAAAAGCAGCAGTGTGATGGCTGTGACTACACCGGCACTGGCCGTGTCGGCCCGTGCAAATACTTCGGTAAAGGTGAGCGAGCCGAAAGTCTTAATCATCAGGAACAATCCGATGAGAAAGCCCAGATCGCCGATACGGTTCATCACAAAAGCCTTTACCGCCGCGTTGTTGAACTCGTTGTTGCGGAACCAGAATCCGATCAGCAGGTAGGAACAGAGTCCCACGCCTTCCCAGCCGACAAACATCACCACATAGTTTGCTCCCATCACCAAAAGCAGCATCATGAAAACAAAGAGATTCAGGTAAGCGAAATACCGCGCAAATCCTTCGGGATGTTCGCCATGCATATAGGCTGTGGAGTAAAGATGAATCAAAAAGCCCACCCCGGTGATGATCAGCAGGAACAGTACGGTCAACTGGTCCACGTAAAAGTCAAAAGGAATTTGCAGGCTGCCGGCAGAAATAAAATCAAAAAGATGGATCGTTTGCGGGGTGAAACCCGGGGCGCGCACTGCGGAAAAAGTCAGGCAGGCCACGATAAAAGAAGCGAGTATCATCAGGGAGCTGAATACGCCGGTGATCGTTTTACTCAAAAACCGTCTTCCCAGGCCATTTACCAGAAAACCTATCAAGGGAAATAAGGGAATCAGCCAAATATAGTTATTCATGTATCACGCCGGATTATAAGTATTGTGGAATGGTATTTCAGGATTTAGTTTTTAAGCCGGTTCAGTATGTTGACGTCCACTGATTTGGTGTGTCGGTATACCATCACGATAATGGCCAATCCCACGGACACCTCGGCGGCCGCTACCACCATGATAAAGAAGACAAACAGCTGCGCAGATACATCATGGTGATACTTGGACAAAGCGACCAGCAGCAGGTTGACGGCATTCAGCATAAGCTCGATGCACATGAAAATAATGATCGCATTTCTCCGGATTAACACACCGATCACGCCTATACTGAAAAGCGCCAGAGAAAGCCAAATGTAATTCTGTATGGGCATAGCCTGTACCCCGCAGGGCTTTTTATGATGAAATAGACCTCTTTTCCTCCGGGGAAAGATCAGTCCTTTTTACCAATGACGATGGCGCCGATCATGGCGCTTAAAAATAAAATACTGCTGACCTCGAAAGGCAGCACAAAATCTTTGAACAAGGCTCGGCCAAGATTCTGGATCAGGCCGATGTCGGTGCTTCCCTGCTGGAGCATTCCGGTATCTGCTTTGCGCAAGGCAGCGACCAGGACCAGCAACAGCAAGCCCCCGGCGATCACTCCCGCGAATTTGATCAGGTTATTTTTCTGAGGCTCTGTAGTGGCATTCAGGTTCATCAGCATGATGACGAACAAGAACAGCACCATGATCGCTCCAGCATATACAATAATATGTACCACGGCCAGAAACTGGGCGTTTAGCAGAATATACAGTCCGGCAATGGTAAAGAAGGTGAGGATGAGCAGCAGCACACTATGTACCGGGTTTTTGGCCACCACCATCCCCATGGCGGCAAGAAGGGAGACGGCGGCAAGCACCCAAAATAAAATCACTTCTAGATTCATGGTTGTTCGGTTGCGGATTGAGTGTCTTTTTCGGGAAAGGGAATAAGTAAGTCCTCTTTGCCATAGATGAACCCGGTCCGCTTGTAATTGGCCGGGGCGAATGTTTCGGTCAGGTAAATGGCATCCTTCGGGCATGCATCTTCGCAAAAACCGCAGAAGATGCAGCGCAGCATATTGATCTCATAGCGTGCGGCATATTTTTCCTCCCGGTAGAGGTGTTCTTCTCCCGGCTTCCGTTCGGCTGCCTCCATGGTGATGGCTTCCGCCGGGCAAGCCACGGCACAGAGCCCGCAGGCCGTACAGCGTTCCCGCCCTTCGGCATCGCGGTTCAGGATGTGCAGTCCGCGAAACACCGGGCTGAAGGGCCGCTTTTCCTCCGGATAGTTCACGGTGGCTTTTTTCTTGAACAGGTGCTTCAGCGTGATGCCCAATCCGCGGATCACCGCAGGCAGATAGAGCCGCTCCCAGAAGTTCATGGGCCGGCGATCTACCGGTTTTGCTCGATTCGTTAACGCGTCCATAATAGTCCTCTACACTTTAATTAGGTCAAATATGTTCCATGATTCCTGCCCGTTTTCCATCAGATCTCGGTTCTGTCTTCTCCGACCGCCGGCTCGGAAATCACTAAGAACTCCAGCGTGACTCCGGTATTGTTGATGATCCGGTGTGCACGACCTGCCGCCACATGAATGCCTTCCCCGGACTTTACCGTATGGGTCTCGGCTTCAATCTCCATCAGGGCCTCTCCCTGCAGCACATAAAAGAACTGCTGGGACCTCTGATGCACGTGCCGTTTTTCCCGGCTTCCTCCCGGCATCTGTTCCTGTTTCACGCTCAGGGTTCCGGTCTCCAGCAAAGGCCACGCTTCACAGCCCTCTCCCCACCGGTATCCGCTGGCCATTTCCTTGCGTATTCCCATAGGTCGTTTCTTTCTTTAGCGATGCAAATACAGGACCAGCGCTCCGGTAACCAGCAAATTGATAATCGCTAAAGGAATCAGCATCTTCCAGCCCAGTTTCATCAGCTGGTCGTAACGGAACCGGGGCACGGTCCAGCGGACCCAGATGAAAAAGAACAGGAAGATGAATATCTTGATAAAAAAGGCGATGACGCCCAGAATAGTCAGCATATTGGGACTCACATCCAGGCTGTGCATCCCCGGGAAATTATACCCGCCGAAATAGAGGGTCACCATCACTGCCGAACTGATGAACATATTGATATACTCGGCAAAAAGGTAGAAACCCAGCTTCATGGATGAGTACTCGGTATGGAATCCCATCACCAGTTCGGAATCGCATTCGGCCAAATCGAAAGGCGTGCGGTTGCACTCGGCAAAGGCACAGACCAGAAAAATCAAAAACCCAAGGGGTTGATAGGCAATATACCACAGACCGTGGGATTGCTGACTGACAATGTCTTTCAGCGACAGCGAACCGGTCAGCATTAAAAGGGCGATCAGCGACAGGCCCATGGCCAGTTCATAGGAAATGATCTGGGAGGCGGCCCGGATCGTTCCCAGCAAGGAGTATTTATTGTTGGATGCCCATCCGCCGATCATGATGCCGTAGACACCCAGGCTCACTACGCCGAATACATAGAGGATACCGATGTTGATGTCGGCCACCTGCAGCGGGACGTCCCGGCCGGCAATGTGCAGGGTGCCTCCCCAGGGGATGACTGCGCTGGTCATGCAGGCGGTGACCATGAAAAGGGCGGGGCCCAGGATGAACAGGTATTTGGAGGCATAAGCCGGAATGATCTCTTCCTTGAAGAACAGCTTACCCCCATCGGCAAGGGGCTGGAGCAAACCGAAAGGGCCGGCACGGTTGGGCCCCCGCCGGTCCTGGATGAAGGCGGCCAGTTTCCGTTCCGCATAGGTGGAATACATGGCCACGAACAGGGAGATTCCCAGGATGATGGCAATGAGGATGATTTTTTCCACCAATAAAAAAGTACTGATCTGTAATAGCATCATGGTCTGTGCAAATCCGTTTATTGTTCCGATCCGGCCGTACCGGTATTTCTTTCGCCGGGCGTACTGTCTGGCCCGAGCGCATGTTGTTTTTTCCCTTGCCCCATCTTGCGGGCTCCTTCGTTATAGACATCCGATGTAGGTGGTCCGTCTATGGCGGAAAGATCCACATCTGGCATATTGACCTGGCTGATAGAGTGAATATCCATCAGCAGGCGCGGAGCGCGTCCCTTCATCACGGCCGGCATGGTTTCCTTGGGCTTTACCGTACCCTTCAGGTAATGCCCCTGGGAGATCACGCTGTGCCGGCTGATCTTGCGCGGACCTTCGATTGTCCAGTCTGCCGGGTCTTTTTTCTCATAGCGGCAGGTATTGCAGATGAAGGATTCCACTTCACCCCAGGTATTCTTGCGCGCCGTCACCCGGAATATCTCGTCGCCCCGCATCCACAGCGCCACCTTGCCCGAACAACCCGGCGTATGGCAATCGCGGTGCGCGTCCATAGGTTTCAAAAACCAGACGCGGTTCTTGAAGCGGAAGGTTTTGTCCGTCAGGGCACCCACCGGACACACATCGATCATGTTTCCGCTAAAATCGTTGTCGATCGCTTTATGGATGTAGGTGCTGATCTGTGCCCGGTCGCCCCGGTCGATAATGCCGTGCACCCGTCCGTCGGTAAGTTGCTGAGCCACGTAGACACACCGGTAACAGAGGATGCAGCGTTTCATGTGCAGCTTGATCTTGTCGCCTATGTCAATCATCTCGAAAGTCCGGCGATCGAATTCGTAACGCGTACCATCCACCCCATGCTCGTAGGAGAGATCCTGCAGGTCACATTCGCCGGCCTGGTCACAAATCGGGCAGTCCAGCGGATGGTTAATGAGCAACAGCTCCACCACCCCTTTGCGGGCGTCCATGACCTTGGGAGAGGTGATGTTCCTGACGACCATGCCATCCATCACCTGGGTACGGCAGCTGACCTGCAGCTTAGGCATGCCGCGGGTATTCTCCGCGCTGGTCTGTGTAATTTCCACCAGACATGTACGGCATTTGCCACCGCTGCCTTCCAACTTCCCATAATAACACATGGCCGGAGGAACTACGTCTCCGCCGATCATCCGGGCCGCTTCCAGTACGGTGGTACCCGGATCCACTTCCGTGGTGATGTCATCTATGGTGACCTTCAGTTTTTTCTTTTCTTCAGCCATGATTATACCTTTCGCTTTAACCGGGGCTATCCAGCCACCGTGAGCTCATCTGCGTAATGAGCCAGTCCGTAATTTCTTTCCAACGCCTCATCGGGATGCTCCACATGCCAGACAAACTCATCCCGGAAATGCCGGATAGCCGCTGCCACCGGCCAGGCAGCGGCATCGCCCAGCGGGCAGATGGTGTTGCCTTCGATATGGCTTTGTATGCTCCACAACAGATCGATGTCGCTCATTTTACCTTTGCCGTATTCGATATTATGCAAGACTTTTTCCAGCCAGCCGGTGCCTTCCCGGCACGGACTACACTGGCCGCAGCTTTCGTGGTGGTAAAAACGGGCCAGGGTCATGGTGTGGCGCACCACGCACTGGTCTTCATCCAATACAATAAAACCACCGGAACCCAGCATAGATCCGGTTTCAAAACCCCCGTCGCTCAGGCTCTCATAAGTCATTAGCCTCGGTTCACCTTTGGCGGTTTTGAGCAACAGGTTGGCCGGCAGGATAGGTACCGAAGACCCACCCGGGATGCAGGCCTTAAGGCGTTTACCCCCAGCGATGCCTCCGCAATACTCATCGGAATAAAGAAACTCTTCCACCGGGACATCCAGGGTGATCTCATAGACCCCCGGTTTGCAGATATTGCCGCAGGCGGAGATCAGTTTGGTCCCGGTAGACTTCCCAATCCCGATCTTGGCATATTCTTCCCCGCCCATGTCGATGACCGGGACCACGGCTGCCAGGGTCTCTACGTTGTTGACTACCGTAGGACAGTCCCATACGCCCTTGACCGCCGGGAAAGGCGGTTTGATCCGGGGATTTCCCCGTTTCCCTTCCAGGGATTCCAGCAGAGCGGTCTCTTCTCCGCAGATGTATGCGCCCGCCCCGACATGCACATGAATCATGCAATCGAAGCCGGAGCCCAAAATATTTTTTCCTAAAAACCCGTGGGCCTTGGCTTCTGCCACGGCTTGCTCCAGAATCTCGGCGACCCAGGCGTATTCCCCACGGATATAAATGTAGGTACTGGAGGATCCCAGGGCGAAGCTCGAAATCAGCAGCCCTTCCAGCAACAAGTGCGGAATGGTCTCCATCAGGTAGCGGTCCTTAAAAGTGCCCGGTTCGGATTCGTCCGCATTGCAGACCAGGTAGCGGGGCACTCCTTCCGGTTTGGCAAGAAAGCTCCACTTCAATCCGGTAGGAAAGCCCGCTCCGCCGCGTCCCCGCAACCCGCTTTTCTTCACCTCTTCCACCACGGCTTCGGGACTCATGGTTTTCAGGGCCTTTTCCGCCGCTGCATACCCCCCGTGCTTCCGGTAGGTATCAAAATACCGGATTCCCTCGACCGTTGCATGTTTCAATAAAAGTTTCATGACTTTGAGTATGGTCCTTCCAATAAATCAGTACGCCAGCGGATCAGTTGTCCTGTACCCGGGCGGCCTCCTTTCTGCAGGCGTCTATGATTGCATCGACCCGTTCGGGAGTCAGATGTTCCCGGTAGGTGCTGCCCAACTGCATCATGGGGGCGTACCCGCAGGCGCCGAGACACTCTACCGTTTTCAGGGTGAACATGCCGTCCGGGGTGGTTTCTCCCGGCTTGATGCCCAACTTTTCTTCAATATAATCGATGATCTGATCGCTGCCCCTCAGCATACAAGGCCCCGTCTGGCACACCTCGAACACATACTTTCCGGTAGGCTTCGTATTGAGCATCGTATAAAAGGTCGCCACCTCATACACTTCGATCGGTTCAAGCTGCAGCAAACCCGCTACATAATCCATCCACTCGACACTGAGCCACCCTCCGTTAGCCTGTTGGGCTAAATGCAGGATGGGGATCAGCGCGCTTTTCTGCTTTCCCTCAGGATAATGGGAGATCAGCTCCTGCGCTCGCTTTAATTGAGTTTCCGAAAATTTCATGTCCTTACGTACTGTTTTATTTCATCCACTTTGCCTCAGGCATCCATTTCCCCGGCGATCAGGTTTAAGGAACTCATACATACCACCGCATCACTGAGCAGGGCTCCTTTCACCAACTCCGGATAGGCCTGGTAATATACAAAGCATGGCCTGCGAAAATGCAACCGATAGGCAGCCCGCCCGCCGTCGCTGATCAGGTAGAAACCGAGCTCGCCATTCGCACCTTCCACCGAATGGTAGACTTCTCCGGGAGGAATATCCACTTCTCCCATCACGATCTTAAAATGCCAGATCAGGGCTTCCATTTTGGTATAGACATCTTCCTTACGGGGAAGATAATACTTGGGTACATCGGCATGATAGACGCCCGGCGGTTCTTTTTTCATTAAATCCAGGGCCTGTCGGATGATGTGCAGGCTTTGCCACATTTCCTCATTCCGCACCAAAAACCGGTCATAGCTGTCGCCGGTAGACCCAACCGGTACGGAAAACTCCATATCTTCATAGGAACTGTACGGGGAGGCCACGCGCACGTCGTAATCCACGCCGGTGGCACGGAGGTTAGGCCCGGTAAATCCATAATTGAGGGCTCTTTCCTGCGAGATAGGCCCGACGCCCACCGTCCGGTCGATGAAGATCCGGTTGCGGTTAAAGAGGTTTTCAAATTCCTTAAGGACTTGGGGATATTCGTGAAGGAACTTATCGATCTTGCGGAAGACGGTGTCATTAAAATCGCGTTCAAACCCCCCGACGCGGCCGATGTTGGTCGTGAGCCGGGATCCGCAGATCTCTTCGTAAATTTCATAGATCAGCTCCCGGTACTGCATGACGTAGAGAAAGCCCGAATAGGCGCCTGAGTCCACGCCCACCACCGAGTTGCAGATCAGGTGATCGGAAATCCGGGATAGTTCCATGATGATGATCCGCATATAGTCCACCCGTTTGGGAGTCTGTATGCCCAATAGTTTTTCCACCGTGAGATGCCACCCCATATTGTTGATCGGTGCCGAACAATAGTTGAGCCGGTCGGTTAAGGGAGTCACCTGATAGAAAGGCCTCCGTTCGGCGATCTTTTCAAAAGCCCGGTGGATATACCCGATGGTAGGTTCGGCGCTCACCACGCGTTCACCATCCATTTCGAGAATATTTTGGAACACTCCGTGCGTGGCGGGGTGTGTGGGTCCCAGGTTGAGCGTTGTCGTTTCCTTTTCCACCGAGTCCCGGCTCAATCGCATGTGTCTTTCTTTAAACGCTTGCTCGTCCATAGCTTGCTGAAATGCTTTATTGATGGATCATCCGGTCCGGCCCGCGGCCGAACATTTCATCATCTTTATCAATACGGGTCTGGTCCTCCAGCGGGTACTCCTTTCTGAGCGGGAAATAATCCATCTCATCCACGTTCAGGATACGTTTCAGGTTGGGATGGCCGACGAACTCCACGCCGAAAAAATCATAAGTTTCCCGTTCCATCCAGTTGGCCGTCGCGAACAGGGCCGTCGCGGTATATACCTTAGGGTCGCTGACGGGAGCAAAGATCTTAAACCGGATTCTGACGTTCTCCCGCATGTTATGCAGATGATAGACCACGGCCAGCTCCGCATCTTTCTTCTCGGGGTAGTGTACCGCAGTGAGGTCAGTCAGAAAGCGGAACCCCAGCCGGTCGTCGTCATAGAGGAACTGCAGGATCTTCAGGTTGAGATCCCTGGGCCCTGTAAAAGTGAGCATTCCGTAAGGCTCCTCAAATTCCTGCAGGACCTCGGGGAACTGCTCTACCAGCCGTTGTTTAATCTCTTCGTTGGTCAATGCCATAGCTTAGCATGCATTCCGGTATATCCCGGTATATATAAAAAACAGAGCGCCCCGGTAAGGCGGGCGCTTTTTCTCATTTTATTGAATGCCGTATTCGGTCATCAGCGACTGGTATCTCTCAGAATGCCGGTGGCGGAGGCTTTCCTGACCGACCAGATCCTGGATACGGATCAGTCCATCCAGAATAGCTTCCGGCCGGGGCGGACATCCGGGTACATACACATCCACGGGAATGATCTGGTCGATCCCCTGCAAGACAGAATAGGAATCGAAGATTCCACCACTGGATGCACAGGCCCCTACAGCCAGCACCCAACGGGGTTCTGACATCTGCAGATACACCTCCCGGAGCACAGGGCCCATTTTTTTGGCAATGGTACCCATGACCATCAGCAGATCACACTGCCGGGGCGTAAACCCCAGGCGCTCCGAACCGAACCGGGCAATGTCGTAATGTGAGCCCATGGTGGCCATGAACTCGATCCCGCAACAGGAAGTGGCAAAAGGCAAGGGCCAGAGCGAATTCTTCCTGGCCAGCCCGATCACTTTATCAAATGAAGTCGCGAAATAGCCTTCTCCGCTCTGCCCGTCGGGCATCTCCACCATCTTCACTTTCGTATTGAACCTTACTGGACGTCCCATGATTGTCTCTCTTTTAATGCGCGTAATGCAAACGATTTGGGTAAATCCTGTTCCTCATAACCTTTCTTTTTTCGGATCATCTTGCTGGTCCATTATAATATGGTATCCTTACACTCCGCTAATCATCAAATTTGAGGGCGCCCCGCTTCAGAATATAAAAGAAGCCGCAAAGGAAAAATCCCACGAACATCAATACCGCCACAAATCCTTCCCATCCCAACTGCCTGAAGTTTACGGCATAGGGATAGAAAAACACGATTTCCACATCGAAAAGCACGTACAAGATAGCAGTCAGAAAGTATTTGACAGCCACGGGTTGCCGGGCGTTCCCCGTCTGTTGAATCCCTCCCTCAAAGTTTTCCAATTTGTCTTTGGTCCTGCGTTTGGGGCCCAGGAGCTGTGAGGTGGCAATGCCTCCTGCCACGAATAATCCGGCAACGATCAATTGCAGGATAACAGGCAGGTAATCAATTGGTCCGGACGATGCTGCGTCCAGCAGAAGCACATGAAAGGATAACATACAAACTCCTCAGCATTTATACCGGCAAAAGTACGCTAAAGTGCATTAAATACCAATTGGAAAAGGGACGAGGGCGGATTACCCGATGTGGGAGGTGGCCTACTCCCCGTCCTTCTGCGCGGTGATCTTGTGGTAATAGCGGCATACCGGACGCAGTCCGCAGATTTCGCAGTGCGGGCTGCGGGCGACGCATACGTACCGGCCGTGCAAGATCAGCCAGTGGTGGGCAATGTGAATCTTCTCGGAGGGGATATGGGCCACCAGTTGTTTTTCAGTCTGGAGGGGAGTCTTGGCGCCCGTCGTCAACCCGATGCGTGCCGAAACCCGGAATACATGGGTGTCGACGGCCATATGGGGCTGCTTGTGGATTACTGAGGTAATGACATTGGCGGTTTTGCGTCCGACCCCCGGCAATTGCATGAGCTCCTCCACCGTGGCGGGAATTGTTCCCCCGAAATCTTCCATGACTTTTTGGGCCATACCGATCAGATGGCGGGTTTTGTTGTTGGGGTAGCTGATGCTGCGGACCAGCGGGAATAAGTCATCAAAGGCCGCACGGCTGAGCGCGGCGATATCCGGGTACCGGGCAAATATCGCCGGGGTGGTCATGTTGACCCGTTTGTCCGTGCACTGGGCCGAGAGGATCACCGCCACGAGCAGCTGGTAAGGACTGTCGTAGATCAGCTCGGTTTCCGCATCCGGATTATGCGTTTCAAAATAATCCAGGACGAACCGGTATCGTTCTTTTTTTGTCATGGTATAGCGCGGCAGTGCCCGGGGTCAGTGTCCCGGGCGTGAGAGTGACCGCAAAGATATTTAAAATCCCGCTTGGGTTTTCGACGGACAAAGTCCGTCGATGAACTGGCTGAGATTCGTGAGGGCCTGGCTTACCTGGCTGATCTGGAGATTCACATTCTGATAATCCCCCTGTTCAATTGCTTCCCGGATTCCGGGCAGGGTCTTGACGCCATATCCGGTATACAGACCCGGGGCGTAGATCAGATGTCGGTACCAGGGGCGACCCGGGAGGCCTTTCTCGGTGAGCAACTGGCGCTCACTTTGGTATACCGCCCCATTGATGCGACGGACGAGGTTGGTGTCGGGAGCCACTTCGAGGGCTTGTATGGCATGGTGGTAATCTGATGCACTGCGGGAAAGGGCCGAGAGCGCATTATCGAGGGTGGAGAAGTCAAAATACGGCACCGGCTTGGGGGCCGCGGGAGCCACAAAAACTTCTTTCGGATCGGAGGTATGGTGGTACACGCTGTCGGCGATCCAATGATTTTCAAGCCGGGCCAGCCTGCGGGTATCGTCGGCGAGCTGCCGGACCTCGTCGGTGTAACGGCGAACGGTCCTGGACAGGTGGGTGAAATCGAAAGGTAAGATATCGGCATCGGCCAGGCGCATCACAGACCTGCCCGCCACTTCGGCCAACGCCTTTTCATAGGCGAAGCCCGGATCCTTGAACTGGGTAAAAAACAGGTAATCGTCATACATGGTATGATATTCTCCTCCACCGTCTTCGCCTCCGAAGCTCAGGTTTAGCGATGCGATTCCCAGGTGTTGCAGGAATGGGGAATAATCTGACCCCGAACCCAGCGCGTCAAGCCGGAAGTCTTCCATAGGCCGGTGCCCCTGCAGGGCATCCGCCTCCCGCTGCCGGCGGCTTACCGAAATCCCTTTTTCCGGATCTTTGACTTCGGCAGCCACCTGAGAGAAGAATTTTTCCAGCGTGTGGGAACCCCCGGCATACAGGTAGCCACGTCCGTTCATGTCGGAATTGATATAAGCCACGGCTTTTTGCTTCAGCACGGCCGCATGGTCTTCCACCCATTCGGTGGACCCGAGCAGGGCGGGTTCCTCCCCATCCCAGACGCAATATACGATGGTGCGTTTCGGGCGCCAGCCCTTCCGGTACAGCCCGGCAAGCGATTTGGCCTCGCTCATCTCGGCCACCAGACCGCTGACGGGATCGGCGGCTCCGTTGACCCAGGCGTCCGCATGGTTACCCCGCAACACCCACTGGTCGGGGTACGGGCTGCCTGGCAGGGTCGCTGTCAGGTCGTAGGCGGGGGTCAGTTTCCAATCAAAGGCCAATTGGAGATGTACCCGGGTGGGTCCCGGGCCGAGGTGATAGGTCAGGGGCAACGCTCCCCGCCAGCTTGGCGGCGCCACAGGGCCTTTCAGGGCGGCCAGCAGTGGCTGCGCGTCGTGGTAGGAGATGGGCAGCACCGGGATGGGGATCAACGTCTTGGCCTCCCCACGGGTTAACCGCTGTGCCTCACGGGTGGCGCCGCGTCCGGGGGTCAGAGGATCGCCGGGATAGACCGGCATATCCATCACGCTGCCCCTTTGCACTGCATAAGGATTTTTGTAAGGCCCCTGGGGATAAGTATCTCCGGCAGTGTAGCCGTCATCGCGAGGATCGGAATAGATCAGGCAGCCGATGGCGCCATGTTCGTAGGCCAGTTTGGGTTTGATGCCGCGCCAGGATCTCCCATACTTGGCCAGGACGATCTTGCCTTTAACGGAAATTCCCATCTTCTCCAGCTGCGTATAGTCGTCCGGAATGCCATAATTGACGAACACCACCTCCGCGGTGACATTGCCGTCTGCCGAGTAGGCGTTATAGGGAGGTAGCTGCAGGGCAGTCTGGGCGGTATAGGGATCCGAGGGAATCACCTTTTCCATCAGCACCGCCTGGTAACGGGTCGGGGACACCATCTCCAGCCTGCGTAATCTGGGCGTCGGAAATAATACATAATAGGTATCGATATGGGTCTGGTACCCCCAGGTGCGGAACAGCGAATCCAGGAACAATATATTTTGTTTATCATAGGGAGAACCCAGCGGGTGAGGCAGGGCACTCAGCCGCTTCATCCACTGGTCCATGTCTGCGGTCTGCAGCTCGTCGGAAAATTGTTTTTCCAGGGACAGCTGTGAGGAGACGTGCCCGGGAAAGAAGCCCAGCATGGACCCGCCTTGCGCGAGGCCTGCTTCGGCCCATCCCAGCATGCACCCCACAAGGACCAGCATATATCTTTTCATCTTCTTTTTTGATTTTAAAGATACAAATCGCCGGTGAAATCTTCCGTCATTCACCGACGGTCATCCGCAATTTACCGAAATCATATAGCCGGCTTTTTGCCGGCCGGCTACCTTTGCCCGTAAATCAACACAAGATGACTAATCATTCATTCAACACCGACAAAGTACTCCAGCTGAGCCTCTGGACGGTGTTGTTCGCCACCGTGGCGGTGGTGATCTTCACTGCGGGAAAATGGTTTGTGCCGTAAAAGGAGATTGTAAATTTTTTGTTAACGGGTTAATCAAACGCTTATTTAAATCAAACATTTGTTTAATTTTGCGGCCCCAAAACAAATTGTGCCATGGAGTGGAGCGAAAAACAACTGCAGATATTGAGCGCCGCAGAAAGCCTTTTTGCCCAAAAGGGTTATGAAGGCACCTCCGTCAGGGACATCGCCCAGAAGGCGGAAGTCAACGTGGCTATGATCTCCTATTATTTCGGATCCAAGGAGAAGTTGTTGGAAAATTTGATCCTGCAGCGCACTGAACGCACCAGCATCGTGCTGGCCGGGCTTAGTCACGACCAGCAAATGGATACCTGGGAAAAGATCGACCGGATCGTGGACTACTATGTGGACAAGATGCTGGATAACCGAAACTTCCATACGATCATAAGCCGCCAGATGTCAATGACCCAGGACAAAGCCATTACCGAGGTGTTGATCCGTGCCAAGATGACGCATAGCGCCATGATTACCGAGATCATCCGCGAAGGCCAGCGCCGCAAAATCTTTCGCCAGGTAGATGTGGGGCTGACGATCGGCACCTTTTTGGGTACGATCTCCCAGGTATCGATGTCACGGCCCTTTTACTGCCAGCTGTTGAAGCTCGATCCCGAAGACGGGGAAAAATATTTTAAGAAGATGCGGGCCAAGCTTAAGCCGCATCTGAAAGCGTTGCTCAGGGCGCACCTGAGCATAGAAAATGAGAAGCTGTCCTAAGGCAGTCCATGAATCATGAATTACGGTAAAATCCTATATATGTCTGAATTTTCAAACACAATCCGAGCGGCGCTGCTTGCTTTGCTGCTGATGATTGCAGCCATCCCGGCCTGGTCCCAGGACACGCTTCACCTCAGCCTTCAGGATGCGATCCAGCGCGGCGTGGACAGCAGCAAGGAACTGAGGCTTTCCCAGGCGAAGGTGCAGGAGGCGATGGCCCGGCTTTCCCAGGCGAAGGACCAGAAGCTGCCTTCGATCAAGGCCAGCCTGATGGCCAGTGAAGCGTATATCCCCACCCGTACCCTGCAGATAAAGGGACTGATGGACAAGGCCATGAAGCTGCCGTCCACCAGCATGATCTATCTGGGGACTTTCGGTGTGAACCAGGCGATTTTTGCAGGCAACAAACTGAAGTATGCCGAGGAATCGGCCCAGTTGCTGCAGCAAATCGCCGGACTGGAGGCGCAAGGAGACCAGGAATCGGTCGTCTTAAGTATCATTCAGTCCTACATCAATCTGTTTAAGATTGATGAGAACCTGAAGATCCTGCACCAGAATCTCCAGGATGTCGAAGGCAGGTTGGAGGAAACCATTAAGTTCAAAGACCAGGGACTGGCTACCGAAAATGACGTGCTGCGATTTGAGTTGCAGAAAGCCAATGTGCAGCTGTCCCTGATCGACCTGCAGAACAACCGGCGTGTCGCCAACTATGCGATGGATATTCTGCTGGGTTTTCCCGAACAAACCATCCTGCAGGTGGATAGTGTGGGCCACCCCGGGGGTGAGGTCATTCCCCTGCAGACGCTGATCGACAGTGCGATGGTTAACCGTCAGGAGCTGGCAGCTTACCGCTATCGCCACCAGATCAGCGACCTGGATATCCGTAACATTAAAGCAGACAAGCTGCCTACCCTGGGCGCGGGGTTGACCACCTATTATCTGAACCCGACTAAACGATTGATCCCGCCCGCCCACAGTTTCCTGGTGCCGGTGACCTTAGGGTTGAATTTCAGCTGGAACATTTCCAGCCTGTATACCACCAAGCATCGCCTTAGCGAAGCGGAGATCAAACGCCAGGAGGTGCAGGTGTCCGAACAGGCGACCGTGGATAAGATTAAAGTCGAGGTCAATAAAGACTACCGGGCCTATCTGCAGTCCCTGGAGCGGATTGATGTGCTGAAAACCGCTGTGGCCCAGGCCCGGGAAAACGACCGGATCATGGAGCTCAAATACCGCAACCAGCTCGCGACCACCACAGACCGCATCGATGCCCAGACGCTGCTGTACCAATCCCTGGTGAATCTTGGGCTGGCTCAGGCAGACGCTTCTGCCGCGTATTTTCAGTTGCTTCGTTCCACAGGAACTCTTAATGACAAGCCCTAAATTTTTAATACACTTATCATGGCACAAACCGAAAAAACAAGGAAGAAACCTTCGAAAAGAATCATGCCGATAGTCCTGATCGTAATATTGATCGGCGGTATTATTTTCGGAATTCGTGAATACATTTATTACCAGCACTACGACGTGACGGACGATGCGCAGGTAGACGGAGATATTTCCCCCGTAACCGCCCGCGTAGGAGGATATGTCCAGGAGATCCGCTTCCGCGACAACCAGTATGTGCATCAGGGAGACACCCTGGTCGTGCTCGATGATCGGGATTACCGCATCAAGCTCGAACAGGCGGAAGCTGCTCTGGCCTCTGCCGAGGCCCAGGTAGGGGTGTCCCGCTCTCACGTCGGGACCGCCCAGGCCAACGTGCCCCCGGCTCAGGCCAATGTGGAGGCGCTGCAAGCCAGGCTGTGGAAGGTGAACCAGGATTATATCCGGTATCAGAACCTGCTGGAAGGACACGCCATTACCCAGGCACAGTTCGATGAGATAAAGGCCGAAAAAGAGGCCACGGAGGCGCAACTGGAAGCGGCCAAAACCCAGGTGGCCGCCGTGGCCAAGCAGGTAGGTGCCAATCGTGAGCAGGTCAGTGCCTCCCAGTCCGATATTGCCTCCCGGCAGGCTGCAATCGATTTTGCGCGATTGCAATTATCCTATACCGTGATTACAGCGCCGGTCTCCGGCATCGTCTCCAAACGCAATATTCAGATCGGGCAGCTGGTGCAGCCCGGGCAGAATATGTTTGCCGTGGTCAACGACAGCAGCATTTATGTGACGGCGAATTTCAAAGAGACCCAGCTTCAGGAAATGAAGCCAGGCCAGCCGGTAGAAATTGACGTCGATGCCTATCCCGACCATAAATTTTCCGGGACGGTGGAGTCCTTCTCGGGCGCTACCGGCGCGAAGTTTTCTCTGCTGCCTCCTGATAATGCGACCGGCAACTTCGTTAAGGTCGTGCAGCGCATGCCGGTCAGGATCAAGTTCGACAGCCTGAGCGGTGAATGGCTTAAAAAGCTCCGGCCCGGCCTGAGTGTGAACGTAAAAGTGAAGGTCAAATAGGCTGCTTGACCGGATGCGACGCCGGATCCGGTTGCTGTGTTAAGCCCCTCATTTAGAAATGAGCCTTAAATGCCTGAAGTAGGATTTAGAAAATGGATCATTACCCTCACGCTGGTGTTTTCCACGCTGATGGAATTGCTGGACGTGACCGTGGTCAACGTGGCGATGCCTCATATGATGGGGAACCTCGGTGCCAGTTTTGATGACATCGGATGGGTGGTAACTGCCTATTCGGTGGCCATCATTATGGTGTTGCCTATCTCGGGGTGGCTCGGACAGCGGCTGGGGCGCAAGAACTATTATCTGGCATCCATTATCCTGTTTACGGTGGCGTCTTTTTTCTGCGGCCATGCCCAGACGATGGACGAGCTGATCCTTTTTCGTTTTCTGCAGGGTTTGGCCGGCGGAGGGATGTCTCCTACTGCCCAGGCGATCCTGATAGAGACATGGCCGTCCGAAGATCTGGGAATGGCCATGGCCATGTTTGGCATGGGCGCGGTGTTGGGTCCCCTGATTGGCCCGGTGCTGGGGGGCTATATCACGGATCATTTTTCCTGGAGGTGGGTGTTTTATATCAATGTGCCGATGAGTGCGATCGCCGTGTTTTTTATCACTGCTTTCATCCGCCCCACGCCGCGGGAGAGGGGAAAGCCGGTAGACTGGTGGGGATTGTTTTTGCTGGCCGTGTCGGTGGCCAGTCTGCAGATTGTGCTGGAACGTGGGGAAAAGGAAGACTGGTTCGCGACCAACTATATCGTGGCCCTCGCTTTTGTCGCGGTGATCGGAGGCGTGATCTTTATCTGGCGGGAACTCACCACCGAACACCCGGTGGTCAACCTGCGTATCCTGAAACACCGGAGTTTTGCGCTCGGCATATTCACCACCCTGCTTTTTGGTCTGGGGATGTTCGGCTCGGTATTCGTATATCCGTTGATGTTCCAGAATCTGCTTGGGTTTACCGCCGAACAAACCGGTTTTGTGACCATACCCAGCGCTTTTGTCACGATCATGATGATGCCCCTGATCGGCACGCTGATGAAAAAGAAGATGCCTGCTCAGGTGCTGGGATGTGCCGGGATCATCATCTTCATTGTCTTCTGTATGATGATGAACAAAACGACACTGGCTTATGGAATGGGTAATTTCTTTTGGCCGTTGGTGGTCCGGGGATTGGCCCTGAGCATGTTGTTCGTGCCCATCACCACCCTGGCCGTACAGGACCTGCGGGGGCCGGAGATCGGTCAGGGTACCGGCCTGAACACGATGATGCGCCAGTTGGGCGGATCCTTTGGAGTGGCGCTGATCACGACTTTCGTGGATCGCCGCATGGCCTATCACCGCAATGTGTTGTCGGAAAATGTGAACGCCTATAACGACAGCCTGCTTTCCAGGCTGCAGGGACTATTCCATCAGTTCGTCGGACAGGGCTACAGCCCCGACAAGGCGCACTCCATGGCTTATGAGGCGGTCCAGGGCACGATGACGCGACAAAGCCTGCTGATGTCCTATACCGACGTATTTTGGATTGTAGGCGCCTTTTTCCTCATCCTTATCCCCTTGCTACTGTTTCAAAAATTCAAGCCACAAACGGCCGGAGGCATGGCCGCCCATTGACGCCCCCGCCCGCGAGACCTCTTTAAACCCTTTTAAGCATCGTTACTATATGGCAGAGACCGGAATCAGGAAATGGATCATCACTTTCACGGTGATCATTGCTTCCTTGCTAGAGTTGATTGACACCACGATCGTCAATGTATCCCTCCCCGATATCATGGGTAACCTCGGAGCTACGCTGGACAGCGTGGGTTGGGTGGTTACCGGCTATGCCGTGGCCAATGTGGTGGTGCTGCCCATGTCCGGATGGCTGGGACAGCGTTTCGGACAGAAAAATTATTTTTTGTTCTCCATCATTGCTTTCACCCTGTGTTCGTTTTTTTGTGGCAACGCCACCAGCCTCAATGAGCTGATCTTTTTCCGGATCCTTCAGGGGATGGCTGGGGGAGGGCTGCTCTCCACGGCCCAGGCCATTCTGCTGGAAGCCTGGCCACCGGAAGAAATCGGGGTGGCTACCGCCCTGTTTGGCCTCGGTGCGGTGGTAGGCCCTACGGTGGGTCCTACGATCGGGGGCTACATCAATGACCACTTCGCCTGGCCATGGATCTTTTATGTCAACATACCGGTAGGCGCCCTGGCATCCTTCTGTGTGTATACGTTCATCCGAAAGACTCCCAAACATGGAGAGGGTCGCCCCGTCGACTGGTGGGGGATCGCCCTGCTGGCCGCCTCGGTGGGCAGCCTGCAGACCCTGTTGGAAAAAGGCGAAAGGGAGGACTGGTTCAGCTCACCGCTGATCATTGCCCTGACCGTGGTGGCGGTGATCACCGGACTGCTGTTTATCTGGCGCGAGCTACGGACCGAATACCCGGTGGTAAATTTCCGCATCCTGCGTTACCGAAGCTTTACGATCGGCATGTTCACCTCCTTTGTGCTGGGCCTTGGTTTATATGGATCGGTGTTCGTCTTCCCGGTGCTGTGCCAGAACATCCTCGGCTTTACCGCGGAACAAACCGGGTTGATCCTGCTGCCCGGCGGGGTAGCGACCATCCTGATGATGCCCTGGATCGGGTTCATGCTGAAAAGACGGGTTCCCGCCCAGTTCCTGTCTACTCTGGGCTTCGGGATCTTTTTCCTGTTTTGTATGATGATGGTATGGAATACGACTGCGATGGCGGGTACCGGGGATTTCTTCTGGCCGCTGATCATCCGGGGGGTTGGCATGGCGCTTTTGTTTGTCCCCATTACCACTCTGGCCGTGCAGGATCTCAGGGGGCCGGATATCGGTGCGGGCACCGGACTCAACAACATGGCCCGCCAGTTGGGAGGATCCTTCGGGATTGCATTGATCACGACCTTTCTGGATCGCCGGATGTTTTTTCACCGCAACCGGCTGATTGAACATATCAACCCCTATGAGTCCGGCTATACCGAACGGTTCAATAATTTTCTTCAGGGATTTATCTCTAAAGGATTTGATCAGCAAAGGGCGACCGAAATGGCCCATAAGGCGCTGGACGGCGCAGTCATGCAGCAGACGGCTCTGTTATCGTATTCGGATGTGTTCTGGGCGGTAGGCATCTTCTTTTTGTGCGTGATCCCCTTATTGTACTTTCAGAAGTTCGGCCGGCAGTCGACCCTGCCCCAGGGCGCCCACTGACGCGCGGGCGGTCAGGCTGCGCGCCGAAGAAAGCGATAAAAATCCTATCTTGTAACCTACAAACTCTGCGCATGAAAACGTTCATCGTACCGACTGATTTTTCCATGAACGCCCAGCATGCATCTTCCTATGCCGTGCAGCTTGCCCGCCAGTTGCACGCCAGGGTGATTCTCATGCATGCCTATGAACCGCCGGTGGCGATCTCTGAATACGAAGTGAGTACCATTCATTTCGATACCATGAAGGAGCATATCGTCCGGCGGCTTGAAGAACGCAAAGAAGAGCTTCAGATGGAGTTTGGCCGGGACATACCCATCGAGACCCGCGCATTTGAGGCGGACCTGATCGGCCACATCAAGGAGCTCTATGCGCAGCCGGAAGCCAGCCTGGCAGTGATTGGCCTGACCGGTGCCGGCATGGCTAATTTCTTTTTGGGATCCAACACACTCAATATTGTGAATAATGTCGGCCGCATCGTGCTTACGGTGCCTCCCTATGCACGCTTCCGGCCCATTAAGAAAGTCATTTTTGCCTGTGACATGACGGAGGTAGCCGCCACAGTTCCTGCCGCCCGGATCAAACGGATCATCCAGTTGCTGGAGGCCGAGCTGTTGGTGTTGAATATCCGCAAACCCCAGCAGCCTTCGCCCGAGATGGAAGCGGAACGCGAAACGCTGGAGAGTATGCTGCAGGGCATCCCTTTCAGCTTTCATGCCCTGGAACGGCGCAATGTGGTGGCAGGGATCAAGGATTTTGCGCGCACCCAGGCAGCGGATCTGGTGGCGATCATTCCCCATAAGCGGGACTTTCTGGCAAAGCTGTTGGGCGGCAGCCACACCAAAGCCATGCTTTTCCGCAGCGGCATCCCTATTCTCACCCTCCCGGTGGAGGACTGAGCAGACATCTTAAGGAAGCAGGTAGCGCAGTACTGCAGGCCAATCGGGGAACTTGGTTGTGCCGAAGTGAATGTGTTCGCCTTTGAAGTTGCCGACCCCGTTGCGCAGCCGGTCGTCAATCAGGGCCCGGCCGCTGAACAGGCCTTTGTTGTGGGAAAGGATCAGCCGTTTGAATGCCAGATCCCCCAGATGTTGTTCCACCCAGATCCGCTTTTCCGTCCAGGAGGTGACCCCGAACCAGTCGGGCGTCGACAAGATATATACGTCAAATTTATCGGACAGTTTTCTAAAAGCCTCCACGGCTCCTTTCATGGGTTCCAGGCTGATGAAGAACCCGCTGCGCGCGCTGAGCTCTGAGGTGATCTGCCTTTGCCGTTCCACCGGATAGGTGTCAAAATCGGGATAATTGCTCTTTACCCCCTGGTAGAAATCGACCAGCACCCCGTCCATATCAATGAATAAGAGTTCTTTTCCCTCCATGAGCGTTTAGAGTTTTCTCAGGGTAATGTGGTTCCAGCGTACGCGGATCCCGCCGCCTGCGTGGATCTGCAGGGCGATTTGCCCGGTGCGGCTCCCGATTTTGGCATCCACCAGATGCACCATCGGCACGCCGTTCAGCCAGGTATCCACGGTATCTTTTACGACCCGCACCCGGAGCGTATTCCACTGCCCCATCTTGAGCATCTTTTCTTTGGCGGAATCCGGCATGATCAGCCATCCCCGCCCGTAGGATTCGTAAATTCCACCGGTATGCATGCCGGGCGGAGCTATTTCTGCCTGCCATCCCGAGACCGTGGTTCCTTTCACCGAGGCATGAAAAAATACCCCGCTGTTGCCGTTGGCTTCCTGTTTAAACTCCAGGGTAAGGTCAAAATCGCGGTATGAGTCCCGGGTGGCCAGGTAGCCGTATTGTTGATCCGGACCGCTTTCACAAACCAGCGTGCCGTCGGTGTCCACAAACCATTTTTCCGTCCCGTACACTTCCCACCCGTCCAGGTTTCTCCCGTTAAACAGGCTGATCGGTGAAGATTCGCCGGCAGGCGCCTGGGCGGAGCCCGATAGCGGCAGGGCCCAGCACAGGGCGGTGATCAATGCGCCGCAAAGAATCCGGTGGTGAGATGAAATTGGCATAAACAGCTGATTGAGTCTACCGGTATCCGGTCGGGATATCCAGGGACCGTTTTGTGGGCCGGTGATTACCGGGCGATATTCACGGCTCGTTTTTCCCGGATGACCGTGACCTTGATCTGTCCGGGGAACTGCATTTCGTTTTGAATTTTCTGAGCGATTTCGAAAGAGAGGCGATCGGCGTCCGCATCGCTGGCTTTTTCGCTTTCAATAATGCACCGAAGCTCCCTTCCGGCCTGGATCGCATAGGCTTTTTCCACGCCGTCGAAGCTGATGGCCAGGTTCTCCAGGTCCTTGATCCGTTGCAGGTAGCTTTGCATGATCTCGCGGCGAGACCCGGGGCGGGCCCCGCTGATCGCATCGCATGCCTGAACGATGGGGGAAATGACATATTGCATCTCCACCTCATCATGGTGGGCCGCAATGGCGTTGACCACCGCGGCGTGTTCGTTGTATTTTTCTGCCAGCTTGGCCCCGAGCAGGGCGTGGCTCAATTCAGATTCTTCGTCAGGGACTTTTCCGATGTCGTGCAACAATCCTGCCCGCTTGGCAAGTTTGGCATTCAGCCCCAACTCGGCCGCCATGATGCCGCAGAGGTTGGCGGTTTCCTTGGAGTGCATCAGCAGGTTTTGGCCGTAAGAGGAACGGAAACGCATTTTGCCCACCAGACGGACCAGTTCGGGATGAAGCCCGTGAATGCCCAGTTCAATGATCGTGCGTTCCCCGATCTCGGCCACCTGTTCCTCGAGTTGCCGTTTGGTTTTTTCTACCACTTCCTCGATACGGGCCGGATGGATACGTCCATCCTGTACCAGGCGTTGGAGGGCCAGCCGGGCGACCTCCCGCCTTAGTGGATCGAAGCAGGACAAGACAATGGCTTCCGGTGTGTCGTCAACCACCAGGTCTACGCCGGTAGCAGCTTCCAGGGCCCGGATATTACGGCCCTCGCGACCTATGATCTGTCCTTTTAGCTCGTCGCTTTCCAGGTTGAACACGGTGATGGCGTTCTCAATGGTCTGTTCGGCCGCTGTCCGCTGAATGGTCTGGATGATGATCTTCTTGGCTTCTTTGTTGGCCTTGACTTTCGCTTCCTCAATAATTTCCTGGATATGGGCGGAAGCCTGTGTCCGGGCCTCCTCTTTAAGGGTCTCTACCAGTTGGGCGCGGGCCTCTTCGGCGCTCAGCCCGGCCACCTTTTCCAGCCGCCGGATATGCTCCTCCTGGTGTTTTTCCAGTTCGGTCCTTTTGATGTTGATCAGTTCGATCTGGCGCTGCAGGTTGCTTTTGATGGCCTCATTCTCCTGGATCTGCCGTTGCTGGTGTTCGGTTTTTTGGTTTAGGGCGTTTTCCTTCTGACGGATCCGGTTTTCGGCGTCATCGATCTTTTTATTGCGTTGGGAAACCTCCTTTTCATGATCGGCTTTCAGTTGCAAAAACTTCTCCTTGGCTTCAAGGAGTTTATCTTTTCTGAGGTTCTCTGCATTGATCTCGGCATCTTTGATGATTTTGCGGGCCTGGGCCTCGGCTTCTTCGGTTTGTTTACGGGTATTTTTGGCAAAAATGACTTTCCCCAGGAAAATACCTATGATAAGAGCCGCTACCGCGGCAATAATTCCGATAACTGTCATGTCCATATAATTCAAGTAATTTCATATAAATAGATGGCTCCCCTTCTGGGGGGCACTGACTTGCGAAAGTACGAATTTACCGCAGAAAAAAGGAGAAATGGACCAGGGAGGACCCCGGCGGCTCAAAAGAGCCGTCTTGAGCGCTCCCGGACAGGGAAATGATTTCCGGCAGGAGTAAACGGTCTATTGCGCGAGGGCTTCGTCCAGCTCTTTTTCCAATCGGGCGAGCCGGTTTTCCAGGGCTTCAGGTACTTCTTCGGGAGGCGCCGTCGCGGATTGTGTGGCGTACCAGATAAGACACATGGAGATATAATCCTGGAGGTCTTTCCCCGCAAAGGCAGTCTTGAACTCCACGATCCGATCGTTGACTTCTTTCATTCTCTGGCGGATCGCCTGTTCTTCCTCGGGCTTTATCCGGAGGCGGAATGTGCGGTCCGCCACGACCAGGTTGATAGGGATCAGATTTTCAGTGGCCATACCTATTCGTTAAGCTGGGTCAGACAATGGTCTATTTCACGGATATATTGGTTGATCGCATGTTTCATGCGCTTGCGCAACTCCTGGGAGCTGTCCCCGTCGCTACGGGCAGAAGCGGCCACGTTGAGCAAAGTGACCTTTTGTTCCAGTTCCCGGATATTTTCCCGCTGACCTTGTATCTCGGAGCGTTGCTGCTCTACGGTGGCTTGCAGCCGCTGGTTCTCCTCTTTGAGGAACTGCAGTTTTTTGAGCAGCAACTGCATTTTCTCTTCCAGCCGGGATATCAATACAGTGGACATGAAACAGATAATATTAACGGAACCGATGCGCGGCAGCGGTCATGTTATCCTATACCAGGCCTGGCCACCACGGGGTGCCATTTATCCTGTAATATAACGAAATTCTCTCGCTAATCGCCTATTTTCTGATCTCTGCTCCCAAATCCTTTTCAAAGGCTTGAATGAGCTGCTGCATGACCCGGTCTATTTCCCGGTCGGTCAAGGTTTTTTCCGGGTGCTGGAAAGTGAAGCCGACGGCAAATGACTTTTTATCCTTCCCTAATTTCTCACTCTCGAAGACGTCAAACAACTTGACAGTTTGTAAAAGCTTGGATTTGACCTTACGGGCAGCTTGCTCTACGCTTGCGAATGTGATGCTTTTATCCAAAATTAATGCCAAATCCCGACGCACCGATGGGAAACGCGGGACCGGTTGATAACGGACCGCTGTACCGGTACTTTTTTTCACCAGCAAATCCCAGCGCAGCTCGCCGTAGTATACCGGCTGTTTAATGCCGAAACGACTGAGCCTTTCCCGGGCCACACTTCCGGCGGTGCCGATGGGTTGGCCCTGGAGCGTCACAGTCATGGGTTGCGACAGATGGTCTGCTTCGCCGGGGCTAAATTCAGGATTCGGAAGGCCCATCAGGACAAAGAGGTTCTCCATGTGCCCTTTGAGGAAATAGGGATCCACCGCTTCGGGGCGATGCCGCCAGTTTTCTTCCTGTTTTTGCCCACTGAGGTATAAACCTAAATGAGGCACCTCCATATACCGGTCTCCGGTCTGATGGTAAGTCTTTCCAAATTCGAAGAACAGCACGTTCTGCTGTTTATGGTTGAGATTATGCGCCACAGCTTCCAGGCCGGTTTCCAGCAGGGAAGGCCGCATCACATCCAGTTCTGAGCTGAGGTTGTTCAGCAGACGGACCAGCGAGGGGTTGTCGGCATAGTATCCACTGTAGGTGATCGAGTTGGTAAAGATCTCAAAAAAGCCGTTGGAGACCAGGTAATCGGACACCTTTTTCCGCAGGGCCTCCCGGTCGGGCTTCCTGATCAGGGAAGGGGCAATCCGGATATGTGTCGGAATTTGAATCTGGTCGTAGCCGTCGATGCGCATGATCTCTTCGGTCAGGTCAGCCGGCAGCGTAATATCGGGTTTGCTATAAGGTACCTCGGCTTCCAGGCTTCCCGCCTCAGCATGGGTGAGGGTGAAACCGAGGCTTTCCAGGATCGCATCCACCTGGCCGGGCTCATAGGCTTTGCCGCTTAATTTGGTCAGGTAGTCGTAGGAAAAGCGCACCCGTGCGGGAGGTTTAGGCGCCGGGTAATGGTCCACGATCTGAGAATCAATCCGCGCACCGCATAGAGTGACCATGAGCAGGGCGGCTCGTCTCAGGGCGTAAATCACCCCGGAGATATCCACCCCTTTTTCGAACCGCAGGGCAGCTTCGGTGCGCAGATCGTGCCGAAAGGAAGTGCGGCGGATCCCGGTGGGCTCAAAGCAGGCGCTTTCCAGGAAAATGCGGGTGGTGGTATGGCTGACTCCCGAGTCCGCTCCGCCGAAAATACCGGCCAGGCAAATGCCCCCTTCCTGGTCGCAAATCATCAGATCCGCACCGTCGAGACGCCGTTCTTGGCCGTCCAGCGTCACAAAGGGAGTGCCTGTGGGAAGATTTTTGACAATAATGGCGTCGCCCCGCAACTTGTCGCGGTCAAAAGCATGCAGCGGCTGCCCGCATTCGTGCAGCACATAGTTGGTAATATCCACGACATTATTGACCGGCCTGATTCCGATGGCCCGGAGTTTTTGGGTCAGCCAGGCCGGGGATTCCCCCACCTGTACCCCGCTCAGCGATAGTCCGGCATAGCGCGGACAGGCATCAGGATTTTCCACCCGCACAGACAAAGGCGCTTCCGGCCCCGGTTGAAACTGGTCCACTGGCGGTACAATGGGAGCCACACGCGCGCCATGGTGATGGCTAAGCCAGGCGCACACATCGCGGGCCACCCCCAGATGACTCATGGCATCCATGCGGTTGGGGGTGAGCCCGATTTCGAAGATCCAGTCCTGATAGGGATGAAAGTAATCGGCGGCGGGCATACCTACCGGCGTGTCCTCCGGCAGGATCAGAATGCCTTCGTGGCTGGGGCCCAGGCCAATCTCGTCCTCGGCGCAGATCATCCCCAGGGATTGTTCTCCGCGGATGCGCGCGGCCTTAATAGTCAGGGGATCTCCTGTGGCCGGATAAAGCGTGGTGCCTACCGGCGCCACGACGACATGAACTCCGGCGGCCACATTGGGCGCGCCACACACGATGGCGAGCGGGTTCTCTCCGCCTATATCCACCTGGGTGAGCTTCAATTTATCGGCTTGGGGATGCATCGTCACTTCAAGTACTTTCCCGGTAACAAGCCCCTGGAGGCTTCCCCGGATCTCTTCGTAGTGGTCAAGATTTTCCACCTCGAGCCCGATGGCAGTCAGGATGTGGGACAGGGTGTCGGGTTCGGGTTTTACAGGGAGGTGTTCACACAGCCAGTGGTAAGAAATCTTCATCAGCGTTGAGTTAATAATTTACCGTTCTTTGCACCCCGAACGGGGTGTAAAATTACCACTCTTATGCAGAAATCGGGGCGATTATTTCAGAGAATTCCCGGCAAAACGGTTTTGCACAGTCATTGTGTATAAAAGCAGGAAGTGGCGGGATTTTTTAACAAAAACGTGGAAAAAATGGCTTAAATTGTAGGAAAACAGGGGGGTGACCGGTGGATTTCCTGTGGATCACAGGGTAATAAATTTTATCCCGGAAATGTACCTGCCTTGTTGGAAATTAGAACTACATTCGTCGAATCACTGTTTTAGAATTTTTTAACAAATCCGAAACCGGTTGTTCACTCGGAGACGGTTCCCTTCCGACTCCGTGTCATCATAAACTATTTAACCTGTTACCGCAGATATGGAACTCTCCAACCTAAAGAAGGACAAAAATGTAAGAAGAAAAAGTACGGACATCACTTCGTTGGTCTATGGCAAGATTCCTCCGCAGGCTAAGGATCTGGAAGAAGCAGTATTGGGAGCGATCATGCTGGAAAAAGGGGCGTTTGACACGGTCGTGGAGATTCTGCGGCCGGAATGCTTTTATGTAGAAGCGCATCAGAAGATTTTTCATGCGATGAAGTCCCTGTCGGACAAATCCATGCCCATTGACTTGCTGACGGTGGTGGAGGAGCTCAAAGTCCAGGGCGACCTGGAGTTGGTGGGCGGCCCCTACTACATCACCAAACTCACCAATACGGTAGCCTCGACCGCCAACCTGGAAGCCCATTCCCGCATTGTGCTGCAGAAATTCATCCAGCGGGAGCTGATCCGCATCTCCGGGCAGATCATCGGGGAGGCCTACGAAGATTCCACGGATGTGTTTGACCTGATGGATGCGGCCGAACGCCGTTTGTATGAAATTACCGATACTCACCTGCGGAAAAACTATTCCAGCATTACCGACGTGCTGAAGCAGACTCTGATCAAGATCGAGACGCTACGCAAGACCGACGAAGACATCAACGGGGTACCCTCCGGATATCATAAACTTGACCACATCACCCATGGCTGGCAAGCGACCGACCTGGTGATCATTGCGGCCCGTCCCTCTGTGGGTAAGACTGCTTTTGCCCTGAACCTGGCCTTAAATGCAGCCCGTCATGCGACTAAGCCGACGGCCGCGGCCATTTTCTCCCTGGAAATGTCGGCCGGACAGATCGTCCAGCGCTTGCTGTCCATCACTTCCGATGTGCCGCTGGAAAGGATCTCTTCGGGAAAGATGGCGGATCATGAAATGAAGCAGCTGATGGTGCGGGGGATCGAACCGCTCTCTTCTATGAAAATATTTATTGACGACACCCCGGCCTTAAACATGTTTGAACTCCGGGCCAAATGCCGCCGCCTTAAACATAAAAGCGGGCTCGGGCTGGTGTTGATCGATTACCTGCAGCTGATGTCAGGGTCCGGCGACCGCGGGGTGAACCGTGAGCAGGAAATCAGCAAGATCTCCCGTGACCTGAAGGCGCTGGCCAAGGAACTGGAGATTCCCGTGATTGCCCTTTCCCAGCTCAGCCGTGAGGTGGAGCGGCGCCGCGACGGGAACAAGATGCCGCAGTTGAGCGACCTGAGAGAGTCCGGAGCCATCGAACAGGATGCCGACATGGTGATGTTCCTATACCGGCCGGAGTATTACGATCAGGACACCAACGAAATGGGGGAGTCCATCAAAGGCCTCACCCAAATCCGCATTGCCAAGCACCGTAACGGTAAGCTGGACACCGTCGACTTCAAGGCGCTGCTGGATCTCCAGCGTTTTGAGGAAGTGGAGAGCGGATTGGATTATCTTTCTGCTCCAGGGGAGCCTGGCGGGCCGGCTAGCAGCTCCGGAGAAGGTCCCCACCTGTATATTCAGAAAGGCTCTCGCATGAATGACATGAACTTCGATGTCGGTGACGGGCCGATTTCTGATGAGCCGCCTTTTTAGGGCCGGCAATCCCAAACCGGAGCTTTTGTTTCTGCAACCGATCCCTGCATGAATATTCCTTTTTTTTATAGTGCCGAATTACATGCCTCCGACACCGATCACGTCCTGGATGAAGCCGCTTCGCGCCATTGTGTCCAAGTGCTGCGACGGGCTGTGGGTGATCCGGTCGCCCTGACCGACGGGAAAGGCGCCTGCGTTCGCGGGGTGATTACGGTGGCGGACAAACGAAAATGCAAAGTGTCCTTTACCGCCATGGATTACCAGGAGCGACCCGCTCCGCGGCTGGGCATCGGCATCGGGTTTACCAAGCAAAGTGCACGCATGGAATGGTTTGTGGAAAAAGCTACCGAAATCGGCATATCGGACATTTATCCGCTGGATTGTGCCCGGGGCGAACGGGCACGCATTAACTATCAGCGGCTTGATCATGTCCTCATAGCCGCCATGTTGCAATCCCAACGGGTATATCTGCCCAAACTCCATCCGCCCCAAACGATGCCACAGATGCTCGAGGAGGGAAGTCATTATCGCCGTCGCTTCATTGCCCATTGTATTGCGGGACCTAAAGTGAGTCTTCCGGCCGCGCTGCCCCCGGCTGAAGATGTGCTGGTGCTGATCGGACCTGAAGGAGATTTCGTGCCGGAAGAAATTGCTTTGGCGCAGGCGGGAGAGTTTTTGCCCCTGTCTCTCGGGGAGTCCCGGTTGCGGACGGAAACGGCCGGTGTGGTAGCCGTGGCACTGATGCAGGCTGCGCAACGATGACAGAGGTCAGGCGGTCTGGGCAGCCCCTGCGGGTTGAGGCGCCTTCCGGAGACCTTCACAAAGGTGCTTGGCGATGGCCGGCCCTTCGTAGATGAAACCGGTATATACCTGAACCAGCGAAGCGCCGGCCTGCAACTTTTCCAGGGCGTCTTGTGCAGTGAATATGCCGCCCACCGCGATGATCGCCAGGCGGCCCGCGGTGTGTGAGTGGAGATAACGGATGATCTCGGTGCTCCGGTGCGCGAGTGGCTTGCCGCTCAGTCCGCCGGCGCCGCATGCGGCGACCTGTTCGGACGACGTCATCAGGCCCTCCCGGGAAAGCGTGGTGTTGGTCGCCACGATACCGTCCAGCTGGGCTTCCGTCGCGATCGCTATAATGTCATCCAATTGACGATCGGTAAGGTCGGGAGCGATTTTAAGTAGCATCGGCCGGGGCTGTTTTTTCTGCCGGTTCCGGGCCTGCAATCTCAGCAACAGTTTACGCAAGGGCTCTTTGTCCTGCAGGTGCCTTAGCCCTGGCGTATTGGGAGAACTGACGTTGACCACAAAATAGTCTACGACCTCATAGAGCGCCTCGAAGCATTTTTCGTAATCTTGCTCGGCTTCGGCGTTAGGCGTGGTTTTATTTTTGCCGATGTTTCCGCCGATGATGATCCGGCTTTTTGTTTTGGCCAGGCGGGCGGCAGCGGCGGCAGCCCCCTGGTTGTTAAATCCCATACGGTTGATGAGGGCCTGATCTTTGGGCAGGCGGAAAAGGCGTGGCCGGGGGTTGCCCGGCTGGGGCCGCGGCGTGACGGTACCGATCTCCACGAAACCGAAACCCAGGCATGCCAGGGTGTCTACATAGCGGGCGTCCTTGTCAAAGCCCGCCGCCAGGCCGACGGGATTGGGGAACTCCAGCCCGAAGACCGTCCGTGCCAGCGAGGGGTCCGGATGGCTAAACCAGCGGGTGAGCAGCGATGCCCCTCCCGGTAATCGCTGAAAAAAACGGCAGGTCCCCATGGCAAAGGCATGCGCTTTTTCAGGCGGCAGCAGAAATAGTATTTTTTTGACCAGAGCATACATGAGCCGTGCAAAGATAAGGGTTGTCGTGCATTGTACAGGGTTGACTCCTCGTAGCCAATCGCTCCCCGCTTCCGGGTGGGTCTCGACAGTGGGATTCAAATACCGCTTCGCCGCAAACTGCTGCCCCACTCATACACCTTTTCGTGGATCATTCCGATGCCTTTTTAAGGCTTGTCACGGGAAGCGGGAGACCGAAGCGCTTTTTGAATCAACCCAAGATCTCTTTGGTGTTTATGCCCATCATGCCATAAAGCATATACCTTGCCTGGTCATGGGAAAAGAGAGGAACATGGAGTTACTTCCCACCGCCCCGAAAAATTTGATAGCTTTGCGGAACAAAAAATAGGCCTGCGATGATCAAAGCTGATGCTGTCCTGACCAAACTGCCCCGTCATTTTTTGCCGGCGGATTTCCAGGTCACGGACTGGGAGACCCTTCAACCATATTTTGACACCCTGAAGCAACGGGAGATCCGTTCGCTGGAGGAGTTGCATCAATGGTTGCGGGACGTGAGTGAGCTGGAAGCCGTGGTGAGTGAAGATGCCTGCTGGCGGCAGATCCGGATGACCCGTGATACGGAGAATGCTGAGTTCAGGGATCAGTTCACCTATTTTTGCATGGAGATTCAGCCGAAGTTGCAGCCGTACGCCTTCGCCCTGAACCAGAAGCTGCTGGAATGTCCTTTTACCGCCGAGCTGGATGAGGCGCAGTATTTCACCTACCTCAGAGGGGTTAAAAAATCCGTCGCCCTTTTCCGGGAGGAGAATGTGCCCCTGATGGCCGAGCTGAGCGTCATGCAGCAGCAGTACGGGCAGATCACCGGGGCCATGACCATTGAGGTAGGTGGCCGGGAATATACCCTTCAGCAAGCCGCCAAATTCCTGGAAAGCACGGATCGTACGCTTCGTGAAGAAGTCTTTGCCAAAACCGCGGCGCGTCGGATGCGGGACCGACAAAAGCTGGATGAACTCTTCAGTGCGCTCGTGAAAAAGCGCGACCAGGTGGGTCGTAATGCCGGATTCGCGGACTACCGGGATTATAAGTTTGAAGAGCTGGGACGATTTGATTACACCAAAGAAGATTGCTTTGCCTTTCACGAAGCGGTGGCCGAACATGTGCTGCCGCTGACCCGGGAGATCCTGGAACGCCAACAGCAAAAGCTGGGACTGGACAGGTTACGGCCCTGGGATACCGAGGCGGAACCCGAAGGCGTGCGTCCGCTGGAACCCTTTCAGACGGGAGATGAGCTTATCGAAAAGACCGAAGAAGTGTTTACCCGGCTGCGTCCTTTTTTTGGGGATTGCCTCAGAACGATGCAGCGGATGAAACACCTGGACCTGGAAAGCCGCAAAGGCAAGGCGCCCGGAGGGTACAACTGTCCGCTGGCCGAAACCGGTGTGCCGTTTATTTTCATGAACGCGGCGGGGCAGATGAAAGATGTCACCACCATTGTGCACGAAGGCGGTCACGCGATCCAGGCCTTTCTGACCCACCGGCTGGAATTAAGTGCGTTTAAGGAATACCCCATGGAAATTGCCGAAGTGGCAAGCATGAGCATGGAACTGTTTACCATGGATTATTGGGATATTTTCTTTCCGGACCCCGATGACCTGCGCCGGGCCAAGCTGCAGCAGCTCGAACGGGTGATCCTGATTTTCCCATGGATCGCCACCATCGACAAGTTCCAGCATTGGATCTATACCCATCCTGCCCACACTGTGGCAGAGAGAACCGAGGCCTGGGTCGGTATCCAGCAGGAATTCTCCAATGGGGTGGTCGACTGGAGCGGATTTGAGGACTACCGGGCCACGAGCTGGCAGCGGCAGCTCCACCTCTATGAAGTGCCTTTCTATTACATCGAATACGGGATCGCGCAACTCGGAGCAATCGCCATGTGGAAGCAGTACCGGGAAAATCCCGAGCAGGCCCTGGATCATTATATGCAGGCCCTCAGCCTCGGGTATACGGCGCCCCTCAAGGAACTCTATACCGCCGCGGGTATTTCCTTCGATCTTTCTCCCGCCCATGTCAGGGACCTGGCCGGTTTTGTCCGGCAGGAAATGGAAAAACTCCTCACCTAGCCAATGGGGAGGATGACGTTCGCAATTGTTTGCCGGAGCGTCGACTGTGTGTTTTTTTTAACCCGGATACAGCATTTTTCCCGGTTCTCCGGACATGCTGCCTCCATGAAACGATTAGTGATGAGCAGCATTAAGTTTAATAACCGTGTAAAACCTTTTAAAGAAGCGCTGGATGCCAAGGTGCAGGCCTATTTTCAACAACACCAGCTGCATAAAACCGGCAACTGGCAACTGTTTGCCAAATCCGCTATCCTGCTTCCGGTGACCGTCCTTTTCTACCTGACACTGATTGTTGCGCAACCGCCCGTGTGGGTCGCCGTGATATTGTGCGCTTGTCTGGGACTTAGTCTGGCCTTGATCGGTTTCAACGTCATGCACGATGGGGCACATGGCAGTTATTCAGGGAATAAGACGGTCAACGAGATCATGGGGTTAACGATGAATATCATGGGTGGGAGTGATTATCTGTGGAAAGTGAAGCACAATATCGTCCATCATACCTACACCAATATCACCGGGGCTGATGATGACATCGACCGTTTCCCGGTGCTGCGTTTCAGCCCCGAACAGGAGCGCTACTGGTATCATCGCTATCAGCATGTCTATGCGCCGATCCTTTACCTGTTCAGTTCTCTTTCCTGGGTATTGTTCAATGATTACCACCAATATTTCACGCGCAAAATCGAAGCCACTGTCGTGCCCCCCATGAAGACGAAGGACAAGATCGTGTTCTGGGGCTCCAAGGTGCTCAATCTGGTCATCTTCGTGGTGATCCCCGCCTGGGTATTCGGCCTGGTCCCGGCCCTGATCGGGTTGCTGATTATGCACGGGGTGCTGGGACTTACCTTATCGTTTGTGTTCCAGATGGCCCATTGCGTGGAGGATACCCGCTTTCCGATGCCCGATCCGCACTCCCACAAAATCGAAAATGAATGGGCCCTTCACCAGGTGGCGACCACCGCTAACTTTGCCATGAAAAGCCGCCTGGCCTCCTGGTTTCTAGGGGGATTGAACTTCCAGATCGAACATCATCTCTATCCCCGTATCTCCCATGTACATTACCGGGCACTGAGTCCGCTGGTCGCCGAGACCTGCCGGGAGTTCGACGTCCCTTACATCAGTTATCCGACCTTTACCCGTGCGGTGGTGTCCCACATCCGGCATTTGCGTAATATGGGCTGCCAGGACCGCCTGCCCGGCGCATAGGCCTCAGTCCAGTATTTTTTCCATGGCGATTGCCCGGGATCCTTTGACCAAAAAAGTATGGCCGGTGAGAGACTGTGCGCGGAGCCACTGGCGGGCGGCAGTCACATCGGGAAAATACAGATACGGATGATGCGTCGCGGCGAAATCGCCGCCTACCAGCACCACTTGTTCCCAGCGATACCGCCCGATAAGCTCTACGATCTTTTGGTGTTCACGCTGGCTGTCTTTTCCCAGTTCCCGCATGGCCCCCAGCAGAAGGATCTTCCCCGGAGCGCTGCCGGCGGCAAAATTTTCTATGGCGGCCTGCATGCTGGAGGGGTTGGCATTGTAGGCATCCAGGATAAAGGTGTTGCCGTGGCGATGGATGAGCTGGGAACGGGCGTTGGCCGGTGTATAGGCCGCAATGGCCTCCGCCACCCGGGCGGGAGGTACGCCAAAGTATTTTCCCAGGCTGACGGCGGCCAAAATATTATAGAGGTTGTAGTAGCCGATCAGGTGGGTCCGAATCGTTCCCGTATAATCGGTCTCTACGGTCAGCAAAGGCTCTTTGGCCCGGATGCTTCCCCGGACTTCTCCGCCCGTTGTCCCGTACCAGTGCACCTCCGGGATGCCGTGGGTCATCGGTTCAAAGTAATCGAAATCCTGACAGGCGAAAGCTGTACCCCCGCGTTGCCTGAGGTGGTCAAACAGTT
>Ga0164242_10000693_pt1 | contig 40643 bp, 36 predicted proteins | sample OricomgcompostMG_FD_108783 | JGI IMG/M metagenome (GOLD analysis project Ga0164242, IMG submission 108783) | Miracle-Growth compost microbial communities from Emeryville, California, USA - Original compost - Miracle growth compost (MG) ... | reverse complement strand
GCGGGCGGTGCTGCCCGCGATGCAGGCGGCAGGGTGGGGGCGGTTCGTCCACATTGGATCGGCCACCGCCAAGGAGCCGGCCGGAAACATCCATCACGCGGTTGCCAACACGAGCAGGCCGTCAACGATCGGCCTCCTCAAGACGGTGGCCGACGAATACGCCTGCTACGGCGTCACCGTCAACACAGTTGCGCCGGGCTGGATCGAGACTGAGAACTCCATCGCCTATCTCGAGAGGAATCTGGGAGCCGCCACCGAGGAGGAGCGCCGCGAATTCATGCTCGGCCAAGCCCGAGTTCCCGCGGCGCGCATGGGCAAACCGGATGAAATAGCGTCGCTGGTCACGTACCTGTGTTCGGATCAAGCCGGATACATCACCGGAAGCTGGATCGAAGTCGACGGAGGATTGCACCGTTCGGCCTTCTGAGAGCAGGGAGAGATGACCGTTGAGCAGGACCGGCATTCCGTGATCGCTGGTGTGCCCGAGCTTCAGTGGCCTTCACTGCCGATGGCCGCCGACCGCGGGATCGGCTGGAAGGTGGTCCGCGATGCCGGGCCGGTCGTGCTCATGGACGACTGGTACTACCTAACGCAGCGCGAGGACGTTCTTGCGGCATTGCGTGACCCCGAAACGTTCTCTTCGAAGAAGGCCTTCGATTCTCTTGGAAGCCCACTTCCGCTGGTGCCGATATCGTTTGATCCGCCCGAGCACACCAGGTTTCGCAAAATCTTGCAGCCGTTTTTCAGTCCACACACGCTCAATGAGATCCTGCCTTCACTACAGCAGCAGGCTGTCGCTATCGTCGAAGACGCAGCCGCGAAGGGTGCGTGTGATGCCATGGCCGACATCGCGATCCCATACCCGTCGCAAGTCTTCCTGACCTTGTTCGGGCTTCCGCTCGAAGACCGTGATCGCCTGATCGCCTGGAAAGACGCCGTCATCGCGCTGGCTGAGCATCCGACGTTGGAAGGCATCGACGCCACACCGGCACTCGAGTTGTTCGCCTACCTGACCGACGCTATCAACGAGCGGCGCCGCGAGGCAGGAGACGATATCCTGTCGCGAGTGCTCACCGGCGACGATCCACTCGACGACGCCGAGGCGATCGGCTTGAGCTTCCTGTTCGTCCTCGCCGGCCTGGACACGGTCACCTCGGCAATGGGTTCGGCCTTGCTCGAGTTGGCTCGCAACCCTGCGCTCAGAAGGAGCCTGGCAGCGGAACCCGACCAAGTGAGCGTTTTCATCGAGGAGATCGTCAGATTGGAGCCACCGGCCCCGATTGTGCCGCGGATGACGACCAAGGTCGTGACGATCGGTGGTGTGACACTGCCAGCAGACACCCCGGTGCGTCTGTGCCTGGCGGCCATCAATCGCGACGACAGCGACGATATCTCGACCAACGACGTCGTCATGGATAGAAAGATGCATCGGCACTGGGGATTCGGTGGTGGGCCGCACCGTTGCCTCGGCTCCCACTTGGCCCGGATGGAGCTCAATTTGATCGTGACCGAATGGCTGAAGAGAATCCCAGAGTTCGAAGTGGCTCCCGGCTGGTCTCCCGAGATTGTGTTCCCGGCCAACACCTTCGGCCTCGCCACGTTGCCTCTTCGACACCGATGAGCGGTATGACTGTCCCGTCGCCAAGCCCTCAGACTGCAGGCATTGCCATCCTGTGTGTGGAATGCCAGAACGGTGTGGTGGGGCCGGAATCCGTCCTCCCCGCTTTGGCCGCCGACAGCGGAGCGCTCGTCGAGAACTTGCGTCGGCTTCTCGACGCCGCACGCGCATCGGGGTTGCTCGTGGTTCACGCCACCTACGAGGGCACCCTCGGTGGCGCGCATACAGGGACCGCCCGGATATGGCGTGCACTGGGCCCTGCAACCGCGGGATGGGCACCCGGCAAGGCCGAAACCCAGGTCGTACCAGAGCTTCTGGCGGACAGCGACCTCGTGCTGCCGCGTCACCACGGACTGTTTCCGACACTGGATTCCGAGCTGCTGCCGGTGTTGAAAGCCTTCGGTGTGCACACCGTTGTGTTGACCGGGGTGTCGCTGAACCTCGCGCTGCCCATCACTGCCGGACATCTCACGCAGGACGGCTTCCACCTCATCGTGCCGCGCGACGCCGTGGGCGGGACACCAGCCGATTATGGAAACCAGGTGCTGGACAACAGCATTGCAGTGTTGGGCCGCATCACCACCGTCGACAAATTGATCGCCGAATGGGCTGACAGAGACTAGACTGCGAAGATGACTGGCCGCCGATCGATGTTCGCATCTGCAATTTTGGTGATCTCGCTTTCAGGCGGCTGGAGTGGTGTCACGGCATTGGCGACAGCATCGCCGATCGACGAATCCGCGGGCTGTCAGTACACCCTGACACCCCCGGAGCTGGTCGTGCTCCCCGGTGGCGCCAAAGCGGTCAGGGCCACCCTGAATCCCAAGACCTGCGACCCGTCCGCACAGCCCACAGATGTCACAGTGTGCTTGGCGCCACCGAACGGCCAGGGTGACTGCAAGAAGATGCCGGGCTGGGCCAAGGCCGAGGTCCTCGTACCGGCGTCGCCGTCGAACGGCACCTTCACGGCTACCGGTAACGGATGCTGGCAGGAGATCCTGAATTCCTTCCGACCGGCGTGCCGGCCCACGGGTCCGGTCAGTTCGACTATCTGATCGCCCCTTTCGCGTTTCCCTGTCGCGTGCCGCGTTTGGGCGGCAGGGTCAGTTCCCGCCCGGGGGTACCATCATGTCCTGCCAAGCCTTGGGCCCCCCTCCGTGGGCCAAGTCTGATTGTGTGTACATGCGACCATCCGGTCCGACGTAGCTGCCGGACGAAGGGTCGTACTCGGCGATCGCAATCGGCGGTGGTGGGGGTGCGGGCGCGGCCGGGGGCGGGCCCGCGCCCGGTGCTGACGGATCCCGCGGCGCAGGAACGTCTTGCCCCGAGAGGGTGGCGTTCGGGTCGCCCTTCCAGTTGTAGCCGTCGTTGAGCGGCATGTAGTTCTCGTCGCTCTCACAGATGGCCGCCGTTGGAGCGCGCTTGCCCGGTTTTTCCACGCACGGCGTATTGCGTGCTCCACGCACGTTGAATGGTGAGTCTTGCGGAACCCGGCAGTACAGGTCGCCGTCGGGTGGCGGCGGATAGTCTTCGAGTGCGGCAGACCGTCTCTGCGCAGGGGGCAGGAACCCGGTGACGCAAGCGGGCGGAAGGTTGAGGTTCAGGTTGAAGCTCAAGTAGCCGCCGATGTAATCCTGCTTCGTGTTTCGGTTTGCCACACCGACGGCTTGGATCGATGCCGCACCCTGGGGCAGCAGTACCAGGAGCTGCTCGACGTTGCCGCGATACACCGCGGCCACCTCCGTGACGCTGACAAGGTTCGCGAGCACAATCGGCAGTGTGGGCCGGAGCTGATCGAAGAGCGCGCGTGCCTCGTCAACGGCAGGCGACGCATCCTGAAGGATCTTCGCCACATTCCCGTCCTCGTTGCGCAACTGGTCGGTGACAGTGGCAAGGTTGGCCGCCCACGCCTGGATGGAATCCGACGTTTCAATTTGTGTATCCAGGATCGGCTTGGATTGGTCGGCGAGCGTGGTCAACTCATTGATGTTCGCCCGCGCATCGATCGCGAGCGCGGTCGCGCCTTGGACGAATCGAGCGAGCTCGGGACCGAGCCCGCCGAATGCGATGTACGCCTCGTCGACCAGAGTCTTCAGATTTTCCTGTGGAATCGCCTGCAGCCCTTTGTTAGTGGCGTCCACCAGAGAACTGATGTTGGGAGGTACCGTGGTCCGATCACGCGGTATGACATCGCCGTTCTTCAGCGGCGGCGCGTCGGCCGAGCGTGGAAGCAGGTCGATGTACTGTTCGCCGATCGCCGACACACTGTGCACCTCGGCGTTGACGTCTGACGGGATTTTGATGTCGGAATCGAGCAACATCTCGGCCTCAACGCCGGAGTCGGTGAGTGCAACGGATCTCACCTCACCCACGTTGTAGCCACGGTACGTGACGTTGCCACGCTCGTACAAGCCACCCGCCTGCGGTAGTTGCACGGTAACCGTGTAACGCCCGACGCCGAACCACTTCGCGTGCAGATTCAGGACGGGGAAGAACATCAGCCCGACGCCGGCCACGGCGACCACCGCCACGACGATCAGCTGAATCCATATCCGTCTGGTCAGGTTCACGTCACGGCCCCTGATTGAACTGGTAGGGAACGACCAGCGGGTTGCGGGCCGTGTACGGACTGGGCATCTGACCGATGGTGCGGCCCCACTGCATTTCGAGTTCTGTCAGCTCGCCCTCCAGGAATGTGCCCGTAAAGAAGGAGGCGTCGAGGCGGCTTAGGGTCAGGTCGATCACAGCGGTCAGGTTGGCGTAGTCCCCGCGCAGCCACTTGCTGAGCGTGGGTTTTGGGAATGGAAAGGTGGAGTAGAAGTCCAGCGAACGGGTCAGGTCCTGCCCCGTGTTCGCAAGTGATTCCAGCACCGGCCCAAGGTCTTTGAGCTCCTTGGCCAGGTTCTCCTTGGTCTGATTGACCGAATCGGCCGCCAGCGCACTGAATTGGCCCAGCTTGTGCACCGCCTCGGCGATGGTCTCGCGCTCCTCCCGCAGGACCCTGAGCGCGCCTGGAACGGTCTTCAGCGCCCTGTCAACAATTGGCTTCTGCTCTGCGATCTGACCGACCAGATTGTTCAAGCTGTCTGCGGCGGCCAGGATGTCGTCCTTCTGGTCATCGAGATAGCGCACGAACAGATCGAGCTGTGTGAGGAGGCTTCGAAGGTCGTCGGCCCGTCCAGCGAAGGCCGTGCTCAGTTCCTTGGTGATCTCTCCGATCCGGCCGACGCCACCGCCATTGAGCAACAACGAAAGCGCACTGAGTGTCTCCTCGGTAGTCGGATACGTGCTCGAGTTCGACAGTGGAATCAGTGAGCCGTCTTTCAGCTTTCCCTGCGGTGGCACAGCGGTCGGTGGCGCCAATTCGATGTGCAGCGATCCCAACAGGCTGGTCTGCCCCAGCGTCGCCGTGGCGTTGGCCGGCAGGTCGACGTTCCCGTCCAACCGAATGGTCACCAGCGCATGCCATCCCTGACGGTCGATCTTCGTGACGTTGCCGACCGTCACGTCATTCACCCGGACCCGCGAATTGTTCTGAAGGTTCACGACTTCAGGCAACTCGGCCTGAATCGTGTATGCGCCTGGGCCACGCCCCGCGGTCCCCGGAAGTGACAACGAGTTGAGACCCCGCCAATCGCCGCAGCCGCAGAGGGTTAGCGCTGCCAGCGTGAGGATGCCAATGACGATGTACCACTGCCGGTTTCGTTTCACTGCCCACCTCCATGAGGCACCATCATGCCCGGCAACCCGGCAGCCGGATCGGTGGTAACGGGCGCGGGCACGACTGGGGCATCGCCCGGGTTCAGCGGCACCGGGTCATTCGGTCTGCCGGGGACGAACGGCGCGTCACCGTGGTACGGGTTGGCGGGCTCGCCGAAGCGGGTGAACACGCTGCCAGGGGGCGGCAGCGGCCCACTCGGCGCCGGGGCGGCTGTGGGAGGGGACTGCGGAGCCTCGGCCGGCAGTGCCCCCGCCGAACCGGCAGGCGGAATGTAGTCGGGGCGTAGCCAGTCTTCGCTGTAGGTGACTTCGTTCGGTCGGGCAGTTGCACCGACGAACGGGTTCAGACCGAAGGGGAAGAAGTTGATCTGGCGATTCTTGACGATGGGTGCCATGTACTGCATGCACAACTTCGCCGACTGCTCTGCGCCCAGACGTGATGCGGCTTGGACTGCACCACAGATGAATTGGAGGGGATTGGCCAGGTTATTGGCCGCCAGCGCGCCGGTCAAGGTGCCTTGTGCGGGCTGATAGATGTTCAGGAAGTTCTGGAACGCGTTGGGTGCCACGTGCAACAGCTGTTTGATGTCGGCGAGGTTGTCGTTGAGAACCTGCGTCACACCCGCCAGCTTCTCTGATGTGGTGCCGAGGGTATCCCTGTTCTCGGCCACGAAGCTTCGAACATCGTCGGCGACGTCGGCGAGATCCCGAACGGCAGCGCCGACCTCGTTCTGGTCGTTGGCGACGAGTCCCGATGCCGCCGCGAGGTTTTGGTTGAGCTGCCGCAACACGTCGGTGCTGTCCTGCAGCGCAGAAACGAGAATCGACAGGTTCTTGACCGTGCCGAATAGGCTCTTGCTGTTGTCGCCGAGCGCAGAGAACGCCTCAGACAGTTTGATCAGCGTCTCGCGAATGTTCGCGCCCTGACCGCGTAGGTTGTCGGCGGCGGTGTTGATGAATTCACCCAGGGTGCTCACCCCGCCGGGCGTTGTCGGCTGCAGCGTATCGGCGAGCCGCTCCAGCTGCTGGCGGAACTGGTCGAACTCGACAGGTACGGCGGTACGCTCCTGTGGGATGACCGCTCCGTCCTGCAGCGTGGGCCCGCCACTGTAGGCCGGAACCAGCTGGATGGCTCGGGCTGTCACCAGCGCGGGCGACAGAATGACGGCTTTGGCGTCCGCGGGCACTTTGTACTCTTCGTCGAACGAGAACGTGATCTTGGAGCGGAATGGTTGCGGCTCAATCTTTTCGACGGTGCCGACGGGGACCCCGAGGATGACCACGTCGTCGCCGGTGTAGATCCCGTTGCTGTTCTCGAAGTAGCCGACCACGGTGACCCGTTGCCCTGCGCCCGGCGTCATGACGGTCACGACTCCGACGATCAGCAGCACCGCCAGCGCGGCGGCCAACCCGATCCTTCCCACGCGGGAACTGAGGATGGTCATTGGCCTCCCTCCGAGGGCCCGGGCGCAGCACCGCCGGCGTGGGTCTGTTCACCGGGCGCCGGCTCCACGATCGGCAGCGGCGGCGTCAGCGTCGACTCGCGTCCGGGCGCGGCTGGAGCAGGCGGTCCCGGCGGCGGGCCACCTGGAGGCGGTGCGGGTGGCGGCTCCCGGTATGGATAGCAGCCGGTAGGCCCGGGTAGAGGCAGACCGGGCGGGCCGCAGCCCTGATCGCCAGGATTCCCCGTGATCGCGCCGGGAATCGTCAACCTCGGCTCCCCACCCTGGCCGGTGCGGGGGAACGGAACCGGAAGAGCCGGCGTTCCGGGCTGGCCCATTTGCGGATCGGTCGTCTCCGAAGGCAGTAGCACGTTGGGATCCAAACCGAGGTCGGAGAACGCCGCGTCGATGAACGGTTGGACGAACTGGCCAGGCAAAAGGTTGACCAGGTAGGCCTTGAAGAATGGCCCCGACGACACCGACTCGCCCAGACCCAGCGCGTAGCGGTTGAGCCCCTTGACGGCGAGCTTCACCTGTTCGCGGTGGTTGTCGACGATGGCGAGTACGCCGTTGAGCTTTTCCAGCGCCGGCTTGAGTTGCGTTCGGTTCTCGGCGATGAACCCCTCCAACTGTTGGCTCACCGCGGAGAGATTGTTGAAGAATTGGTCGAGCGCGGAACTTTGGCTGCGCAGCGCGGCCAGCAACTCGTTGGTGTCGTGCACCAGACTGACGATCTTGCCGCTGCGCTCGGCGAGAATCCCCGTCGCCTTGTCGGCGTTGGACAGCAGACTGCGAAGCTCCGCGTCCCGCTCACTCAGGGTCTGCGAGAACCGTCCCACCCCGTCGACCGCGGCGCGCACGTCGGGTGGGGTGTCCGCGAAGGTCTCCGAGAGCACCTTCAGTGAATTGGACAACTGGTCGGTGTCGAGCCCGCTGATGGCTGTGGTGAGATCCCCGATCGCGTCCGGCAATTGATATGCCGACGTCGTTCTGTCCAGCGGTATGGGCCCCGACAGTTGGCCATCACCTCGAGGAGTGATCTCGAGGATCTTGCTGCCGAGCGCACTGTTGGTCTTGACAGCGGCCTCCGTGCGCTCGCCCAGCCTGATGTCGTCCTTGACAGTGAAGGTGACCAGTACGCGGGAACCGTCCAGCTTGACGGCATCGACTTCGCCCGATTCGAACCCGCTCACCCTCACCTCAGCGCCCGACAGGAGACCGCCGGCCTCGGCGAAATGCGCCGAGTACTCCTTGGTTTGAGACATGAAGGGCAACTTGTCGTACTGCAGCGCGGCCAGCACCAGCGCAAGACTTATCCCTAGACCGATCGCGCCGATGATGAGCGGATTTCTTTCCTGGAAGGACTTCATCTCGGTGTGCACCTCCCCGAGTCCTGTCCGGCGAGCTTCACATACACCGGTTGACCGCCCTTGCCGTTGAGCTTGAGCACGAGGTCGCACAGGTAGAAGCTGAAGAAGTCTCCGTACAGGCCCTGCCGGTTCAATATCCGGTAGGCATCCGGCAACGTATCCAGCAGGTTGTTGACGTAATCGGCGTCCGCGACGATGTTTCCCGCGGTGCGGTCTGCCTCATGGACGACCTTCGTCAGGGGCGGGCGGGCCTGCTGCAGCAGATCCGCCACCGAACCCGCGACCTCGTTGGCATAGGCGACGCCGTTGGCGATGTCTTGTTTGCGCTGTTCGAGGCCGGCTACCAGCTCTGACAGCGAGTCAACAGCGCTCCCCAACTGATCTTGCTGGTCGCCGAGTGACCCCAGCACCGTGTTCAGGTTGACGATGACCTCACCGATCAATCGGTCCCGGTCGGCAAGTGTGTGGGTCAGCGAGGCGGTCTGGCTCAGAAACGAGCTGATCGTCGCGCCCTGGCCCTGGAACGCCTCGATGAGCTGACCGGTCAGCGCATTGACCTGGTCTGGGCTCAGTGCATTGAAGAGTGGACGGAAGCCGCCGATCAGCGCGTCCAGATCGAGCGCCGGCTGGGTCTGCACCATGGGTATGGTGTCGCCCGGCTTCAATTTCTTGGTGCCACCGGTGCCTTCATCAATGGCGAGGAAGCGTTCGCCGATCAGGTTCAAGTAGCGAACGACAGCGCGATTGCCTTCCGTCAGCACTACCGAGTTGTCGGCGGTGAACTCGACGACCACCGAGGAGTCGTCCTGGACTTCGATCTTCTTCACCTTGCCGACCTCGACACCGGCGATGCGCACGAAATCGTTGGTTTGCAGACCTGAGACGTTGGCGAACACGGCGCGATATGAGGATTCCCCACCGAACCGCAATTCACCGAAGGTGGCCACCATCACGAACCAGCCCAGTGTGCACACCAGCAAGAAGATGGCGATGCGGACAAGGGTGCTCCGCAAACTATCCATGTTGGTGGCCCTTCATCGCTGTTTTCTCTCGAGTCGAACTGTCATGGTCTCGGTACGACCGGACCTGGCGGGATCGGTGGCGGTGGGACGGGTTGGACCTGGGCGGGGTAGGGAACGACGAACGGCTCTTCGCCCGGTCGAGGTCCCGGCTCTTTCGGCGCGCCCGGTGGGGGCGCGGGGGGCAGCCCGGGATAGAGGGGGGTGCCATCGGGCGCATATTGCTGTCCGCCGTACGGCGGCGCGCCCGGGTAAGGAATCGGACCTGGCGCGGGCGGACCGATCCGATTGACGGTCGGGGGCTGCGGATTGGCGCGGGTCCACGGGAAGAAGTTTTCGTAGCCGGGGAAGCCGATACCCGGGTTCGGCCGGATATCAACGCCGGTGCCCCAGCCGGTGTTGGTGATGAGTTGACGCTGGGGCCAGTTCTGGGCGACATCGGGCAGCGAGCCGCAGCCGGGCTTACCGCCCGGCCCGCCCTTGGCACCGTTGATCGGCAGGTGGTCCGGGTACTTGTACTGGTCGTCACCGAAGAGCAGGGCAACGTCGAGGATCACGGACTTGCCGGTGCTACCGCCCGCGATGTCCTCGAACCCGAAGTCGATGACGTTCTTTCCACCCGTGATCGTGCACGTCAATTGCGGGTTGTACTTCATCAACAGGCTCGTCGTCGACTCGAGCGCGTTGACCGACCGGATCAGGTTGTCCTTGCTCGGGGCAAGCAGATTGACGCCGCTATTCGAAAAGCCGACGAGGTTGAGGAGCAGCGTGTCGAGTTGCTTTTCGTTGTTGGTGATGGTGGTGCTGGTCGTGCTCACCGCATCGAGCACGTTCACAATGTTGTCCGCCGCTGCGCTGTACGTGTCGCTGAAATCCTTCAGCGCCCGCCAATCCTGGCGGATGGTCTCGCTGCGCGGATTCAATTCCAAGAGCACGTCGTTGGCGGCCTTCACCGCCTCGCCGACCCGTTCGCCCTGGCCGCGGACGCCTTCAGCGAGCGCGGACAACACGGCGTTCAGCTTGGCGGTATCGATCTGCTTGAGCACCCCGACCAGGTTCTCGAAGACGGTGTTGACCTCGGTTGCGACGTTGCGCGCCATCAGCACGTCGCCTTTCGCCAACCGTGCGGAGCTCGGGTCGTCTGGAACGACCAGCTCCACGAACTTGTTACCGAACGCGGTCGTTGCCTTGATCTCGGCCTCGACATTGGCCGGGATGTACTTGAGCTGATCGGAGTTGATGTCCAACGTCAGGCTCACCGGCGCGTCGCTCGCGGCGACGGAATCCACCCGGCCGACCACGACGCCGCGTAGCTTGACGTCGTTTCCGGGTTCCATGATCAAGCCCGATCGCTCGGACTTCACCACAACCGGAACATATGACTTGTAGCTGCCGGTGAACAGAATCCCAACCAATACGACCGCGCACACCAACGCCACTATCACGCCCAAGGTCCACCACGCCGGGTGAACGCGGGACTCACCGGCTCTCAACTTCCGCGCTGCCGCCATACCACTATCCGGAGAGGTTCAGGCCGCCACCCTGGCCGTAAATGCCAAGAGCGACGAACAGGAGCACGACGATGACGGAGACCAGGGATGCTCGGACGGCGCGGCCTACGGCCTCGCCCACACCCGCAGGACCCCCCGAGGCGGTATAGCCGTAATACGTGTGTACCAGCATCACAATGGTCGCCATTCCGATCGCCTGGATGAAGGACAAGACCACGTCCATGGGGTTGAGAAACGTATCGAAGTAGTGGTCGTAGACCCCGGTCGACTGCCCGTACGCAATGGTGGTTCCGAGCCGGGTCGCGAGGTACGCGGCCATCAGCCCCAGGCAGAACAAGGGGATGCCCAGGATGACGCCGGCGACCAAACGGGTAGAACACAGGTAGGGGATCGTCCGGATGCTGATGACTTCCAGCGCGTCAATCTCTTCGTTGATCCTCATAGCGCCCAGCTGCGCAGTGCAGCCCGCACCGATGGTCGCGGCAAGGGCGATACCGACGACGGCGGGTGCTGCCAAGCGGGTGTTGATGTAAGCCGATGCGAAACCACTCAGCGCCTCCACGCCGACATTCGCGAGGGTGCCGTACAGCTGGATCGCAACGAGTGAACCAACCTGCGAGGTAAGGAAAATAACGACAACGATGGTTCCGCCGATGAGCGCCATCGCCCCGACACCCAAGCTCATTTGCGCGATCTGGCGCAGGAGTTCCACTTTGTAGTGAACCCAGACATCTTTGGTACCCACGACGGTCTTGCCGAAGAATTGGGCCTGCTCCCCGATCCTGTTCCAAGCGTCGACCCAGGACTTGGCCGTCCGCTGCACCCGGGGTAGGACCGGCCGCGCTGGGGCGCTCACAGTGTTGCCTTCGCGCCGACAGCGGTCGCGATCGTGCTGATGAAGAACAACACCAGGAAGGTGAACACAACCGTTTCGTTGACAGCGGTGCCCACGCCTTGGGGCCCGCCGCCCACCGACAGACCCTTGTAGCAGGCGATGAGGCCGGCGAAGAATCCGAACAGAACGGCCTTTGTCAGCGCGATGATCAGCTCGGGAATTCCGACCAACAACGTCAGGCTCGCGACGAACGCGCCGGGCGTGACCCCTTGAAGAAAGACAGAGAAGAGGAAGCCGAAGAACAGCCCCACCACGATCACAAGAGAGGTCAACATCACTGCGACGAGTGTCGCCGCCAGCACCCGCGGCACCACCAAGCGGTGGACCGGGTTGAGGCCGAGTACCCGAAGTGCGTCGATCTCTTCGCGGATGGTCCGCGAGCCTAAATCGGCGCACATGGCCGTCGCGCCGGCACCAGAGATCACGAGCACCGTGATGATGGGTCCGATGTAAAGGACCGCGCCCAAGGCAGCACCTGCGCCAGACGCGTCGGCTGCGCCGATCTCGATGAGCAGCAGGTTGAGGATGAACGAGGTCAACACCACGAAGGGGATGGCCATCAAGATGGTCGGCAGGACAGACACGCGCGCGACAAACCAGGTCTGCAGCACGAACTCGCGGAACGGGAAGGGTGGTTTGAACATTGCCACGACCGTGTCCATCGACATCGCGAAGAAGTCGCCGATGCTGCGGAGCGGCTTGGCGAGATCGGTCTGCTGGTGCGCAGCCATTAGCGAAGCGACCCCCGCTCTGCGCCGTCCGAGACCCCGTTCGGCCCGAGGGCTCGACCGGCGGTGCTATTACCCCCCTCGTCCGTCGGATTAACAGCGTCGGCGGTGGCGCACTTCATTGGTCGCGTAATCCCCTCCGTATGCCCGTCGTATTGCCAGCCGTCAGCTGAGTTGTGATTCAACACACAGCCGACTGCCGACAAACCGTACACCACGATTTTCCGCAGTAGCAACATGTCCGGTGTTTTAAGAAGCTTCCTAGCTCGGTTTACCTAGTTGAACAGGTGGCATTTGCTCAGACTGCATGCGACAGATCTGCGGCCATCGTCTCACGCGCTGGACATGCAAACGGTCACGCCCGGTCAGCAGTCCGCACGCAGGGCTCCACACCGTGACACCCCCAATAAGCCCTGCTGAAGGGCCCTACAACCTGGGACACACCCGCGCCGCTCCTGCCACGATCATCACCAGCGGGCCGTTGGCAGCCCGCGCAGGTACTGACTCCAACGAGGCCCGCTTGTCTTTGCTGTAGATCCATAGCGCGACAGCAATGATTTCAATGAAGGCGTCGCTGGCAAATGGGTCACCCCCGCCCTTAGGCCTAGGTTATTTCTAGATTAGGTGAGTAATCGGAGCGCAATTAGTTGGCGCCTGACTGCTGACTGAATGCAATTCGAAATTGCGAATTCATAGTGCCATTTCTAATGCTGAACCGTCCATGCGATCCGGAAAGGGTTCCGCTCCCGGAATCCGGAGGCCAAGCCCCTCGGAGCCGAATCCCCTCAGGCCAGACAGGCGCACCGGGCCGGTCGCCCGCCGACCGCGTGGACGACTGCGGATTTCGTTGGACTGGCAGCTGTGCGCATTTCCGCCTCGATTCATGCTGATCGAACCGTCGGCGGATGAGCAACGGCCGAATATCGCAGCGCTTCCCAAACACCCGGAAATATCTATCTATATAGCTACTTATGAAGCAATCTGCGGCGAATGTCTCATCGGCGTACAGCAACGTTGGCGCCTAGCGCTAGCCGCTGGCACGCGGTTGCTCGGCCGACTGCACAAACCTTCGGAGTCGCACGTTCCCGGTCCGATTGAGCGCCAGATCGGCCCCCCCTTGCAGAGCTGACCTGACGTCATCGAGGCGAGCTCGCTTTGGTGGACCATCAAGCACGCCCGCTCAAGCAGTCCCGAGACGTCCATCGCAGGCGACTCTCGGATCCGATGCCCCAGAGTTGGGTGGCACATGCGGGGCGCCGGATCATCGAAACATTCCGTTCCGGGCGGCGGGTCGGCGTGTAATATCACTTATCTTACTAGGTAAACGATGTACCGGACGGATGTAAAAATGAATTGGGGACTGCCCTGGCCTGGCACAGACCTCGCCGCAGTGGCCGAGGCTGCGGGAGCAAGCGCCTTCTGTTCGGGTGAGTTTGCCGATCTCAGTGCATATGTGACGGCATCCGAGATGGCGCATGCGACGTCGAACGCCATGATCGGTCCGGGTATCGCCTATGCCTTCGCCAGGTCGCCGTTTGTGCATGCCGCGTCGGTCCGGCATTTGTCGAAGCACGCCAGCGGCCGGGTCTTTCTGGGTCTCGGCGCGGGCACGTCACGCATGAACCGGGACTGGTTCGGAGTGAATGCGGAGCACCCGGCCCCGCGCATGGCCGAACTCATCGACGTCATCAGGATGTTCCTCCACGCCGAGAATGGCGAGTCTCTCCGCTATGACGGCGACTTCTACTCGATCGACGCGGACATACGTGCACCGGTGTTCGGGCGACTCGACGTGCCGATTCTGGTCGGTGCGTTCAACAAGATCATGATTCGCACCGCAGGTCGCGGCGCCGACGGAATACTGGGTCACGGGTTGTTCACCGACCGTTGGTGGGAGCACGTGGTGGACCCCGAACTCGCCCACGGCGCCGATGCCGTTGGCCGCGACCCGAGTGCTCTTAAACGCTGGGGATGGTTGATCACCGCGATCGATGATTCCGATCCCCCACGCGCTGTCACCGAGGCACGACTGCAGATTGCCTTCTACCTCACCGTGCGAACTTATGACTCGCTCGTCGAGTTGCACGGATGGCAAGACGAAGTTGCCGCGATCCGCGCCGAGTTTCGCAATGGACGTCCGAAGGCGATGGCCGGGCACGTCACCGACGACATGTTGTGGGCGGTCGCTGTCTGCGGAGACGCGGCGCAAGCGCGCGAAATGCTCTCCCGCCGAAAGCGACTGCCCGACACTGCGTTCGTCGCGGCACCCAGTTTTCTAGTTGGTCGGCGCAGACGTTCGGAGTACGACGCGTCCGCCATCCGACTGCTCTCCGAACTGCACTGATGCGCCAAGTCACTCCTACAAACCCCGCACAACATGGTTTACTGAGTAGTACAACTGCAACCGCGTAGGAGAGGACACGGTGTCTCGACCCGATGCGTTGCCACCGATGATCTCACCGGAATCGGCGTCGGCGGCGGTGCGTTCCCCGAAGACCGCGGAGCTAGTTGCGCGCACGTTGCGCCGGATGGTCGTCGACGGCCAGCTCAAGGATGGCGACTTCCTTCCTCATGAGGCGGAACTCATCACCCATTTCAACGTCAGTCGACCGACGCTTCGCGAGGCGGTGCGCGTTCTCGAGTCCGAGCGTCTCGTCGAAGTGCGTCGTGGTTCTCGGACGGGTGCCAAGGTGCGAGTGCCCGGTCCTGAAATCGTCGCTCGCCCAGCGGGGCTGCTGCTTGCGTTGTCCGGCGCGACGCTGGCAGACGTGATGGCCGCACGCACCATGCTCGAACCGCCGGCGGCCCGGTTGCTTGCCGAGGAGGGCAGCACCGAAGCCCACGCGGAGCTACGGCGCCTGGTCGAAGAAGTGCCTCGCGCGTACGAGGCAGGCGCTCTGGCTTCCGCGTCCGCGCAACTGCACCGCCGAATGGTCGAGCTCTCGGGTAACGCAACACTCGGAATTATCGCCGGCATGCTGCATGAGATCGGCGAACGCCATACGGCTGCAGCGATTCTCGGAGCCGACAGCACCAACAAGGTCGCGAAGGCCGAGTACGCCCGACTGATCAAGTCTTATGTGCGCATTGCCGACCTGGTCGAGGCGCGCAAAGGCACCGAAGCCGAAGCGCATTGGCGCCGCCACATGGAAGCGGCGAGTACCGCAATGCTCAAGGGCCACGAGAAAACCAGGGTCCGCGACATCATGGACTGACGACTGCGATCCGCTTCGCAATCGTCATTGCACACTTTTTGTGATCCAGGTCTCGCTTTCCGCCTCAATTGCTGATACTTTCGGATTCGTTAGTCGCAGAAATGCGTCGTTCGAACGATGTAATCGCAGGGAGATCGGTGACCAAGCCGCTAACGGGCGTCCGGGTACTGGAGGCCGCACAGTTCACGTTCGTCCCGTCGGCGGGCGCAGTGCTCGCCGACTGGGGCGCAGACGTGGTGAAGGTCGAGCATCCGGTAACCGGCGATGCCCAGCGTGGGCTGGTGAAGGTACTGGGCCAGGCCGCCAGCAAGCCCGGCTCGTCTTTCGCCCCGATCATGGAGGCGCCCAACCGCGGTAAGCGCAGCGTCGGTCTCGCGTTGGACAACGAGGATGCTCGGCCGCTGCTCGAGGAACTCATCCGCCGCAGTGACGTGTTCCTCACAAACTACCTGCCATCGGTGCGCACCAAGCTGCGCATCGCCGTAGAGGACGTCCGTCGCGTCAACCCCGACATCATCTACGTCGCAGGCAGCGGGTTCGGAATGAACGGGCCCGATCGCGACTCCGGAGCCTACGATGCGACCGCATTCTGGGCGCGGGGCGGCAGCGCCGATGGTGTCACACCGCCTGACGCCGACTCTGTGGCGTTCATGCCGGCAGGCGCGTACGGCGACAACATCGGCGGGCTGGCCATCGCGGGTGGGGTCGCCGCGGCGTTATTCGGTCGACAGGCGACCGGCGAACCAGCCGTGCTCGATGTGTCGCTGCTGGCCGTCGGTGCATGGGCCACGCAGTTCAGCGTCAACATGGCGATGCTGATGGGCCGGCCGTTGCCGAAGTTCCAACGAAAGACGCAGGCCCCGGGTAATCCGCTGACCGGGGCTTATCGCACATCCGATGGTCGGTTCGTCCAACTGTCCATGCTTCAGCCAACGCGTTACTGGCCGGAGTTCTGTCGGCTGATGGGGCTGGACGGCTACGCCGACGACACTAGGTTCGCATCAATGGAGTCGATGGCCGCCAACGCGGAGGCAGCTTATGAGATCGTCGCCGAGGCGATCGGCAACCTGACCTATTCGGAGTGCAAGCGGACGCTCGATAGCGGGACCGGCCAATGGGCACCCGTGCAGGACGCCTGGGAGCTGGCCAACGATGAGGCCCTGCTCGCCAACGGTCGCATCGCCGATATCGTTGATGCCGAGGGAAATTCGCAGAAGCTCGTCGCCAGTCCGGTCAAATTCGGTAACGCCCCCGTCGGGTTGTCTCGAGCTCCTCAGTTCGCCGAGCACACCGATGACGTGCTTCGCGAACTGGGCATCAGCGACGACAGGTTGATTGAACTCAAGATCTCCGGAGCGATCACGTGAGCGGCCGGCCGTGACCCTGATCGACGCCACGTCACGTGACGAAGGAACCGTCAAAGACCGGTTGATCCGGGCAGCGGACGCGGAGATTGCAGCACACGGGATTACCGCCGTGCAGATGGACACCGTCGCCAAGAGGGCCGGCGTCTCGCGCGCCACCGCATTCCGGCAGCTGGGCAGTGTCTCGGAATTACTGGTTCAGGTGGCACTACTGCGTGCCCGGCGGCACGTGGCCGAGGTGCAGACATTGATGGCCGCAAAGACGGGCGCCTTCGCCAAGCTCGAGGCGGCAATGATCTACACCACGCGCGAATTACCAACCGACCCATCGATTTCGGCGCTGATCGCCCAGCACTCTGCATCAGTTCACGACCCTCACGTGCACCGGGTCGCGGTCGACGCGGTCGGGCACGTGCTCGAGGAGGGCCAGCGAAACGGCGAGGTGCGGGAAGATCTCGAGATCGACGAACTTGTCGACTTTCTGGTGGAGCAGACCTACATAGCGGCGGAGGAACTCGACCGGTCAGCGGATGAGGTACGACGGCGCTTCCGCCACTTCATAATCCCCGCCTTAGCGGCGTCGCGTGGGCCTGGTGGCGAACAGCTTTCCCGGACACGGGAAGTCGAGGACGCAGTCGACACCGCCATCGAAGCACTGAGCAATCTTGCCGACCAACTGAAGCGAGGTCGCCCTCAATGAAAGGAAAGATCGTGAGCAAAACCCAGCCAACGCAGTGTCCGGTCGAGAAGAACCTGGATCTCAACTCGCCGTCGGCACCGGCCTTGACGCACTTCGGGATGCTGGACGGCACCCAGGATGAGTTGCGGCCGGTGTTCCGCAACACCGAGGGGCCCGGCTATTGGATGTTCACCGATTACGAGACGATCCTCGACGGCCTGCAGCACCCTGAACTCTGGTCGAGCAGCGTGATTGTGCCGTCGGATCCCAATCCACCCTACAAGTGGATTCCGATCATGATCGATCCGCCGGAGCACGCCAAGTGGCGGCATGTGCTGGCCGAGTACTTCTCCCCCGGACTGGTCAAAAGTTTGCGCGACGAGCAGCATCAGCTCGCCGGCGAGCTCGTCGAAAGCCTTGCGCCCGAGGGTTCTTGCGATTTCGTAACACAGTTTGCGCGGGTGTTTCCCTCCATCGTGTTCACCCGGCTGATGGGCATGCCGGAAGATCAGCTCGACGAATTCCTGGTGTGGGAAGACAAGATTCTGCACACCCTGGGATCCGGTGACGAGGTGAACGCGATCCGTATCGAGGGCATGATGGCAGTGATGGGCTACTTCTCGGGCCTGATCGAGCAGCGGCGCGCCGATCCCGATCCCGACGCCCGCGACATCGTCAGCAACGCGATCAAATGGGAGATCGACGGCGAGCCGATCAACGACACCGATCTGCTGAACTGTTTGTTGCTGCTGTTCATGGCGGGACTGGACACCGTGGCGAGCCAGCTGTCCTACGCGATGTTGCACCTTGCAACCCACCCTGCCGACCGCGCACGGATCGTGGAGGACCCAGCGGTCATTCCCAAGGCCGTAGAAGAGCTGCTACGGGCCTATCCGATCGTGCAAACTGCCCGAAAGGCCACCCAGGACATGGACTTTCACGGCTGTCCCGTGAAAGCCGGCGACATGGCTTCCTTCCCGATGGCTGCTGCAGGCCGCGACCAGAGCATGTACTCAGACGCGCGGAAGGTTGACTTCGACCGTGGCGTGACGCGTCATCTGTCGTTCGGCGGTGGACCACACCGGTGCCTCGGCTCACACCTCGCCCGTCAGGAAATGGCGGTCGTCCTCGAAGAATGGCATCGTCGCATCCCCGACTACGAACTGGCCGAGCAAGCGACCGAGCACGGCGGTCAGGTATGGGGTCTGAACTCTCTCAAGCTGAGGTGGAAAGGCTGACGGCCGCCTGTCGCGGTGGCATGCATCAGCGGAGCGAATCGACCGCGGCGGCGGTCTCCAGATCCTCGACGGCGACACAGGCGCGTCGCCAAGCCGCTTCGGCGTTCTCCGGCGCCTGCAACCCCGGCCAGGCGATCGTCATCGCCGTGGCGTCCCATGCTTCGGCCGAGAACAACCGGTATCGCTCGAAGGCCGCCGCTGGGCTCGGAACCTCGGTTACCCCGCCGGCCCGGAGACCGTCGAGATAGCACTCGATCAGTTCACGCTCGTGGGCTCGGCGGTGGTGGGGGTCAAGGCCGGTCACCATCCAGTAAGTGATCTCGCGCAGTCCCGGTCCACGCCAGATCACCTGCCAGTCAAGAAGACCGGAGCGCCCATCCGGCAGCGAGTACGTGTTGCCGAGGTGCGAATCGCCGTGTAACAGCGTCAGCGGGCCGGACTCGAACTCGCGATAGTAGGCGTCGACGTTGGCATCCAGCGCCGCGGCCGTCGCACGGACCGCCGGCGTCACCTCTGGACGGCCCAGTCGCAAGGCGTCGCGCCTGCCTCGTTTGTAGAACCTCTTCAGCACCGTATTGCCGGGTCGCGTACTCCACGTCCGAACCCAGCTCAGGTCACCGTCGAATCGCCTGCTTTCCCAGAACCTGGAGTGGAGTTCGGCGAACGCATCTATCAGTCCTCGGGCGTGCTCGATCCCGCAACAATCGGCCAGGGCGTACGGGCGCGCGCCGTCGGCGACGATGTCGTCGAGCAGGATAAGAAACCGCGACCCGATCCCTGCATAGGAATACCAGGCCTTCGGGCACACGCCGGCCAGCTGATCGGCCACCTGCTGATAGAAGCGGACCTCGTTGTTCGACATCCCAAGCGCGGCAACCATTCCCCGGTTCTTGGCGCTCAATGGGCTGCTCTTGACGAAGACGTTGCTAGGCAGGCCGGAGCGTTTGCCTGCCTCGTTCCACTGAACCGCCAACCGTCGCCGATCCGTCGTTCCGGTCGTCCCATCGAGCGGAGTCGCCGACAGGGCGACGGCGCCCGGTGCTCGCGTACCGATGTTTGCGGTGAGCCATTCGGCGGTGATATCCGACGACTTCGACGGTCCACGCGTCGGAACCCACGGCGACGCAGATGCGACGAGCTCCGCAACTGCTCGCGCATTTGTCAGGGCGTTGGCAAAACCCATTGCAGGCCTCATTTCTGTTGCCCGCCCGTCACCGGGCCGAGTCCGAAGTGGTGGCAGATCTCGGCCAGCATCGTCCGCAGCTCTCCTAGACGTATGGGGCCGATGACCTCCTCAATCTCCGCGTTCAGCTGTTCGGCGACCGTAGCCGCGTCGGCGATCAGCGCCTTCCCTTTGTCGGTATAGCGGACGATCTTGGCTCTGCCGTCAGCCGGATCGGGTACCCGCTCGACATAGCCGAGGCCCTCGAGCTCGCTGACGAGCTGACCGACGGCGTTCTTTGTGACGTCCATTGCCCTCGCGATGTCGGTGATGCGGCTGCCCTCCCAGCCGAGGAACACCATGAAGCGCGCGTGTGCGGGCCGTAGGTTCTTGTGCCCCAACGCCTGTGCCCGGCTGTTGCTCGCGCGTACCACCCATTCGCCGAACTCGATGGCGTGCCGTTGCAGCGAGTCCGACTGAAACTCGAGTAACCGACGCTCGTCCATAGCTCCTCCGGCGGGTTGACGGTTGACATCCCGGCCCATTTTAGTGAAGCTTACTTCACTATCTTGAAGTCAGCAGCGAGGTGCCCATGGATTTGCTTCCACCTGCCACCGCGGAACCCAGCGGAGTGTGGTTCTTCAACTGGGCGATTCCCATCATCGGAAGCATTTTCATCATGCTTGCGATCGCCGATGTGGTTCGTCGCCGGCGCCTCACCTGGGGCTTCCTGTTCCTGTTCAACAGTATCGCTGTCTACTGGATGGAGACGATCGGCGACTGGGGGCAGATGCTGTTCTACAGTCCCGCGTTTGCCGAGCACCACCTGCTCGACTGGCTGCCGCTGAAGACGCCCAACGATCCTCTGTTCATGCCGTTCGCATACGCGGTGTACTGGGGTGTGCACGCCCTGCTGGTCCTGTGGCTCAGCCAGTGGCTGTCGACGCGCACCGGTTGGAGCATGCTCAAGTCAATGATCGTGCTAGCCATCCCGGTCAACTACGTGTGGGATTTCGTGGTCGAGGGCACCGCCACCGCGATGGGCTGGTGGACGTATGACCCGGGCATGGGCCCGGTGCTCGAGTGGGGCAGCGGCGGACGCATCACCCTGCTGTGGACGATCGGCATCATGTGCGTCTGGCCCAACCTGATCGCCTACTGGACGGGAAAGCCCCCCATCCGCGGCCTCAACCATCTCGAGCGGTTCTGCAGGCTCGAGCGCTTCACCGTGCCGAAGAATGTCATTGCGACCGCAGCGCGGACCAACAGCGCCGGTGCCGGGAATTTTGCCGTCGTCACGCAGTCAGCAACGCTGACCAAACAGCAGGAATTCGACGCCTACCTCAACTATGACGTCACGATCCCGCGGTGGCGATTCGAGTTGATGCGACTGGGTGCCTGGTTCGTTGGGTTCCAGGTCAGCTTCTTCTTCCTACTCGTGGTGCCACTGGTGGTCCTCCGGGCCGTCACCGGAGCCGATAGTCCGTACGTCCCGTGAGGATGCAACCGAAATGAACGCTCAACCAAAGCGACACGTGAGCATGAAAGACCTTCCCGCCGAATTCTTTCTGCCACCGCCAACCAACGCCGCGCTGTGGAACGAAACCGCCAAGCTGGTCGGCGGATCCATCGCGTTCATCGTCATCCTCGGCATCATCGTGGCGCTCACACAAGGCATCGTCGTCAGGCTGTAGCTCACGAGCCAGCCGAAGTAGGTGCGACATCACGCGCTCGAGGACTCTCGGGGGCACGTCAATGCGAGCGAAGTGATGCGGCTCCGGTGCTTTACTTGCCTGACACCCCGGATAGCCCAATCGACGTCAGACAGGAGCGACTAGTGGGCGACGCGGGCAACCGTCCGAAATCGGCACGGCTTGTTGCCAATGAACTGCGGCGAATGATCACCGAGGAACAGCCCAAAGGGGAACCCTTCGTCCCCGACGAAGCCGGGCTGATGTTGCAGTTCGGAGTCACTCAGTCCACGCTTCACGCAGCGATCCGCCTTCTGGAGGCAGAAGGAATCGTCGAGGTGAGCCCCAGCGCTAGAAAGGGGGCACAACGCGACGAGGGCGAAGCAGACACCGTGGCCAAACCCGCTGCCCTCTTACTCGATTTGGCCGGTGCGACAATTGCCGACGTACTTACCACCCGTGCCGGAATCGAACCGCTGGCCGCGCGATTGCTTGCCGAATCACACGATAACGACGCACTGGAGGAGATCGAGAGGCTGATCACCATAGAAGTGCCGGCCGCTTGGCGCTCGGGCCATTTGGCGGAGGAGACGGCCAGATTCCATCGCCGCTTAGTTGAGCTTTCCGGCAACGAGACACTCGCCATAATCGCGGGCATGCTGAATGAGGTAACTGTGCGGCACAGCGTGTCTGCGATGGGCCGAAAACGGGGAGTGTCCCAATCGGAGTACGAGAAGCTATCCCGCTCCTACCATCGGCTACTCGAACTGCTGCGTGCCCACGACGGACCAGGGGCCGAAGCGCACTGGAGGCGGCACATGGACACCGTCCGCGGAATCATGGTTCGCGGGTACGAGAACGCCAAAGTTCGCGACATGATGCGTTGATGCTCCGCCAGCACTTAGGAGCATGCCGCGCGCACACGGTGACCCACGGGAGTAGCCAACCGAAGCAGCAACCGGACCTGTGTCTCCGAAGGGCATGCGGAGCAAAAGCGCTGTCGGGCAGTCACACTCGGAGGTGTACGTGCACCAGTGATGTTCCGCCGGTGCTTACAGCCGCAACGGTGGCGGCAGAACGAAGGCCGTTGCCACGAGACAACGCGTTGGCGTAAAAGATCCACCCGCTGAGGTCTTTCTGCCACCGCCGACCAACGCCGCGCTGGGGAATGAGTCCGCCAATCTGGTGGCCGGGTGCACCGCGTTCATCGTCCCTCTCGGCATCATCGTGGCTGACACAGGGCCGGGGTACTGCCTCAGTTCGGCCCCGTCGTTGCGTTGCTCGAGGACGCGGAATAGCCCGGCGGGTTGGGGGTGTCGACCCACAGGTCCACACCCAGGTCGGCGCCAGGAACGCAGTCGTAGACCGACAGATCGGTGATGCCGGATTCGAGCAGCACGTCCTCGCAGAGCAGCGCCTTGCCCGTGTATTGGCGGGCGGGTTTGTTGAGGACTGCGTACGCAGCGTCGGCGTAGACGTCGGGTTTGCGGGCCCGCCGCATCGCCTCGTCACCACCGAGCAGGTTCTGTACCGCCGCGGTCGCCACCAGTGTCCGCGGCCACAGGGTGTTGGAGGCGATGCCCTCGTCGCGCAACTCCTCAGCCAAAGCCAACGCGCACAACGACATTCCGTACTTTGCCATCATGTACGCAGTCGGTTTGAGCCATTCGGGTTCCAGCCGCACCGGCGGCGACAGTGTCAAGATGTGCGGGTTGTCGCGGCCCACCATGTGAGGGATGCAGGCGTGTGACACAACGTACGTGCCGCGCACCTGAATGGCGTTCATCAGGTCGAAGCGTTTGAGCGGAACTTCTCGGACGGATCCCAGGTTGATCGCCGAGGTATTGTTGACACAGATATCGATGCCGCCGAATTGCTCGACGGTCTTCGCCACCGCCGCGGCAATCGAGCCGCCGTCACGGATGTCGCCGACGATCGGCAGCGCCTGCCCGCCCGCCTCCTCAAGCTCCTCGGCGGCGGTATATACCGTGCCTTACAGCTTCGGATGTGGTTCGGAAGTCTTAGCGATCAACGCGATGTTCGCGCCGTCCGCCGCCGCCCGCTTCGCGATCGCTAAACCTATTCCGCGGCTGGCACCGGAAATGAACATCGTCTTCTCATTAAGAGACAAGTGACGCTTCCTCGCTTCTTGGCAATGTGGACGTCTACCGCGGGAGACATGCCGGTCTCGCCGTTAGCCGCCACCGAGGCTAGCTTATATCGCTATATAGTTTATACTTTTGGCGTTCGGGAATCAGGACCAGTTGGGATTCTTAATGCCGGTCGACCGATTGCTTCCGTCACGCGACGCAGAAAATCTGATCGCGTTGACGCGCGACATCGCCGACAAGGTGCTCGACCCGATCGTCGACGCCCATGAGAAGGCCGAGAGCTATCCCGAAGGGGTGATGGCGCAGCTGGGCGCCGCAGGCCTGTTGAGCCTGCCGCAACCCGAGGAATGGGGCGGCGGCGGCCAGCCGTACGAGGTGTACCTGCAGGTGTTGGAGGAGATCGCCGCGCGCTGGGCGGCGGTCGCGGTGGCCGTCAGCGTGCACAGCCTGTCATCGCACCCGCTGCTGGTGTTCGGCACCGACGAGCAGAAGAAGCGGTGGCTGCCCGGCATGCTGTCCGGTGCGCAGATCGGCGCGTACAGCTTGAGCGAGCCGCAGGCGGGCTCGGACGCGGCGGCGCTGCGGTGTGCGGCGGTCAAAGCCGACGGCGGCTACGTGCTCAACGGCTCGAAGTCGTGGATCACCCACGGCGGGCGCGCCGACTTCTACACGCTGTTCGCCCGCACCGCGGAAGGCTCGAAGGGAATCTCGTGCTTCCTGGTGCCGGGTGATCTCCCCGGGCTCAGCTTCGGCAAGCCCGAGGAGAAGATGGGCCTGCACGCGATCCCGACGACGTCGGCGTTCTACTCCGACGCATTCATCGACGCCGAGCGGCTGATCGGCGCCGAGGGTCAGGGCCTGCAGATCGCGTTCTCCGCGCTGGACTCCGGGCGGCTGGGCATCGCCGCGGTCGCGACCGGTCTGGCCCAGGCCGCGCTGAACGAGGCGACCGCCTACGCCAACGAGCGAACCACGTTCGGCCGCAAGATCATTGACCACCAGGGCCTGGGTTTCCTGCTGGCCGACATGGCCGCCGCGGTGGCCAGCGCCCGCGCCACATACCTCGACGCGGCCCGGCGCCGCGACGCAGGAAGGCCCTATTCGCAGCAGGCCAGCGTCGCCAAACTGATCGCCACCGACGCCGCGATGAAGGTCACCACCGACGCGGTCCAGGTGTTCGGCGGGGCCGGCTACACCCGCGACTACCGCGTCGAGCGGTACATGCGCGAGGCCAAGATCACCCAGATCTTCGAGGGCACCAACCAGATCCAGCGCCTGGTGATCGCCCGCGGGCTGACTTCCCAATAGCGCGAACAGACGCAAGTTGCCCCTACGCGGAGAATGGTGAGCCCGTCCTGGTGGCGAATCCGGCTCCAGTGTCAGCGGCCGGCGAGGACCTCGGATTGCGATGAGCGATGTCGTGTCACTGCAACGGCTGGCTGCCAGCCGACCGGTGATCGATGTGCGCACTGGGCTGAACTTCGCGGTCAGCGGCCCGTCCACTCGGCGATCTCAATAAGGTCCAAGACCGGTGTGACGTCGCCGCCACTGTGCTTCAACCACTCGATCGGTGTCGTGGGTGCACCGTTGATCGCGATATCGGGGTGGGGCGTGTGCAAGAAACGTGTCGCCGATACGGGATGCCAGCTAGACGGTAGAGCCTCGAGCACTCGATCTAGCCCCGGGACCGCCGAATTGTCGACACGTTCGGGTACAGGATCCGATGGCGATACGACTGTCTCAGCCTGACCGTGCGGGTCATTGGTGAAGCCTGCCGCGTCAAGCATGCGTTTCTCTGTCTCGGTTAGGCGGCGATGTGGACCGGTCACGATCACTCCCGGGGCAGGTCATCGAACGGTTCCTCCACGCTACGCCCGGCTTACTCCCCGAGTGCGAACCGGCGGACTATCTCTGCACGGTTTCCATCGATTCCTTCATTGCGCTGCAGTAGGGAGCAAGTACTCGCCATAGACTCGTGCTATGGCGATCGACTACCCGAGCGAGACGCCGCGATCGCGGATGTTGAGCGCCGTATGGAGGGGTGCGTCAGCGGACTCGGAGCGAGCGCGTCGCGCCCGCCGTCGTCGAGAAAAGCAGGGATGGACCGACGTCCAAGACATCGTGCAGGTCGCAAACGAGGACTGGCTAGAAGCGGTACTGCAGAACGGTGCCTGCCCTCATGCATGCATGTGCCACGATCTCTGACTTTCGGTCATCGGTCCCGGTGTGACTAACTGACCGAGCCTTTTTCGAAGCGACTTGACTGTAGAAGTTGCTGCATTGCCCGGAGCGCGGGATCGAGCCGGTCTGGCGCCTCAGTTTGGTGTTCGCAGGATGCGGTTGCGCTGCTCATCGGAAAGCAGTCCAGCCATCGGTGATACTTCGCGCATCTGGATGCAGTCGCGTCCAAGACCGGTGAGGGCGCGACGGAGCCCACCGAGGTCACTGTGTTCAACGAGCGATTCCCAGCGGTCAAGGTTTCTCACGTGGGGCTGACCGGTCACGCCCGAGCGCAGCCGCTGCAAGTTGCGTTCGATAGCGGGTTGCCACTGCTTGAGTGTCGAGCGGGTGAGGTGTTTGGCTAGTTCCAAGTGCAGCTGCCAGGAGCGGCGTTCTGATCGCGTCAGTTCGGCACGGACCGGTTGACGGGTGATTTCGAGTCGGTAGCCCATACACGACAGCAGCCGGGCGAGTTGCTCATCGCTGAGTTCAACCTTGCCGGAGAGGCACTGGCTGATGCTCGGCTGACGCACACCACTGAGCCGCGCTAACTCGGACTGAGTGGTGTGCGTTTCGCACATCACCGCCCGAAGCACGTCGCTCCGGCCGCTCATACCAACCTATAGTATCTGATGCTATAGCTACGAGTTGGGCGCTCCTGAGGTAAGGCTGACGGCGGCACAACGCGTCGCACGGCGATTAGCACAAGAAGATTTCGCTGTCCGGCTGTGTGGGTGCCTGTGGTGACTGAACGTTCAGCGGTACTGGCGGCGTTCGTGGCGACTCCGGTTTGGGCCGCGGACTCACCAGCGGCCGAGATCCGCTATGCGCGTGGCGACCGGCGCGGGGTCGCCGGACGCGGCCAGATGTTCTATCGGTGTGTGGTCATTGAAGTAGGACTGCGGGGGTGTGCATGAACGTTTCCCGCACCGCGGGGGTGGCGCCTCGTGGTATCGCGGGAACTATCATGTCCAGGCCGGGCAGAGTTCGTGACCGAGAAAATGTCAGCGAGGGATGCCTCGGGTTCATTAAAGATTGAAGGCCCGTAACGCTTTTCGAGCGATGCGCGGTGAAACGCGGGTGCGGTTGACGCCTAGGATCGCGGCGGGTTTTTGATGCTGACTGACCCTAAGGCTGCTCTGGTGAATCGCCGCGACGCAAACGCGGCCTCTGGTCTGACGTTCGTCGTCCGCCGGCCACGTGTCGATAGCCGCCGCGGTCCGGGGTGCGCCGTGTGCGGAGAGAAGTTTATGCCTGTCGCGGGCAGGTGGCCGCGGCGGGGATGGCCGCAAATGCGGAGTGAGGCTCCCGAGGACCTCTACGGCCGTCAGGTCGATCCGGTACTTATTCAGTAGAGCGCCTAATGCGGGGAGCAGGCGATCCATCCATACTGCACATGCGCCCGTTTGTAGACCGCAAGAACTGCGCCATTACAGCTTCGGTGCACCCTATCTGTCGAGCGCGTCATCGCCGCGGATGATTCAACGACCGGGTGATCTAGTTAGGTCAGTCGTTGCAGACGTCCAAGAGGTAACCCGGAGGAAAGCGCGTGACAGTGCCGCTGGTCTGTTGGATTGCCTTCAGCCGCGCCTCGTCGCCGTCGACGAGCCCCTCACGACGAGATGAAGTAGGTATCTCCCGTCCTACGGTGGCGCTGCGCAATACCTTCGGGGTCCATATCAGTCGCCAGTTTCACCTGAGGTCAAGTAGTGGCCGCCGCTCACAGGTGCTACCGCCGTCTGAGCCAGACGATGACCGCTTACGTCCGCTCGACCCATTCCGCTGCGAACGACGCGCGTTCGGCGAGAGCAGGTTCGTTTTCGAGCCAAACGTCAAGCTCTAGAACGTGGACCGTGCGCCCTCGGCGTCGAAAGACATCTAGTGTCTGCTCAAGATCGGCCGACCCGCTATCGCCGCGTTCGTATTGAATTTCCATGATCCCGTGGACCAAAGCACCGTCGACTTCCTCGAAGATGAGCCACATCTTCATCTGTTTCCCCTACCGATAGTCATGAATGTTCTGCGGCGATACCCTTCTGGCCGTTTACGCTCACTCCCTGATCGATCACCAGAATTGACCCGTCCCGGTGAGTCCAGAGACTGCATTTGTTGAATCACCCCGCCTTTGGTGGAGTGCGTCTGTGATCGTAGTGGAGCCTCTCGACGGCCTCAGGGGTGAAGTCGTCGAGGTACTCGTGGGGGCGTTCGGTGTTGAACCACGCGACCCATTCGGCGGTGGCGAGCTCGACCTGGTTGACGTCACGCCAGGGGCCTTGCCGACGGATGAGTTCGTTCTTGAATGAGCCAACGGTGGTCTCGGCCAAGGCGTTGTCCAGCGCGTCGCCGACCGAGCCGACCGAGGGATCCACGCCCTCGTCGATGAGGCGCTGGGTGAACGCCACCGATGTGTACTGGCTGCCGGCGTCGCTGTGCGCGATCAGCCCGCGCAGGCTGGTGGTGCCGTCCTGGGTGCGGGTGAAGAAGGCGTGCTCGATCGCATCGAGGACCAGATCGGTGGTCATCGACCGGGCGGCGCGCCAGCCCAGGATCCGGCGGCTGTAGGCGTCGATGACGAACGCCACGTAGACGAACCCCATCCACGTCGACACGTAGGTGAAGTCAGCCACCCATAACCGGTTTGGCGCACAGGCGTAGAAGCGTCGATCAACCAGATCGGGGTACCGCTGGTGGCTGTCGTCGGCGACGGTGGTCTTGTGCTTGGACCCGTAACGCGCACCCTCCCAACCCTGTTGGCGCATGATCCGCTCCACCGTGCACCGTGCCACATCGTGGCCCTGCCCGCGCAGCCAGATCCACAACTTGCGCGACCCCAACGTCTGGACGAACCGACCTTTCTTCTTGTCTTCCCTGGCCGCAGTGATGATCTCGACCAACTCGGCATCCCGGATCTGGCGACGCGTCGGGGTCTTCGTGATCCACTCGTAGTACGTCGACGGACTGATCGGCACACCGTGCTCGGAGAGCACCGCACACATGGGCTCGACACCCCAGCGCAAGCCGGCCCCACCGTCGGGGCCGGAGACCTGGTGGTCCTTGTGTTCGGCGATGAACCGGATCACCGTCTCCCGGGCCGGTCGAGCTCGGCCCCGAAGAAAATCGCCGCTGCTTTCAAGATCTCATTGGCCCGACGCAACTCGGCGATCTCCTTGCGCAGCGCCTTATTCTCCTCGGCCATCTGCGTCGTCACACCCGGCCGCTGGCCGGTGTCGACCTCCGAGCGACGGATCCAGGTCCGCAGGGTCTCCGGGGTGCCGATCCCCAACATGCCCGCAACCGCGGTGATCGCCGCCCACTGCGACGGGTACTGCGGGCGCACCTCAGCGACCATGCGCACCGCCCGCTCACGAAGCTCGTCGGGGTACTTGCTGACACGTCCCATGACTCAGATCCTCCCAAGATCGGGAGTCTCCGGACTCACCGGGACAGGTCAAATCGAGCAGCGCTGGCCATGGACAGCTCGTCGGCCTGTTTCGCAGTTCGCTTCGAATTGGCAGAGTGCCGAGGAGCACTCGACCGCAATCACACCACGCCTGCACGGCGCCTACTGCGTTGCCAGGCGGGTTCCGCAGACCGGGCACCACCGAATTTCTGTTCTCAATATCGCTGCAACGGATGACAGATCGCCGCCGCGGTGGTGCGTGCACGCCTGGCGGTACAGATGGATTCGGATGGTGTCGACGATGAATTTTGCCCGCTCGACCGGGGTTGTCCCGTAGCACTCAGATGCGGTCGTGCCGGAGGCGATGACGTCGCCTTCATTCACCTCATGCTCTTCGCAGTGAATGGCGCCATCTTCGTCGGTGCCGGCGACCGTGCGAACGAAGCGTCCGCTTGGCCGCAGATCGAGTTCGATGCTCCACTCGTCGTGGCGCTCTCGGAAGTAGAAGCTGTGTCCGTCGACGTCTCCACGCCACACTTCGGGCGCCCAACCGCCATGGCTATGCACGCTCACCCCGTTCTGCAAAGCGAGCCATTCCTGCAGCTCGGCTTCGGCGGCCATTTCGGCGGCCTTGATCCGCTGGGCCTCTGGTGAGCGCCAGAACTCCTCGATGCCGTTGCGGCGCTCCTCGAATGCGCGGCGACGATCCTCTGATGTACGTATGCATACGCATCCGAATCCGTAGTCATGCAGATCGCTTTCCGGCAGGCGGGGGTGGCATGAACATCGGCATCGTTCACCGCTGTCGATGTATCGCCACACGAATAGCGCATCGAGCACCGCCTCGGCGAGCTCGCCGGGTTCGGCGACGCCATGCTGGTCGAACACAGGTGCCAGGTGGTCGCGGTAACGCCGGCGCGATTCGCTGCGGGCGCGCGCGATGCGTTCTCGATGATCGTCCGCGCGCGGATCATCTGCGTAGTCCGTCACACAGAGTCCTCCTTAATCACATTGCTCTAGGGTGGCAAGCGGTTGCGGTCATGTCGCGCGAAATTCGGACCCGCCGCCCAGCCGAGATAACGTCTTCGGCAGTTGACTCCGGCCGGTTCTGGACCGGTTCCTCCATGCACGGAATCGTGGCGTCCGTACATCGAGTCATGTTGTCCGCTTAGGTATTTCGGTACGCAATCCGCGCAGGAGGACTGTCGATTCGATCCACTGATGGGGTTCGGTGTCCGATATCGGGCAATAACGCGCGTACCCGCGCAACATGTAGTCGGCGTGGTCGACAAGGAATCCGATCAGTGCGTGGAGGTAGTCGTCGGTCATGTCCTGGCGGTCGCCGATCCGGTGTGGGATGCCCAGCGCGTCCACCCAGTAGCGGTCTTGGTCGAAGACGCGAACGTCGAGACATCCGGGCGCAATCGCGTCCCAGCGCACGAAGGGTGCGGTGTGATCTGCGAAGTCGCTGTTGATGTTAAGGGCTTGCCTGCACGCGTGGATAACGAGTTCGGGCGACATCACGCGTTCGTGCGCGCGCTCACGAACGGTAAGAGGGTTCCCGCCGCATGAAAGCACGGCCAGCTCTGCCTGCATCCACGCCACGTCATTGACCACGGTTGCCTCCGAAATATGGCTGATATGGGAGTGACGGGTGTCGGCGGCCGACTGTCATGGCAGGGACCTCCATGCATGTCGGGCACATCGTCTTGTACCTGAGTCGCTCCGCTCGGCTGACCGCGCCGAGCCGACATCAGTCCCACGAGCCGTCTAGCCGTCGCCGACTTCGGATTCGACGGCTTGGTTGGTGGCATCGACTTGCGATACACGCCGTGAGCGTGGCGCAGCGCTAACCTGCTGTGTGCGCTCTGTGATGTATCGCTCGACCGCCGGTGAGCGAACATGACCTTCTGGCACCTCGCGTCCTTCCAGTCCCGCGGAAGCCTTGGTGTGCTTACGGACCATCGCCCTAATTGCGGCAGTCGTGACGATCACGCGTTTCATACGTTCTCCTGTCGGCACCCGCGATGCCCTACGGGCAGCGCAGAGCCGAGTTGCAATCAAATCCAAATCGGCGACGAGCGACGGGGCCGTCTCGTACATGGCCCGCTTCCCATCCAGACACGACACGCGGTAGGACGGCGGTCTGTTGCACCCGGTCACGTCAAGGATCAGGTAGGTAACTTCGTGATTTGCATTTTGCGATGACGGCGGCCAGTCATACATGGCGTATCCGTCTGCACGATCGACTGCAATCCATCCGCGGTCAAGTACCAGTCGATCGAGCTCATCGGTTGAAAGCGTCACGCTACGAGCGGGAGCAGAGGTGGTTATAGTGGGCCGAATCCTGTGTAGCGGTCGACGGGACCCCTTCTGACGCCCTTCCCCGTCGCTTCGGTCATGTTGGCGGCCCTTTTTCACTGGGTGCTTCTCGCGCTAGCTCGACACGCGGTCCAGATGTGGCCCGAGGGCCTCCATGATCCAGGCCTGAACGCTGCGATGGCCTGCCTGGTCCGCAAGCGCGCGTAACGCCCGCTGTTCTGAGGGCAACAGCCGCAGGTTCAGTTTCTCGGTGCGTTGTCGCGTCTCGGACCCGCTCCTACGCTCCTCCACCTTTGACTCCTAGGGCCTAACCTCCACCAGCTACCGGGATAGTACTACTAGTAGTGCATACGACTCGCGGCTACGACGCACCCGTCGTTGGTCGTGTCGAGTCCGCCGATACCGATGGATCTAGGCGTTGACTGCTGCGTTCGACCGATCCCTTGATCTGTCTGTCGGGAGCTATCGACTAGAGCTTTCACGGCTCCTTAACGAATGCCTTCCAGTAGGTCGGCGGCGGAGACGCCGAGTGCCTTTGCAATGTCGAACAGTCGCTCATGCAGGAGACCCCGGCGGCCGTGCTCGACGTCCATCAATACATTGCGTGACAGCCCGGAGAGCAAAGCGAGTTGCTCCTGAGTAAGTCCGCGTTCAATGCGTAAGCGCTGGATCCGAGTGCCCAATGACCGCCGCCGACGCTCCCAGGCAGCAACGCGCTTGGGGTCGTTCTGACTGGGGCGTGTCGGCACGCATTCCAGTACTCCCGCCCGAAGGCATAAAAGTCTGCCCTACTAGTAGGGCATTCTGTGATGATGGCTCTGCGCTCTGCCGTTTCTTTCCTCCGACGCCCACACGCCTGTGGCACTAGTAGGGCTTCCGGGGCGAGCAGCCGTGTGGCCCGTGGCTGTTTGCCGAGCCGACGCCCGTCGGGGCGACCTCCTTACGGCGGTCGGCCCGTGGGTCCAAGCGACCATCGACGCGGCCGCGGGCAGTTTCCGTGTCGGCCACGTGTGACGTCGAGTCGTGCCGAGTGATGGAGGGGACATTCCGGGGGCGGGACGTGTTGCCGAGTCGGATTGTGATCGCTTCGGATGAGGCGCTTGATTGTTATCTGGAGCGGCTGGCGGTCGCCAACGATCTGCGGCCGAGGCAAATGATGCGTCTCTTGACGAGACCCGCAGACCGACGGGCGCCATCGTCGGCGTTCTTGATGGTCAAACCAGATCCTGCGATCACGGACAGAATCGCCCGATTGGGTGAAATGCCGATACCGTCGCTCGAGGGTGCCACCTTGATGCGGTTCGGCGGTGGCTCACCACTGCGACTGAACGGTCTCGATCCACGCCTGCGCCATAGCTTCCGACAAGTGGTGGCACAGGGTTGGTTTCCGCCGTTCGGTTCTCAAGCATGCCCATTGTGCCTAGCGGACGGGATCTGGCGCGTGGAATGGCGACTGCCCATCGTCGCGGTGTGTGTGCAGCACAGAGCCTTTCTGACGGCCAGGTGCATTGGTTGCGGCATGCGGTTTCGTACTCACCGCCACTCCCCTCTGCGGCCGCAACTCGGCCACGGCCAACCGTGCGGAAACCCGGTCAGCCTTCGAAGCCCATGTATGCATCCGGTCATAGCACACGCAGTGGAGCCAGCTCCGGAGCCGGTTGTTGGCGCAGCATCTGCGATCAGACGAGCACTAGCGAGACAGCCGGTCAGAATGCTGGGCAGGGAATCGGATCCGAGAACCTATCTCGCCGAATTACGGCATGTTGCAACGCTTTTACTTCATCTGCTATCTCAGCACGGAGCGACGTCGTTTGTGGATTGGGTTTCCGACCTCCGTGTTGAGACAGACAAGCGAACTACGCAACGCCGTGGACCCCGCTGGGGTATCAGTCCTCCGCAGAGTGCGCTTGTGCGCGGACAGGTACTCGCTGAAGCCCACGGGATCCTTAGCGAAACAGGCCTCGAGGAAGCGGCGGCTCGTCTGGCGTCGTGGTTGAGCCTGATCGCCCACGTTAGCAATGGGCCCAGCTGCTGGCTGCTCAACCGAACGACGCGCACCGCGACGGTGGAGCGTCTGGTCGAGGCTGCCGTTGCCGACCGCCATCATGTGAGCCGTCGTCTCGATCGCCAGCGCAGTGCGCCAACGCTGCCGACCACGGCCATTCCGCAGTTGATTGATGTCGACATCTACCGCGAGTATTTCGGTCAAATGTTGGGCGGCTACGAGTGGACGGGGCGGTTGTATGTGTCACTCTGCTTGGCGAGAACAGTGCTGCCGACCGCTAATTGGTCTGGTGCTGCCGTGCACATCGGCTTGGACGCAACTATTGGATTGCGCACCGCGCGTGCGGCCAGCGGCCGAATGCAGGTCTGTCCAACGGCTTTCGCCGATGCTGTGGAACGTGCGCGACGCGCGTTGCCTCGCGACCGCAACTTCCGGATTCGCGAAAGCCGTGTGCGAGCCCTCGCTGCGGATTCGTCGGCGTGGTACGAATCGTGGCGCACATCGATGTCACCGGCCCGGCGGCACGGTTCGCTCCCATACGCCGTGACCTGGATGTGGTGTGAAGTGGCCCAAGGGTCACTCGAGACGAGCCCGACCTGGTGTGGGCCTCCTGTGCGAGCTGCAAAGGTGGCTTATCGCGCGTTTCGCGAACGTCTACCGCTATCGGCTCAGCGTGACCTACGTTCGCTGGTGCTGTCAGATTGTCTTGCCTGAGACTCGTGCGCATGTCCCGGTCGGATTCCTGCCGATTTGTCGGCGGAACTCAGGAGGCATGTGTTGCCATTGCTTTCGTCGGGCGGCGCGTTACCTGCTCTTCGTGGCGTTCGCTCTCGGCTCGCTGGCTCAGCTCCACGCTATCGAGGTGCTTGGGCAGGATCTTGAACGAGCCGTCGTCGATCGCAGCAACTGCTGCGCTGCCTACCAATTCTGTTAGGTCACCCAGGTAGCCCTGTGTGCGGTACCACAGCTCGCCGGCGAGCTTCGTGAACAGCATTTCCGGCTTGCCTCTGGGCAAGTGCGGCAATACTTGCTTCTCGAGTTGGTAGACGATGGCCTGCCAGGTGCGCATTTCGACGGTGTTGTCTATCTGGTATGGGCCGAACCGCATGAGTCTCAGCCGCGCTGCGATCTGAGGATCGTTGACCAGGTCACCGCCATCGAGGTTGGCGCCCACCAAGATAAGGCTGACACCGACTTGGCCGAACTCGGTGTTGAGATGCTTGACGTGATCAAGGACGTCGCGCCCACCTTTCCAATTCGTCTTCAGCAGGTGGACGTCATCGATCACAACTACGCGGGTTTGATGGCGTCGTAGCGCGCTGACGGCCGACCTGGACACTTCGCGCTTGACACCATCGCTAGGGAGATTGAAGGAGGTGAGGATGGCACTATCGACATCCTTGATCGTGGCGGCGGAGGGAAGGTCGATCCATACCACTGGGCACAGATCAGCTTCGCAGTCACGGGCAGGGTAGATCACGGGCCGACCTCGCTCGTCGCGATTTGCACCCGCCGTCCATTCGTTGTATCGGGTCCGCGCCCATCTCATCATCAGGGTGCTTTTTCCGACGAAGTTCATTCCGGTCAGTGCGGGCAGACGTTTAGCGCCCGGAGGTGAGTACGCGTTGATTCGCACGATCTGGGACATCGCGGTGTCAATCGCGCTGAGTTCGGCTGTCTGTACAAACAGGTTTGCGAGCCAACAGCTCAGTTTTGCAATGTGTGCTTCGCGACTGTGATCGGGCATCGTGTTCCATTGCCGCACCGTCAGGGGCGGCGGCTCTTTGGGCTCCTCGGCGGTGCAGTAGTCATGCCACAGTTGTGAATCCATGAATCACTCGTCTTCGAGAAGGTTGGGCCAGCGTTGCCTCGCTGATGGCGCGCGTTGTATAGCCATTGGAGCCGACTTCACGGCATCTTGGGCTTGCTGGGCCTCGCCGTGGTCGAAGCGGGCCTGCTCGACACGTAATCTCGCGGCAGTCAGCTGCCTTCTCAACTCTGGTTTCGCCGGCGTGTCGGTCAGTTGCGTGAGCTCCTCGAGGATCTGGCGTGTGGCCGAATTGCGCTTCAGCACGTTGTTTCCGCCGCGGCGTCGGATTCGCCTCCGCACCTCGTCGACGATCGCCTCGGTCATCGGTGCGTCCGTTTTGTAGGCGCCACGCCACTCGATGGGTTCCACTCGGTCTGACTCCGGAGCGTGGAACCAGATACGTGACATGTCCTGGGGATCGACGAAGAATGGTGCCTTATGATCGGCTGCTCGGAACCGGCCGCTTACCTCGGATCGGTAGGGGTCCAGGATCGGCGAATCGTAAACCAAGTCCTTGAATTCAACCCCAGCATGGTCAATCGTGCCCCACCTGACAGGCAGGAATTGATAGATCAGGTCCGGTTGTTGCGGTACGTCGATCCGGCCAGTCAGTTCGACCATCGCGTCCCACATTTCCAGCGGACATAGCCGAGCGTCCGATTCACCGGGCAGTGCCAGCCCGGTGTGCCAGCTGCGGTGATAATCCAAGGCGATGAAGCGTCGCAGGTGTTGTTGCAGTTGCGGCGCGGTCAGCAGCGGTTCCTCGCTGACGAGTCGGCCACGCTCAGAAACGTTGCGGCCCTTATATCCTGGAATCTGCTGTAGTCCCCGCTGGATGGTCTCATGCCAACGCTCGACATGCGGATTGTCGTTGGCCTTGCCTCCTCGATTAAGCAAGAAATCGATCCCCAGGCTGTTCAGCAATGCCCGATAATGCCCGGACACAAAGATCGGGCCGTGATCACAGCGTATTGCATCCGGGCGAACAGAGGGAATCTCGTGACTACCTTGCAGATTCGAGAAGTCTGGAGACACAAGACGTCGGCCTATCCGTACGTGTACTTCCGAGAAGTCAAGTTGCTCAGGTAGACCCGCCCATCTCCAGTCGCTGATCGAGGTGCCTTCAACAATGAGGGAGAACGGTCGGCATACGTCGTAGGTCAACAGGCCGGCCTCGACGCCATTGGCGCTCATCGGTACTACGCGTATTGCAAGAACCACCCGGGTCGCGACGTCAATCGCCGTGATGATCTCGACGCTGTACGCGCGACCACTCAGGGCATCGTAAACGAGGTTGTCGGCCCGAGTTACGTCGATAGCAACTACCTGACCCGGACGGATGGCAGGGTAGTGCTTTGTTCCAGAGACCTTTCGCAGTTTACGGCTGCGCTGCGCGCGCGTTGTCGCCCCCTTCTCGCGTTTCAGGGCCGACAGGTACTGCTGCGTGATCCGCTGGGGAGTTCGGAGATCGCCAACGCCGTTGTCTTTCAGTTGGACTCGGGTGCGGCGGTCGAGTTCTTGGATTGAGACAGTGGATCGGTCTCCGTCGAGGGTGTTGATCACCTGGGTCGCCACGTTGCGGTATCGCTCGTCGATGAGGTCCCACAACTTGCTTGGACGGGTGCTGCGCCCATCGATTAGGGCTAGCAGCCCGCGTTCTTTGAATCCGCGCACCCAAGATCTGATCGTGTTGGGGCTATATCCCGCCGTTTGGACCTCGCCGTCGCGCAGGCGGCGTTGCAGTGTGCGATCGAACTGGGCCTCACAATTCAGCTGTTTGGCCATCTCGATACATCGTTTGGATTCCGAGACTCCAAACCCTGGCCCGAAAGGCGGCCGCGGTTCGCCCTCGCGAGCAAATGCGGGGTGCCCATCGCGGTAGCCAGTCAGTACTTCCTGCACAATTTCCAGCTTCATAAGTGCGGTGTCGCGGATACCCTCGTCGATGCCATCCCACACTGGCCGTAGTGGCTCGGTGAGCGCAGCAACCTGGCCATCGACTATGGCACGAACCGTGCTGAGTTCGATCCAACTGCGATGCACGACGTCACCGAGCGAGTCGCGAAGCTCCACGCCATCGCCCACGTCCATCACCACTGCAGTGCCATTGTCGGTAAGAACTCGGGCGCCCTCCTCGAGAGTGGTCCGGCCGCTAGTCATCACGCACCCCGTCGCGCACTGCAATGGCCGTATCAAGTTTCCAGGGCGCGGCGATGTCAAGGCGCAAGACGCCGCGCCATACGAGGTGCCACGCAACCGCCTTCAGTTCGCCCGTGCCGTCGTCCTGAGCGAAAAGATCTCGAATCGTGGTGTTTCGGGATCTAGCAGCTCGTAACACCGTTTCCTCTAGCCGGTCCGCCCAGTCAGGCCTGCGCCGAAAGCCGTGCAACCACAGCAGGTTCAGCCGTTCAGTCTCGCCAAGTCCGGTGAACACCTCGTAATGCCACCCGACTGCCGTGCACGCATCGCGGGTAACCGCACTCTTGATTTTGAAGTCCTCATCCTGATCCTCAAGTGCACGCACATCCCACACGGTCACAGCGTTGTCATCATGCAGCGTCAGCAGATCCGGAATATGGCTGACAGGCTCGCGTGCGGCCCATGACAGGCGCAGCGGCTGCGCAACGATTCGAACGATCCTTGTGTCGCGATCGAGTCTGCGCACAAGGTCGTGCTCAAGGCCCGATTCCAAATGGACGACACCAGCGTTGGTCATTGAATACGCCGTCACTGGGATATGACGACTACTTGCCGAAGACCTTGGCATCCGCACGGGATCCAGTTGTTCCATAGCTGGCGCTCCGAGTCGCTGCCAATCCCAGCCCATCTCTGTAGTGCCGTGGACGCAGAAGAACCAGTTCACCCGCAAATCACCATCGGCAGCCGCCGGTGGAGGTTCGCTTTTCGTGGCCGAACTCATCATCCAAGCTCCACCTTGCCTTTAGGGTCAGGTGGGTCACGATATGCGTATCGGAGGTAGCCGTTGGCCGTTTCTTGATATCTCTAGCTGCTAGTTCTTGGGTAGACGGCTGTAGCTGTCTGCGGGGGAAGTTCTGTGCGATCAGACTTCGCAGTCCGCAGGATTCGAGGAGCTTCAGCCAGATCGGGCAAGTGAAGATTCTCCAAGAGCTCAAGAGGCGGGTGCCACGCCACCGGCTCGTCGATGTTGTGCTGCACCAAGAAGCTCTGCGCGTTCTCGTCCAGTGCTTCGTCTAGATGGGGCGTCATCCTCAGCCTGAAGGAAGTGACGAGCGTGGTCAGGGAGCGTTCGTCGAGCTCTTCACTTAGAGTCAAGAGCGCGAGCGCTGGAGTGCCGCTCAGCTTATCGATTAGGTGACACCGCGCACCGACCGCGGTGGACGGCTCAGCCATAGGAACGCCGGACCGCGCACAGATGTCCCGCCACGAGTCCTCCGGCAATAAGGCCGTGTAATCGAGGTGGCGCCGTCGCTGATAGTCGATGGGTCCACCATGGTCATCGAGGTAGTCGCTGAGTCGAATAATTGCGGCACATATTGACTGCCAGTGAGCAGAACCACATAACACCCACAGACGTTGATTGAGGGCGTTCGGGCTTATCACCTCTTCTAATAGGCGTGCCGCGACAACAGGTTTCAGCGTGCTGCCGGCTAGCAGCGTGGCGCAGGACAACGTGGTGCGAGCGGCAGTGGTCCTACGAATGTCTGTTAGAAGTCGCTGCGACCATGCCGGCCACATCGCAGCGGGCAACACTGCCGCAATGCTCTGGACACGACGGGCGTCGAGGTCGGGCACGCACGGCATGTCGATGGCCGTGCGATACCGGAGTTGGAGCTCTGGCCCCATATCGCGGCTGCGCGCCTTGATGACAATGGCCGTGGGAATACCTCCATCCCGAGGACAAGAACGCAGCTCCGCCGGACCGGTGTCAGCATTCTGTCCTTCGATGAACGGGCGGGCGCGGTGGCCGGCCTCGATAATGGTCGGCGCTTGCAGAATGTATAGAGCAGCCGTAACCCCGACGGCCGTTTCGATTGCCCGCGTTGGCGCCGTGTCGTTCAAGGCATTTCTCGCGAGCAACGCTTTCAATTCTCGGTCGTCTGAGATCAGCCATGAGACCTCGGCGGGCTTCACAGCTGCGAGGCCGTGTGTAGACGCGTAGTTCAGGAGGCGATTAGTCAGACTCCTGACGGCTGTCAGTACTGTATGTACCGAACTTCGGCTGTCCCGGAATACGCCGAAGAATACGTCATCGTCGTTGTTATTGATGATGTCGAACACGTGTTGCTGAGCGTCAATGATCACGTGGTCCACCGGCAGCTTATCTGTGTGGTCAGCGCTGAGGTTGTGGCCACATACGCACATCGTGGGCGTAGGAACGCGACGATAAAGCTGTTGGCGCCGTTGATATTTACCACAACTTGGGCAAGCGTCAGCAAGCAGGCAGTTGTGTAGCACACACGCAAAGCACCACCCCAGCCGCCATGCCAGCTGCCAGCGCCCCTGCGATTCGCGTAGGCACTGTGGGCAGTAACGAGACCACGACAGAGCTCCGAACGGGAATGTCGGGTCAAGGCGGTGAGAATCAGCATCGAGCTGCAGGGCGGTGCGATCGTAGATGCTGAGTGTCATCGCTCTTATTGCATACGATGACGTCCCCGTCGCATTCGCTATCGCGTCGAGCTGGTCACGCGAGAGCCACTTGATCCAGGCTGGTCGAGTCGCGGTGGGGAGGTCCAGCGCGCGGGCGACGGCACCGAGCGAGACCTCCATCCGCCTAGCCGTCGCTTCGAGCCAGGAGTCGATCCCCTCCCCCGGCACTGGCGCCACCCGAAGTGGCAGCCTACGGTTCGTCGCCACGGGGCTGAGGTCGACAACTTCGGCAAGTCGTGGTCCCGCGTTCTGGGATTATGCCGTTCACCTGCGGCTTTGAGCTCAAGAAGTAAGAGTCGCTAACAACGTTGTCAAACAACAGGTGCGCGCTTGTCAATCTTCGCTGCATCTCGACACGCGCCCTCTAATGCGCCATGTTCGTAAACCGCGACAAGTGCAGCTGGTGTGCCACCGTGACCGTCTTCGTCGGCCCGTTGCGGTGCTTGGCCAGGATCAGGTCGGCTTCGCCGCCACGGGGGTCGTCGCGCTCG
>Ga0164242_10000692_pt1 | contig 40648 bp, 47 predicted proteins | sample OricomgcompostMG_FD_108783 | JGI IMG/M metagenome (GOLD analysis project Ga0164242, IMG submission 108783) | Miracle-Growth compost microbial communities from Emeryville, California, USA - Original compost - Miracle growth compost (MG) ... | reverse complement strand
TTTAATAACTCAATATTATTATTTTGAATAATAATTTCTTTGTCTTTCTCTTTTAATTCTTGCTCTTTTTGTTTTATTTTATTCATTAATTCAATATTATCTTTTCCCATTTCCTCATTTATTAATTGGGAAATTTCTAATTTCTTTTGAACATTTTTAATAGTATTATCTTTTTCTTTTATGATTTCAATGAGATAATTAAAAGTTTTATTATTATTACAAGTATGTTCAGATATTGAAAATATATATTATTTAATAATTTATAGTTATAGATTATTAAAATATCATTTTTTAAATAGTTAATTAGTTTCCAATTATTCATAATATTCAATAAACATTAATTAATACTTATTGAATAATAGTAAATGGAATATTATAATTAATTAATAAATCTCTCATATTTTTTGTTCCTTTAGATTTTTCAATGTTTGAATGAAATCCAATTCTGAAAGTATTATTATTTTCATTTAATGGAATTTCTTTCATTGATTTATCATAATAAATTACTTCACCATTTGATTTATGTTCAGTAATAACTTTATTTATTGGAGGATTTTTACTTTGAAACTCTTGCAATTTCTTTGACATTTGTTTGAATTCATAATAAGAATTAGTAAGAGATTCAAAAACAGACATAGAATTACAATTTAAAACTTTAGAAAATTCTAAAGTAAATACATTTGATATTGTTGATCTTCTGATAATACGAAAGATATTTTCGAATCTATCATCAATGTAATCATTGGTTTCTTTAATATTTTCAAGAACATAATTAATGCATTTAGCAATAATAACAATCGAATTAATATTATTGAAAAACATTATTATGGCTTCAATTATATCGAATGAATGATCTAAAAAATTTTTATTTTCTGGGACATTTATTCCAACAATGAAACTGAATACGTGATCATAATTGTTGCAAAAAGATTGTTTATTATTAACTAAATGCTTAACAAATTCATTGTAAGAAAAATATGATTTTTTTAAAAAAGTTTTTTCGATTTAGAAACAAAAACTTTGGGATCCAAAAGACTTTCATAATCAATATTATCCATTATAGTCAAATTTAATTAGAAATAATTATTAATTTTTATGATTAAATAATTCAATTTTTTGTTTTCATTTGTATATTATTTTGTATTTTCTTTGTTCATAATTATAAAGAAAGAAAATGAATAAACAAGAACTTCAACAAACTCTAAAAGAAGAATTTTCAGGTGATACAAATGTAATAACATATTTTGGCCCAATAGATGTTCTTACAGATAATACTGTTATTATTATTGAATCTTTCGAAAATATTAAAGAATCATATCATAAAATTTTAGGAAGAATTTTATTAATTAGTTCTCATTTAATTAATTATAAGAAATGTATTCATTTAATAAATGCTTATGAAAATGAAACATTAGAATTATTTAAAAATGTTTGTAATAATTATCAAATTGATTTGAGAATATATTATTATTCCCCAACATATTTTGACTTGAAATTATGGGTTCCAAGACTTAAAAGATATACATTAACAAAAGCTTTTTCAAAGAAATTACTAAATAATTGAATAATTGATTAATTAATTAGTAAATCTTTAAAATTATTCATTTAGTAATTTCTTTTCTATGTTCCTATTCCAAACAATTAGAATCACATTCAGGAAAACTTTCTTTAGTAGAGTGAGTTTGAGCTAAAATATTCCAAGAAACAACTTTAAAAGACATTTTTCTAAATAATCTTTGAATATTTGTTAATAATTTAAAAAATCAAAGAAATAAAATATCAAATTTTTGTATAATTTTATTACAATTAGTTTTTAAATATTTGATAACTTATTTTCTATTGTTTTGATTAAAATAATAGAAAAATATTAAATTTGTTTCTCAATATTTCTTAATTCATAATAGAAACAAATTTGTTTAAGTATTCTTTTGTTTTGTTCTTTATCAAAATCATACCTAGTTAAAAACTTTTGTTGATTAATTTCAGATTCAATTCTATCTTTAATCTTTTCATAAATTCTCATATTTGTTTTAATTATTTCATTATTTTTCGGATGTATGAATATGGTAAAACCATATGATATATATTTCATAACACGTGATCGTTGTTTAGAAAGAATAAGATTTATTGCATCATCTCTATTCAAATCTATTCTTTCATAAAAAGTTAATGTTAATAATGTTGATGGGTTACTATGACATACTCTTAATTCCAATGATTCAATATCAAATATTTTAATTTTTCCTTTATAATAAGCAACTTTACAAATATTGAGATCAAAAGATTCAACAATGAAAGTCCAAATATCTATATAAGGAATACCAATAACATTCAAAGTTTTATTATTTCTTTTAAAATATCTAGTTAAATATGAAGTCTCTGAATATTGATCAGTTTTATCATATTTTAAAACCATGTTTAGATTCAAGAGTTGCTGTCATTGGAGTATTTGTTTTAAATTCATCAGAGATATATGGAACAGTTGAATAATAATCATCAATATTTTCATAAAGATCAATATCATTGTATTCAAATGAATGTCCTGTTATCCATTTAACCATAAAAGAACCTGAAATAGCGGAACCAGTTTTATCAATATCTTCTAAAAATTTATCAGCATCTATTCCTGGAAGTTCAGATTCAATATATTCTTTGAATCTTTTAATAAGAATTTTTTCATTATCTTGCGAAGCTAATTCAAGATTAGACATATCTTCAAAGTTATATTATTTAACTATTACTTTAATATTATAAGTTCAATTTTCATTTTTTAATTACTCATTAATCAATAAGTAATTAAAATCAAATGGAAATATGATCAACAGAATTTTGATTATCAATAAAAATCTTGTTATAATAATCAATTCTATCATACAATCTATAATATTTAATTATATCAATTAATAATTCTTGATGTTCTTCTGTTAATTGTTTATCATATTTTACACTCAAAGTTTGAATTATTATCACACATTTCAGATGATTAATTAGTAATTATTTAAGAAAATTTTAAATATTCATTATCAATTTTTTCTTATAATATGATATAGAATAAAGAATTTATGGATTATAATAAAAATAATAGACACAGAGAAATAATAAACAAAACAAGTGGAACATGGAGAAGAAAACCACAAAATCAAAATGAAATTAATAAATTACAAACTAAACAAGAAATTAATAACCAAACATATATTATAAACAAAGATTTCTGGAAACCAGATAAATCAATCAGTAGTTGGTATCTAGCTTCTATTGATTGTAATAATTAATTGTTTACAATTTTCTAATATTATTGATCAATAATATTAGAAATTAATAATGAATGGTGTTCTATTTCCTTGAACACAACCAGGCAAAGGAACTAAATTATCACCATTCATTTGAATACTTATTAATCCATTGAATTTAATATTTTTGATTGATTGATACCAATTCTTATGGCCTTTGTTAACATTAAGCAAAATATGATAACCGCCATGAGTGTCAATAATAATTATATCTTTGTTATTCATTTCATTATCAAAAGAAAAATTTTGTTTAATAATTTTTAAAATTTCTTGCAAAATTATTGATTTATCATCAATAATAATTTTGTCAATATCAATGTCAATGTCATAATAAAGTTTTCTTGAACATGATTTTTGTATTTCATTAAGTGCTATTGATTGAGGATTATCATTAAAATTATTATTAATAACATTATTAGCTATTTCTTTAAGAAGATTTAATTGTGCTTTCTTTAAATCCCTCGGATTAGGCATTATATAAACACCAAGAAGTTCATTAGGAATATCAATATCATGACTTTTATATGAACCAATAACACATTCTAATTGTCTAAGTTTTTCTATTATTCTTTCTTTTGTTGAAGTAAATCTTTTCAATTGTATTTGTTTTTCCTTTAGTTGTATTTGTTTATTCCATTTGTTTCTTGCTAATAAGCACAAATAGAATTGTTCATTATCTTCATTATCAGGGAGTATTTCATTAATAAATTTCTTAAGAATATTTTCATCAATAATGATTTTGTAATTTTGCATTCTAAATTTTTTAAGTAATAAATAATTTAACAAAAGAAAAATATTCAATTTTATTATATTTCTTTGGTTTATTAATTAATAAATCAAAGAATCAATTGTAAATTTTATCATTTCATTAATTTTGTTTAAGATTTTTTGAATGAATTCAAATTTGATTTTTTTATCAGTTTCAGAAATATTACTAATACTATTGGATATAATAATATTAAAAATTTCTCTAGTTCTTTCTATTTCTTTAATATCATCATTGAAGAAATAATTACTGTAAGAAATTTCTTTATCATAATATTTTAAATATTTAACATTTTTCTCATGAATAAATTTCAATTGAAGGAAAATAATATTAATAATTTCTTCGGGCAAACTATCGTTATTCAAAAAATCAATATGATTAAATAGAACAGAACTAACAACAAAATTATTGTCAAATTTCATTTCCCATATTTCAAAAGATTTATTACTGATTTGATATTTGAAAGGCATGAGTAAATAAATAGTATTCAAAGAAGTTGATTGTGAAATATTATATGTTGAAAGAAGATTTATTGATTCATTCTTTAGAAAATTCTCAATATATGATCTTTCTTCATGAAAAGTCTCAAATTCAAAAGTACATAATTTCTTAAGATTTAATATTTCTTTTGATATTAAAGATAATGATTTTGGTTTAGTCATAACCAATGTTTTGATTATTGAAGATATTTTTTGTTTAGCACATATTGATTTATTCTTGAAATTCAGATAATTGTTTATTGAATCTTTACAAAGAGTTATTTTCTTTTTTATTGTTGAAATTCTTTCCAAAAATTCTTTAATTTCATTAAAATTAAGTTCTGATTTTAATTCTTTGGCATATAAAGAATAATTAACAAGATTGTTTGATGAATTCCAAAATATCAAAAATATATTAATGGGTTTTTCTTCCATACTTTCATCAACTAATTGAAAATTATTTCCATTCAAATTAATAATGTTTGTCATAATATTTGAAATATGCACAGCTTGTTTAATGCAAAGTATATTTAACGGAAATTGACAATTATATTCAATAATTCTATGATCATTATGTTTTATGAAATAAGGAAATGTATTAATATTTTGTTCGCACAAATAATTATAATAACCAATACAATATTTCAATAAAGAGAATTCAAAGAATGAATAGTTTCCTCTTGAACAAATATTAAAATATCCAGATTGTTTTCTTATTGTTTGATTCCCTAGAATAACAATATCAACTTCATAACTTTCATTAATTTTGACTAAACAAACAATGCTAAAATTATTATAATTATTGATCAACCAATAAATTTCATTACTTTCTGATTTTTCTTGTATAATAATCTTTGATGAAACAATTTCGCCTAGAGATTTTATTGATTTATCAAATATTTCTTTCTTAAATATTCTGTAAAAAAAGCAATGATTATTTCCACTCATTATTAATGCAATTATTTATTATTTAATAATTTAATTAAAATATCTATTTACTTTTTCATTTTTTAATATCCATTTGATCAAATGAATATTAAAAATTAGTGTTTGTAAATATCAAGATTCTCAAATTTATTAACATTAAGAACTGTTTGAGGATTCGTGAATAATAAAACATCCTCACTAGTCAATAAATCAGCAGTTTCTAATTTATTAATCTTTTCAACATAATCAAACCATGAAGTATTTTCTTCCAATTCTTGTTTTGAAGCTGCATACAAAATATCGATATTTTCTAAATATTTAATAATTCTTTCGAGAACATGATTTTTGGATATTGGAATTGTTGTTCCGTAATAATTATAAATATCTTCAAGAGCAACAAATTTCTTGAATATTAATTCAATATTATTATCTTCTGATTCAATAAAAGGATTGGTGTCAAATTCAGGAATATTTTCTTGGGAAATTTCATTAGAATTATTCATCATAATAATTATAATTCTATAAATGAAATAATAATATTAATTATAATTCAATTTTCTTTACTAATTCTTTAAACTCTTAATCAAAAATTTAAAGAATAAATTATAAAAATCTATTCAATAATTCCTCTATATCTTTACTATTTGAAAAAGGAAATCCCATTTTCAAACTCCCTTTATTATTTAATTCTTTCAATTTAATGATCTCTTCTTTTGTTGCTTCTCTCATTGGTAAACTAGATGATTTTGAATGATTGTATAATGTTGATCTAGAAATTGTAAAACTATTGTGATAATAATGAACTCTTTGGAAAAACATTACCTCAATTTGTTTCACGTTACACATTGTTAATGGAGGCCAAACATAACCATAAGCAATGTAAGATTTATCAAGTCCTGAAGCAATACCAAAAGGAACGAAAATATTAGTATATGAATCTTTACCAAAAAATTCATTAATAGGTTCAAAAGCTATAATCTTATCAGTAAATTTAAGAGCATCTTGTAAAGATTTAATTTTTTCCATTCTTTTTATTCTCGTTATTAAAAGAATAGAATATTTTCGGAGAATTGTTAGAAGAAATTGATTATGAAAATTATTAAAGAATAACTAATAAATTAATATTAATAACGCAATATGACATTGAATCTATTCTATTCTTGTGACTATGCTAATTTTTATAAAACTGATAATAATCCATTAGAAATCATGGATATGATTAATTCTCTTAATGATTTAATTACTAAATACAATTTCAAACATACAAAGAAAATTATCAATGAATCTTATGAAATCGTCAATAATAAAGAATTGAATTATGAAATTTATAATTATAATTCTTTTACTTTGATAGTATTTTTTGGATTATATAATAGTTGGACTTATGAATATGGGAATAAATCTATTATATTTGTTCTTGGGAATCAAAAATATACAAAAGAATTAGAATATTTTAATGATAGAAGAATTGTTGATGAAATTGATTACTATAGAATTGATATTGATGTTCGTAATTATTTTGTTTTATTAAGTACGAATATTATTGATTATTGTACTGGTTTTCATAATTACATTTTTGAGAATCAAATAATTCCACGATTCTATTTTCTTTCATTTCAATACGAATTTGTTAAAGAAAGAGTTAAAATATTACCATTGAAATACAATATTCAGTATTCAAAGAATATTGTAAAATTATTATCATTAAATAATAATGATAATAATGTTCGATTGTTTATGAATGATATTGATGAATTAATTAAATATAATAAAAATAATGACAACAATACTTATGCATATTCAGCACTCGCCAATGCTTACAATACAAATAATCGAAGTAAATTAGTCCATAAATTACTTCGTGAATTCTATAATGTATATATAACATGTAAAACATATACTATTGATGATTCATTCAAAATATTAAAGAAAATGATTACTATTGAATTAGAATTATTAGATTGTCAAGGAATTATTGAATGTTTTAATGATAGTATAAATGAAACATGGAATGAATTATTTCCTGTTGGATTCAAAATTGTTAATAGATATGTTCCATTATTCTTGATTGATTATGATATTAATATCTTTTATTCTATTATTAAAAATATACTTCATGTGAAAGGAATTGATTCAATTATTCATTATTTTGATTTTCATTCTCGACACTATGGAACTTTTATTGGAAATCTTTGTAATAAAATTCTTAGAGATTTCATAATTTATGATACTAATTATTCTAATGAATCTTATAGTGTTAGTTTAAAATTAGAATTAGAAAAACAATATAATAAAATTCATGATTTGACAGAAAATTATACTGATATTATTGTTATTAATGATAATATCAAACCAATGTTTGATAACAAAGAAACAATAATTCATAAAGATTTAATAAGGAAATTAACAAAAGAAAAGTTTTCAAAATTACTTGAAATTGTTGAAGAATTCTAATCAATATTTTTTCTAAGTCTATAATTATAGATTTAGAAAAATTAAGAGTTTTGAACCATACAAATTCTATTATTATTGCTATTAATTATTCTGAAGCCTTGATTTTCAAAGAAATTCCTCGTTTCAGGAAATGCATTAACCATTATTACAGATGTTCTGAATTTAAGAATCATCAAACATTCTCTCAATAATGCAAATTCAACACTTCTTTTTTGATGATCTGGATGTACTATTAGATTATTAATAGTTCCAATTGTTATTTCTGATTCTTTATTCCAACAAAAACAATTTGAATTATTGACAATTTCATTTGTAATTATTATTTCAGCAAAACCAAGAATTGTATATGATTCCTTAGCAACTAGAACAATGTAATCTTCTGATGGAGTTTGAAGACTAAATCCACAACCATGTTTTGATTTACCTATTTGACATACTTGATATGTTTCAAGAGAACTATTAAAATTTAAATGTTGAACAGAAATTTTTTCTTGCATTATCCTATTTATTCAATTATTTAATTCTTTTAGTATATTTTCATTTGATTATTTTACTAGGAAAATATTAATAATTATGTTGTCTGAATGTTAATGAAATTCTTGGAATATTGTTAAAAAAGATTTATGTATTTCAAAAACTATTTTCAAATGAAATTTTACAATCCTTTTGATCAAAAGAATTGTAAAAATAAGAAAATTGATATTCATAATAATTTGCTACTTATTATAATTAATAATTCTGAATTCTCAAAGAATTATTAATGGAATTTTCTTTCAAGAAATTATTAATTAATGGATTTGAAATCAATGAAATATTTACTGAATTCTCTAAAACGTCATTAGACATTAATGATTTCAAAGATGAATTACTTGAAATTTTACCTGAAACATATGAGAATCTTACTCAAGAAACTTTAAATATTTTGAAGCAATTGAAATTAGAACCAATTCATTCAATCATTGATAAAATTTGGATTGAAAAAACCAACAATAATGATTTTGATCTTAGTATGTTTGATGATTATGAAATTAATAATGAAGATGAATTATCAAGTGCGGATATATTATTAATTTCAGGAAATACAATAACTCCAATAGAAGATAGATCTTTAATTATTAATAGTGACGATGAAGACGAAGATACTAGTGATATTGAATCAACGAATGATTATAATATCAAAGATTTTCTGGAAAATCATATCAAATTTGATACAACAATTATTATTGATCATGATGGATATATTGTCAATAAATATTCTCCTGATGATAATTCTTGTGAAAGAATTCATTACAAGTTTGATAAAAATGTTATTAAAGAACTTCATGATTCTGGGTTCGAATTTGAAGAATTCATATATTCAAAAGATGCAAAAATAATTGCTGTTTATTATTGCAATGATTATCAAAATAATATTCTCTGTGTTTTCATTGAATCCAAGTTTATTGGACGTATTGAATTATCAGAAGAAACTACAATTGAAAATATTTGTTTTGATCATGATTACAAATATTTAATTGTTAATGAATTGCATGGAAGACTTAGGATCTTTGATATCAATAATAATCTTGAATGCATTAAATATCCACTAAGAAACAATCCAAGATTCCCTGAAAGATGGAATGATATTGAAATCTTTAATTTTAAAGTTAAAAGACATGATAATCTTTCATACAAATTAAGAAAATGGAATTTATAATTTCATAATCACTTGATCAAGTAATTATGAAATTCTTCTACAATAATTGTAAGTATGTTGAATGATTCTATGAATTCTTAATGATCTCATTCTTATTTTATGAATTTCAGTTTCATTACTTATTTTCATAAAAAATTCTTTGTGTTCATCATCATTTAATAATTCATCTGTTAAATCTACGGAAGGATTGTATGTATTTTTAATAAATTTCAAGCAATTATCAGAACTTCTTTTTGCATATTTACCAGCAAACATTATACCAAATGGAGAAACAAGAAACGATGAATCATAATTACTATAACTATCAAACCATTTACTATGTAATTCAAAACATAAATCTGAGAATTTTATCATCGATTCACACAATGTTAATATTTTCAAAGAGTTTATTGATTTATTGACAATTTGATATTCAAATTGTTTCCATGCATTTGACATATTCATTCTAATAATTTGTGTTTCATCAGAACATATTTGAAAATTAAAAGGCAAATAAATGCGAGTATTATCAATTCTTTTGTATTTTTCAATTTTGTAATCTTTGATATCAAAAATAATTTTCTTTGTTCCTTGATTATTTTTGTTTGTTTCATTATTATTTTTCTTTGTTACATTATTATTTTCTTCTGATTCTTGATTGATTATTGTCAATGAATCATTTATTGAAATTTGTAATTTAGTTTTTCTTCTAATGAATGTTATTAAAGATTCTGATGATTCCAAAACAGTATGTAATAATTTTCTATATTTAAAATTCATTATTTTGTTACAAAAGATTGATTGAATTTCTTCATTATTATTTTTATTAATAAAATTATTAATAATTAAAAGATTAAAAGTTCCATCAAATAACTCATTAATTGTTCTGATTTTATTAATTAATGGAAATAGATTATAATAATCTTTGTTATATTCATGTTCTTTATTATCTCTTTTTCTATACATTCCCATTCTTGAATCCCTAATGAAAAGATCATTATGAATTTTATTATTGCTAGTAATAATAAAATTATAAAAACCAATACAATATTTCAAAATATTGTAATTAATTGAATGTTCCATTGTAAATATTTTTGTAAGTATTTGATAATTCATTTCCATAACATATGGTTTCATAATTTCAATATCACCTAAACAATAGATATAATAATCGAAATGTCTACCCATTGAAAAATCCCTTAAAAATATATTTGTGAAACGTGCATGAATAATAATAGTACTATTCTCATAATTAATAATTAAATAATTGATTTTGTTATTTGTGATTTCAATTCGAGAAATTATTGTTTCATTTAGTCCTAAATCCGAATAAATTTCTTGTAATTCACATTTCTGTCTTTTAATTCTGAATTTAATACTAGAATTTGATTTGGAAACTAATTCCATTGTTCTGAAATATTATACTAAAAAATAATAAGAAAAGTAAAAATCATTTTCTTTTTACTATTACTTTGATCAAAGTAATAGTAATAGTATCTAAGAATTTGTTTAATCATTCTTTCATTGGTAATTAAAAAATGACATTATTAATTTATTGTTAAACATTATAAATAATAGAATTTGAATGAAAACAATGTCATTATATTGTGATGAAGAGTTTCTCGATGAAGAAGAAGATTCATTTAATTCAATGAGTGGTTCAATAACAGCAGACACAGCAAATCTTACTATAATAACCAAAAATCCAAACAAAGAATTTTTAGTATTCTGTTTCAATAAATTTAGTAAATTTAAACATCTCAAAACGAGTCATCAATTAGTTTGTAATCATATTTTTTGGTATTTTGAATTCAGTGATTCCGGAGAATTTAATGAAGCTTTAAAGATTTTGGGTTTCTAATATATTAATTAATTATTGTTCAATAGTTAATTAATCTTTTCTATTCAATATTAAAATTATTAATGTAATTTACAAAATTAAGATAATTTTCATTTTGTATTTCACAATCATAATTTCTCAAATTATCTATCGATAATTTTTCTATAATTTCTTTGATTTTCATTAAATTTGAATAGAATTCAAGTTTTATTTTATAAATATATTCCTCTTTCAATTCTATTGATATTTGTTTGAAAAAATTATTAAAATATTCTATTTCTTTTTCAGAAAATCTAATATTCCATTTATTGAATTGTTCAACCAAAATTGTAAAATTTGGAGGTAATATGAAAGTAATTTTTGATAATTTAAGACATGTATCTTTCATTTCATAATTAATGATATTCTTATTGTAATTATTCATCATTGTCAATTCTATTTCCATATATTTTTTATAAATTTTAATTATTTTTTTATGATACAGAGTTACATTATCATTTGACAATAAACTTCCCATTATTTTTTGAAGTAAATTATCAAATAATTTTTCACTTTCAATTTTAAAAAGTTTAGCAAAAATCACGAACAAACAAATATTATTATTTCTAATAACGGAAAATATATCATAAATATCGACTATTTCGTTATTATATTTTATTTTTGATTGTAAACTAGTTAAATTTAGAACAATAATTTTATTATTCTCAAATTTTTCTCGATATTTATAATAATGAAAATTTTTTATAATTTCATTTGATTCTCCAATTGGTTTATTAAATATATTATTATAAAAACCAGAACAATATTTTAAAATAGATGATTTATATGATGATTGACATTCTAACAATGAAATATTATTTCTATTATTAAATTTAGCATCAATATGTTTTTTCCATGTGGTTTGATTACCAAAAACCATAATATTGTTCTGATTTATATAATTATTATTATCATAAATAACAATTGAATAATTATCAAAATTATAAACTTCATATTTAATTTTTCTACTATTAAGAACAAAAATAACACATAAATGAGAAACTAAATTTTTACTATTGAATTTAAAAATATTTTTTAATGTTTGCATTTTGGTTGTTGTACTGCAAAATAAAAAATTATCTTCAGAATACAAAATATCTATTGAAATTGTCATGAATTCAAAACATTATTATTAAATCTTCACAAAAGTTTTATTTTTCATTTTTAACTAACCAAAAATAAAAAATGAAATACGATTAATCAGCAAATAATAATTTGTTGAGTAATTATAATTTCATTCACGTAATGTCAACAATCAAAGCTTCTGATATTAAATATGTCGATCTTCATGATAATGAAATTTTGTATGAAAGACTGAAATGTGTTGATTGTAATTTCATTCCTTTAAATCCTAAAATGTGTGTTGATGCTAATCATCTTTATTGCGATTATCATTATAATGGATTATATTGTGGTCATTGTGATAATCCAATAGATGATTGTCCTAAAATTATAAAAGATATTATGGATATTCAAAAAGTTTATTGTCTTTACAAGGATAATGGTTGTGAAGAAATAATGGTAAGATCTAAATTGAAAGAGCATATTGAAAATTGTCCATATAGAAATACAGATGTTCTTATTGCCAAATTGAAAGAAGAAATTAATAATAAGAATCAAATAATTTCAACCAAAGAACAAATAATAGACAAATTGAAATCAGATATTTGTGATTTCGAAGTTAATATTATTTCATTGAAAGAGAAAATTATTAATAAAGATTTTGAACTAGAAATTCTTAAAAGTCAACTTGACGACTTTGAAGAACTTAAAGTATTCGTCAATGAATTGAAAACTGAAAATAATGAACTCCATGAAGCTCTTGATGATAGAATGGCTGGTAACATTAAAGATCTTACACTATTGACAAATAAGAATACTGAATTAAATTTGTTAATCACTAACAAAGACACTGAAATTGATAATTTAAAAAAAGAAAACATAAAACTTCATGTTGATATTAATAATTATAAATCTCAAATAGATAAACAAAAAGAAGAAATTGATAGTCTTAGTTTGATTACTAAACTTTTTACAAAAGAAAGCCCTTATCATAAAATTTCTTCTGTGGTTAAACAATAAACTACATTTCTTATTTTCCATTAATCAATAGAGAATAAGAAAATGCTCACATTAAGAATTATTTTTTAAACTTGCAAATTTCTTATTTAAATATTTTAAAGTTTTGTTTTGCTTTATTAGTTCTTTATTTTCATTACTAAGATTATTAATTTTCTTTTCTAATAATTCTATATTTTGTTTATTGTTTTCAATTGATTGAATCAATTCAATAGAACTTTTAAGAATTTCTAAACTTTGTTTTAATAAATCAATAACTTCATTCTTGATAGTTATTTCATAATCTTTTCTTCTGATTTCTATTTCATTATTCTTAATTTTCTCTTTGAATTCAATATTATCTTTTCCCATTTCTTCATTAATGTAATTTATTACTGAAATATTTTTTTCTTTTTCTTTAATAATTTCTTCTTTAACTTTAATATTTTCTTTCAATTTATTAATTTCTTGATCTTTTTGTTTGATCAAAACAAGAACAGAATTAAAATCACAAAAAGTAGTATGAATTTTACATTCTTTTTCCACAGCAAATGTTCTACCACATCCTAAATAATGGAAATCACAATGATAATGTTCATAAATAATATGACAATTATCAAAATTAGATTCAGAATTAAGAATTTTCTTATCACAAGGCATTATGCGTTTAAAAGATTACAATTTGTTTTAATAGCAATTATTATATAATTAATAATCATTTTTTTATTGATTTATGGAAAATAAAAAAATGAAAATCATAAATTATTGCAATTTCGTTTAATTATTAGCTATTTGACTTTTCACGAAGTAAACAATGATGAAATTAATCACTGTTTTTGCTATTTTAACAATCATTTCTTTCGTTAATGGAAGAGATTATAGTATCTTTGATTTCAAAACAAATTCGGATACTCAAAGTGGAGAATGTAAGAAATTTGAATTCAGTTTCGGAGATTGTCTTCGTTATGATGAAAATAAATGTGTTGAATATCAATATCAAAATTTCATTGAAGCTAAAAACTTGATATTTTATTATAATTCAATTTCAGTTTTTGAATATGAATTCATTCAAAATATTGATGATTTTGTTCAAATGTATTCAATGGATACTTATTATGATAATAAATGCACAATAGGACGAAATACAATCAAAGCAATTTCTCTTTCAACTATTGAAGAAATCAAAGTTGATGAATTTGATTTATTCAAAACAATGAATTTAAGAGAAAAGTATATTGAAATCATTAAATCTAATAGAAGTTAAATTAATAATATTTTGATTAAAATATTATTAATTTTTTTGTTTATACATTAATTATTTTTCATTTGTTCTTTATCAATTTGTTATCAGAGTTTCAATATTATTTTTCTTTATTAATTAATTAATTAAAAAATGAAAATATTAAAGTTATTTAATAAAGTAATAAAGAATAGAGAAATGTCATTATTAATAATTTTAGTAATTTCATTGTTATTTAATAGTTTCATTGTTATTTTTCTAAAAATGGAAAAACCATATTTCCATATTTTCATGATGACATTTTGTGTATTCCTGTTGTATATATCAATGTCTTTACATTTTGCTGTTAATGAAATAAAGAATTCAGAAGTAATCATAGATCCAAACGTCAATAAAACCAATACTTTTTTCTATTAATATTAATCAATGTTAATAGAAAAATCTTAATAACGAACATCATATTGTTCAAATTGTTTACATAATAATTTAGGAATACATAATGTATAAATTATATATTCCTCAAACATAATTGATTTGTAAATTTTTGATATTATTATTTTATAATTGAAAATTCTGAAATCATATTTACTATTATGATTTATTGTATTAGAATTTTTGAATGTAATAATTTTTGGATTTGGATATTTACTATAATAAAATCCAATGTAATATTTATCATCTGCGCATTTAAGTGCTTCGGAAACATTTGAAATGGATTTCAAATAACTAATATTTAATCTCAAACTACAATAAGGAAAATTTTGTTTATAAATATTCATAAATGAATTTTCAGAATTATAATATTCAGAAAACAATTCATTAAATATTTTACTTTTTGTAAGAATGTCATTATATTCTTTATTAATAAAGATTAATTCCCAAAATTTAATACAATAAGATAATATTGGATTGATAATTGGTTTGAAATGATTTATTAATTCATCAAATTTATAATCTAAAACAACTACATTTTTATAATAATATTTAGTTATATTAATTATTAATATTTTAAAATTGTAATTAATTATGTAAATAAACTTTTCATTGTGTATTAATTTTAGAACATAAATATCAAAATTTACTTTATTAATAATTTCTATATCATAAAATCTAAAACTTTCTTTTATGAAATTTTCAATATTATCAGATGAATTAAAACTGCCAAATTGGAAAAAATTATCACAATAATGAATTATAATCATATCTATAATGCAAATAATATATTTGTATCAATCAATTCAAATAACAATTTTATGAAATTATTCATTAATTGATTGAAAATATTTTTGTATTTAGTTTTGTAACTATTCTATAAAAAATATTAGTATAATCAAAAGAACAAGTGAAAAGAATAAAATCAATGAATTTCCAAAAGTAATTTATTGATACAAATGATTAATTACTGAAAGTTTGATTAAATTTTCAGTAATATATAATTATAAATTTCTTTATTGTTCTTTTGATTCAAGATAAGCGAGGATTTCCAAAAACCATTTAGGATTCATGAAATTGTCAATATCTTCATTAGACCATCCAATTATTCTGTCAATATCCAAAACATCATTCATGAACTTCTCCCATTTCTTCATCACAACTCTGTCCTCATCATTGTGCATTAAAGGATTTTTGGAAATAAGAGAAGCATCACAAACAAGTGTTTGAAAATTCTCAGGAAATTTAGTCATAGTACTAAGTTCCCACATCGATTTGAGATGTTCGAACTTTTTGACATCAGTTTCCATTTTTTCTTGTTTTTGTTCTTCTTCTAACAATTCAATAGATTGCGGTTTTTCAGGTTCTTCATTGTTAATGTTGGATTCAGAATCATATTCAAATTCTGGTTCAACATTTCCATTTTCAAACTCTGGTTCAACATTTTCATCTTCAGATTCTTCAGGAATATTTTGAATATAGAATTCATTAGTTCGTTTGCTATAATAGAGCCGTTGATTTTCCTCAAGTTCAATAGTGATTTCCTCCACATTCTCATCATTTCCAAAAATAGCGTTTTTAATGAAATTGATAGCGAACATTTTAGTAATGATCGATTGATTGAATATCTAAATAGATTTCAAAATTTTATTGTTATTAATAGTTTGCAGTAATTTATTAATGTCAATTTTTTTAATAGGAAAATTAATAATGATTTATTTATTGAACTAAACAAAATTATATAACTGAAATTTACAAATGTTTCCATTTGATAATTCCATTAATGAAACAATTAACAATGATATTGATACTGAAATCTTTGCTATTGTTAATTTAGTTAATAATTCTAAATGGAAATATTGTTATATTCATTGTGAGAAAAAAGATTTCTACGATGAAATGAAATTAATAGTTTCAAATAATCCTTCTAATGATTTAATTAGAATAATAATTATGACTGAAATTCCTGATATTTCTGTTGATTTTTGGGAACTCTTTGTTAGTAGTTTTAAAGAAATTTACAATAAAGAATATACTATTGTAATAAACGATTTACCGAAAAGTTTTCTTGATTGTAGTAGAAACTATTTCAATATCAAGAGAAAGCATTTGGGTTTGCCAAATATTGAATTAACTGATTATATTCTCTTTTCAATTGTCAAGGACGTTAAAAATAATATTGAAAAAGGAATGAAATAATTAATAAGGATTTGATCAAATTCTTATTAATCTTTAATTATTATATTATTCATTTCTTTTAAAGGATTTCGTTCTTATTCTTGATAATTTTTAAATACCAAGAAGGATTGCAATAATCTTTGAGCTCATTTTCATTCCATGCTGTTACATTAGAAAGTTGGACAATCTTTTTAACAAAATCAATCCATTTCTCTCTATCACTGAAAGCTCCATTGGGAATATAGCATGGCATTGCAAGTGATCTATGTCTAGTTGCAATAATATTATTGAGAAATTCTTCAGAAAATTCCGGAAGATTTTCTTCAAGATAAAGTTCCCAAGTTTCTGCAAGAGCTTTATATTTCTCTCTTCTTTCTTTGATTTTGTTGTATTTGTCAAAATCAACAAATTCCATGATCTTTTGGACTTTCTCATCAATGTCAACAATAGATTGAGTTCCATTGTTTTGTTGATTTTGATTTTCGATCACGGTTTCATTGGAATTGAATTCTTCAGAATATTCAAATGGATCAACATCAATTTCAGGAATTGATTCTTCCAAAGTTTCAGGGACATCGGCAGGAACATTATTCTGTTTCTTGGGAGTGATATAGAAAGATTCATCCATATCAATAGTCGTAGTTGTAGTATTGCGTGAGAAAATGTTAAAAAAGTACATTTTTTAGCAAGATCGTTCGTATCTAATGAATAGATTCAAAAATCATTAATAACAAATAAAACTGCAATGAAATGAAATTGTCAATTTTTTATTATGTAATTTAATCAAAATACCGTTTAATAATAGTTTTCATTTTCATATCATTATTCAAAATATCTATTTTCAGTTTAGTACATTCATTTTCTCTATTATCATAGAGGAAATGAATTAAGGAATAAATAACTAAATTACCATCATTATCATAATAACTTACTTCAATAATATATAAAAATCCTCCATTAGGCAATGGACCATCAAAACCGAAATCATTTGTTAAATACCTTATTTTTTGTTTTAAATTTTCTTTTCTGATAAACAATTGATGATTTTCATTTTTCAAAGCTTTCACTTCATTTTCATAGAATGAAATTTTGTATTTCATCTTGTAAGAACCGGTTTCTCGAATTTGTGGAAGAACAGTTTCAAATATCCAATCTTGGAAATTAATTGCAGATTGTTTGTCGCTTTTCATTATTATTCTGTATAAGATCGATTCAGTAATGAAATAAGAGTTTCTTCTGTAATCATTATTAATTTTTTTTCAAAATCAGTAGAAATATTTTCATATTGTTGAATTTGATTAGTTGATAAATATTTTTGCTTTATACGTTTCATAGCACTTATAGTATCTTCATTACCCAATAAACCGAATATATCATTAATGGAAAACCACGGATTATTATAAATATCAAAAAAAGCATAAAGTATATTTTTTATTTCATTACCATCTTTATCGAAATATTTATCATTGAAATCTTTTCCTTCAAAAATAAACTTGAAGAAATTCAACATCGCCATATTTGACATTTATAATTAATAATATAATATTTCAAAAAATATTCAACACAAAAAGATAATGGGCGGTGAGCGCCCACTATCTTTGGTGATTTTGATCAAAAATACAGTTTTTGATCATTTTTTTGTTATTTTCGAATAATAGTTGCATTAATTCATTCATTCCAAACCAAAGATTAGATTCAATAAACATTGATTAATATTTATTGAATAACAGTAAATAAATCTTTTATGTTCTTCATTCTTTTAGAATTCTCATATCTGAATGAAAACAATTACTATTTAATGTTCATTATTATTTCAACATTCAATGATTATTAAATGTTAAAAATCAAATCAAACAAAATTTCTCATCTTTTTCAAGATCAATAGTAATCCATTTCATTTCTTTTATTGAAAATATTTTATCATTAACAAATTCTTTGTCTTGTTCACATCCAATTTCTAATGGATGATATTCTAATTGTTTTAAATATGTTCTATCAAAGTTCAAAACGGGATTTATTTTTGCAATCATATTTGAATAATTAGTGTCAAGATTATATAAATAACATCCAGTTATCGTAAAATTGCTTATGTTAGTTATTATTATTAATAAATTATTATAAGGAAGTATTTTAATGTAATTAAATGGTGAATCAAAAATAACAGAATAAATAATATCATTTTCATTCAAATATTCAGAATCTTTATTAATTTTAAAAACATATGTATGAACTAAATTAGTAAGTATTATTTTGTCTTCAAAAACATCATTAATAAAGAATATTTTGAACATAGAACAAGTGAATGAATTAATTTTACATTCATTACAATTTGATCTACAACATGTTTTCATATATTTTTTATATCTAATAAACTTTTCATTAACCCATTCAATATACCACATTTTTCTTGAAATATCATAATGAAAATTCTTTGAATATGTATCATAATTAGTTCCATTAATATTATTAATGGAAATATGATGTTGTTCATTATTAACAATATATTGATTATTGAAAGAATATAATTTATCATCAGATAATTCTTTTATTAATTTAACAGATTCTTTGTTTTTCTCTAATAGAAATTTCTTATCAAAAACATCAATAACAATATATTGTTTTGTTTTATCAATACAATTAACATTCATATAAAATCCATTATTATATCTATATTTTTTGATTTCAGAAATAGAATCAAAAGAATTTTCAAAATATTTAAAAATTATTGAATCCATTAATTAATTCTATTAGATGAATATTAAATTTATTAATTAATTTGTCAATTTTTAAAACAAATATTTAAAAAATGAATAATAAATAATTTAATGTTTTATAAACAAATTGGGAAACAAACTCATTGAAATATGATTGTATTTTCTATTGGTATATTTCCCGATTCATTTAATGAATGGTTTATAAAAAAGAAGATTGAAATTTATCTCGAAAAAATATTCACAAAATCTAATTCTTTATTGAATTATTTTATTATTGAAAATAAATCTGGTAAATATGAAATTTACAATTCTTATTACACATCAGTTATTCTGTTTATTGAAAATATAAATCAAAAGAAAACATTACGAATGTTTATTCTTGGATTATATAATGCAGAGAAAATTCATCAAACAATTTCTGAAAATAGAAATCATGAAGTTGATTTTCCTTTGGATAGTCAACTTCTAAATTATTGCACTGGTTATTTAACATGGGTTTTTGAAATTAATCAAACTTTTTTTGTTATTAATGATATTATGAAAAGACAATATGATTTTGGTATTGATAATATATCCAATTATTTTATTCAAACAAATAAACATGAAATTGATCAAAATAATATTAAATACATTACTAATTACTTGAAATATTTTCCTGTAAATTCTAAAATAGAATTAATTAATTTGTATTTTCGGAATACATTTGCAAACACATTCAACACTGATATTTCATCCATAACAAATCCATACCATTCTATTATTGCATTAAAGAATCTTATTGCAAAATCGAATAATGTTAATACAATTCAACAAAGTGAAATAGAAGAAATTATTCCTGGATATGGTAAATTTAATATTATTACTAAATTAACAGAAGGATTATTAAATAATGAAATATTCCAGAAAATTTTCATGAAATATTTCATTTATGAATTAATATTGGAACCATCAAATAAACAAGAATTGAAATCATTAGTTAATTATTTCTATAAACCATTAACACAAAAATTTCATACGATATTTGAAAAAGCTGTATTTTCTCATAATACTATTTCTCACAATAATAACAATGATCCATTTTCAATACTAATGAATTACAACAATGAACAAATGGAAGATCAACAAATTTTAATGATATTAAAATTATCAAATGTAAATAATCTAAACAGTATTCCATTGAATATTAAATATATTTATGAAGTACAAAAGTTTCTAAGAACAGGAGTGAAATATTATTTCACTTTGATTTTAGTTCTATTATCAGGAACTTTCAAAGAATGGAAATCTATTTTTTACTTCTTTTTTAGAATAGAAAATGTTGAAAATGATTTTGAAATATTAAGTAAATATCTTCAATGTTTTAAAGAATATGAAACACGTAATTTGTTTGATATTTTCAATAATAAAGGTATCATTGCATTTAAAAAATCTTTGAAAACAATAGATATAATTCCAATATTGGAAAATAATATATTATCAATCAAAGAAATTTACACAACGTCAAATCAGATTAATAATATTTTTAATAACATTAAATCTATTGAATATTTTCATAAACCATTAAATGAAAATAGTAAAAATTTTGATGAATATGAGAACTTCTTCGAATTATTAAATATTAAAGATAGAATTATTAAATGTGAAACACAATTTGAAGCATTTGAATTAATAATTTTGTCTCTGATTGATTATTTGAAGAATTTTTGTGTGAAATATTTTCATTAACTTTTGATTAAAGGTTAATGAAATTAGACAAATTTAAAATTGAAATAGTAACTTTTTCAATTAATTATCAAAGGAAAATTATAATCATAAATATGAATTCTAATGAAACAAATATGGAAATTGATAATAATAATATTTCAATTAGAAAAAGATCCAGAGAAAAGAAAAAACTTAATGAATTATATGTTGTCTATATTAGATCAATGACAACATACGATGATCATGATTTAAAACATTTACAATTAAAACCTAAATTAAGAATCTTTGCATCTCTTTCTTTTCATAAAACTTTTGAACATGCTAAAGAATGGTTATTCAATTGTGGACATGAAATAACTGAACAATTTAGAAAAGAATATTCCCAACCTTGTATTTTTGAAATACTAAGAGAAACTGATTACATCAAAGGCAAAAGTTATGTTGCTGATTATATCTGGGAAAAAGATTTACATATGACTCATTGTAATGAAGATTGTCCTTTATATGTATTCGATGCTAGTTCCTACAAAATGGCTTTAGACGAACATAAAATCTTTCAATCACATGATTGGTCTGCTGATGTTTGTACATGGGTTCATTATGTTAAACGAAATGGAACTATAAAGATTAGTAATTGTCCTTACAATGAAGAAGATAGTGAAGAATATTAATAATTTCTTGATTAAGAGATTATTAATCAACAGAAAATTTAATATTTCTTTGACTAATTTTTACTTTTTGATTTTTCAATGATTTATTTTCATCATAAGAATCACTCAAATCAATAACTGATTTATCAAAATCTTTTTCATTTCCATTTGAAATTACTTTCATGAATAAACTTTCTTTTAAATCTGGTCTACTTTCTTCATCAGATTCTCCATAAATTAATCCATAAGGATCATTGTTTTCATCTTTCAAATAATCAATCATTTCTTTATTCTTTTTGACTATCCAAGCATCAGCAAACAAATAAACATTTTGTTTTTTATCAATAGCCCAAGAGTAAGGGATAGTTTTACCAATAACAGGTGAATCATACTTAATAATTTCAGCTAATGCTTTAAAAATATACATTGTTTGTCCAATGAAAGCATAGTTATCAAGATTTAATTGTAATAAAATAGTATTTCCATCATACTTTGGTCCATAAGTATTTTTCATTGAAGTTTTTTCTGATTTCTCACTCTTTCCAATGAAAATCTTTCTTGGTTTGAATGTTACTAATGGTTCTTCAGAATATTTTTCTTTTCCAATTAATTCATAAACATTAACAATTTCATTATTGTTTTCTGTTTCAATTTCCACTTTGAAAGGTCTTTTACGATTTCTAGCCCAAGTGAAATAAGTTTGCATATTAATGAAAATGTATTTTTTGAATGCAATTGTTAGTTATTATTAATTAGAAAGAAAATTGATAATTATACAATCTATGAATATTTTTTTTAATATCTATTAATATAACTTTACGATGAAAATTCTCAATATTTTGACAATTATATTTTTTGCATTGTTTTTTGTTCATTTAGCATTTGCAATTGTTTTAAGAATTTCTTTGTATCCAAAATACATTGAAGATAGTAATGAAGGTTGTTTATTCTTAGGTTCAATATTATTATTAGCCGAAATATGTCCATTTATTGCATTGTTTAGTAATAAATATATATATTCAAAAGAATTCTGGATTAGATTTATAAATAATGACATACAATTTTCGGGAGAATTATTGGGTGATATTTGTGCAAAGTTTATAACTTTTTGTTTATTTATGACAGCATGGTCATCTATTGAGAATATTCTTGATATTGGTAATATTGAATATAATTTTTCAACGTTTTTTCAAATTGGTTTAAACAATTCATCAGAGTTTGAAAATAATATTGATGGACTTCAGATTCTTCATCATTATTATTGGAAGATTTTATTAATTATTTTTGGAAGTCTTTTATTAGGATTAGTTGCAATTTGTTTATTATCAGTTCCAGCAATATGCACTTATATTATGAGTAATGCAGTAATAGAATCGTGTTTTCCATGGGCAATAAGAAATAATTTTAATGATATTGAAAATAATACTATTAATAATATTTCAGAAAAGAATTATGGAACTTTGAATTTTATAAAACAATAAAATTTTCATTAACATTTGATCAAATATTAATGAAGTATTAATTAGAAGAAAAAATATAATTATTATAATTCAGTGAAAATGTTAATTAATTCTAATATTCCTTACTATTATATTACTTCATGTGAACCACTTAAAAAAAATCTTCATATGAAACATTAATAGCTTTTGCACCATTAGGATCATTCAGAAAGAATAAAACTGCTAATCTTCGCAAGAAAATAGACAATGTTATTAGAATGGTTATTGGAAAAGAATGTATTTCAACACATGCCCTTTCTATTGATAAATGTGCTTATAAAATTCATAATTATTGTGATATTTCAATCATTGTTTGTTTAGAAACTAATTCTGAAGATGAAATAGTTAGTAATGTTTTTGTTCTTGGAAATTGGAAAAGAACAAGTATGAATGACTTTCTTATCATTGGATCTAATGGACAGTTATTTCATTTTGATGTTCTGAAATATTGCTCAGGATTTTATTCATATGTATTTCAACTAGGAATAACATTACAATTAATGAATATATTTAGTAATATCATTTACAAAGCGAAAGCAGTAAATATATTAAAAAATCATGAATATTATGAAAAGAAAATCAACTCATTTGAAGATGACGTTCATGGAATTATTGCATTATTACCAATAAAAAAGAAAACTAAATTTGCATTTTCATATATAACAAAATTTGGACCATTTTATAAAATTCCAATTAATAGTTGTTTGTTTAATGATTTATCATTAGTTTCAACAACAGTAAGTTATAAATATGTAACTAACACTAAGAATTATGCTAAAATTCTTAGTATAATTCTTTATAGTGGAACAATTGAACTTGATTCTAATTCCGAACCTGTTTATGACGAATTTATAAAATCTAAAACAAAATTCATAATAAATGAATGCAAAAAAATTATTTCTCTTGAAATAATCATGAAATCTTTTGAAAGGAAATATATTAAATTTTACAAATCATTAATGTCAATAACAGAATCACCGATGTTAACTGTCATTAATGAAGAATTTTATAGTATTGAAGAAATTCCACGTGACATGTCACAAAAATCTAAATTTATATTTTCTAATTGTCCATTAGAAATAGCAACTCCTTTAAATATTAGAAATTGTTATGAACTTAATGAATTGTTTGAACTAGGAATGCGATTTTATTTCACTTTAGTAATTGTTTGTATTCTTAGAATAGAAGATAATTGGAAAGATTTCTGTGTTTATTCAAAACAATTCTTAATGTTTGATAATTATTTGAAATTACTTTATGATTACTTTTCACTTTCAAAAGAATATGATATTAAAGAAACAGTTGAATATTTGTTTAATAATGGAATACTTTCATTAAAGAGAACACTGAAAAGAAGAATAATAAATCCATTAAGAATTAATCATGGAACAATTGAGTATGGAACAAATGAAAATAATGAATATTATTATGAAATAGATGATGATTTATTGGATGAATTAAAAGATAATGAAAAATTAAATGAGAAATTAAGAAGTATAGATTTGAAATACTGTAAAAATTATTCTAAATTTTTTGATTTAATTGGTATTGATAAACAATATATTATTGGTAATTGTAAAACTCATTTTGATGTTGTTGAATTAATTGTTAATAAAACTATTAATTATTTGGATTCTCGAAGTAAATATTTCTATAAATCTTGGATTACTAATGATAATTAATAATCCAATTCGTTTGAATATTTAGAAATTGTTTCTATTGATTTATTATTCGTTTCAATATGAATTCAGAAAGTGAAATAATTAATCAAAAAGAAATAATTAATCAAAAAGAAATAACTGAAAAAGAATCAAATAAGAAAAGTAAAAAATCTAAAAAGAATAATCAAAAAGAGAAAAGTAATGAAGATGAATTAATAGAAGTCAAATTCAATAATTATATTTCTGGTTATCATTACAGAACTTTATTCTTGAAAAAGAATCTAATTATTGGTGAAGTCAAAAAAATAATACTTGATGAAATAAATTTTCTTGAAAAACAACGTAGTAATATTAATTCTGATATTCCCGTTCATGTGTATAAATCCATTAGTTTAGGATATATTGGTTATGGAAAAGATCCTTATAGTGATTCAATGGAAATATACGATGATTCATTTGTTATTTCTAATATCAAAAAGAAGAATAATTGCTATAGAATCTATTTCATTTGTGATGAATAATTATTTGAATATTTAATTTCTATTGTCCATGATTATGGATGATGGAAATTATATAATTTTAATGAACAAACATTAATTATGAAAATCCTTACCCTCCAACACCCCACACGAAAAATGGGTGGGGTTTAGTTTAAATGAATTTTGAATGAAATATTATCTGTTGATTAATTATTTCTAAGAATAATTTTAGGATGGATCATTTCTATACTAAACTTTATGATACCAACAAACCATTATTGACAATTGTCGATGATTTTGGAAATGTTTTCTTTAATGCATCTGATGCTGCTAAGATATTAGGCTATGGTAATAGAAGTCAAAAAGTTATTGCAGAAAGAATTAGTGAAGATTGTAAAGTTCATTTGGATGAAATCAAAGTTAATATTGAAAAAGAAAATTATGATAAAAGAAAATACAAAAATAATTCTATTTTCTTAAGAGAATGTGGTTTATATGAATTGACTCTTGGAAGTAATAAAGAAATGGCAACTGAATTTAAAAAATGGATTACACATGATTTACTTCCGGAACTCAGAGCCAAAAGTGAATATTTTATTTCTGAAAGAATCAAATTCATTGATGGTAATCCTAACGAAGCTGAAATAACTATTAAAGATCTTAAAGACGAAAATCAAAAACTTGGTAAGGAATTACGTTCAGCAATCTTAGAAGTTTTTTATCATCGTAAAAATATTAAGGGCATTGTTCCAGGTAAAAAAGGTTATATATATGTACTTAAAGTCAACAATGCAACTTTGTATGGTGAAGAAAAGCCTGATTGTTATAAACCAGGAAGTACAGGAGATATTAATGCAAGAATAAAAGAGTATAAAACAGGAAATCCTAAAGTAGAACTTCTTGTTTATTTCCCTGTTAATGATGTTGATGTTAAAGATTTAGAAAAAGCACTTAAATTATTGCTTCATGGAAAAGAACTTCGTGAAGGTAATGAAATTTATTGTGATACTTCTCTTGATGAAATAACTGCTACTATTAAACAATTAATTCAAATCAAACAAAAGCTTTTCAATAAATCTGAATATATAGCAGAAGAAAATGTCCTTAAAAAAGAATTAGAAAAAACTTGATAAGATTCCTAATAAAAAACCAAAAAATGTTAGAGCAAAAACTAACAATATAACAGGTGGAGGTAATCAAATACAAAAGAAAAGAAATATTCTTGGTGGTCATGGAGAACATGAAAATAATTTTGCATATGATTTACTTGCTGATATTGAAGTTGATGGTGTTGAATACCCTATTAAAACTCTTTTGAAAATGGGTTATAGGATCGAATTCACTAATGATTTTTCACAATACATGTTATTATATCCAGGAGAATTATATCCTGATGAAGAATATGAAACGAGTTATGAAACTGATACTGATTCTAATTATAGTAATTCAGATAATGAAATTTAATTGTGTATTTTAGATTAATAATTTATTAAATCACATAAAGATCAAATTCAAAACTTTGTATTATAACTCTTAATTTATTAAGTATTGAATTAATCTTTAATTTCTAATGATTATTGGAAATTAAAAATCATCTTTCATAAATCAAATTTGTTTTCATTTTCTCAAAACCTAATTCTTTAGTAATATTATTAAGTAAATTTTTTAATTGATCCGTTGTAATATTTTGTTTCTTTTCACAATCTTTCATCTTGATAGAAAAGTTTCCATTTTTATAAAATTTATCAAGATCTGTGTTACATGATAATTTTATTGATTCACCATTTTCATAAATCTTTTCAATATTTGCATTTAATTCACTATAAAATCCAGTATTTCTATTTTCATTCATAGGAACATCATATTTACTATAGAAATAATCATAAGGATCAATATTTAATTTATCATTTTCCCAGAATGTATTTTTACTCATTTCATTAAGAGTTTTATTTGTTCCTTTAATAATAATATTTTCAGTCATTAAATAATAATTATTCTTTGAATCAATAGCAAATGGATAAGGAACATCATTTCTTCCAACAGGAGAATGATATTCAATAATTTCATTCTTAGCTTTGAATGAAAATATAGTTCCTCCAATGAAAATATAATTCAAATCTTTCATATGTAACAATAATGTATTTCCATCAAAGAATTTATTAAATCGTGCTTTGTCATCAGTCATTTCATTACTTGAACTTCTACCAACAAAAATTCTAATTGGATTATATACAAATAATGGATTTTTTTCATAAACAAATTTGTCTAATTTCTCTGTTAAATCTTCATTTACTTTGTAAATAGTAAGTATTTTATCATTTGTATTAATTAGAACTTTGTATGGTCTATACATATTGTCATGTATTTTATAAGTAATAATTTTGTCACTCATTTTTCTCTAATTAGAAAAATGTTAGATAATATTTACAATTACTTTGATCAAAGTAATTGTAAAACTAGTATCCATAGAAAACAAATGAATATATGAATACAATGTTCATTGTCAATGAAATAATGAGAACACTTGAAAATATAATTGTTAAAGTTGAAACAGATTTGTAACTATTTTCTAATTCTCTATAAATATCTTCAAGTATTTTTCTTTTCTCAGATTCAGATTTATAATCTTTTTCAATGATTTGTCTTTCAATCATAATTTCATCATTTTCTTCCTGGAGTTTCTTAACTTGAGATTTCAGATAATTAATTTCATTATTAACTTCTAAATCACATGAATTTTCCAATAATGTTAATACAATTACAATTATAATAACTGCAACAAACATAATAAAATTGTAATTATCAAAAATAATATCGAGCATTATTGATTTGAATATCTTTAGAAAGATTCAAAAATTATTTAATGAAATACATTTTCAATCAATTGATTATATCAATTTTTGATTCCAAAAAGAAATAATTGTATTGAATTATTTGAATATTAATGTAACCAAAAAAGATAAAAAATATTAAAAAAATGATTAAAAATAACATAAAGTCCCTCCAGCTGCTGAAGGAAGAAAAATTATATTATATATTTTTAATAACTAGTTATGGAAAAATTATTTAATGAAATTGAAAAAAGATGCAATGAATCAAAAAAAAAGAAAAATAATAATCAAAACAAATTAATAATTAATTATTCTAGTTGATTAATTAGAATAATCTTTGACAATTAAGAAACAATGACAATACTTTATTATTTACTTTCTTATTCTTTTCCTAACAATTATTTGAATAATTTATCATTTTCTTTTGATTTCTTTGAAACAGTTCTAAATTTAATGGAAACATTGAATGTTCTATCATAAGGAATCAAAGAATCATCAGAAATATATTTAGATAATATTTCATAAAATTCATAACAATAATGTGTTTTTAACATATATTCCAATATCTCAGAAAATTCATTATCAATAAGTTCAATATTCTCTTTTTGATTTTCATTTACTGATTGAATTATTGAATCTAAACAACAAACAATACATTTGAGATTGTATTCAGGTTCAAAAAAATATTTACTAACTAAAGATTTAATAATCTTGAAAGATTGTTTATAGAAAGTATAATTAGATTTGATTAATAATTGTTTAATGAATTTTGGTAAATATTCATAACCTTTCTTTTCTTTAGGAAAATTCAATTCTGTTACTTCATCACTATTATAAACAATAAATTCTGTTGTGAAATTGTTATAAAAATCCATATCACTTGATTCATATTTATGATATTTATTTATGAAAACATCAGCATCAAAAAGACATTTGTAATTCATTGTTAAGATTTCATTAGAAAAGAATTTACATTTCATTTGATCAAATGAAATGTAAATGAATAAGATTAATTACTTAATTTTCAATACCTTTTTTGATAATATTATTAATTAATTCATATGCATTATCATCTATTTTCTTATTTTCTCTTCTACATTTTTCAAGAATATCAATCATGCAAATGGCAAGATTTCCAATAGTGAAAATGTTTTCTTTTTTCTTTTTCTCTTCTTCTTTCTTTTCCATTTCTTCTTTCTTAATTTCAATAACACAACCATGTTCATTAAGCCATTTCAATTCTCCAGATAATGGATCACGAATCATTTGAACTGCACCAATATGTGGTTTAGATACTTCTTTCTTTTCCATTTCTTTTAATTGAAATTCTTGAAGTTTCTTTGACATTTTAGTGAATATTTTGTAAGATTTATCAAGTTGAGAAAAGATTTCTAATGATTTCTGTGATATTTTACTACTAAAGAATAGAGTAAATTCATTTGAAAATTGAGATTCTTTAATTACATGCAAAATAACAAGAAGTTCATTATCCAAATCTTTTGTAAGATATTTAGACAATTGTTCATCTTTTGATTTACTAATTATAAAAATTATTATATCAGCAATTTCTCTGATAATGTTCTTTTTGATGAAAAAATCTACTAAGGAACCAGTTATTTTTAATGCTTGGTCGAAGAAATTTTTATTATTTTTGCATGCTAATTTCTCAATAAAATAGCCAATGTCAATGCAATTTTCCACTAAATATTTAGTAAAGTAAAAAGGAAAATTACAATTTTCATTAATAGTTTTTTCCCATTCATTAATAAAGAATTCAGTATTCAAATATTTTCCAAAATCATAAGTAATTATTGACATTGTAACTTTACCACTGAAATAATAGAAGATTAATTACTAATAATATAATAAACTTTTAATTTTTAATAATTCAATTTTTTATTCAAGGTATTTATTTCAGTTCTTTTGATTAAGAGAACCGAAATATTTAGTAAATTGGAATATAATTTTGTTGATATTCTAAAGGATATTGTTGATAATTATTTAATTGTTGGTAGTTATTAGGAATTTGTTCCTTGTTGAAAACAATTTCATTGTAAGGAACATGATTTTGAGGTTTGTAAGTAATAATTTCTGTTTGTTGTTGTGAATTTTTATTCATATTGTAAAGAAACCATCCAAGAAAAATAATGCCTTGAACCAACCAAATAAGTAATATTACGAAAAATAATATTTGTGTTGCTCTTTCTAAAGAAACCATTACTTATTAAATATTATAACAAAATATTTCTAATCATTATTGATCAATAATAATCAGAAAAATTAATTAACTTCTTCTAATTCCATTTCTATTCCAGATTCATTAATTATTTGTTTTTCAGTTTCAATTTCATTTTCTTCTTCATTATTTTCTTCTTTATCATTTTCTTCTTCGTGAACTAAAATAGGACAATAAAACACAGTTCTGAAATTATAAATATTCTCATTTTCAACATTATAATATATGAATCTATCTTCACGTATTGAATACAAACTTATTGATTTAGATTCATAAATAACTAAAATTTCATCATCACAAGTAAATTCTATTCCATAAACAGAATCACATTCATAAATTATTTCTTTTGATTTTGTAGATAAATTTAATAGAATAACACAAAATTTCTTATCATTATCCATTGTAACATATGCAACAATAGGAAATTTCCTAGAATTAATAAATAAGAATTTATTGGTCTGTGAAATAATTATTGATTGATTTTCTATTATACATTCATTTTCAGGATTATTGTAATCAATAATCTTAATGTAATTGTATTCAGATTTACCTACTGTTTTCCCTGAATTAGTTATATAATTGCAAACAAAAATAGCACATTGTTGTTTATTGTTCCAATAATATCTACCTATTTTAATCTGATGTTTATTCTCGGATTCTGGAGAAATATTAAACATTTCATGAAAAATATTATTATCTAATTGATCTATAATAATTGGTGAATCATTATTTTCATTACCACAAAATTTATGCTTTTCCAATATTTTCTTTTTGGTTATGTTTGTGTTGAGACTTCGATTATTAATATCTTCATTGTTTTCTCGAAAGCAATATATCAAATTTGTTTTTGAACAATTAATTGAAATTCTACTAACAACAATAGCATCAAAATCACCAATAATTCCAACTAACATATATGTAGCTTTATAATTAACAGGAATGATAACACTAATTCTATAATAATGAATTTCTGAAGGTAATTTGAAATTTATTTGATTTACTAAATAATTTCCATTCTCAATTGTTTGAGATATATCAAAAATAGATAACAATCCTTTTTGTGATAAATGACAGAATTTATTATCATAAACAATAAAATTATTGTTATCAATTCCAAAATATTTAAATATTATTTTCTCTTTCAATAGAAGTTCATTAATAGTTGATTTTGTATACATAAATATTCTTCCATTGATTTCATAAAAAGATTCAATTGGTTCTTTATACTCAATATATTTATCAGTAATAATTTTATTATCAATAGTATAATTAACATTGATTCCATTATTGAAATTGGTATTGAAGAAAATATTAGGTAACAACCAATATCTTGCTTTAATTTTTGTAACTTGTTTTTCATCTAAAGGTTTTATCAAAGGGAAATTAGGACTTTCAATGTAATAAAATATTTCAATCAAATGATCAATATTCTTAATATAATCAAGATTACATATTCTATTGAAATCTAATGGAATACCAAAGAAATTACATGTTCTAACTAAGTAAAGTGCATCTTGTGTAGTTTTTACTTTTGAAATTATTCCATACAAAGTAAGAATAATTGCTTTTGCTATTTCAATGGAATCTAAATCACCAAAAATGTAAGTATCTTTATTACTAAATTTGAATGTTCTTTTGAAAACTTCTGATTGTAAACCAAGAACAACCTTGTGCAAATCCATTGAATATTCATTATGATTTTTATCAATCAGAATGATTTTCACATCAGTTAATTCTTTCTTATTAAGATCTTTACGAAGTAATTTCAACATTATGATTTAGTCTGTATAAAGAATTAAAGAAATAAATAATTAAGTGTTAATTTCAATTTCTTTTGAATTAACAATTCGTTTAAAAAGTTTTCAATATTCTATGATTATAGAATATTGAAAATAAGTAAATCAAAATGAATGATTCAATTAATGAAATCAAAATGAATGACGTTGATGAAATTGAATACAATAACAAAGAACAACAATTAATTATATATACTATTAGTTATTTTGAAAAATCAGAGAAACAAGAAATTCAACAACAAGTCATTAAAACAATTAATTCATTTACTTCAGATAATCCAATTAGTATTCATTCAATGACAGTTGAAAATTGCGCTTATAAAATTTATAATTACATTGATTTTACAATTGTTATTTCATTAAGAACAGAAAATAATGATTTCTACAAAAAATCATTAGTTAATGTTACTACTTTTGTTCTTGGAAATATTGAATACAAAAACGAAGAAATCAAATTGATTTTCTCTGACAAAATTATTTTTGTTTTTCATTTTGAAGTATTGATATATTGCACAGGCTTTTTTACTCATGTAATGAATATTTCAATAAATGATAGTATTCTACAAATATACAAAGGATATTCATTAAGAAACACAGAAATATTCATTAACAAAGGAGATTCACTGAACAAAATAGACAGAATTAATTATTTTGTTCAAGGAAATCTGAGATTCTTAAACATTGAAAAGAAAGTTGAATTCATTCGTGATGTTATTGAATGTGATTCTATTGAAAATAATATTCCTTTGTATAGTATTCTTTACAGAGATAATTCAATGTCATCAACAATTGCTCATTATTTTCAGTTCATCCCCAATAATGATAATGATTTTGATCATGAAATACAAATAATATTTGCTAAGATACTTACTGATATGATTAATAATGGATTTCAAGAGAATAAGGATTATAAATATGATGAAAAATTTTATAAATCCCTTGAATTATTAAAACCATTTGACATTAGTATTAGTAATTGTTCAGGAAAATGTAAATATGGATATTTTATAAAACATATATCTAAAGAGAATTATTTGAAAGAAACAAAGAAGTTAATTGCATTTGATTTATTATTAACAAATCAAAAGAATCATAGGAAATCCAAGTTGATTAAATCAATAATATGTTTCTGTGAATCATTAGTTATGATTTATATTAATCAATGTTTTTTGAAAGATGAAAATTTAATTGAAGAATTAGATTTTTGTAGCATTAATAGAGTAAGCTCATGCAATGAATATTTTAGAATTCCTCTTGACATTAAACATTGTATTGAAGTTGATAAATTTCATAACACGGGAATGAAATTTATTTTTACAATGATCATTGCATCTTTAACATTTGCACAAAACAATTGGAAAGAATTTTGTATTTTTGATCGACAATTTTATTATTTAAACAAATATTTCAAAGAATATCAAGATTACATTTCAAAATTCTATAATTATGATTACTTTGATACTCTAATAAAATTACGAAACAAATGTGTTTTAAATTTCAAAAAAACAATGAAAAGAAATATATTAACACCAAAAGCAAATTTTACTAATGATTTACAATTATTCAAAAATTATGATTATTATGTTGAACCTTTTAATGATGAAACACAAATAATTAATGAATATGATTTAGTTCTTTCATCAGGAATTATTAGAAATTTATTCAAAGAATTACCTGATGAATTTAAGAATGAACTTGATGGTAATTTCAAATTCATGTATGGTTATAGTATTTTTAAGGATTTTCAAATAGAAAAAGAATTTAATGAATGCAAAACTCATTTGGATGTTATTAAATTAATTACAAAAACAATTATTGAACATTTAATAAAAATCAGTGAAACTTTTTCATTACTAATTGATTAATTGATAATGAAGAAATAAAAAAGTATTTTGATATTTCCAATTATTTAATAGTTTCATTGTTTTCTTCATTAATGAATTTGAATGAAACATTAGTAAATTCATTAAAGAGATTCATGATAACTAATTACATTTCTATTGATTAATAGAAATGTAAATATTAATTTACTCTTCACTATTTTTTTCTGATTCATTGTTTTCTTCTGATTCAATTTCTTCTGATTTCTTATTCTTACTTTTCTTAAGATTACCTTTCGGATCAAAAGAAACAAAACATTCAATAGGAACTTGATTAAATTTTCCTTCAGAATTTCCATAAAGCATTAATCTTGCTCTTTCAAGAGTAAATTCATAGAAATAAGCAATATGATTAATATATTCAGAAATATTATTAACAGATTCCCATGAAGTAATAATAATATCACCATCTTTAATATTTCTTGTTGGTGTTAAGAAATTGAAAATATCTTTAACACTTTCAGAATGAATTTGAATATAATATTTCTTTCCATTGAATATTTCAGTAATTCTTTTATTGAGCAAAACTGGACAGATATTCTTTGAACCAAATACAGATTGAATTGTAGCATCAGTAATAGAAGTAATATGTTTACTAGCAATATAATATACTAAACTTTGATACAAAGGATCTTCATTATCAACAATTATAGAATTATATCTAATTTTCTTCAACACAAAATTACAAACAAATGCAACAATAGAAGCGAATATCCCAGCAATTGAAGTTGAGAAAAGAGCAGCAATGGAAAATTGAAAGTAATTAGGTAAACCACTAAGTGAATTCCAAACTGAAATCAATGATTCCATTATTAGAAATGTAATGCAATTATTTAATAATTGAATAATTTTTAAAGTTTATCTTTCATTTTTTAATTTCATTAATTATTAATCAATAGTTAATGAAAATTAGTTTGATTGTATTTGATTTATGAAAATATAATTAATCGGAATCAATGATTTCTTTTCTCTTTTCATTAATTCAGGAAAAATAACAAATCTATAATATTGATGTTGGAAATTTGGATATTTATAAGATAATCCAATTCTCGGACCATAATAAATTTCTTCATTAATGAAAGGATAATTTATCAAAATGAAATTTCTTTCATTATTAAACAAATTCAATGATTTATTCATTGTTAATTCATTAATAGACTGTAATTCATAATCTTTCAGAATTTTATTAACACAATTACAAGGACCAATAATAACATCTTTTTGATAGAAGAAATTTTGTTCATTAATTCCTAATTCTATCATTGATCTTATTAGAATTCCAAAGTATGTATCAGTTTGTTCATCACCGAAAACCAAATCCATTCCTTTGAATGTTCCTGATTTATATGTTTGAGATCTCCATTGTTTATGAAAATAGAAAGTGTTACAAAGTAATTGATCTTTATGACAATGAGTATAAGTGTCATAATGATTTTTATTACGTAAATAAAATTCTATTTCAATAAATCTATACATTGTATTATTTGATTTCAGAATACAATTATTTAGTAAATAATTTGCAATCCATTGAAAATCATTGGAACTTAATGTTTCATAATTCAGATTCATTTATATTTTCCTTTAATAAACCATTAGAAATAGTTATTAATTATTCATTTTTTGAAAACAAATTGAATCATAAATTATTAATTAATCAATAGATTAATCAAAATGCTTTATTCTCTTAAAGATCTTTTTCCAATTAATGAAAGAAAATTAGAAGAGTTTAATAATGAAAAATCTATTCTTTTGAAACAAAATACCAATAATAGAGTTTCAAATATTAAAAACGATAAAGAATTTCATAAATCATTTATCATTCACAATCCTTTCATCAAATATATTTCAATGAATAATTTAGTAATTCTTGGTGGTTCAGTTATTAGATTCTTAACAGGTTCTGAATTATTTTATGGAGGTGATATTGATTTCTTTATTGTTAATGAACATTTTAGTGATTTGAATAAAACGGAATATGAAACTGAAATCATGAATACATCAGAGAAATGGTTAAATGAAATATTAAAATCTCTTGACAATTATATTCCTGTTTCAAGAAGAAAAATAATAATTACTAAATCTGATTTCAATATTAATATCTCTGTTTATGATTTACAGAAAGTATTAATATGTAAATTACAATTAATAATTTGTGGCTGGAATTCTGTTGAAGAAATAGTAAATTCTTTTGATATTCATACATGCTGTGCTGTTTATAATCCTTTATGGAAAAATAAAGTTCTCTTAACAAAAGAATGTGCTTACAGTTTAGCTAATAGAGAAATAATTCTTGATTTTAAAAACTATTTTCATACTTATGAAATGAGAATTGTTAAATATATTAATCGTGGATTTTCATTAAGAGTTTCTATGGATATTAATAGATTTCTTAATTTACAATGTTCAATAATTACTGAAGAAGTTAATGAACTTGATGAAAATGAATTAGAAAAACAAAAAGAATTAGAACGATTGAAAGAATTAGAGAAACTTAAAAAACAAGCAAAGAAACAAATAATAAGTAATGGAACTCGTCTTTGGAGACATAGATATAATAATAGAAATCGAAATCAAAATCAAAATCATAAGAGTAATAATCAAGAAATTGAAGAACCTAAATTGAAATTTGATTGGACAGAATTTGAAAAAGAAAATATCAAGAAAATGAACGAAATATATAAAATAACTTTTGGAAAGTTTGATATTCATATTTCTAAAGAAGAATATGAAAAAGTAAAAGAAAACAAAGAAAGTGAAATTGAAATTTTAAAGATTAAAGTTAGAGATAACAATAATTATAATATTCTTGAAGATAAATCAACATTCTCACATATGCAAGAAAAGATTGATATGAAAGGATTTTCATACAACAAAGGTTCTTTGATCATTCAAGATATTGAAAATACAAAGAAATTTATGGAAGATAATAATGTTAATTTTGTATATTTGTATGGAGTTCCTTCAAATACAAGAATTACATTCTCTGATTATATTTCTCTTGTGAAGATCAAAAATCCATTCTTCATTAATAATAAAACAAGAATAGAAAAAATAAAAGAATTAAGAAATGTAAAGAAACTCAAAACAATAAAAGAAATAAAGGAGAATGAAATAGGGATTACTTCAGAAGAATTCAAATCAAAGATTATTGATTTTATTGAATTCTTCAAAACAAAGATTAATGCTGATTCAGTTAATACAACTGAATTAGATATGTTCGATGATTATACTAATGATCTTCCATTTGTAAGAATTATTTTCAAGAAGTTTTCTAATATTACTATCAAGAATCCTAAATCTTTTGATATTAGATCAGTAATGACTTTGGATAAATGGCTTGAGATTAATGATTAAATTTTGATTACTTTTCTATTACTTATTTTCTTTTGATTACTTTTCTTTTGATTAAGAGAAAAGTAATTTGATTAAGAGAAAAGTAATTTGTTTAAATATTTTAAAAATAAAATGCTATTTATAGTTATGTACTTCATTCAAGTATTAAGTTAGTTATTTGAAAATGTTCAAGAAGAACGAAATATGTGGATTGAAATCTTTAAAAAAGAATGGATCTTACGAAGAAATCAATTATAGAAAGAAGAATGACTTTGATAAGAAACAAATGAAACAAGAAAAACAAGAAAACAAAATATTACAACGTTCTGAAAAAGAGAAGAAAAGAATTGAAAAACAAATGAATAAGAAATCTGATTCATTGAAACCTAAAGAATTTAATTTTGACAAAATGGTTGATTTTCCAACAATTATTCTTCTTCATGATGATGAAGATATGTATATGAATCTTAAATCTTTTATGAAGAAGAACAAGAATATTGTTATTGAGAATCCAACATCTGAAAAAATAACCAATATTTTGACTTGCAATTCATCAGTTTCATCATCAAAAAATACTAAATTTGCTTTATTCTTTAAAAACAAAGATGAATTATTTGAGAAAATAAATAACGAACTTCAACAACTTTTTATGAATGGAAGAAATAAGAATATCACCATTGTTGTCAAATATAGTAATAATATTAATAATTTGAACCCTATCATTAAGAACAACACTGATTATTTTTTCATTTGTTTGCAGTATTTGGATGAAATTGTTTATGATCCTATTTTTGGTTTCGAGAATAAGAAAAAGTTCGATAAAATGCGTGAATCAATTGAAGCAAGTCATATGATTGTTTTGAACAGAGCAAATCCAATCAATAAACCTAATATTTTCTATAAAAATGCTAATATTATGTACAATGATATTGAATTGACTGATTATGAATGTAATAATAAAGAAGAAAGTGAAATTGTTGATACAGAAATTTGGGATGATTCAGAAGAAGAATTAGATGAAAATCAAGAAGAAAATGAAGAAGAATTAGATGAAAATTGGAATATTAGAATCAAGGGAAAATCAAATAATACAAAACCATACAAGTGTACTATTTGTAAACCATTACCATTGATACCTGAATATGCTCCTGAAATTGTTGGAGGTGGTCGTAATTTTAATATATTCGAAACATTCAAGAAAGTAAGTGGTGGAAAGAATAAAATAGAAACTGAAAAGAATAAAATAGAAACTGAAAAGAATAAAATAGAAACTGAAAAGAAACCAATTGAAAGAACAGTTATGACACAAGAAAAGAGATATACACTTGAAGAACTCAAATTAGTTATTAAATATCTTCCAATTGTTGAACATTTAGAAAATCCTTTGAAATCAGAAAAGAAAGAAATTTATGTTTCTACATATTCAATCAAAGATATAGAAAATGCAACTAAATATATTTCACTTTTCAGAATATTAACAAATTTCAATAATTATGATGAATATTAATATTTTTAATATTTCTTGATTAAAAAATATTAAAAAATACAATTTAGAGTTAGAGAAGTTAAATTAGAAAACAAAGACGGTGAACGTCTCCTCCTCACTTCGAGAAAAATATGTATATTTACTAAAATAACAATGGAAGTTTTTTGAAATTTGTTTATGTTAAATAATATTATTTTTAATCTTTCAATAGATTTTTCATACTAAATTTTTAATATTTTTAAGCAAAAGATATTAAAAAATAACAAATCAAAAAATGATAATACATATCATTGAAATCCTACTCAATTTCATAATTGAAATCATTTACAATGTCTTTTATAAGAATATCTAAATTAGAAGATATTTATCAATTTGGTAATAAGATTATTGCTTTTGATTTAAGATATATTCCAATAGAATATTGTTTTGATAATATATTCATGACCGAAGATTATATTGCTTATGGAAAAGTTTCCCGTTACATTGAAACTAATAAAATAACGAATAAAGATTCTGTAACTATATTTCTATTTGTTAAAAATAATACTAATAGACGATATATTTCAATAAATGAAGATTTCTTTTATAAACAAGGAAATAAATGTTTTAGTGTTAAGAAAGCAGATTCAGATGAAATATTAACTCTAAAAGAATTAATCAAAGATAATAAAATTAGTTATTCAAATAGTTTCGGGAAAGATAAAACAATGGAACATTTGTATGAACTTATTGAAAATATTGATATGGTTGAAATACCTCAAAAGTACAAGCATTGAATTAATTATTAACAATTGATTAATTGTTAATAATATTCTTATTCAATACATAATAAACTTCTTTGCAATGGAGTCATTTCTTCTAATTTAATAAAATCATTCTCGATTAAATTATTTAGTTTTTCTTTTTGCTGTTGTTTGAAAAATCTAGGATATTTAGGGAATAGTTTAAATCCATTTCCACTATGATGATTTGAACATCTCTTTTGAATCCAAGCCATTTTT
>Ga0164242_10000691_pt1 | contig 40660 bp, 30 predicted proteins | sample OricomgcompostMG_FD_108783 | JGI IMG/M metagenome (GOLD analysis project Ga0164242, IMG submission 108783) | Miracle-Growth compost microbial communities from Emeryville, California, USA - Original compost - Miracle growth compost (MG) ... | reverse complement strand
TACCGGAGCCTGCTGCGCCTGATTTCGGGCGGCGTCGCCGCGTTGGCGCGACGTGAACCGGTCGGCGCAAGCGAGACCCCATCCAGCGGCCCGAACAGCTCGGCGAGCGTGATGCCCAGCACATGGCAGATGTTCGCCAGGGTCTCGATGGACGGATTGGCGATACCGCGCTCGATGGCGGAAATATACGTCCGGTCCACATGGGCCTCGAAAGCGAGCGTTTCCTGCGACTTGTCCGCCTCGTGCCGGCATTGCTTGAGGCGCTTGCCAAGGGCAACAGAAATCGGCGCAGGCGCGGCGGGAGACGATGGAGGGCGACGGGTAGCCATGGCAGCGAGGATGCCCGGCTGTAGATTGATTCTCGACGCTGTAAACACGTCAATTACTGAAGTGTTTACTCTTCACTTTTTCCAGCTGCGGCCGATATCACGGGAAGAGCGTTTGCCGCACCGGCCGGTTGGCATCCGTCTTTGTCGAGTAAACACGACGAACACGGCTACCCGCGCCGTGGCTCGCTCCTGTCAGACCGGGCCGGTCCCGATCCTTTCTTTTTTGCTTTTGCTATCCCGCTTAACCGTCACAAAGGAACCAAGAACGATGAAGACCAGACCCGGCAGGGCAACACTCCAATTCGCCCTGAGTGCCACCGCATCCGCCATGCTCGCCGCCTGTGGCGGCGGGGGCGGGTCGCCGGGCTCCGGCGCCGATACAGCCAGCAACCCCGGCAGCACTCCCGCCGCTGTCACGACGATTTCGGGCAAGGCGATCGACGGCTACCTGCCCGGCGTGAACATCTGCTTCGACAACGGCCAGGGAGCCTGCGACAACACGTTGCCAACCGCGACGACAGACAGCACCGGCGGCTACAGGCTCAAGGTCACAGGCGACATGACCGGCAAGCATCTGCTCGCCATCGTGCCTGCCGGCACCACCGATGCGACATCGGGCACGACGTTCACGTCCGGATTTACGCTGTCAGCCGTTGTGACTGGCGCGAGCCAGAACGTCACGCCGCTGACGTCGATGGTGGTCGCGCAAATGGCCAAGGGAGTGTCGCAGAGCAATGCGACGGCGGCTGTTCAACAGCTTGCCGGCGTCTCCCCCGACAGCGACTATGTGGCAGCGGGAAACAGCGCGGCACTTTCGCTTGCACAGCAAACGGTCCAGGCAGTCATTCAGTACGCAGGCGGCTCCGCCACAGGCACGCAGGGTGTCCTGAATGCCATCGTCGATTCCGGCTCTCCCGCTGCCCTTTCGACCACGCCGTCCATTCTCGCCGCGGAAGAGGCCGCACTCGGCACGTCGGTGGATGCGAGCCAGATCCTCGCCAGCCCGCTTTACTCGATGGAAGGTTATCTGGGCAACGGCGTGATTTTCCGCGACGCGGGTTATCCCGACTACTCGGGCTATCCGATCCGCAACCACTACACGCTGTCGGGTTCCACACTGACCGTGAATCAGGAAGCCTGGATTGCGCCGACGAGCAGCTGGATTACCAATCCGGCTGGCGATGTGGTTGACAGCGACCTGAACGGTGACCGTACTGGCAGCCTGGTCTCGATGTCGAATGCGAGCGGGGGTTATCTGCAGAAGACCGATGGCACCTTCACGGCCTACCTGTCGCCCGACCAGTTGCATCCGTCGTACAGCCTGTCGAACGTCGGCTCGACGCTCACCGGTACGGACGCCAATACTGGCGACACCGTCACGCTGGCGTACAAATCGGTGGATGTGAGTGGCCAGCCGCTCTCGAGCGCCCTGTCCGTTTCGGCTGACTACTCCGCGGTGCGCAGCGCCATGACGGGTACATTCCCGTCCGGCACGACGGCATACATCGGCACGCTAAGCCATGCCCACGATCAGGTGCTGGTCCCGGCAACGGGTATCGATCCGCCGTGGATCAATGGCGCGGATAGCACGACCGGCTATCAGGTGCAGCCCGACACCGGTCTCGCGATCAACGTTGCAACGCTCGACGGACACGTCGGCTCGGATACCTCGGTCCAGCAAGCCGTCGGCACCCAGATCGATGTGTCGACAACAGTCCAGAACCGCTCGTGCATTCTGCTGAGCATCCAGGCGAACGGCGTCGCGCAGCTCATCGCCAACCCGAACTCTCAGCCGCACGCTGACATCGGCGCTCCGGCATGCGGAGCACCCAGCTCGACGTTGCCGGTCACCGGCAGCTGGAGCGTCAGTCCGACCAACGCAAACGTGATGGTCATCACCTTGCCGAAGGCTCAGGTAGCGGCCCTTTCGACCTACAGCGACATCGACGACAACGTACATCGTGCAGTTCTTGCGGGCGGCAACCTTGTCGTTGCGCTCGTCAACGGAAACCTTCTCTCCGGCTTCGATTACCCGGCAACTGTGGTTCAGACGGACGCACAATTCCCTGCGTCGGTATTGAACACGATCGCGGGTTCGATGGTCGCCGCGGCAAAGTCGATGGGTCTCGCTGACTGAGCTGAATCCTTCATTACGGCATACGCGGCGGACCTGATCCGCCGCGTCGTATTCCGCTTCCGTAACGCTTCCATCAAGACAGACGCCGCTCAGATAGACCAATCAAGCCGGGCAGTGTCTGCTTCTTCCGTCATCCCGTACCTCAAAAGACAATCATGAAACTTCGCACCTCAACAAGCCGCGTAGCGCTTGCCGCCATCACCACGTCCCTGCTTGTCGCCGCGTGCGGCGACAAGGTGCTCGATTACCGAAACGCCGAAATCAACAACGGCAAGGTCTACTCCGGCGAATCCGATACGCCCTTCTCCGGCCAGGTGACCAACGTGCCGTTCAATGTCGTCTTGATGTCGCAGCCGGGTTTCAGCAAGGCGATGCAGGCTTTCAACACCACGGTCAAGACTCCGGTTCCGGATCTGTACAACGTCGCATTGTGCGATGTACATGTGCGCGACGGCGCGCTCGACGGAAAGACGGTCTGCAAGCCACCGCAGTCGGGCATCGTGCGCGCCGAGGCGTCGTTCAGTGCCGGTGAGCTGACCGGCAGTTTGACGATCAATGACGAGGACGGGAACACCGCACTCACCAGCGTATCGTTCGCCGATGGCCAACCTGACGGCAAGCAGGAAATGCACAAGCCGGGCAATCACAAGCTCGTTCATACCGTCCACTGGAGCAAGGGCGCTCTCGACGGTGAAGAAGAAGGCTTTGATGAAGAGACCGGCCATCGAACCCTGGATGCCAACTGGTCAGACGGACAGCACGATGGCAAATACATCGAGTATGCGCCGGACGGCAAGCAGGTAGTTGACCAGGTGAACTTTGTTCACGGCGCGAAGGACGGCATTGAAAAGCTGTTTTACCCGGATACCGGCAAGCCTCGACAGTACGGTCAATATGTCGAAGGTCGACTAACGGGAACAGCCAAGGCGTGGGACCCGGACGGTCGGCTGGTATACGAGCGTGACTATGTGAATGGGAACAAGGTACCTGACAGTCCCGAGCTGAGCGCCTGCATTGAGCACATGATCAACGATGTGAAAGCAGCGAGCGACTACACGATCGGCCGTGAGGATGTGGCACGGGCATACTGCAGGGAAAATCCGAACGCCAGCGCTGACACGGCTCCTCAGGCCGCCGTGCCAGCGTCGGCTCCCGAACTGGCTCAACTGACGAGTCCGGCCGCGTCTGCGACACCGCAGCAGGGCAACTGAAACCATTCAACATCGCTGGAGCGGGCAGGTCTAGGACCTGCTCGCTCCGCATTGCCCGGCCACTTTTCTTTTTTTGGTACCGGCATTGATGCAGATGACTGCGGCTGATATGGCCGTATGCCCGGGTTCGACGCGTTCGGGCCAGTAAGGTCGCACCGGCCTGTCTACTGGTTTGCGCCAAGTGTATGAAATGAGACACGCTGCTTTTCATCGGCCCCACGCTTGGCAAGCGTGGCCCGCCTTGGTGATTCGGGCCAGTTCCGAATACAACTCAGGCACCGTCGGATGGCACCCGCGCATATCGATCTCATCTCTGACCGGCGACCGGTGTTCGACGAACTTCAGAAAAATAAACAAGTATCAGAGAAAGCCACACGACGCTGTACAGAAACATGAAACAGGTCGAGCGGATTTTTATCAGATCGACCAGCGAGCCAAAGATGATCGGCAGCAGGAATCCGCCGAGTCCGCCAGCGAGCCCGACGAGTCCGGTCACGACGCCCATATTCTGCGGAAAATCGTCGGCGACGTACTTGAACGTCGACGCCATGCCGAACGCGAGGACGGCGCCCAGCACGAACGTCATCGCGACGAACACGATGACCGGCGTATGAATACGCAGCGCCAGGTTGCCGTCCAGCGTGTGGATCACCAAATCGGTCGGCGGATACGACAGCAGGAACAGGCAGATCCATGCAACCCACAGCCCCCACCACGTGACGTTGTGCGCGCCGTAGCGGTCCGCGAGCAATCCCCCGACCGCACGCAGGATCGAGCCCGGCAGCGAAAACCCGGCGGCGAATGCGGCGGCGGCCGCGAGCGACATGCCGTACTCGGCCTTCAGATACTGCGGAATCCACAATGACAGCGCAGTAAAGCCGCCAAAGGTAATCGAATAGTACTGGCAAAGCTTCCAGACGCGAGGATCGCGCAGCACCTTGAACGAGTCGAGCCAGGAGCCGCCCTTTTTCCCCGCCCCCGGATCGCGCGCGGACGCGAACCAGAAAATGACTGCCGTCACGAGCAGCACCACAGCGTACACACGCGGTACAAAGCGCCAGCCATACGCCGATTCGAGCGCTGGCGTCGCGAACAGGTTGACGGCGGCGCCCACCGTACCCGCGCCGAAGAATCCCATCGCGAAGCCGCGCCGCGCGGGCGGAAAGAACCTCGCGACATACGGCGTGCCGACCGCGAACGACGCACCGACGCAGCCGAGAAAAAGCCCGATCACAAGGAACTGCCATAACTGCGTCGCATAGCTCACCCCGTAGACCGGCACTGCGCAGACGACCAGCAGCACGGTCATCACGATGCGTCCGCCGAAGCGGTCGGTCCATGCGCCGAGCGGCAGGCGCATCAGCGCGCCGGTCAGCACCGGCGTCGACGTCAACAGCCCGAACTCGGTGCTGTTCAGGTGCAGGTCTTCGCGCAGTTGTACGCCGATGACACCGAACATCATCCAGACGACGAAGCAGACCATGAACGCGAAAGTGCTCGCGAAAAGGACCGCCCACGCCCGCCGCGGGACAGCGTATTCGCCGACAGCGGCCAGCTCTTTGCTACGTACGCTCATTGTCGTTCTCTCTTTATTGAACCAGTGGTCCGGTGAGACCGCCGAAATCGACGCCCTCGACACAGGCCTGCCCCGCCAGCACCGTCACGTACTGCTGCATGGCCTTGTAGCGCACGCGCGTGTCGAGGAACGCCGCGATGCTGGCCTCGACCTCGTCGAACGGCTGGACGTCGCCGTCGACCCGCCGCTCGACACGCACGACATGGAAGCCGAAGCGCGTGTTGACGAGTTGCGGGAGGATGCCCAGCGCGGCCGTATCGAACAGTGCCCGCTCGAATTCGGGCACGCTGTCGCCGCGCAGCAACTGGCCGAGGCTGCCGCCCACCGCCGCCGACGGACAATTCGACAGATCGCGCGCGGCTGCTTCGAAGGTCTCGGGGGCCGCGCGCACCTGTTGCAGCGTTTCCTCGGCCTTGTCGCGGACTCGCGCGAGCGGCGAACGTTCTGTCACGGCAAACAGGATGTGGCTCGCGTAGACGATGTCGTTGCGTCGAAACTGGCCGGGATGCTGGCGGTAGTAATGCTCGCAGTCGGCGCGCGTCGGCTCGGGGACTTTCAGCTCGCGCGCGAGCAGTGCATCGAACGCGACGTCGTCGAGCGGCATCCGTTCGTCGAGCACCCCGAGCGCCACCGCGCGCTGACGCAACAGTTCGCGGATCACAAGGGCACGCCGCGCCGCGCCGTCCGGATCGGCTTCGCCTTCGTAATGCACGCGCTCGTCCACGATAGCGGCATCGTCGATCTGCACGCCGTTCACCCGCACGGCTTCCTTCGGCGTGGACGCCGTGGCCACGCCTTCCTGTCGGTTTTCCATGTCCGTCTCCATCAACGCCGGCGGACGATCTGATAAGGCCGGACCACATACGCGATCGACGCCACACCGCTCCAGATGTGAACCATCCGCGTGAAAGGCGACACGAGGAAGATCGTGAAGCCGAGCGCAATATGCGCCCGATAGGTGAGCGGCACGCCGACGAGCAGATTCGCGAGGTTCGGGCGGAACGTGACGACGCCTTTAACGTAGTCGGTCAGCTGCTCGAATAGCACGCCGTCCATGTGATGCAGCGACAGCCACACCGTCGCGAGCCCGAGCGCGAGTTGCGCCCACAGCATCAGCACGATCGCAATGTCCGACATGCGACTGTTGCGGCGGATGCGCGTATCGGACAGCCGGCGGTAGATGAGGATCGAGAGCCCGACGATAGCTACCGCTCCCGAGGCGCCACCCGCGATCATCGCGACGAGCTGATGGCCCGATGCTGACAGGAACGGCGACACTAGCCAGTGCGGCGCGAGAAACCCGCCGAAGTGCCCGAGCACGACGACGAGCACGCCCCAATGAAACAGGTTGCTGCCGAGCCGCAGCGCGCGGTGCCGCAACAATTGCGACGAGTCGCTTTTCCACGTGTACTGCTCGCGGTCGAAGCGCACGAGACTGCCCAACATCAGCACGGCAACGCAGATATACGGGTAGATCCCGAACAGGAACTGATGGAAGTAGTCGCTCATTGCGATGCTCCTCGTCGAGCAGGTTGGCCGCGCCGTTCGCGCGGAAGAAAACGTCGCCTAGTCACCGGCGCGCAGGCCGCTTTTCGTGGAATTGCACCGGCATGACCGTTGGCGTCGCTGCGCCGACGAAGCGCACCGGTTCGTCGGCCCACGCCGCGTCGAGCGCGCGATAGTCGGCGGCGCCGGGCGGCGTCCTTGCATCGTCGTCAGGGTCCACCGGCGCCGGATCGCCGCGGACCCCTGCGAGCGGCAGCAGCGCGCCCACGACGAAGCTGTAGTGACTGCCGCGCTTTGTCAACTTGTCGGCGATCGACGCGAGAATTTCGCCGGTTTCGGCAAGCAGCGAGCGCGCCTCTTTCGGCGCGAGTCTCGACAGGTATTCGAGGAACACGGGCAGATAGTCGGGCAGCTCGTGCGGGCGGAGCCAAAGTCCATGCCGCTCGTACGTCTGCAGCAGGTCGACCATCGCCTGGCCGCGGTCGCGCGACTCGCCGTGCACGTGCTCGAACAGGTACAGCGACGTCGCGCGACCGCGGTCGAACAGCGCGACATAGTTCTCCTGAAGCGTGATCAAGTCGCGCTGCGCGCAGTAGTCGAGAAAGCGTTCGAGCCCGGCGCGCGCGTCGCGCGGCAACCCGCGCTCGGAGCGAACGATCGCGCGCGCTTCGTCCAGCGCGCCATGCAGCGCGTCGTCCGGATAGTCGAGCAGCGCGGCGAGCACCGCATAGACGGCGCCGGATGCAACAGGTGGAGTGACGCCCATGTCAGAACTCCTGGCGGATCGGGATCTTGCGGTTGCTCTTCTTCATGCTGAACAGGCTCGTTTCGGAACGGCCGTCGGAGCAGCCGTTGCCAAACGAGAAGCCGCACGACGAGCGCAGGTCGAACGCGTCCTCCGCATACTCGCGGTGCGACGTCGGAATCACGAAGCGGTCCTCGTAGTTCGCGATAGCGAGATAGCGATACATCTCGTCGACTTGCGCGACGCTCAAGCCCGCCTGTTCGAGAACGCCCGGCACCTCGACGCCGTCCACATGGCGCGCGCGCATGAACGCGCGCATCGCGAGCAGTCTTTCGAGCGCGAGCTTCACCGGCTCTTCCTTGCCGGCGGTCAGCAGATTGGCGAGATACCGCAGCGGAATGCGCAGCGATTCGACGTCGGGCAGGTAGCCGTTCAGGCCGAGATCGCCACTGTTGGCCGCCGCGTTGATCGGCGACAGCGGCGGCACGTACCACACCATCGGCAGCGTCCGGTATTCGGGATGCAGCGGGAACGCGATCTTCCAGTCGATCGCCATCTTGTAGGTGGGCGAGCGCTGCGCGCTGTCGATCCACGCGGCCGGTATGCCGTCGCGTTCGGCCTGCGCGATCACGGCCGGGTCGTGCGGATCGAGGAAGATTGACAATTGCGCTTCGTACAGGTCGGTTTCGTGCTCGACGCTTGCGGCCTCGCTGATGCGGTCCGCGTCGTACAGCAGCACGCCTAGATAGCGGATGCGCCCAACGCAGGTTTCCGAGCAGACGGTCGGCTGGCCGACCTCTATGCGCGGATAGCAGAAGATGCACTTCTCGGCCTTGCCGCTGTGCCAGTTGTAGTAAATCTTCTTGTACGGACAGCCGGACACGCACATGCGCCAGCCGCGGCACTTGTCCTGGTCGATCAGCACGATGCCGTCCTCCTCGCGCTTGTAGATCGAACCGGACGGACACGCGGCGACGCAGGCCGGATTCAGGCAATGCTCGCACAGCCGCGGCAGGTACATCATGAAGGTGTTCTCGAACTGGCCGTAGATGTCCTTCTGCACGTTCTCGAAGTTGTAGTCCTTCGAGCGCTTCTCGAACTCGCCGCCGAGAATCTCTTCCCAGTTCGGTCCCCATTCGATCTTTTCCAGGCGCTGGCCGCTGATCAGCGAGCGCGGCCTCGCGACCGGCATTGCGCGCGCGTCGCCCGCCTCTTGCAGATGCGCGTAGTCGAACGTGAACGGCTCATAGTAGTCGTCGATCTCGGGCAGCCTCGGATTAGCGAAAATCTGCGCGAGCAGTCGCCATTTGCCGCCGAGACGCGGCTCGATCTTCCCGTCTGCTTTGCGGGTCCAGCCGCCGTGCCAGCGGTCCTGGTTCTCCCACTCCTTTGGATAGCCGATTCCGGGCTTGGTCTCAACATTGTTGAACCACGCGTACTCCATACCCTCGCGGCTCGTCCAGACGTTCTTACAGGTCACCGAACAGGTGTGGCAACCGATACATTTGTCAAGATTGAGCACCATCGCAATCTGCGCGCGTACTTTCATGACGCTTCTCCTTCGCGGATCTTGTGCTCCGTGGCGGGATTGACCGGATCGGGCGGCGCATCGTCCAGCCAGTCGACGTTGTTCATCTTGCGCACAACGAGGAATTCGTCGCGGTTCGATCCAACCGTGCCGTAGTAATTGAAGCCATACGAAAGCTGCGCATAGCCGCCGATCATGTGGGTCGGCTTAAGTGCGATACGGGTGACGGAGTTATGGATGCCGCCACGCGTGCCGGTGATCTCGGAACCCGGCGTGTTTACGATTTTCTCCTGAGCGTGGTACATCATCACCATCCCGCGCGGAATGCGCTGGCTCACAACCGCCCGCGCGCACAACGCACCGTTCGAGTTGTAGCATTCGATCCAGTCGTTGTCGGCGACGCCGACCTGCGCGGCGTCCTGCTCCGACATCCACACGATCGGGCCACCGCGCGAAAGCGTCAGCATCAGCAAGTTGTCCGTGTAGGTACTGTGAATGCCCCATTTCTGATGCGGCGTGATGAAATTCAGCACGATCTCCGGATTGCCGTTCGAGCGCGTGCCGACCATCTGCTCGTAGCTGCCGGTGTCGACGGGCGGCTTGTAGACGCACAGCGACTCGCCGAACGCACGCATCCACGCATGGTCCTGGTAGAGCTGCTGGCGACCGCTCAGAGTGCGCCACGGAATCAGTTCGTGGACGTTCGTGTAGCCCGCGTTGTACGACACGTGTTCGGATTCGATGCCGCTCCACGTCGGCGACGAGATTATCTTGCGCGGCTGCGCCTGGATATCGCGAAAGCGGATTTTTTCGTCGGCGCGCGCGTTCGCCAGGTGCGCGTGCGCGATGCCGGTGAGCGACGACACGGCATTCCATGCCTTGACGGCGACCGCGCCGTTCGTCTCCGGCGCGAGTGACAGGATCGTCTCGGCCGCGTCCAGGGCGGTATCGATCTTCGGCCGGCCCTCGGTCGGACCGCCGTCGCTCACGCGATAGTTCAGCGCGCCGAGCAGTTCGACCTCTTCTTTCGTGTCCCAGCTAATGCCCTTGCCGCCGTTGCCTAGCTTGTCCATCAGCGGGCCAAGCGAGGTGAAGCGGCGGTAGGTTGCCGGATAGTCGCGCTGCACCGTGACCACCGACGGCATCGTGCGGCCCGGCACCGGCTCGCATTCGCCGTGCTTCCAGTCGCGCACCTCGAACGGCTGCGCGAGTTCACCGGGGCTGTCGTGCGCGATCGGCGCGAGCACGACGTCGTGCTCGACGCCGAGACGGCCGACGCTCAGTTCGGAGAACCGCTTCGCGATGCCCTTGAAAATTTCCCAGTCGCTCTTCGACTGCCATGCGGGATCGACCGCGGCCGACAGCGGGTGGATGAACGGGTGCATGTCGGACGTGTTCATGTCGTCCTTCTCGTACCATGTCGCGGTCGGCAGCACGATGTCCGAGTACATGCAGGTGGTCGACATCCGGAAGTCGAGCGTCACCAGCAGATCGAGCTTGCCGCGCGGCGCATCGGCGTGCCATGCGACTTCCTCCGGACGCCGGCTCGCATCGCGGCCGACCTCTTCGCCCTGCACGCCGTGCGTCGTGCCGAGCAGATGCTTCAGGAAGTATTCGTGGCCCTTACCCGACGAGCCGAGCAGGTTCGAGCGCCACACGAACAGGTTGCGCGGGAAATTATCAGGATGATCCGGGTCTTCACACGCGAGCTTGAGCGTGCCCTCCTTCAGTTGCCGCGCCACGTCGGCGGCGACGTTGGCTGCGACGCCGTCGCCGCCCGCGAGATCGCGGCCGACGTCCAGCGGATTACGCGTCAGTTGCGGCGCGGACGGCAGCCAGCCCATGCGCTCCGCGCGTACGTTGTAGTCGATCGGCGCGCCGTGAAACCGGGTCTTGTCGGCGAGCGGCGACAGTAGGCCGGCCGGGTCCATCGGATCGTAGCGCCACTGGTCGGTGTGCGCGTAGAAGAACGAAGTCGCGTTCATCTGCCGGGGCGGCCGGTGCCAGTCGAGCGCGAACGCGAGCGCTGTCCAGCCGGTTTGCGGACGCAGCTTCTCTTGGCCCACGTAATGCGACCAGCCGCCGCCGGACTTGCCGATACACCCGCACATGATCAGCATGTTGATGATCGCGCGGTACGACATATCCATGTGGAACCAGTGGTTGATCCCCGCGCCGATGATGACCATCGACTTGCCCTGCGTCTTGTGGGCGTTCTCGGCGAACTGCCGCGCCACCGAGATCACGTCCGCGCGCTTCACGCCGGTGATCGCCTCCTGCCAGGCGGGCGTGTACGGCACGTCGTCGTCGTAGCTCGCCGCGAGGTCCGCGCCGCCGAGCCCCTGATCGAGTCCGTAGTTCGCGACGAACAGGTCGTAGACGGTCGCGACCAGCATGTCGCCGTTGCGCGTCGCGACGCGGCGCGCGCCGATGCTGCGCGACAGCGTCGACGCATGCCCGGTATGGTTGAAGTGCGGATGCGGCTGGTTGCCGAAATACGGAAACAGCACGTCGACGACCGTGTCATGGGCGTCGACGAGCGACAGTCGTGGCACGATCGGCGTGCCGCCGGCCTCTTCCTCCTTCAGATTCCACCGGCCGTTGTCCGCGCCTTCCTGCTGCCCCCAGCGAAAGCCGATCGAGCCAGCCGGCACGACGAACGCGTCGCGCTCGCCGTCGATCACGACGGTCTTCCAGTCGGGATTGTTCGTCTGCGCGAGCGCGTCGTCGAAGTCCGACGCGCGCACGAGTCGCTCCGGCACGTAGCCGTCGCCATGCGGCACCAGCCGCACTAGGCAAGGCATGTCGGTATAGCGGCGGCAGTAGTCGGCGAAATAGTCGCTCTTACGCGCGAGGTGGAATTCCTTCAAGATCACGTGGCCCATCGCGAGCGCGAGCGCGGCGTCGGTGCCCTGCTTCGGATGCAACCAGAGGTCGCCGAACTTCGCGCCCTCCGCGTAGTCCGGGAACACGGACACGATTTTCGCGCCCTTGTAGCGCACTTCGGCCATGAAGTGCGCGTCGGGCGTGCGCGTCTGCGGGACGTTGGAGCCCCACAGCATGAGGAACGTCGAGTTGTACCAGTCGGCGGATTCGGGCACGTCGGTCTGTTCGCCCCAGGTCTGCGGCGACGCGGGCGGCAGATCGCAGTACCAGTCGTAGAAGCTCAGGCACACGCCGCCGATCAGCGACAGGTAACGCGATCCGGCCGCGTATGACACCATCGACATCGCAGGAATCGGCGAGAAGCCGACCACGCGGTCCGGGCCGTGTTGCTTCACGGTATGGACATTGGCCGCGGCGATGATCTCGTTCACCTCGTCCCAACCCGCACGCACGAAGCCGCCCAGCCCGCGGCGCGTCTGGTAGCTGCGGCGCGCGGCGGCGTCGTCGACGATCGACCGCCATGCGTCGACCGGTTCCATCGTGCGGCGACGCTCGCGCCACAGCTTGACGAGCACGCTGCGCACCAGCGGATATCGCAGGCGGTTCGCGCTATAAAGGTACCAGGAGTACGAAGCGCCGCGCGAGCAGCCGCGCGGTTCGTGGTTCGGCATGTCGGGGCGGGTTCGCGGATAGTCGGTCTGCTGGGTCTCCCAGGTGACGATGCCGCCTTTGACGTAGATCTTCCACGAACATGAGCCGGTGCAGTTCACACCATGCGTCGAGCGGACGATCTTGTCGTGCTGCCAGCGCATCCGGTAAGCGTCTTCCCATTTGCGGTCTTCGTCGGTAACTGCGCCGTGACCGTCGGAGAATGAGGGACGTGCGGTTGTGAAATAGCGCAATCTGTCGACGAAATGACTCATTGCAAGCCCGTTAACGTGAGGAGACCGGGTACCAGAATGTAGTAAAAAACTAAGAAAAACAAGCCCAATCCATTGCGGCTTGATCTAGGTCAAAGAAACGATGCGCTAGCGGTCGGGGCATTTAAAATGGCCAGCATTTCGGCTATCCACCAATCGTTGTAGGTCCCCAAAGGGGCAGCCCAGCGCGATGGGCGACGCGGAGCGCTGTGCGCTCAGACTTGCTGAACTTCATACAACCTAGCAAGCGATAAGCATGGGGGATTGAATTTCAACCGCCTGCTCGCTGATACCCGAATATCGAGAGGCAATACAACGTCACGAAAGCCGGCCCAGGCGCGCGAAAACGGCTGAGTCGACTGATTTGGTGATAACTGGCAAAGCGCGACTGGCAGGCGGCTTCTGCCACGTTCTTCGGCCCGGGCAGGCGAGCCTTCTATTCCAGCGTGCGGAAAATCGCGCGAGCAGATGTCGAACGCATCGTAACCGCAACGAATCTCGATGACTTTCTTCTACCAACAGTCCGTGGATGCGCATGACTCGATAGACGCGCCTGGCGTTCAACGGCGCGGCGGCTTCGAACGCCGCACGATTTCCGAAGATATCCTCGCGACGCTCGACCGGATCGCGCCTCACGCCGGAGCGCTCGGCTCGACGCGCGCGCTCGCCGAAATCGCGACGCTCGCGCGCAGCCAGAAGAACGACGCGGCGTGGCTGCGCGGCATCGTCGCGCAGGAGCGTTCGCTGCACGAGGCGGTTCGTCAGCAATGTCTGCTTTGGCGCGCATGATTTCGATGCGCTTGCAATGATCGTGGGGGCGGCTTTGTGCCGCCTTTTTTTATTTCACGACAGTTCGCAGCTGATATCGGTGCGGCTCGCTTCAACTACGTCTCGGCGTAGAGTAAGGATCCTTTCGGGGAGGAAGGCACATCCGGGCTGGAGCCGATTATTAACGCATTGAAGGCTTGGTGTACCGCGCGTCCAGGATGTGCCGCCCCAAAGGTTCGACCGGATCTCATAAGTGATCCATTCGTCGATCACATTGAACTGCTACAGCGACGATAGTGCCCCGGGCAGATAGGTAATCGTTCAGCGATCATTTCCCGAGCAAACCGAACTCGGCTTGGATCTTGACGTAAAAAAGCCGTATGGCTTCGGCTTTCAGCCGGGCAAATAGCCGATAGCTTTCCTCGGTCGTCACCGCCATCTGAACGTAAACCGGCTGGTCAGCTAGGTCAAAGAAATAGGTCGAGTGCAATCGACCGTCTTGCCCGATCCCTTCAACAGCCTGAATCACCGTGACACCGTGCAGGCCGAATTCCTTGGACAGTTTGACCAGCCAGTCCGCTACCGGAATTCCACGATGACGGCGATCTTGCTGTATAGAACGTCAGGAGATAGCCGTTCATGCCGTTGCCCTCCAATGCGTCCGGTCCATTGGACGACGTGATTCCCGTGATCGTCGTCGCAAGGGGCCCACACGCTGATCCCAGTTTTTCCGGGTTGGTGCCAAATGAGCCCCGAGTGGCTGTAACGGCTGGAAAAGATAGCACGCGGCGACCCAAGCGATGCTCCTGGTCATCAATGCCGTCTGGCCCCTAAACGCTACCGTCAGGTAAAACCACCGAAGTCCGATACTCCGCCGCAGGCCATATGGAACGCACTTGCCACTATACGGGTGTCCGTCGACGCGGATCTTTTCGCGTTCCAGAGAACAGGCCACTTCCTTGCGGTACGCCGTGTGGCGGGGCGTCCGTTCCCGAGGCGGTGCTACCGCATTGCCAAGGTCTCTCCGAGTGTGCCCAGCAGCAGGGCTGGCTCCACCGGTTTGCCGAGGCAGGCGTCAAAGCCGGCGTCTTTGGCTTGTTGCTCGTCTTCCGTTCGGACGTGTCCGGTAAGCGCGATAACAGGGATGTTCAAGCCCTGCTTGCGCAAACGTTTCACAAACGAATAGCCGTCTTCTCCCGGCATGCTGAGATCAGAAACGATTGCATCAGGCGTAGCCCGCTTCACCAATTCGTGGGCTTCCTCCGCAGAGCTTGCGGTGTACACCGTTGCGTATCCGAATTGCAAAACCATCGCCAGCGCCTCGCGCGTATCCGGATCGTCATCGATGAGGAGCACAGTCTTTCCCTTCAGTGTGCCGTCGGCACGCGCCTTGTCCGGCAAAGGGTCCTCAGACCTGTGTCGACCGGCGAGAGGCAGAACGACCGTGAAAGTAGCGCCCTTGCCAAGTCCAGCGCTTTCGGCGGTTATTTCGCCGCCATGCATGAGAACGATACTGCGTGCAATGGAAAGGCCGAGCCCTAGCCCGGTAGAACCTGTTGTCACCGCGCTCTCTATTTGATTGAAAGGCTGAAAGATTTCGTTCAGCCGATCGCGGGGAATCCCCGTACCGGTATCAGCTATGCTAATGCGGACAGTGCGTCCGGCAGCCACCAGTGAAGGCATGATTTTCCCGCCCCGCTCGGTGTGCTTTAAAGCGTTGTTGAGCAGATTGCCGAAAACCTGGCAAAGCCGAGGCCCGTCTCCATACACGTCGGCGTCGACCTGTTCGGCGACCAAGTCCGCAACGAAGACACCCTTCTTGTCCGCGATTGGACGGATGTCCTGCAATGTCGCGTTAACGCAATCCGCGATCGCGACGGGAGTTCTGTTAAGGGCGAACTTTCCTTTGCCGATGCGGCTCATGTCCAGTAGATCATCGACCAGTCGCGACTGCGTCAGGACATTGCGGCGGATGACGGAAAGGCCATTCGTCATGAATCCGGGGTCCTCCGCGCCCTCGATGAGAAGGTCTACCCACGCGAGGGTTGCCGCCAAGGGCGTTCTCAACTCGTGCGAGACCGCCGCGATGAATGCGTCCTTTGCCGCATTCGCGGACTGCGCAGCATGTCGCAACATGCGTTCGCTCTCCACTAGTGCATTGCGCTCCGACTCCAGACGCTTTTGTGCTGAGATATCGATTGTGATGCCGTCGAATCTGACAGCGCGTCCCGCTTCGAAATAGGTGCTTCCCTTTGCCCTGAGCCAGCGCACTTCATCAGTCGGCGAGACAGTCCGGAACTCGATGTCGTACGGCGCACCTTTTTGCACCGATGCATCAACGGCAAGCCGTACTTTTTCCCGATCTTCTGGGTGGATCGCGCGATAAAAGGTATCAGTGTCGATTTCACTGTCCGGTGTGTGCCCATGCAACCAGAAATGCTGCTTGCACCGCGCGTTCCAGTAGAGCCGGCCGTCGGGTAGCGGCAAGTAGAAAGTGCCGATGTCGGCGGCCTCCGCAGCGCGTCGAAGTCGGTCTAGCGCTTCGTCTGCAGATTCCAGACTGGGGCTTAATCGGTAATCAGTCATCTCTGTTTCGCCGTTCGACGCCGCCTAGATAATCCGGCCTACGTTTGCGGGAGCTAGGTGGCCACTATGCAACGCGACCGCTCCTTTCCACTTTCAAGGCACGCAAAGGGGCGCGCATCTGCTCGACGTGTTGCAAGCTTTTGCACATACCGGCGCCGGTGGACTCGCTGCCACCCGCCCCAGCGCACGCGCTTGCCCGCGCCGGTTCTCGTCCCAGCCGCAGATCTGGACCGGACAGCGAGAATTCCGGGTACCGCTGTGCCCTCGGTCAGGCACGCTTCTAGCTCACGACCAGTGTACTTCAAACCCGAACCCGCCGTTAGGGTGCCTTTCCCTGGATATGTGCAGCAAACAGTGCAAATTCCTCAGAGAGTTATGAGCAGTTATCGCATTTCCCTGTCCGGGACGGTGCTCCTCGTTGACGACGATTCATCGACGCGAGCGGCATTTGCGGCAATCCTGACGCCGCTCGGCCACCTGGTTTTTGCTGCTGAAAACGGCGCTGTTGCGCTAGAAAGCCTGCACCTCGCGTTGCCTGACGTTGTGGTAACGGACATCGAAATGCCGTCGCTTAACGGTGTTGAGCTTTGCAGCGCGATCCGAAACGATCCCTCGCTCCGGCACCTGCCAGTGATTGCAGTGTCCTCTGCAAAACTCGATGCGGCTTCGGAATCCGCGCTTTTCAATGTGTGCTTGCGCAAACCGGTTTCGCCGCAACAGTTGCTCTCAGCAATATCTCCTTTCCTTAAGTCAGAACGCTTAGATAGCAGAAGTTTCGATTCCCCTACTGGGCAGAATAGTGCGATCGGCAAGGCCGGTGGGCCGGGGGGCTTCGTCGGTGAAGCAGGCGATCGCGGAGTGCCAGCAAACGTGGTGTCTGCGACTGCCGCACCATTCTCGGCCGTAAGCACGGATTAGAGGATAATTTGCGGATGCCTGAAACGGCATACTCCGTAACTATCAGGGTCGTCTTGTTGGCCCGCGAGGGTAAGACTCTCCCGGTGACAACGTCAGCGGCATCAATCAGCGATTAACGACGTGGAGACGACGAGCCACTATTCGATCGGTCACGAGGACGTGCCACGGGGATATTGCAGGGAGAACACCGAGCGGGAACGCCGCCACCGCTGGGCAAGGCGCCGTTCCAGCGTCCGTCCCGAACTCGCTCTCCCGTGCATGGCCGGCTCGGCTAGGCGTCTACGGCCGTCCGCGATTGAGTGACTGCGGGTTCGCGTGATCTGCCATGGCGGACCCTGGCAGCGCAAAGTGCAGTATCGCCAGCAGTTGGTCCGCCGTGAAGTAACCGTTAAGTCCGATGGTGAGCTCGCCCCAGGAAGGCTTTCCCTGCACATCGTCCCAGTCGATCCAGGCTTCGCTGTCTTGCAGGATTGAACGCGCCTGTTCATCAGTCACGCTGCCTCCTTTGCATTCACGCTACGAGTCGATTAAATCCCACATTGGGCAGACGCCGCTGGCATACGTCCCAGCGTTGCATAACAGCGGCCCCAGTGGCGGGGTGGTACATATCCGGATTTTCTCACAGCTTGTCCGGCATACGTCAAATGCGTTCCGGTCTGGGTAGGCAGATTCACACGGTGCGAACTCAGCGGTTTTTTATGCCCAGCGATGATGATCGCCAAGTGGTTATCAAAAAATTGATTTGCGCATTAGTTTTGAGCACACGTCTCGCCAATCGGCCGCTTCATGCCGCCTCACTGGTGCCGCCCGCACCGCATGGAGGACATCAGAAAGGACTCTTGGAGCCCGATACCGGCGACGCTCCGGGTCTCTATGAGGATAGTCGTGGATCATTAACGACAAATCTACGCACATGAAAAGAGCAACCGCAGTCTGCCCATTTCGTCGCGACGCCACGGTCGCCGGAACCGCGCGCCAATGGCGCTGATAAATGTTTAGGCTTCTCTTGGGGCATTCCCAACAGCCCCCTTGGCCAATGTGCCGGTGACCGATATAAATCACAACGCATCGGTATGGAACCGGAACGGTGACCGTGGTCGTTGCTCTGCCGGAAGTCGGCGTGAGACCGATTTTATGGCGAATTTGCCTAAAGCTTGCCGCGGTAACAACCGTTATATCAGACTGCACGCGCTGCGGTCTAACGGTCCCCAGGGTTCACGCGCGGCCATCAACCCCAGGTGGCCTACTCGCGACTATTTACTTTCCTCGGGGGCAACAAGGCATGTTGGTCGGCAGTTACAACTCATCGCTGGTCGTTTTTTCATTCGTCGTCGCCGTCCTCTCGTCGTACACGTCACTCGACCTCGCGGGCCGCATCTCCACGGCGGCCGGTAAAGCCATGCACTGGTGGCTTGCGGGCGGCGCGGTGGCGATGGGGCTCGGCATCTGGGCGATGCATTTCATCGGCATGCTGGCGTTCAACCTGCCGATCCCGCTTGGGTATGACCCCGCGATCACCGGACTCTCGCTCCTCATTGCCATCGCGTTGTCGGCGTTCGCGCTCTGGACCGTCACGCGGGCCGCGCTGCCCTGGCGTCGCCTCGTGGCGGGCGCCGCCGTCATGGGCGCCGGTGTCGCGGCCATGCATTACACGGGAATGGCCGCGATGCGCATGTCGCCCGGCATCCAGTACGATCCCGGCCTCTTCGTCGCGTCCGTCCTGATAGCGGTCGTCGCGTCGGGCGCGGCGTTGTGGATGACCTTTCAGCTGCGCCGCGGCGGTGCGCGCGCCCGCATACTCCGATTCGGCGCTGCGCTCGTGATGGGCGCCGCCATCGGCGGCATGCATTACACCGGCATGTTTGCGGCGCAATTCCCGCCCGGCAGTATTTGCGGGGCCGCCCTGGACGGGTTCAGCAATGTCTGGTTCGCCTTCGCGATCTTCGTCGTGACGATTGCGGTGCTCTCCATTGCGTTGATCACGTCGATTCTCGATTTGCGGCTCGAATCGCGTACTGCTGTACTCGCAGACTCGCTCGCCCATGCGAACGAGGAACTGACCTACCTGGCCCTGCACGACAAACTGACCGGCCTGCCCAACCGGGTGCTGCTCGAGGACCGGTTGAATCAGGCCATCAGGACGGTGGAGCGCGATGGCGGCAGTTTTGCGCTGATGTTTATCGATCTTGACGGCTTCAAGGGGGTCAACGACGCGTATGGCCACCGCACCGGCGATCAGCTGCTTGCGGAAGTCGCGCAGCGCATCCGCGCTGCGATGCCGGGCCAGGACACGGTGGCGCGCGTGGGCGGCGACGAGTTCGTCCTCATCGCGGAGTGCACCGATCCGTCGGCCGCGGCCGGGCTCGCGACGCAAGCGTTGCGCAGCATCGAGGCGCCCGTGCATGCGGGCGGCCACGAGCTGCGGGTCTCGGCCAGTATCGGCATCGCGATGTATCCGGGCGATGGAGAGCAACAGCACGAGTTGCTCTCCAATGCGGACGCCGCCATGTATCACGCAAAGGCGTCCGGGCGCAACGCGTTCTGCTTCTTCGAAGCGTCGATGCAGCAGAACATGCAGGACGAACTGCAACTGCTGCAGGACCTACGCCGAGCCCTCCACCGCAAGGAGATGGTTCTCTACTACCAGCCGAAGTTCCGTGCACCGGACGGCCCGGTGACCGGCGCCGAAGCGCTGCTCCGCTGGCAACATCCCATGCGCGGCCTAGTGCCGCCCGGCGAGTTTATCCCGCTTGCGGAGAAGACGGGCCTCATCGTGCCGATCGGCACGTGGGTGCTCGGCGAGGCATGCCGTCAGATGAGGTCATGGGGAGACGCAGGGCACAGCGAATGGACCGTTTCCGTGAACCTCTCGTCACTGCAGTTCCGCCACGCCGGACTCGTGCAAACGGTCAAGGACACGCTCGAGCAATATGGGCTGGAGCCACGCAGCCTGATCCTGGAGATAACGGAATCGACCGCCATGAGAGACGTGGAGGCGAGCCTCGCGCTGCTCGAAAAGCTGACCGAACTTGGTGTAAAGATTTCTATCGACGATTTCGGTACTGGGTATTCGAGCCTGTTGTATCTAAAGCGGTTGCCGGCAACCGAACTGAAGATCGATCGCGGCTTCGTGCAGGAGCTGACGCGCGACTCGGAGGACGCGGCGATCGTCTCCGCTATTGTGGCTCTCGGGCAGACACTAGATCTAGGAATCGTCGCCGAAGGCGTCGAGACGCCCGAGCAGCAGGAATTCCTGACCAAGCTTGGCTGCAATTCGTTGCAGGGCTTCCTGCTCGGTAGACCAATGAGCGCGGACGCCTTCCTAGAAGCCGTCGGGCGACCTTGCACAACCGCCTGAAGGGGCACTTGTTGCGGCCGGTAGGTTGCGCGCAGGTTCACCTATGCGCTTTTCGTCGCGCGCGAGCACCGCGGCTTCAGCCGGCCCCGCATCGCCAAGCGGGTCGACGGTCCTGTTTCGTCGGAACCACTTGGGCAGTGGCTCAGGACGTCCGCCAGCATTGTCGGCCTTTTCGGTAAGGGAAAGGGTTCCAAAACCGGACGCTGTAAGGGACGGCCGGGCCGCAGAATCAGGGATTCTCCTCCTCGCCGCGTTGACGCTTCGGCAGTATGCACCGGACGCAATAGGTACCCGGGCTCGTGCGCCAATACAAACAGATGCTCCGTTTCTCGTTCAACGTCCTTGCGATGCGATACCAGGTCCCGTCTGACATTTCTGCGGCGAGGTCTTCAAACGCGACCACCACTGCGGAGCCAGGCGGAACCCTCCGAGAGAGTGACGGTAGCTCGTCAACCGTGATCTCGAATGTATGTTGGCCACCGGCAACGAGGCACTTCTCGTAGTTAGAAACGGGGTCGAGGTGAACCACGGTCATCAGATGGTGCCCTTGCACTCGCTGTAAGACACGAAACGAAAAAGTACTTGGCCCTGCGCCGGTGGCGCAGCCCGGCGTTTGCCCGCCGGCCCGACCTACCAAGCCGCGCGTGGGTCGCCGTTGCGCGCCCCCGCTGGTCGAGGCCTTTCTAGGTTCTGCCATGCGCGACCGTGGCGCTAACCAGTGCCCTGCCCATAGGTACTTTGTACCATCATCGGATTTTGGGGGAGGTAAAAAAGTACTGCTAGATGCAGATGCGCCTAGGGGGATAGTGCATTTGCATACTGAGGGATCGCCCCACTTCCCCTCGTCTTCGTTAGGGCCGGTGCTTTAAAATCGGCAGCTACAGCACAGAAAGCGATGGGAGTGGTAGTGAGGAAGCGGTTGCGTGGCTAGAAAGCCGTCGGCAAACTCGCAGGAAATTGCGCCGTCTGAACGGAAGCGCCGCCGGGATGCCAGCCGCGCGTAGTACGGAGGGAGGGTCAAGTGGATGTGCCGGCGTGTGCCCGAACCATCCGCAACGAACGACGTCCAAAAGCGGCGGCGGGTCCGAGCGGTGCCGCCATCGCCCGCCGGAAGGGCTCGCCACGTCCTTCGTGTTCCCCGCCTTTCATGCTGGCACCGACTTTGGCCTCATGCAACCAATGTTACGATCCCCAGATCAGCACTGATGCCCATCAACTATCTTCGAGGATTAACACAGCCGGCCCGCAGCGAGGCGACGAATCGCCGCCTCGGCCGAGCGCTCGCCTTTGTCGCCGGTGCCGCCAACGCCGGCGGGTTCTTCGCTGTTGGGCAATACACGTCGCACATGTCCGGCATTGCGTCATCGCTTGCTGATAACCTCGCGCTGGGAGACGTCAATCTGGTCGCAGCGGGATTAAGTTCGCTGCTGTCTTTCCTTTCCGGAGCCGCGACGTCGGCGATGCTGATCAATTGGGGCCGTCGTCGGGCCCTTAACAGCCGATATGCGGTGCCCCTGCTCGTCGAGGCGTTTCTGCTTCTCCTTTTTGGAGTTATCGGCTCGAATCTGCAGACGCACCGTCTGCTGTTTGTACCTGCGTCAGCCTGCCTGCTCTGCTTCGTGATGGGTCTGCAAAACGCCATGATTACGAAGATTTCAAAGGCGGAGATCCGTACGACGCACGTCACCGGCCTTGTTACGGACATCGGAATTGAGGTCGGCAAGCTCCTTTATCGGAATACAGGAGCAACGCCCACAAATAGGGTCCGAGCGGACCGCCAGAAACTTGCTCTTCTTGGATCGCTGATGCTAGCCTTTTTGAGCGGTGGGTTAACAGGCGCGGAGGGCTTTCGACACTTAGGCTTCGTCTCCACTGTTCCTCTTGCAATGGTCCTCGTTGCCCTCGCCGTTGTACCGATCGTCGACGACGTGGTCGCTCAGCGCCGTTAGGGCAAACAAGATCGCTTCCCACTGGAGCGTTGGCGAGCGGCATCGCGTCGGAACCCGTCGGGCCGCTTCCGGTAGGCCGCGCGCGTGCGGATATGGCTACACGCCATCTGTCGCGGTTCATGATCGGCCGCCTGGCTATTGGCCGGACACCTGGGATTTGATGTTAACGGGGAGGGGTTGCAGTTGGCAAACGCGCCGCGAAACGTCGCGCTGCCTCCGATTCGACGCCGCCTTGCGGGCGGTTCAACAGCGAATCCAATTTCCGAACGGGCAACTTCACGACAATGCGGGGAGCAACGAAGCCGTCTCATTCATAGCCTCGACACGCCTGGCGCCGAGCGCTGCCGACATTAGCGACCGTTCGTCGTTTCGAACGTTGACGCACGGGTCGTGTGTTATGCGGACCATCTGCCTGACAACGCGTAGGGCAGTCCCGCTGGAAAGCCCTCGCTCACCGGCGCTGCAGCGACGCATACCAGGCAGCCGAAGCGTCGATCTCCTCGGGCGTCATATTCCGCGCGATATTGCGCATCTGCTCGGAAAAGTCGTTGTGCCGACTACCATTGGCAAACGCCGCCAACTGCGCCTGCGTATAGGCGGCAGGAAGTCCATCGAGCAGGGGTGCCCCCGTCGTGTGGTCAATATCGCCGTGACAGGTCGCGCAAGCCGGAATATTGCGCAGCGGCGCGCCGAAAACTACGATGGCGGGCGCGGTCCCCTGCACTGGGCGCGGAGGTGGCAGCGACGCATAGTAGGCCGCGACATCGCGCATGTCGTTGTCGGAAAGATCGGCGACCATCGGCGACATGACTGCGCTGGTGCGTGCCCCGCTACGGAAATCTTCGAGTTCCTTATAAATCGCCCCCGCATACTGCCCGGCGAGATTCGGCGAATTCGCGTAACTGATCCCCTGCGGCCCATGGCACATCGTGCAGCGCAGCGACAGCGTGGCCCCGCGACCAATCGACAGACGCGTCGCCCCATCCAGCATATGCGGCGTCAGTTCCACCTCGCTCGTCTTGTAGCGGGGCGGCACGATAGAGCCGCCCGGATGCCAGTCCCGGGCGACGCCCGCCGCGCTGCAGATCGCGTTCCAGAGGCCCTGGAATCCAGGATCGCTCTGCGCGGACGGCAGCCAGACGAAACCGATGATGGCCGACACGACGAACACCGCGACGGCCGCGCCAACCCCGGCGCGAAACCACGGATTGCGCAACGAGAATAACGACTCTTCGTTCATCGCGACGCTCCAATCGGAATCACTGGCACGGCCCCATCGCTGCGTGCGAGCAGCTGCGCGATTGGGTAGCCATAGTTCGTGACGGTGAGGGCAATCATGAGAACAACCCACAGCGCGACGCTATTGAGTGCAACGGGGATGCGTTGCGCTTCGTGAACGGGTCGGCTGAAGCGGTATTCCTCGTGCCGAATCTTCGGGCTACGATGGCCCTGCAGCAGCACGACAAAGAAAAGGATGGCGGAGATGACGAGAATGAACCCGCCTATGGCCGATGCCGTCACGAGGATCGCCTCAGGATGGATCGCGGGATTGCTGTAGTCGAAGTAGGCCATGCGGCGCGGCATGCCGATGAGTCCCGCGAAGTGCCAGGGAAACGTCGTCACGATCATGCCGATGAACCAGAGCCAGAGTTGCCAGCGCATCATGCGCCAGTTCGCGAGCGCACGGCCCGTCAACTGCGGCCAGAGGTCGTAGGCGATCGCGAAGTACATGATGACGATCGCGCCGCCGAAGATCAGATGGAAGTGGCCCGTGATCCACTGCGTGTTATGGACAGGCTGGTCGAGCTGATAGCTCATGTTAATAAGTCCGCCCGCGCCGCCGAAGCCGAGCATGACGAACGAGAGCGCCACCGCGAGCATCTGCGGATTGTCCCAGGGCAGCTTCGCTATCCAGCCGAACACACCCTTGCCGCCGCGCAGGCGCCCGGCCACCTCGACGGAGGCGCAGATTGTGAACACCGTGAGCAGCGTGGGCACCGAGACAAATGCGGTGAACACCGACTGTACAAACTTGAAGCCCGAGCCAACCTGCGGATCGGCGAACAGATGATGCAGGCCGATCGGCATCGCGACGACGAGGAAGAGAATGAACGAGACGCGGGCCATCGCATCGCTATAGAGCCGGCCGCCGATCGCACGCGGCACGATCGTGTAGTAGGCGATATAGGCGGGCATGAGCCAGAAATAGACGATCGCGTGCAGTGTCCACGAGAAGAACACGCGCGCGAGGCCAGCGTTAATTGTCGAGGTCAGGCCGAAGGCGGCCGGCAGGATCTGGAACAGCACTTCGGTCGCGGCGCCCACCGCGGTCCAGCCCCAGAGGTAGGCGCCCACCGTCGTCGCGAACATCGCGAGCGGCACTGGCTGGCCTGGGTTGGCGCGCTTCCAGGCGGTGAAATTCACGCTCATGAGCGCGACCCAGATCCACGAGCCCACGACGACGAGCACGACGCCGAGGTAGTAGAACACGTTCCCGATCATCGGCGGATAGAACGTGTAGAGCACCGAGGCGAGCCCCAGGGCAACGGGCACCGAGGCCGTGACCGCGCCAAGCGCGAGCAGGATGAAGCCGGCCCAGGCCCATCGCACGCCTATGAGCGGACGCTTGAGCGCGAGTTCGGTGACCGCGTAGCCGAAGCCCATTGCGATCAGCGTCGGGAACACGTATCCCATTACGGTGCCGTGTTCGGTGACGGAGCGATAGTAGAGTTCGGGGTCCTGGAGCCACGGATGCAGCGGGCTGCGGATGAACATCTGCCAGGCGCCAAGCACCAGAGCGACGCCGAAGAGGCCGAACGCGAGCCAGAAGTGAGCCAGGATCATTCGCTTGTTATTTAACACAGCTGAGTCTCCGCGCGTTGCCGGCCTGGTCGGCCATCTGCATGAAGGTGTCCTTGTCGATGACCTCGACATGTGCCCACATCCCCTGGTGCCCGGTGCCGCAGTATTCGTGGCACGGCATCAGGTGATCGCCTGGGCGGTCGAACGTCGTGCGGAACGTGGAGACATAGCCTGGCTCGACCATCGTGTTGAGGTTCGTGCCCGTCACGAGAAAACCGTGAATCACGTCGGCGCTCGTCACGCGGAACGTGATGGGCGTGTCGGCGGGTACAAGCAGGCATTGTGGTGTGAACGAATACTGTTGCGCGAGCACGCGTACGGTGACCGAGCCGTCGGTCTCGACTGCACTGCCGAGGTTCGACTCGACAAACTCGCTGCCGCGCTCATGGAGTGAGCGGGGGTCGATGGTTTCGACGCGCGACGGCGGCATAAACGCCCAGTGCAGGCCCGTGAAGACGACGATCGCGACCAGCAGGACGACGATCGCCAGCACGACGGTCGCCCAGCGCCGCTCCACACGGGCTGCAACCTCGGCACTGGCATGGGAATCGATGGGGTTCGACATGGGACAGGGCCGTTTATTGTTCAGTGAATGACGCCGCGGGGCAGGAACACGAAAAAGTAGAACGCGAGCCAGATCGCGAGCACGATGGCCGTCGAGATGACGGCCAGCGCGATGGCGCCACTGGGTCCGCGCTGCACGATCTCATCGACGCGTGCGTCGAGCGGTTGCTCACCCGGTGTGTCGGAAACGGGAGTCTCGATCATTGTCAGGCGCCTCTAAAACAGCGGAGCGGCCCGCAGCTCATTCACTTCGCGGTCGGAAACTGGCGTGCCGTGATTGCCCCAGGCGGTGCGTATATAGGTGACGACGGCTGCGATTTCCTCATCGGAAAGCGACTGGGCGAACGGCGGCATGCCGAACGGCTGCGGATTCAGGTGCGTGCCGGGCGGGTAGCCGCCGTTGAGCACCATGCGGATTGGGTTCACGGCCGAGTGCATCTCGATCGACGGGTTCGCTGCGAGCGGCGGGAAATCGGGCGCCCTGCCACGTCCGTCCACGGCGTGGCAGACGGCGCATTGCGCGTCGTAAATCTTCTTGCCAAGCGGCGCGAGACGGGCAGCTTGTTCGCTCACGTACTGGCTCGGCGGCGAGCGGTCCACTTCGTTTGCGTGGCCGGGCAGCGACTTCAGGTAGACGGCCATCGCGCGGACGTCGTCATCTGAGAGGTACTGCAGGCTGTCGTTGACGACTTCGGCCATCGGACCGTACACGGCGCCGCGCGAGCTCACGCCCGTGCGCAGCAGCGCGACGATGTCCGCGATGCTCCAGTCGCCGAGACCCGCCTCGGCGTTCGACGTGAGCGACGGCGCATACCAGTTCTGCATGGGGATCAGGCCGCCCTGGAAAGCCTTTGATTGCTGTGAGCCGCCGAGCGCATTGATCGTCGTGTGGCACATCGAGCAATGGCCGAGGCCTTCCACGAGGTAGGCGCCGCGATTCCATTCCACGGACTGCCTGGGATCGGGCTGAAACTGTCCGGCCCGGAAGTACAGCGTACGCCAGCCGAGCAGCAGCGAGCGCTGGTTGTACGGAAAGCGCAGTTCGTGCGGGCGATTCGGCTGATGCACCGGCGTGGTCGACATCAGAAACGCGTAGATAGCATCCGAATCCGCGCGCGTGACCTTCGTGTATTCCGCAAACGGCATCGCGGGATAGAGCAGCGTGCCGTCGTACGAACGGCCCTCGTGCATCATCCGGTAGAACTGGGCGGCGGTCCAGTTGCCGATCCCCGTCTCCTTGTCCGAAGAAATATTCGGCGTGAACAGGGTGCCGAATGGAGTGTCCATGGGGCGCCCCCCCGCGAACGGCTTGCCGCTAGGGTTCGTGTGGCAGGCGATGCAGTCACCGGCGCGCGCGAGGTACTCGCCCTTCGCGATAAGTTGGGCATGCGTGAGCGGTGCCGCTGGGGCGGAGGCCGCCGTCGGCGCGCGAGCATCGGCAGCGCTTGCGCTCACCGCGGCAACGCAGCACACCGTTGCGACAACAAGTCTCGGTATCAAGGGAACGCGGTTGAGTGGCAGGCGGTGCGCAAGGCCCGCGAGCGGGGGCTGGCGCTCAGTGAGGAGTCGAAGTTTGCGCACGTCGAGGCCTCCTCTAGTGAGGGACGCTGCCGCAGGCGAGCGGCAGGGGCGACGGTGCCGCCGGTGTCGGGTCAGCAGGTGCGTTCTGCGCAGAGAGCCAGGCGGCGACGGCCGTGATGTCGCGGTCCCCTAAGTGCGCAGCGATGTCATGCATGCAGTTCGGCGGGGCCGTGCTGCGCGTGCCGTAGCGGAACGCGCCCAGCTGCGCGCTGATGTAGTCCGCATGCAGACCGACGAGGCCCGGGATCGCGGGCTCCATCCCGGTCAGCGCTTGCCCGTGGCAGGCCGCGCAGGCAGGCACTTTCAGCGCGGGGTCCCCCTGCATGACCAGTTGCTTGCCGCGCGCGAGCGTAGCGGCGTCCGCGGAGGGCGCGGCGGGCGGCGGGTATGGCGGGCGCTCGCGCGAGAGGTATACCGCGATCTGCTTAAGGTAGGCGTCGGGCAAATACGCGAGCAGGTAATTCATCGGCGGATAGCTGCGTCCGCCGTCGCGGAACGCAACGAGCTGATTGAATAGATAGTCGGCGGGCTTGCCGGCGAGCCGCGGGAAGTAGTCGTTGTCGGTGCCCTCGCCGTGCACGCCGTGACAGGCCGCGCAGGCGTGCAGGCGCGCCTGCATCGTGGCGGGCGCTGGCGCGGGCGGTGCCGCAAAAAGCGGGGCACACGGGCCGATAAGTGCGAGAACGAACTGGACGATTCGCTTATTCAAGGGCCCCCTCTGACGGTTGGGATGCGCGAGTTGTTTTTTATCACAAAGTGACGTGTCTTGCTGTCGCCGCGACACCAAGCGTCGTCCCGGCGTTGCAGCGGGGCGCTGATACGCGGCAGCGGCGATCCGGCGGAGCGCCCATCGGTAGCCGGCTGTCGCATGCGGTGCCGAAGGGGGGAACGCGCGATGCGACGCAAACACGTCACAACCGGCAACACAAGCGAGTAACCGCAAGTGACGCTGCCAATGCCGGCCCCTTGACCCTGCCTCGTCCTGAAGCCGGCGACACGGCGAAATTACGCGTGGCTTGCGGAACGCGCGCGAGTAACCGTCGTCCGCAAAATGGCTTTCGGACCGCACTACCTGTGGAGAACAAGATGCTCACGCAGAAGACGAAGGATGTTGTGAAGGCGACCGCGCCCGTACTCGCGCAACACGGCTATCCAATCATCGAGCGGTTTTACCGGCGGCTTTTCGAAAGCCATCCCGAGCTGAAAAACATCTTCAACATGGCGCACCAGGAGCAGGGACAGCAGCAGCAGGCGCTGGCGCGAGCCGTCTACGCCTACGCGGAAAACATCGAGAATCCGGAAAGCCTCGCAGCGGTGCTTCGCAACATCGCTCACAAGCACGCGAGCCTCGGCGTGCTGCCAGAGCACTATCCGATTGTCGGTGAACACCTGCTGGGTGCGATCAAGGATGTGCTCGGAGACGCCGCGACGGGCGAGATCATCGACGCATGGGCGCAAGCCTACGGCAACCTGGCCGACCTGCTGATGGGGATGGAGAGCGAGCTTCGTGAGCACTCCACCAGCCAACCGGGCGGCTGGAACGGATGGCGGAAGTTCGTCATCAAGGAAAAGCGGCCCGAGAGCAGCGTCATCACCTCATTCGTGCTTGAACCGTCGGACGGGAAGCCGGTCCTTAACTTCGAACCCGGGCAGTACATCAGCATCGCCGTTCAGGTGCCGTCGCTCAGCCTGCAGCAGATCCGCCAGTACAGTCTGTCAGACATGCCCAATGGACGGACTTACCGGATTTCGGTCAAGCGCGAGGAAGGTGTAGCAGGCGCACCGCCCGGCTACGTTTCGTCGCTGCTTCACGATCATGCGAACGTCGGCGACGAAGTGAAAATCGCGGCGCCTTATGGCACGTTCCATATCGATGTTGACGCAACGACGCCGATCGTGCTGATCAGCGGCGGCGTCGGGCTGACGCCGATGGTCAGCATGCTCAAGCGCGCTATCCAGAACCCGCAGCGCCAAGTGATCTTCGTCCACGGCGCGCGCAACAGCGCCGTGCATGCGATGCGCGACAGGTTGCGGGAAACCGCCGCAACCTATCCGAACTTCAGGGCGATCGTCTATTACGACACGCCGCTGCCCGGCGACATAAAAGGAAAGGACTACGACCGTGCGGGGTTCATTAACCTCGGCGAACTCAAGGACATCATTCTCCTGCCGGACGCTGACTATTACATCTGCGGACCGATTCCTTTCATGCGCATGCAGCACGATGCGCTACGCTCACTTGATGTGCCGGAAACCAGAATCCACTACGAGGTGTTCGGGCCTGATCTTTTCGCCGAATAGCGGCAAGCGCGGTACCGGGCACGTTTTGGTGCCCTGCCCTTCCTGCCATATTGCCGTCGCGGTGCGTCCGCAACCAACGCGTTCATCGAAACCGATCACCCGGTCCCCGAACGTCGCGGAACATCGCCATAAATATTTACTGCGCCGCCCATCGCCGACGCGCCGAATGCGCGGCAATGGGAACCTCGCTGCGCCGATGAAGATCGAAAGTGGTCCGTGTAGTCCGGCCTCGGGCCCGACAGAAGGAGTGGCCGAGCTCAGCGCATCGGCAGGCGTTACGCAGACCATGGCATCGCCGCGCAGCCCCCCACGCGGGCGAGCGGACTTCGTTGCAAGCGCGCCTGAGACAGTGCGTCAGCCAATAATTGCGTTCGCCAGTCGAGGATGGTCAGCGAACAGCGGCCTGTGCACTAATGCCGCGTAGGCACTAACCTGCCGTCACAGATAAGATGCCTGGTGTTACTGTTTGTTGGAACGCCAGCATGGCCCCAAATCAGACCGCGGAACGGGCCGATCCCGCGCAACGCGGCTTTGCCCTCTGGGCCTTGGGTTTTCGCCCGTTTTACCTTGGCGGAGCGCTGTTCGCGGCGGCTGCGATGCTCGCGTGGCTGGCTGAGCTCGACGGACATCCGTTGCCCTCATTTCATCCCTACCTGCCGGGCGTGCTCTGGCACGCGCACGAAATGGTCTATGGCTTCGCCGCGGCCATTCTGGCCGGCTTTCTCCTAACCGCGGTGCGCGCCTGGACCGGCGTAACGGCGGCCAAAGGCAGATCGCTCGCGGCGCTCTGGCTCCTCTGGCTAGCCGGCCGCTTGGCCATCGCCTACTGCAGTCCTTGGCTGGCCATCGCCGTGGATATCGCGTTTCTGCCTGTTTGCGCGATCATCCTGCTGCGCGTGCTCGTCCGCGTGAATAACCGACACAATATCTTCCTGCCGATCGCCATTGCGCTCCTCGCCGCAACCAATCTCGCCTTCCACTGGTCGGCGCTGACGGGAAATATCGAATCGGCGCTGCGCAGCCTCTATGTCGCGGTCGGCTTTCTGGTCGTGTTCGTGACAATCATCGGCGGGCGCATCATCCCTTCGTTCACTGTCAACGCGGTTCCCGGCCATACCGTCCGCAGTTGGCCCTTTGTCGAGTCGACTATCGCGCCACTGACTCTCCTGCCGTTCCTGCTCGACGGCTTCGGCGTGGCGGGCCCCGTCACGGCGCTCGCTGCCGTGGTCGCAGCCTGCCTGCATGCGCTCCGCATCGCCGGCTGGCGACCCCTGCGCGTCGGCCCGCGGCCTATCCTCGCGATTCTCCATATTGCCTACGCGTGGATTGTGCCGGGCTTCGTCATGCTGGCGGTCGCGTCATTGGGTGTCATCGTGCACTCGTTAGCGATCCATGCGTTCACGGTTGGAGTGATCGGCGGCGCCATCATCGCGATGATCACGCGCACCGCGCGCGGTCATACCGGGCGGTCGCTCGTCGCCGGGCCGCCCGACATCGTCTGCTACGCGCTCATCGTGGTGGCCGCCATCGTTCGCGCTGCGGTGCCCGCGCTGGCGCCACAGCAGACGCTCGCAGCGATCGACCTGTCGGGAGCGTGCTGGATCACCGCGTTTGGCTTGTACTTCGCAGGCTATGTCGGTTGGCTCACGAAACCGCGGCTTGATGGAAAAGAAGGATGACATCGTCTCGCAAGCGCCCGCTTTAGCACACGAAATCGGGGGGCGCGTAATAACGCACCGTCGGTACGTCGCTCACCGGCCAAGGTTTTTCAGCAAGCGCCGCTCCCTTCCGAGCTCTTCCTCGATCTGGCGCCGATGCTCCGCAAACAAGCACAGCGCGTCCAGCATGAGCCGCAGAAGCTCTTCTGCTTGCAACGAATGTTGACCGCACTGCAGCTGTTCGTGAACACGCTTTTCTTGCATGGCGATACGCTGCAGGGCTTCCCTGATATGGTGATCCGCAAGCATTAGCGCGGATTCTTCCGTCGTCAGAAGAGTCATGGTCACCTCCTGTCGGGAGTCGCAGCAGACTATCGCTGCGATGACTGTCCCGAGGTACATCTAGACAAAAACGCGATCTTGAGACCGAAATCGCGCAATTTCAGCGATCTGACCGAATCCTCGCTTGCGCGCGAGCGGGCTGACGCCGCCCCTGCCATGGAAAAGGCGAACACGGATTTGTGTCGAGCGCTCGACCAGACGTGGCGATCTGTAGGTCTGCAGTGGGGAGGCCAGAATCCGGTTTTCAAGAACGCGGGGGCTGCAAATGAATTTTACTGTGTGGTCTCACAAGAGGGTGGTCATACTGACCCGCACGTCTTGTTCCGACACAGGATTGAGTTCTGGGACGGCCGAGTCCTGGCCAGTTGGCAGATTGACCAAGGAACCCCGGTTGTGTCGTTCGAGGGCCCCGCAGCAGATGACGATTCTATGCGCGAGTCGTTGGTTCTGAAGGCGCGTCAACTTGCTGGCCTCGTAATACGCCAACTCAATGCTAGGCTACGTCCTGCCTAGTCCGGTCTTGCGATAGCGGTCTCCCATCGGGCGCGCGTCGGATCAAGGCTCGCCCTGCGAGCCTGCCGTCTCGGCGGATACGCTAGGCGCTACGACGAGACTGACCCAGGCGAAAACCCGCCCTCTCGGCCGCTGCTGTATTGGGAAAAGTCGACAGTTCTGCTGCTTTGGCGTCCAGACCGGACAAACCGGCCGACAGTAGATCCCCCTGTCGACATGACGCCGACGAAGAACCAGCCATCGAAGCGGCGATCTCGAGAAGGCAATGTCCGGTAGCAGGTGTCGGGGTCAAGCTTCATGACTCAAACTTTTAGCGGAAACCATCGCGGGCCAGATTCGGACATGAGTGTTTGAGCCACCGCGACCCCGGTCCGACGCGTCCACGCGCCCACTTGCTTCGTTCAAACGCTGGCGCTCGCGATCAATCCTCGATGATGTTGCTCCTTCGCGCCTTCGAGTTTGAAGAGCATGAGCGTGGCCACGACGCGACGAGGCGAGGCGAGGCGAGGCGAGGCGACAGGATCGTCCGCCCAACTGAGCGACTGCCAATAGTCGAACGCCTGTCGGCCCCTTCGGACGTTTGCCCGTCCTCCTGCTCATCTCGGCTTGTTCATCAAGCAGACCTGCGACCATCTCAAAGAATCAGACCTTTCCTGCCCTTCGTGAGCATCTTGGATTTAGCGAAAGGCTTCACGCGCACCATCTGCCCATCATCCTTCGCGAAGTATCGGATGACGTAAGCGCGCAATTTCTCGAACTGCGCCGGATCGCTTTCTAGAACGGGATCAAGCGACCAACGCCCTTTACGTCGCAACTGCGCCTCGTAGTCTGGATCGTGGCAATCGAACACGTTACCTAGTCCGTTCGTCAGCCGCCTCCATCGGTCAGCAGCGAGCAGCCTTATCCGGTCAAAGGCCTTCACCTTCACTCGCTTTGCATCGAACAGCAAAAGAACGTGGACGTGATACGCGCCCTGCTCCGAGCCCTGCTCGACTTTTGATATGTAGCCGATGAGGTGCTCGAACAGTTCACGATCCACGCCGTTCTGGTTATCAAAGAACGCTTCCCGAAACTGCAAGACCAGCATCGGATCAATACGCGCATTCGTTTCCCATCCGGCACCCGATGACGGTTCCTTCGACGGCACCCGCGTCCATTGCCCAGCGTCATCCGTCTGCCAGCTCATCCGCGGCATCGCATCGCTCTCGATAGCAACGCTCTTCACGAAACTGAAGTCTGCCCGCATTGCAGTGATGTCCGGTTGATCGAAGAGCAGGTCGTCGAGATACTCACCAATTGACGCCTCCTGATGATCGAGACCGCGCTTCCAGTCCGACAGCTTCTTCGCTACGCCTCTCGCTCGTGCTCGCTCACGCACGTACGCGACGAATGCATTGAACCGTTCCGCGAGGATCGTTCCGTCGGAGTAGACCGTGTTGGGGTGGCTACAAGCTGCATCGCCTATGCCCAGCCAAATAGGCGCCGCGAGGTAACAATCGAAGAATAGTTTCAAATCGGCGCTGAAATGCCGGTCAGGCCAATACAAGTCCATGAAGGCATGACACCGTCGCAAATGGCGCGTGAGTGTAGGGCTGCTGGCTACCGCGTATTTGACTCCACAGCGGTGTCGGATCTCGTACGGAATGTGTGTGTTGCTCAATACGCTGCCCATGAATTCAACGAGGTCGTTGTAAAGGCTCAGGTATTCGCCAAGCTCCCATCCGCGCATGACGCTTGCCTCCCCCAACGAGCAATCGTCCAACTGCTCATCGAGAAGCAGGCCATCGATCGCTTCAATCGTTCCGAATTGCTTGACCACGATATTCTCCGCTGTTGTTGGTTCAAGCCATTTAGACGACAAGTATTTATTGCCTGCTGATGATCGATTCCTTACATGGCCACCCTATCTATGATTAATAGCGGACGGCCATCATCTCAAGACAATCCTACATTAGGAGGCCAGTAGATCCGTGGCGGCAATGGCCCCGTCTGTACGAGGAAAACGAGCCGGCGAACACCGCATAGACGAGGCAATCGAGGGTCGCCGATTTTCGGAGTTATCCCACGCAATCGACGTCAGCTTCCATGGCCAATGGTCCGCCTCTGTGCATGGCAGGTCTGTGAACTATGCGTGGACTGGCTCATGTTCGCGAAAGCACAGTGCCGAAAAAATGCCATACGAAATGTGCGACCTCCTTATCCGACAAGGGGATTCGGGCGTCGTCCGATATAGACGAAAATTGCCGATCCCAGCCAAAAAAGAAGCTCAACCGTGCACCTTCGTCTGTAGCTCGTCAATATCGACGTTTTTTTCAAGGCACGCATCAAGGGTGACCGGCGATTTTTTACACGGCAGGCATATGGACTGATAGTGAGCGATAGAACGGTTGCATGAAGCTCGAAAATGACAAGCGGGACACGGCGCCGAGACGTCGTGTCCCACATGACTAGCCCACCTGACAACCGGCAAGCCTAGGGCAGAATCGAGTCGACAGTTACCTGCAAATCGTCGCCCTCAGCCGCTTTAGTCACCGCGTCACGCTTGCCCTGCGGCACGAGCGATCCCCAAGTCCGCGTTCCCGATTTGCGTTCGATACACAGGAACTGATCCTTGTGCGCCAGATCGCGGATGACTGCCCCAACAAGGTGTTCGAGCTTCTTGTGATCCTTTATCGCGTCGATGGCACCGGACGCCGCAGCGAATCGTCGAAAGCCGTTGAGTAAAAGCGTCGTGCCCGCAGGTTTGCCCACGACCGATTTCCATAACTCATCGACAATGTCTTCGTACTGCCACGTCGCGTGCACGTTCTCGCCGTCAAACATGAAGATCCAACGGAAATAATGTCCCTTGGTCTCAGCCCAGTCGAGCTTCCAGATCGCACCCACCAGGTTCTTTCGGATTGCCGCTATTGCCCGCAAGCGATTCACGAAATCGGCGTGATGACGTTTCGCCAGGTCGACCGTTGCGTTTTCCGCCCAACGTTTATCGTAGAAAACATCCATGCAAATAACAAAGATGCGCGGGCATTTCGCAAAACAACTCTTTGCGATCGCCGCCATGCCCTTGAAAGCCCGCGACGACCGGTATGAGTTCGCGAGGTCCAGCTTGTCGAGCCCGCGCGCTTTCGCCTCGCTTCGGGTCATCTCGGACAGCTCGTTGTACGACTCCCACAGGAACTGCTTGCCGTCTGGCGTACGGCTCAGGGGGTGCCTGGCGAAGTACTGATCACCGTACTGGCCGATCGGATGCCGTGCACACACGTCAAAGAAAAGCTGAACCTTCGGGCGGACGCGGCAGCGGTCAAGTGTCTTCCCGCCATCACCATTGATGACCTTGCCCATCCGGAGATTTTCATCGTAGTAGAAGCGTCCGATGCCGTTTTCGATCAGTTCGGTTATACGGCCATAGCTGTCGCGCTTACCTGCAAAACCCGGCTCGTCGAACAGCAAGATTTCCGTCACGATCTTTTCGATCCCGCTCAGGCGATAGGCTAGGCACCGCGATTTGTGCAGCCACTCATTGCCGTCATCGCTGGTAATGCCGTGCCTGTCGTGAACGATGCGCTCCAGCATGGCGTGCGTGTAGATGCCGCCCATGAATGCCTTGCGCGGTAGACGGTACCGAACGTTTGCGCGCTGGACATACTTCGCGCCTGGTGCAATATAGGGCGAGTGTTCAATGGGAATCGCCGTCTCAATTCTATGGTTGATGTCAATCATTCGTAACCTTTCGTGCCGCGCAGCACGACGTCGGAATATGCAAGGTGCAAGCTGCCTCGCGCATGCCAGTGAACCGGCAGCGCCAAGCAGTTGAGAGAGAAAGCGGGACATATTGCCCACGGGGACCCCCGTGGGCGGATCGCTCGTTCAGAGCGGGCTCGTTCCACCGAAGCGGCTCTGATCCAGGACCAGGATCTCGTCGAAGTCGTCGGTCCCGTGATCCTGCAACTTTGCCCAGCCCTCGCGGAGCATGAACTCGATTGCACGCCGGATCTGCGCCCGGGTCATGCCGATCGACGAGGCCTTATTGAGAATGGTGCTGATCGCCATGACGTATGCGTTTTTGTCGCCGCGACTGACCTTCTTCGCAACAATCCTGCACAGCACGTCACGAAGCATGAGTGCCCAGCCCAGCTCTTCGGGCGGCGGAACAACTACGGCTTGGAAAACCGCGTCGAAATATTTACAGATACTGATCGCGCGATCCACTGCTTCAGGTTGAAGCGCCGCCCCGTTCGGCTTCCAAGCGTGCAGCAGGCCTGCAACCGCGCAGATCGTCTGCGGCATGTTCACCAGCAAGGCGTCTTGCGCAGGGTGAATCGGCTCGTCGCGACGGACTCGCTGAATATCTTTGTCAGCTTCGGCCAATACAGAAAGAGCTTCGTCGCTCAACGAATAGTCCGTCTGCGCGAACCCAGCGTCCATCATTGCGATAGTTCTGTCGATCGCCATCTTCACGATCAACTCCTTGACGGCGGGCAGACTCATCGATTCCGCCAGGGTCATAGCGCCATCGAATCCCTCGACGTTTGCATCTGACGAAACCAGAAAGGCCCCAGACACGGCCGCCGCATCCTGGCCCAACGCCTTCAAGTCGCGCTGGAACGCGTCCTGGGGGGTTGTTGCGAAGAAGCTCGTCACGACGCTCCCACCCGCGTACTTCGACAACATGCGGCCGCCGGTCATATCGACAAACGGCGTCATATGCCTGCAAAGCGCCTTCAAGACCGCGGGGCCCGACACGAGCCCGATCGCGACAGGCCAGCCTGTGCCCAACGACTTGCACATGGCAGGAATCGGTACGTTCGCGTACACCACCCTCGGCTCGACCGGTTCGAGCTCGGCCTGCTCCCGCAGGTTCAGTTCGGCGAGGCTATCGTTCAGCACTGCCAGCTCGACATCCACGTTGCCAAGCTCGTCGCGCTGACGCACGGCCGGGCCGAATTTCCGCTCCCAGTTGCGCGTGGCCGTCTCATAGCTGATCGGCTCGTCGGCCCGCAGCCGCCTCAACTCCTGACGATGCACTTTCACCGCCTCCGCATCATCATCGACTCGAGCCTGCTCGATTGCCAGTTCGAGATCGGCAATGCGCTGATTGCGGACGACCAGCTTCTGCTCGAAATCTACGAAATCCGCTTCTTCGGGTTTTTCCGCCAAGAGCTTCGCGACCAACGTCGACAGCGCGTCTAGGCGGACCTTCTCCGCGACCTTCTTCCGGATCGCTAGTTCGATCTGCTCACGCATCTGTACACGCGTGGCCGCAGTGGCCTTGTACTGTGCGTGACGCTGCGTCGCTTGGGCTGCGACCGCGATTTCGACGGCGCGAGCGACGTCGGTCAGGAACTGCACCAACACTTGGCCCGACGCCAGCGGCGCAAGGAGCAGCATATTGATCTTCAGCGAGATCCGGCGGCCAACGCCGTCCAGGACGCATGCCGCACCCTGGAGCGCGATACCCATCAGGAACAGCAGCAGCAAAACCCCGGACGGGAAATTGAGGCTGAAAGCACGGCACAGCGTGGAAACGATCGGCATGTGGTCTGCGAGCGCCTTTTCGCACGCATTGCGCGGCGACGTGGATTGCCAAGGCTGAATGTTGTGGTTGCTCATGATCGCCCCTTATGCATTACGCGCCAAAGCACGTGAAGCGATCCATGCTTCGACCTCGGACTCGCGCCAGCCGACGGTGCGGGCCCCCAAACGGATCGGCTTCGGAAAAGTGGGATCGAAGTATTTGCTTGCCGGATCGAGCTTGTTGTAAGTCGCGCTACGCGAGACACCCGTCTTCTCGTTCAACATTTTCATGCGCAGCACCTTGTCGAGCTTCTGACTGGTTTGCTTCATAGGTGGTAACCTCGTTCAAGTGGAGTTCGCTGGATTTCATTGGGCCCAATGAACGTTATTTCCTCATGCCGGCGTTGGCTGAAATAGACCGTTTGCGCGCAAATGGCGAATAGAATCTGAGCTCCCCAAAAAAACCGAGGCCGAAGTGGCTTCCTTCGATACGAATGCAAAACAGCAGCCGACACCGTCCGCTTCGTCACAGACTTGACGTTCAAACGCTCTTCAACATCACGATAGAGAACCTCTATACGTGCTTCGCCAAATTGGTCCCCGATGCGACGCAGCAACAATTCGTCGCTGAGATACTTGAAAGAGTGAACGCGTGCGACCATCCGGGGATTGACGACCCGGTAGGAATACTGAAGCAGGTCGCATCGGAACACGATCTAGAGAAAGGTGATGACTGGATAGCGACGTCACCAATTGGAACGATCATCGTGTCGTGCGCGTATGCCCTTCGGGCTTCTCGTGCGCAAAAGCATGGCGATGCCGAGATCGCCTGGTCCTATATGGCAGACGCCCGGTTCTGGAGCGGTGCTGCAATCGCGGATAAGGGGATCGGCGAGGTTATCGAACAAACCCGCGTAAGCACGCGCTCAGATAGCGGAAAGCTTGGCAATGACGGGCGCAACCGTGCCTACAACTTGTACAGACGTATGGCGTGGCGCCTCGCACGGCAGAAGCGCCCCCAACTGCGCGGCTGGCAAAGCCTGAATCACGCGGCAACGACTATCCGGGAACCATTCGTGAAGTTCGTCGAAGCCGTTGCTGCGGCGAATAAAAGGCGCGACGACTGGAATAAAAAACGCGACGAGAACAACAAATCGCTGCCGAGAGGGCTGGCCCCAAAAAAGCTTGTCGTAGTACCGAAGACCGATACGATTGAAAGGCGGCTCAGGAGTTGGCTCGCAGAAATGCCGGACAGTGGTCAACTGTTCCCCCCCGCCAAGGGTGGTCGTCCGAAGAAGGCCGGAAGACTGAGTTAGCTTGCTTTTCCGCGCACCGCGTCTTAAGACGCGGTGCAGCGCGATGCCCCCGGCATACGACCTATGCGGATCTAAGTCTCACGACCTCAGCGCCTGCTTTCAGTTCGTCGAGATAGTCAGCCCACTTCTGCATCATCACTCTCCGCTCCTTGATGAACTTCGTGCGGTTATATGCCTTGCCAAGCGTGTCGGGCACTGCATGAGCAAGCTGATGCTCGATGACTTCGGGCTTTTGTTCCAGCTCCTCGTGAAGAATCGTACGCGCCATCGCCCGGAAGCCGTGGCCAGTAATTTCAGTTCTCGTGTCGTAGCCAAGGCGACGGAGGGCGGCATTGATCGCGGCATCGCTCATCGGGCGCTGCGACGAACGAGCGCCCGGAAAAACGTAACGACCGTTGCCAGTCAGCGCGTGAAGCTCTCGCAGAATCTGAACAGCTTGCGTTGCGAGCGGAACCAAATGCTCGGTCATCGTCTTCGTGACAAGGTATCGCCAGTCGCCCTTATCAAGATCGAACTGTGCCCATTCGGCCTTGCGCAGCTCACCGGGCCGAGTGAACAACATGGGAGCAAGCTTGAGCGCGCAGAGGACAGGAAACGTACCGGAAAACCCATCGAACGCCCTCAACATTGCGCCTACCTTTTCAGGTTCAGTAATCGACGCAAAGTGTGTCGTCTGCGCCGGCGGGATTGCACTGACCAGATCGCGAGCCGGATCAAACTTACAATAACCTTCCTTGATCCCATAGCGGAATGCTCGACTTATCTCACCGCGTACCTTGTGAGCCGTAAACCGAGCGCCACGGCTATCGATGCGCTTCAGGACCGCCAGGACTTCGGGGGCATCAATATCAGCCACGGGACGCTTGCCCAGCCAGGGAAAAACATCCTTCTCGAATCGAGCCTTCGTCTTGGCCATTGACCCGGCCGTCACATACGGCGTGAGTTCGGTCATCCAGCCAAGTGCGACAGCCTCGAAGGAATTGGTCGCGGCAAGAAGTGCCGCCCGCTTGTCGGCTTTCTTCGCCTCACCCGGATCGACACCAGCCGCAAGCTTCTTCCGAGCGTCCTCGCGCTTTTCCCGAGCAGCGGCCAACGGCACGTCCGGATAGACGCCCAAAGCCAGACGCTTTTCCTTACCCAAGAAACGGTATTTGAGCCGCCAGTATTTCCCGCCGGACGGCGAGATTTCGAGGTACATACCGCCCCCATCAGCAAGCCTGTACGGCTTTTCACGGGGAGCGGCTTTGCGAATTGCGATGTCAGTCAACGGCATAAGGTATCTACCTTACAGCGCTAGGGGGCACTTTTCCCGGGGGCATTTACCGGACTGCAGAGATTCCCCCGGTGGTGCCCCCACATGCCCCCGGATTCAGACGGGCCCCGTTGGACAACATCGGAATAAAAAAACCCGTGAAGCCTTATGCTATCACGGGTTTCAGGACTTCCGAGGACTCGCTCGGATGGGTGTTTGGTGCCGGCTGCAGGACTCGAACCCGCCACCTGATGATTACAAATCAACTGCTCTACCAGATGAGCTAAGCCGGCGTAGCGCGCAATTCTACTTCATTTCACGATCTTGAGGTGACTCCGGC
>Ga0164242_10000690_pt1 | contig 40700 bp, 43 predicted proteins | sample OricomgcompostMG_FD_108783 | JGI IMG/M metagenome (GOLD analysis project Ga0164242, IMG submission 108783) | Miracle-Growth compost microbial communities from Emeryville, California, USA - Original compost - Miracle growth compost (MG) ... | reverse complement strand
TCTCATGTTTTGCAAACATATACATTACCAATATGCTATACAGGTTTTTGTGTGGCCAGACGGAATCGAACCGCCAACTTAGGATTATGAGTCCCATGAGTTGCCTTTACTCCATGGCCATCTATGGGTTGGATAGGATTCGAACCTACGAGTATTCCTACTTTTGATTTAGCAAATCAACGCCTTCAGCCACTCAGCCACCAACCATGTTCCAGGAAGAGGTACTGCCCCCCTTTCTTTGGAATCAAAATCCAACGTTCTACTATATAAACTATCCTGGTTTTGACTTCTGTCGGAATCGAACCGACGTTCTCGCTATGAAAAAGCGATGTCCTACCCCTAGACGAAGAAGTTTTGTCCCCGATAGGAATCGAACCTATATCCCGACCATTATGAGTGGTGTATTTTACCATTAAACTACAGGAATTTGGCCACACCGGGACTTGAACCCGGACCACACGACTTAAAAGATCGGTGCTCTACCAATTAAGCTATGCGGCCAATTTACTTACTTATATTATTGAGTTTTTATTTCTCTTATGTAAATAGGGCCTAAATATAATAGATTTATAATAATGAATTCATAGAATACCTTACAGACTCAAACTATTGTAAGGAAAATAACCTAATTTTCTCTTATTTATTTTACAAATATTTTATTATTTAAATTCTATATCAATATAAATTTCTTACATTAAATATTGCTTTAAAATGTTTTTATTATTTACTACCATTATTTTTAATTATAACTATATGTTTATTAATATATATATTTTTTTACTTTTATATATACTACCAAAATTAATAAAACTTTTATATTCTCTTAAGCTATCGCTTATATTACATGAAAATTTTGTAATTTGATAAATAGACTAAATGATTGCTTATACTGTAAAATTAAGTACTCGGTATCTAGGTTATTGGATCTACAATAGTAGCAATATCTTATAAATATTTGTGTTTTTTATTTATTCTTATTGCTTATATTTTTCTTTTATCTATTATAAAATTTTATGACCTCAAGTTATCATAATAAATTAATTTATACATGGGAAATAATTTTTAACCCGTGCTATGTTATGAACTAAGCACTATAGCTCTAATCATAATTTAAAGATTTTCTTACCATAAATTATCTTTATAATATTCTGCATTTTTATACTTATAGTTTTTAAATTGTCTGCGCTTTTTAATCTTATCTTTGTAAATGTTAACACTTTCTTTTTTATTATGAAAAATTTTTAGCTAAATTATTAGGAATATTTTTATAAAATGAATATTTTTGTTATATTGGGCAATAAATATTGAATTACTTTTGTGAATAATATATATAAATATAGATAATATATTTTTTTGATGTTAGTTTAATAAGTTAATTTTTTAATAGCTATTATCTTCTTATATATTCCTTTATTATTATTCTAGTAGTTAATATCTACATCACTTTTTTTTGATATATATATTAACTACCCTTGTAATTATTCAATTGTAACTTTCCCCCTTATAGTATTGTAATTTAATAGTAAATATAAATAATGGGCCTATTTATAATTTAATTTAAGACTTAAAAATTAATTAAAAAAGGAGTAATTTAAAAATAAGAATAAAAAATAAATAAGCAAAAGTTAATGGTAAAAATATTTTCCAACTTAACATCATAAGTTGATCATATCGTGTTCTTGGAAAACTAGCTCTAATCCAAATAAAAAGAAAACAAAAAAATAAAATTTTAAAAATATAAATTATATTATATATAATAACTGGAGAAATAGGTAAAATAGAAATTAATATACTATCAATAGGAAATAACCACCAACCTCCCCAGAAAAGACAAACATTAAAAATAGACATTAAAATAATATTAGCATATTCACCTAAAAAAAATAAAGCAAAAGTCATCGAGCTATATTCAACATTAAAACCAGCAACAAGCTCTCCTTCAGCTTCAGGTAAATCAAAAGGCGCTCTATTAGTTTCTGCTACAGTACAAATAAAAAAAATTACAGCTGGTAATAATAAAATAAGACCATTGAATAAAAATCTTTGTTTTAATACTATATCATATAAATTAAGGGTATCACTTAATAAAATAATTGGTAAAATAGTTACACTCATTGATATTTCATAAGAAATCATTTGAGCAGATGACCGTAAGGCACCTAATAAAGCATATTTAGAATTACTAGACCAACCAGCAATAATAATTCCATAAATACCAATTGAAGATAAAGCTAAAAGCAAAAGAATACTATAATTAATTTTTAAAATACTACCACCATAAGGAAAAGGTATGACAAACCAACCTAATAAACAAATCATAAAAGTTAAAATAGGTGCAAAAATGAATAATATTTTATTTCCATGAGCAGGAACTACAGTTTCTTTTAATAATAATTTAACACCATCGGCTATTGGCTGTAATAATCCAAATAATCCAACTTTGTTTGGTCCACGACGGGTTTGCATACTTCCCATTACTTTACGTTCTAATAAAGTTAAAAAAGCTACACAAATAAGTAGAGGTACTAAAATACTTAAAAAATCACATAAAATACATAAAATTTCTAAATTTTTCATCATTATATATAATAATTATTATATTTTAAATTTGTGTCATAAAAATTAAATTTGTCAAATGAACTTTCAGTTAAAGTTCGTGGTGATTTTTGTAATAAAATATTATTTAATATATTTTGTTTATCAAATGTAAAATCAATTCTTCCAAAAAATAATAAAATAAGATTTTCTAATAAAGTGAAATTTTTTAAATGAATATTTTTTATTAATTTTTTATATCGATAATTACGTTTTTTATAAACATTTAAAACTAAACTAAAAATCCAACATAATTGTAATAGAGAACGTACATGTAATTTTCTAGCAATGACTATATTTAAATTCTGTAAATTTCCATAGCTATCTAATAACATCTTTTTTTCTTCTAATATAGTACTTATAGGTAAAAAAAATGTATATTTAGCTTTTGACATTTCTCCAAAATTTTGAAAATTAAAATGAATACCATTTTTATTAATAAAAGAACTATTCGAATTAAAATGTAAATATAATTCATTTTTATTTAAACCTCCAAATCTTTGATTATTATTAAACCATAAATTAGTATACAACTGTGGATTATTTTTTAAAATTATTTGAGAGAAATTTATATTCAAATAATTTTCTGTAAAAATTTGAATTTTATCTTTCAATAAAAATAAAATTTCACGATTAAATAAATTATTATATTGATTAGAAATTTGTAATAAAAAAATAGTTGCAAATTTTTTAACTCCAATATAATAATTTAAATTAGTATGTTTTAATAAAGCCCATATTCGTGGAAAATCAGTAACAATATTTAAATTATTAAAAATATTAATTTTATTAGTTTTAATATTACTAGTATTTAAATAATTTAAAGATAAATTACCAATATAAGAAGAAGAATTATTTATAGATAAAGCATTAAAATGAAAATTAAAAAATTTTTTAAATAAAAAATTAGATATAAAATCTAAAGATGAATAAGTATTATTATAATAATTTAAAGTTCCAAATTTTGCATGTTTAAATAATTTTGGAATTGGTAAAATACGTTGACTTAAATTTTGTATAATTCTTAAATATTGTAAGAATTTAACAAATTTTTTCCATTTTATCTTTATAATATGAGAATTATTTTTTAAGAAAGGAAAAGTTAATCGTTTTACTTTTAATTTTTCAAAAAAAAAACGAGTTTTATTTGTAATCCAAAAAAAAGTATCATGTCTTGAAGGTAATATTCTCATTATTTCATTACCTCTTTTTTGGATAGTAATTAAACCAAAATTATTATCAAAAAAATTTGGATAATTAGTATAAGATAATTCCCAACTTCGAGTTTTAAATGCTAAAGGTTTTAAAGTTAAAGCACCCATTAAATTCTACGTGGTAATTTTGTTTTCATGGGCTTACCATGAATATTAGACTCTTTAAAATGTATTTCGGTTACTGGATAAAAAAAATTAATAATTTTTCTTATATAAATATGTTCTAATGGGCGTAAAGCATCATGTTTATTAAAAGGATAATCTTCTGTATTAATATGTAAAAATTCTGGACAAAGAGTAAATTTAGTAAAATCTGTTTTTTTTACTTTTTGAAAATAATAAAGTTGGTGTAATTGACGATTATATTTACTATCTCTCTGATAAAAATCTAATATCTTTTGAAAATGAGTTTTTTTTTTCATTAAAACAAAAAAATATTGAAATGGAGATAATTTAAATTGTTTAAAATTAGAAAGATTAAATTTATATAATTTAGTGGCATAACTATCAGGCTTAGTTATTAATCTTGGCCGATAAATTTTGTTAATATTTAATTTAAAATAAGCTAATTGTAAAAAATTAAATAATAACGGAGTAATGGTTCTATTTTTAAAAAATTTTTTAAATAATATTTTATAATTTTTTCTTATTAAAACGAATGGATTTCGTTTTAAAAATATTTCAATAAGATTTCTTTTTTTAGCCTCTTTTTTTCGAATAGCTTCCTGAATACGTTTAAAAATTTCTTTTTCTTTAGAATATTTTTTTTTTAAATTTTTTTTTTTGCTCATATTTTTAGATTCTATTTTGTAATGATTTTATTCGACGTAATCGAGTAAAATGATTAATTGTATATCGACGTTTAGCATAATCAAATTCTAATCCAAAAAACTTATTATATGCTTCTAAATTTTTTCGTAAAAAAATATATTTCATAGGTAATTTTGTTTTTTTAATTAATTTTAAAAATTTTATCCAAATACCACTTAAATAATTAAAAAGAGAATCATTTATTAAATTAGCATAATTAGAAAAAAAATTATAACGTTTTCTATATTTATACATAAAATAAATATAATTTAATTTTATATTATTTTGAAACATTTTAACAAAATTTTGAATTATATTTGTAGTGGCAAAATATTTAGAAGATTTAATAATTAATTTTAATGGGTGTTTTAATCGTAAATAATTTTTAGTTAAAAAAATATTTATTTTATTGAACACTTCAATTAATGCTGCTAAACTTAATTCCCCTTCTACTTTTTCTAACATTCCTGTAGTCTTTTTCCATATTATTTTATAACCATTTGACGATAAAGTATATATTGTAATATATATATTTTTTGGTTTTGGTGATACTAAAATAACTAATGGATTTCTCTTTACAGCTCTATAATAAGCTGCTTCTTTATCAACTAAATCTCGAAAGACTACTGAACGTTCTGCTTTAGATTGTAAGTAATTAGGATAAGCTAAATTTTTTTTTAAATTAAATATCTGATATAAATTATTTTTAGTTAAAAAAATATTAAATTGTTTTTTACTTAAAATTGGATTGTGAACAGAGGTATTAAATTTATATAATTTATAAATTAAATGAGTATTTTTTTTATGTAATGACGATTTAAAATATTTCTGAAAATAATTAAAAGTACGTTTAGATAAAATTTTATTTTTATTACAAGTCCGTAATAAATCATAAATAGACATATTAAATCCAATTTTTCTATAATATTTAAATATTTTTTTCTTTAAAAAAATTGATTTAAATGTCGGATATGAAATCATTCTAAAATTATCTTTTAAAGTATTTTTAACTTCTTCTTTTATTTTTTGTTTAACATGTGATAAAATTATTGATTTGTTCATTATTTTTTTTTTCCAAGACTTAGAATTTGATGATTTAGAATTTTTAGAACGATTAAAATTAAAAGAATTTCTTCGTTTTTTTTCTTGATAATATGGACGGGCATAAACATTTTTTTTAAAAATGTTTAAATTATAATCGCGCTGCGCTTCATATTCATCTTTATAAATTTTTTTACCTTTATATTTATATTTTTCAGGTTCTAAAGTTTTTACTAGTTCTAAAAGCTCTTCATAAACTGTATCTTTATACGGATATCTAATATCTATCTTTGCTGATTTTACTAAAGATATAATTTCAAGTTTTAATTGAGCATCATCTAAATTTTGTTCTAGTAAATTATCCAATCTGAGTTGAAATTCTTCCCTTCGTTGAATTTGTTCTAATTCTTTATTCATGATTAATAATATCTATTTTGTTTATTTTTAGAAAATGAAGGTTTAGCTAATCGTCGTAAAGTTTTTTTATTTGTTAAAATTGGTAAACGCATAGAAACTTGTTTTAAACCATTTAAAGCAGCCCTCCGTCTAACCCTTTTTTTAACAGTAAATAAAAGTTGTCCTTTTCGAATAGGAGTTCCCCATAAACGAATACCACCTTTTCCCTTACCCATACGAACACCAACAGACTTACCACTTAATGGCTTATCTATATTATAAAAAGCTTTAATTCTACTTCTTTTTTTTCGTCTACTTTTTACTTTAATTGATTTTGATAAAGCTTTAAAACAAGTTTCAATTAACAAAATGGGTAAAAAAGCAGATTCTTGAGCACGTATTGTATAAATATAACCTTTAGGATCCCGTTTACTAGAACTTTTTATATGCATATATTTATAACAATATTGACGATTATATTTTTTAAATTTAGTTCTATTTGGTATTCTTAATTTTATCATTTGATTTATTTAAATTGATAATGAGGTAAATTATTTTTATAATGTAACTTACTATCAAAACGAAGTAATTTTTTCGACCCATATTTAATTAACATAGGTAAATGTAATTGTGAATTAAATACATAAGGAGATATTTCACTTCCTAAAATAGCAGTTTTTAAATAATTAGCTAAATCTCTATTAGCATATATGTTTGGTTTGTATTGAAGTTTAACTTTAATTCCACACATACCAAATTTTGTTGTAAATTCTATATGTGAATAATCCATCTGTTTAGTAATTTCTCCACTATTTAATCTACCAAAACGATAATATTTATAAGTAGTATATGCGCTTCGAGTAAATCTACCTGCAAATAAAACAGAAACCGCACTAATGTAATTATTAGCTGGTTTTATAAATCTATCTAAAGTTTTTAATACATATGTTAGTCGTCTACCTTTTTTAAATAATGATCTTAACCAAGCAGTTAAAAATCGAGCAGTAATCATTCTTTTTGATCCTAAATCAATTTTAACATTTATCTGTAAACTTTTAATTTTTTGAAGCTTCATGTATCTTTGAAAAAAAGGATCTAACTTATAATAATAATTACGATTTGGTCGTTTATCAGATAAAGAAGGATCTATATTAGCTAATAAAGAATTACCTTCAAAATGTTTATGTTCATTATTTATTCCAAAAGCAGGTAAATTTAATTCATCATCAGAAGAAGAGGATTCATCATCTTCCGCTTTTGGCTTTTGATACTTACTCTTATATGTAGATAAAGGAACAACCGATCCCCGAGTGACCCGTTCACGTTCAATATTATAATCATTAACAGCATGTTGCATTTCGACTAAAGTGTCAAAAATATTATTATTATTATATAGTTTATTATATAAATTTAATTTAGTTTTATAATAATTTTTATGTCTTTCTAAAATATTCCAAACATGTCGTTGTTTTTTATAAGCAAACGGAACAAATAAATTATAAATTTCATGTCTAAGAATTTTATTAAAATTAGTAAATTTATGTCTAAAATTTCTCTTATAATATTTTTTAAATAAAATTTGATAATTCATTAGAACAGCTTTTTTAGCTATATCAGTTTTACTAATTGCTTTAAAAATACGATTTAATAATTTATCTAACCAAATATTACCATCTCGAATAATCCAATTTTTTAAAAGATTTTTCAATATGAAAGATTTTTTAACTTGAATTGGAAAAATTTTGCAATATGGCTCTTTTCTAACTCGACGTTTGACAATTGTAGTTCTTTTACTTTTCTCATTTTTATACTTCTCAAAAAACACGCGTTTTTTAAATTTAAAAGTTTTTACATAAAATAATGATCCTAATAATTTTTTTAAAATATCATTACGTATATTTTTATTATTTGAATAACATTCATAAATTATAGTTTTAAAAAAATTAAAATACCAGTTATTTCATTTGTTTTGTGGAAGTCGTAAAAAAAAATGTGATTTATAAGATAAAATTTCTTTTTCAAAAACTGAACATAAATCAACAGAATAACTTTTAACTAGAAAATTTAATAATTTAACTTTCCAATGAAATCTTAATATTTCTGATTGTAATTTTATATTATTAAAGCTATTTTTTGATAATATATGCTGTTTATTTAATTTAACAATATAAGGTCTAAGAATATCAAATTTTTTAAAAAATTTTTCATATAAATCATAAACGGGTGTTAATCGTTTATAACGTTCAATTGGTACATCATTTTTTTTTAAAATTATATATTTTAAATAAAAATGTGATTGTATTTTATAAAGACGAATCTTATCTTCCATAGGGATTAAAGAATAAATAGCTTTATTTGTTTTAATCCTAGATAAACCATATTTAATAGTCTTTAAAATCGATTTATAATAATCTTGAGTTTTTGAACTTTCTACTAATTTATGAAATCTTGGTAAATCACGACGTCTTACTTTTTTTGCAAATTTATGAGTTAATAATTTAAAATATACATCAAAAAGATCAGTAAAATTAAATAAATGTTTATTATTCTTTAATAAAGATTTCTTAATTTTAATAATTGTAGTTTTATTATACTTTGATCGTATAATAACAGGATTTAAAAATAAAAAGATCTTACTCCAGTTTTTAATAAATTTACGCTTTTGTACTTTTTTATATTTTAAAGTAATAGATACATGTTGATCTTTAGTGCGCTTTTTTATATATTGTTTTGCTTTCCTTAAAGTTCTACGTTTATTTACTAAATAGGCAGTATCATTAAAAAAGCTAAAAAATTTTTGATAAATTTTAGCTAAATAAGACTTAACCCATTTAGTAGTTTGAGAAATTAAAGTTCCATGAACTAAATGATATTGTTTATTTAATATAACAAAAAACTTTTTTAATAATTCTTTTTTTATATTAATAAAAAAACTAGGCTCACTTAAAACTTTGGTTGTTCTAAATACTTCTCCAAATTTAAAAAGAAAATTTTCAAAATATTTTCTACTAAATAACAAATCCCATTTTGATTCAAATCGCATATCAAAAATAGTTACATCTATTAATACACGATGTAAATTAAAACCAAAAAAATTAACGTTACAAGAAGAAAATATTAATCTTGGATGTTTTACTTTTGTATATAGTCTTCGTTTTCTATTCCTTCTTTTTAATACTAATTTTTTTCTTAAACTAAATAATGTCTTAAAATAATCAGTAAAATCTTTTTGAATATTATAACAAAGCATATATTGTTCTTTATTTAAAGCGGGCCAATTTTTATTATTAAATAAAGAATAACCTAATCGAAATTGAATTGGATTAATTAGATGTCCCATTTAATTTATTTTAATATTTTAAATATTTCATGTTTTCTAAAATAGTATGGTTATTACGTTGATAATATTTAACAACTAAAGCTAATATTACACCAGTTTCAACCGCTACTACTCCTAAGATACATAAAATATAAATTAATAAAGTTAAATCTTGAGTTAAATTATACATAGCTAAAATTATAGTTATTAAAGAAATAATAATAATTTCAATTGTTAATAATAAAGTAATAAAATTATATTCTTTAATTAATAAACTACAAAAAGCTAAGGCAATAAATATTAATGCATGTTGAATTATAAAATGTAAAGTAATATCTGATAATGTGAAAGAATAATAATTTATGATCATGGTTTTTATTTTTTTTTTTTTGTCTTCGCTTTAGAAGATACTTTTTTTTTTTTTTGGGCTAATAATTTCTTCCTTTTTTTAGCTTCTCGATCTGCTGCTCCTTTTTTATGTAAATAACTTCCCATTCTTTTAGTAAAACAAAACTCTCCCAATTTATGTCCTACCATTAATGGGTCTTTTATTTCTACGGTTTCATAATTTTTACCATTATAAATATTATAAGTAAATCCTATCATAATATCAGTAATAGTAGCATTACGACTTCTAGTAGAAATTATACTATTTTTTAAACTTTCAGGAGATTTTTTATAAACTTTGCGATATATATCATTAGGTACAAATGGTGGTTTATATAGTGAACGAGTCATAATTTATTTTTTATAAAAAATAGAATATAAATGATTTGTTGGTATTTTATTTAATATTAATGGTTTTTTCTTTTTTTTAATAAAATTTTCAATAGTTTTATTGGTAAAATAAGAACGATTTTTAAAATAACTTCGTTGGAAATAATAAGTATGATTTAATGGTTTTTTAAACTCAATTTTATAATTTAATAATTGATTTCTCCTACGTTGTATTAAAGCTTCTTTTTTAATAAGTTTTTTTTTTTTTGTTTTAAACCCTTTTGTTAAACGGCCCCATGCACTTACCGAAGGACGGCCTCCAGAAGTTTTTCCTTCTCCTCCACCCATAGGGTGATCTACAGGATTCATTGCAACCCCTCTAACTGTTGGTCTAATTCCACGCCATCTATTTTGACCTGCTTTTGTTAATTTTCGTATATGATGATCGCTATTAGAAACTCTACCAAATGTGGCTAAACAATCAAGATCAACATAAATAGTCTTACCTGATGGTAAAACTAATCCAGCATATCCTACTCCGTTAGATTGCATTTTTTTAGTAACCAATTTTAAATAAACACCAGCAGATCTTCCATAAATAGGTTGACTATTTACAGTTTTACTGATATTAAATACAAAAGAACCTAAAGGTATAAAACGTAAAGGCAAGATATTTCCAGCATCTAATCCTAAATGTTGTCTTAAACGAATTCATCCTTTATCAATAACATCAGTTGATTTAAAATCCTGAAAATTAATAATATTATTAAAACTATTTAACCGATGTTTTCTAGAAGACACTCCTTTTGAAATTAAAATCTTTTGACCTAATTTTACATTTTCAGCACATAAAACATAAGTCATTAATCCAGATGGAAATAAAAGTAAAGCAATAAACCCTGTTCTATTTGGATCATAATTGATTTTTACAATACGAGCAACGCCTTCAACAAAATGTTTATAATTAAGCATTCTATAAAAACGTTTATGACGACCTCCTTTATGTCTAACAGTAATACGTCCTGTATTATTTCGTCCACTATGATTTTTAACAATTAGAGTTAATTGTTTAATTTTAGTTCTACCTCGTGGGATTTCAAAAGTTTTTGCTTCATAAAAACGACGGGAACTTTTAAGTTCAGCTTTAAATTTTTTTTTTAGACTATTTTTTTGAGATAAAGTAAAAAAACCTTTTTTTAAACTATATCGTTCTTTTTTTTGATTTACTAGACGTTGTTTTAAATAATTTACTTTGTCTCTTAAAATTTTTTTCATTTTTAAATGTATTTTGAATATTTAATATTTTTTAAATTAGCAACTAATTCTTTTTGACTTTGTAATTTTAATTGCCAAATATTACTCGCAGTGATGGTTGGATGACTAAGAACAGGATGATAATATAAACCTAATTGCCAAAATTCCTGACTAATAGTATGGATTATAGCATCTTTACGAAAACGTTCGCTTCGTCGCATTTTTCGTAATCCTTTCATTATCATCTGAGTTACAACAGAAATTCTACGATATGGACGTAATGGAGTTGGAACTAAAATTGTTCTTCCAGAAGCTTTCATTTTTCTCATATACCATACATTTGCGAGCATTGTATAAATTTGAATTACTAAATCAAAAACAGTATAATTTCTATTTTTAAAAAAATATAAACTAGGTTTTTTAGTATAAATTTTTTTAAATTCTAACTCTTCTTTTAAAATACTAAATTGTTCATTTAATTGATTATAACAAATTTGATTAACTGCAATCTCTGTTTTATCATAATCTTTTATCAAAATCTGTTTAGTTTTTTTAGATAAAGTAGTAAAAGTTACTCGTTTAAAATTTAAGGGTATATATGCAAATGTAGGCCCTCGAAAAACATCTTGTAGAAGACTATTATATATTTTTTTTATAGCACCAAGTAAACCTAAACGTACAATTCGTAAAGCTTTTTTATATTTTCCCTTTCTCATAATATTTCTAACAAAATTATTCATAGTATAAGAATGGAACATTGCATAATAATCATAATCTAATGAATCTTTATTTATTTTAAAATGTGACATTTTTATTATTAAAATTTGGGTTTACTTAAACCATATTTTGATCTACGATTTCTACGTGGTATACGTTCCCAAGTAGAAAAATCAAATTTACCTTTAACAAGATGATATTGAATACCAGGTAAATCTTTTACACGTCCACCACGAACCAAAACATTAGAATATTCTCTAAGATCATGACCCTGGCCTGGGATGTAAACATTGATTTTTTTACCTCGAGTAATACGAACCTTTGTAATTTTTCGTTTTGCAGAATTTGGTTTCTTTGGAGACATAATCATTAATTTTACACATACGCCTCGTTTATGAGGACATCGATGTAAAGATCCTGCTCTATTTTTTTTCTTCTTTGCTTTTATTGGATTTCTAATTCCTCTTCCTAATTGGTTAAAAGTTGGCATTGTATATTTAAATTATTAAAATATTCTTGATAGATATAATTAAAATCAAAATTAAAAATTCTAAGAAAAAAAGTTAAATCTGTTTTTAAATCAGTAAACAATTCTAAAATATATTCTATAGAATATATTTTAGAATTCAATTCTAAACCAATAATAATCATATCATAATCTAAAATTAAATCTAATATAGAAAAGAAATAAAAAAAATCTTTTATATATAGACGATAAGTATAAAAAGCAGTATAAGATTTTAAATCATAATGATGTTTATAAAAAAAACGTTGTTTTCTAATTAAAATACCATCATTTATATGATATAAATTATTTTTCATATGATGAAAATTTTTTAAAGACGGAGCTAAAATTAAAAAAGAATAAGGTAAATTATCCCAAATAAAAAGAGCATCATTCTTTCTTTTTTTCTTTATCTGTAATGAAAAATTAATTTTATTTCTTAAATACAAGCTTTTTTTCCTGAATTTTAAAAGTAATTTATCTTCTAAATTATAAGTTAATTTTTTATTAATTATTTTTATCATTCTATTTTTCTTCTGTTAATTCCTCAATATCATCAATATAAAAAGTATTTAATTTACTAATTTCCGATAATGAAAAAATTTGATTGTAATATTTATCATCTTCTTCAGATATTTCATCAAAAAAAATAATAAAAGGATAATCAAAACTACGTAAAGTACCAAATAAATTTCGTTTAAATTTTAAAAAATTTTTTTCATTTAAAATTTCAACTTTTAATAAAAATACTTTATATAAATCTACAACATGAATTTTATAAATGAAACGTGCTTCATCAAAAATAACATAATGTTCTAATAAATTCTTTAACTGTAAAGGCCTAAAACAAAAATCATAACGTTTCTCTTTCATAGTATAAAAAACACTAACAGGGATTTTTAAACCAGCTGGATATATACTACTGGCCTTATTAAATTTTTCTGCAAAATCTTTTACATTTAATCCATATTGTACTAAAATAGAACTCAAAGGTCCAGTTGCCTCTAATTCTTGTGCTGGTAAATAAATACATAATTCCTTTTTATATTCTTTTAAATATTTAATACGATTATATGGTAAAGCTTTTTCATTATCTAAATTAAAAACTAAACTACTAAAAAAAAAAAATAAAATAAATTTATAAATATAATTTTTCATTTCTTTAACGATCAATTTCACCAAAAACGACATCTAAAGTACCTATAATTGTAACTACATCAGCTAAATTATGATTTTTAGCCATAACATCTAAAGCTTGTAAATGTAAAAACCCAGGAGCTTTTATTTTACAACGATTTGGCTTTGGACTATTATTAGTACTAAGAAAAACACCAAATTCTCCTTTAGGTGTTTCTGTTGCTGTATATATTTCACCTGTAGGAATTGAAAAACCTTCAGTATAATATTTAAAATGATGAATAACTGCTTCCATACTTGCTTTAGCTAAGACACGTGAAACTGGAGTTATTTTGTAATCCACATATTCTATTTCTTTTTGTAAATTTTCCAATTTATCACAACACCAATTAATTATTTTTATACTTTGATACATTTCATCTACACGTATATAAAAACGATCTAAACAATCACTATTTGAACCTAAAGGAACAGAAAAATCAACTAATTTATAATCTTCATAAGGAACATTTTTTCTTAAATCCCAATTTATACCGGCTCCTCTTAATAAAACACCAGACAATCCAAAATTTAAAGCGACTTCTTTAGAAATACATCCAATATTACGTAAACGTTCATGCCAAATACGATTTTTTGATAATAATTCTTCTATTTCACCTAATCTAGTGGGAAAATCTAAACTAAATTGTTTAATATCCTCTAATAAACCATCTGGTAAATCTTTTCCAACACCACCAGGACGTATATAAGCAGCATGCATTCTCGCTCCTGAAACACGTTCATAAAATTCCATTAATTTTTCACGTTCTTCAAATCCCCATAAAAATGGTGTTAAAGCACCTACATCTAACGCATGTGTAGTAACAGCTAATAAATGATTTAAAAGACGAGTTAATTCACAAAATAACATACGAATATATTTAGCCTTTACAGGAATTTCTAAATTTAAAAAACGTTCAATAGTTAATGAATATGTATGTTCTTGACACATCATTGATACATAATCTAATCTATCGAAATAAGGTAATCCTTGTAAAAAATTCTTATATTCTAATAATTTCTCAGTACCTCTATGTAATAATCCAATATGAGGATCAGCTTTAACTACTTGTTCCCCATCTAACTCTAATAATAATCTCAAAACACCATGAGCTGCAGGATGTTGCGGTCCAAAATTTAAATTCCAATTTTTAACTTTTTTCATTTATAACATAAATAAAAAAATAATTTTTACAATATAAAATAATTCCTTATACTTTTCGTTTTCTTTTACTATTTGTTAATATTCGTGTTATTATTCCTTTTGGTAATTTTTCATTATAACCAAAAAAACCCATAATGTCTCGGAGATATTCAATTATAAATTCCTTTTGATAAATATAAAACTCAGAAATAGGTTGTATACCATCAGGATATTTATCTATTGCAATAAAACAATAATCTCTAAATTTATTCCAAAAATTAGGTTCAATATGTTTATTTTTAAATAATTTTGTATAAATATCTGATTCAGGATAAACTATTGGTTCATCCTCTACATGAGTGTTAGCTATTTCATCATATAAATTAAAATTTACTAAAGTAGTAATAAAAAGATCAGTCGTCTCTTTAATTAACTCATTATAGGTTTTTGTTTCAATATTATCATTAACATAAAAAGAAATTTTTGTTCTATTTCTAGAAACTTCTACAATCCCTTTTTCATTCAAACTTTTTCGTTTAAATAAATATTTATTTAAATGATTTTGTTTTCGTAAATGTTGTTTATATGCTTTTTCAATCGCTTCTTTAATCTCTTGATCTGATTTTTCTAATTTACGAAATTTAGAATAAATTTTTTCTTTAACTTTTTCATAGGACTGTAATTCTTTATTTAAAACATAAAAATCCGCATTAAATCTATATTTCTCTTTTTCTTGTCGTTCTTTTTCACGATCATAAATTGCTAATTTTCTTTGAACTTCTTCTCGTAAAATTATATCATGATAAGTATAAAAATACTCTTTAAAAGCAACAATTCGAATAGGATAACTGTCAATTAAATTATTTAATGTATGATAATAGCCCTCCTCTGGAAAATAGCTTTTTATATCTTTCTTCACTTTCAAAGGGCTACCATAATCTTTCCAATAAAGATCTTTTAAATACCAAAGAAATGTTAAAAATAAAGGCTTATTTTTTTCACGTAATTTTTCAAATTCTTTATTTGTATCAATAGGAAACAAATTAAAAAATGATAAATTAAATAAAATAATAAGCTTAGCAATTTCCTTAAATTTATAAACTCTACTTACATCAGGATAAAGAGGTTCATCAAATAAATCATATTTATCAATAAAATTAGATAATATGTCAGAAGTTGATTCTTTTTCTATGCAAGATATTAATTCCTTATATAATTTTTTTTTTAAAGAATTAGCCATATATAGATAGGTAGCTGCTTTTTTTCCTTCTATTGTAATGGGTTTATCTTCTTTTAATTTATAACAAGAACTTAATATCAAAATTTTTTCTATAAAAAATTTATAAACTTTCTCTGGAGATAAATCAACAACATATTGTTTAATAGTATTTATAAACTTTCTAGCTGGCCAAAAAGTTGGTAAATATTGAATAAATAAAATAACAATCTCTTTAGATAAAAGATATTTTTCACAATAGAATTGAACTTCATCATATTGTAATTTTCGTATTGCTTCTTCAAAATGTACAATTTTTTGACGTCGCTCAATCTCTGGGATCTCTTCCCATTTTATACGCATAGGATCTTTTAAATTTCTAAAAAAGATCTCATTAACATCATGTTCAAAAAAAGGTGTAAAATTTTCATCAAAATTTACTAATTTATGAGGATCTGTTTCATAATATGATTCTTCTTTATCAAAAATTATAGGATTTTTTTTTAATTCTTGCTTTTTTAATTGCATTTCTACAATTAAGGGATATCTTAACGAATCTTGCTTTATTTCAGAATCATAAAAAGAATTATATGTATCAAATTGTTCCTCTAATTTTTTTGCCTCATCTTCACATATAGAAGGTATAATATTTGGAGTATAAAACGGATCGCATGCAGCAAAAGACTCTCGTTGTAAAAACTCAAAGTCCTGCGATTTGAACAAGTACTTTTCAATATCCTCAATATTTTTATTTCTTATTGGTTTATTCATTTATTTTTCTATAATTTATAATATCTATTTTACGATATTTATCAGCAACATCACGAACAGGAACATGTTTAACTTTAAATCGAGATTTAGCTGTTTTAGCATTAGTTTTAGTTCGTTGTCCACGACAAGGTAATCTATTAAGATATCTCCATTGTCTTAGTGGTTTTATACGATCTAATTTTAATCTATTTTGAATTTCAGCTTCATCTTTAATTTCAAATTCAAAATTATATTTATTTAATAAGTTTATATAAACTCTCGATTGATCAGGATCTAAAGTATATATCTTACGAGTTTTATGAAACGGAAGACCTAATAATTTTGGTAAAAATTTTGCAGGGGTTAAACCACAACCTACAATTTTTTTCAAAACAGTAGTTATAGGTTCAAGTTTATTTCTTTCCCCAACTAAATACAAAATATTTTCCCGTTTTTTAGGTTTTGGGGTTCTCAATTCTCTACGCTTTTTCTCAAGCTGCTCTTTATCTAACGGAGTATATTGTAATTTTTGATCGCGTTTTTTTTTCATACTTATCGTGAATTAGTACGTTTTCCTATTTTTAATTTAAATTGAGTTTTTAATGGTGTAAATCCTTTAATTTTATATGGTAATAAAGTACGAACTTTAGTAAAAAACTTTTTTAATTTATTAAATTCTAATAAATCTATACTTGATAAAACAAACCGTCTACTAATTTGTCTAATATTTTTTCCTTCAAGTAGTTTTAAATAAATTATATTATTAGTAGTTAAATCTAAAATCATCCAATAAGTAAATCCTAAATCAATACAAAATCGATGAGTAATATAACTAAAAGAGACTTTATATTGATATCCATTTATAATAAAGGGTTGAATCCATGGCACTAAAACACCTCGAAATCCATCAATAAGTCTTTTTTTAAAAGTATTAAAATCTAAATTTTGAATAAAAAACTTATTTATCTGAGGGATAAAAAGTAATCTTTTATTATTATATGAAAAATTAATATTACCTAATGGACCTTTAATCTTTAAAAAAGTCAAAACTGGAGTAATTACAATATTAAGATTTACATAATTAGTTAAACGTTTACAAACAATATTGCGTTCTTTTAATATATATATCATTTTTAATTAACACTTAAAATAGCATAACCTCCTTTATTTTTAGCGATTGCTTCTTTTATATCTAACAATCCTACAGGAGTCCATAAATATACATTAGAAAAAGTAAAATATCTAGATTTTAAATCTCTAATTGAAAAATAACGTTTAAAACCTGGACTTGAGATTAAACGTATTTCACGAATTCCATTAGTATTATAATGATAATAAAAATGAATACGCATTTTTTTTTTATCTAAAATTTCTAAATTACGTAAATATCCATCTAATAATAATTTAGTTGCAATTTTAGCACATTCATCAGTATATCGAACAGTTACATGCCAAAGTCGTCGTCGTTTGGCCACATTAATCCTAGCAATCATATCAGCTAAATTATTAAATTTCATAATTAAAAACTTTTTTGTTTAATTCCAGGAAATTGACCAAGTCTAAATTGTTCCCGAAAAGTTGTATGACTAACTCTAAATCGTCGTAAAGTTGCACGACCTTTACAAGTTAAAATACATCTATTCTTAAATCTTGTCAATCCACTTTGTCTTGGAAATTTTGCTAATTTTCTTCCTAATGTAAATTGTAAATTTACATTATTTTTATTTATTAAACTTTGTTGTTTTAAAGCTAATTTTTGATCAAAAAATTTATTAATAAAGTTTCTTACTTTTTTATCTTCTCTATTCAAGTATTTCATGTTCTATTTTTTTAAATTTAAAATATCATAAATAAAAAAGCAACTAAACATAGAGCTCAATAATTCTATATTTATCGTAGTATTTTTCATATAAACATGAATTTGAAAATTCCAAGAATCTCTTCGTTCATCATAAATTAAAGGCATGTTAAAAAAATAAAAAAAATCTTTTTTAAACAATTTTATTATTTTAGTCTGCTTATCTAATTTTTTTGAAAATGTTAAAATCATACGACGTTGAGTCCATAAAAATAATAAAGATATATATACATAAAATAAAAAATCATATAAAGCACTATTTCGTAAGCTCACCTTAATCAAATAATTAGTTTCATAATCACTAGCCCCTGTTCGTTGAGTACTTAAAGATTTTAAGACAGGAAATTGTCCACTTAATTCTTCTAAATAAATAAGACCATCAAATATTGTTTCATATTCATTAACAATTTTCGGATAATATATCACTAATTCTAGTTTTTCAATTTCCGGAACTTCTCTATAATTTACTGTAACATCTTTTAAAATAAAATCTTTTTTAACTAATTTATTATAATAAGTTTGGAATACCATTTTTAAATTTTAAACGGAGCTAATGAATATATCTTTTTATAAGATATTTTACTATATTGTTTTTTACTTGATCTGACCCCACCAACTACCACTTTTTTTGGCTTTGGTGGTAAAAATTCTTGCATTGTGGGACCTAGAATTCTAGTACCCAATAAATCATTTGTACCAGATTTTAATAAAATAATTGCATCTGTAGTACAAGAAAGATAATAACTTATTGTATTTCGAATCATACGGCCTCTTAATCTTATTACAACACCTTTATATTTTTCTCCTTTTTTTACTTTCTTATTAGGGATTACTTTTTTAATTGAAACAAAAATTAATTCTCCTAATTTAGCAAATTTTTGGTTTTTATATATTCTTAAACATTTTGCAAATTTAGCACCTGTATTATCAATTACTAATATACGCTGTCCAACGTGTATCATCTTTAAGTTAAAGATATTTCCATTTTATAGTTCTATCTAAAATATTGTACTTTTTACTTTTTCGTTTTTCATCCGCTAAACGTATAAGACCTAAATCAATAAAAGTTGGAGTACATATTTTAAAATAATAATTTATAACTTCATGACACAATTCTGTCCGTAATACAATATTACTTCCAAAACCTTTTAATCTTTTAGCAATTAATATTCCATGAGTTCTAAACATTCGATGGCTCTTCCGATGATACCATTTTACAAAAACAATACTCCCAGTTGGAATGCTACGAATTTTGTTTAAAAACTCTTCCTGTTTTTTATAAGCAGATTTAACTTGAAATTTACACATAATCTAAATTATACTATATAAAAGACGTCCTATCTTCGGATGACAAACAGCCCCTTTTAAGATATAATGACGTAAAGAAACTACATTGACTACACAAACTCTCATAAATTTATTTTCATCTATTCTAAAATGATGAGGAAAATATTTTCCTAAAAGTTTATATTTTTTATTATTTTTAAATAACCAAATAAAAAAAAACCATTGGCCTTTACGACCACGACGTACAAACTTAATTTTTAAACTTCTATAATGTAAATTTATCATTTTGATATTTAGTAATTATATCTTCTTCAGGGAAAAGCTCATTATCAAACTTTTTTAAAAATAAATTATATGGAGAAAAATAATAAAATTTTGAATTAATTTGATATGCTGCCGAATATCCACATGTACGTTTTAAAGCGGAAAAAAATAATTTATATTTAGATTTAGCTTTAAAATCAACATTTGGCTGTGCTAAATAATAATATCCTTTATTCATAAATTTTTTTTTTAAATACATTGGAGAAAAATCAGTTGCAGACATTAAATTATGTCTAAATAACGGCATTAATCCAAAAATAGTAGCGGCTTTACTTCGAATACGAATAGTTAATCTCTTAAAAGATTTTCTAAACATATACTTCATAAAATTATAATTAGGTTTTTTTTGCATAATTTTTCTAGCATTAGCAACCAATCTTTTAAAAAAAGCTAAACTTAACTCTTGGGGAAAAATATAACCTTCAGTGACAACATTAAAAGCTTCCGCTAAATCATATCGTTTAAATAAACGTAATCTCATTAAATAATTATTAAGAAAAACTTTTAATTGATGTGCATATTCACGTTCTTCTGAAATACCTCGAAAAATTGGACTAACTATTAAACATAAAAGGAAACTAATGAGAGAACTCATTTTAGTTTTTAGTTCTGGTTTATACAAATATAAAAGTTTAAATTGTTTAATCAAATTAATAAAATTTTTATAAAAATTATTCTTTAAAAGGTTTTTATAAAAAGATTCACATGATACAAGAATTCGTTGTACTCTTACTGGTATATTAACTTTTGAATTTAATTTAGTTTTTAATAAATTTCGACTTAACAATCCTCCACTCTTATAATAACTAAAAAATTTAGGCTGTAATACAACTTTTGGTTTTGTTAATTTAATAATATGATATTTTAATTCTTTTGATCTCTTAAACTGTTCATTACTAACATCACGTTGAAATTTTAAAGGATCTCTTGGTAAATAAGGATAGGTAGCTTCAACCGATTCTTCCCTTTTTTCTATAATTACACGTGGTCTACTAAATGATTCACGATTTTCAAGAGAAATATCATCATAGACATGTTTCATCAACCATTTATATATTTTTAATGGAATTTTAGTACGTCTATGTTTTGGATAATATTTTTCTCGTTCCATTAAATTTAAAAATCTCTCTAACGGCAATTGTCTTCTCTTTTGTAGACTTTTTAATAATCGTTTTTCTACTTTATGTTTACGAATTAAAAGAATTCTTAACATAAGTTTAAATTTACCTTTTTTATTTATAGTTAAAAATTTATGCATAATATCATTAAAAGAACAATTTTTACCTTTATATGGAATTGCAAATCTCTTATCAAAAATTTTAGGACTATATTTTAACAATATATGAGGGAATCTATTATAAAAATAATATAAAATTTTATTAATATGAAAAATATATCGAAAAAATCTTTTAAATTCTATACGAAAAGATTTATTAAAAATTAATTCAATACATTTTACATGTTTAGCATTTAATCTTTTTATTTGATTAAAATTAATAAAATATTTATTTGTCTGAGATATATAAGTTCTAGCCACCTCTGGTACATATATTTTATAATCTTTACCTATAAGGAAAAAATTAACTCTAGACATAATAATATTAATATGTTTCCATAAATAACGACGACGTCTAACTAATTTACGCACAATAAAAGAAAGTAAAAGTTTTAATTTATTTCTTTTTATCATCTTTAAAATAGTGTTAACGGTCTTACGTGTTCTTAATTGAGGATAACTTATAACTGCAGCTTTGTAAAAATTTTTTATTAAATCTTTATCACTTAATAATTTATTAAGTTTATTTATTTTATCTTTATTTTTTATATCCTTATAAAACTTTACTTTAGTAAATAAATGATAGTTTTTTGCCCCTTCAATAACAACTGATTGATCTTTATTTTGATTATTAATTTTTACTTTATCAAAACTATATTTTATATTAGATTCAAAAATTAAAGGATTATAAATATAAGAAAAAAACTGATTTACAACACTTTCTAATTCTACAATTGTATTTAAAATTTCAATAAAAGGTGTATATTTTAAAGGAAAAGAAATAAAGTTTTTTCGACTTATAAATATTGTAAGTTGATTAGTAGATTTAATTAAAGGATAAGTTAAATTAATAAATACTCTTGAAAGAATAAATAATAATAAAATTTTATAATATTTTTTTTTATTTATATCTCTTATTTTTCTCTTTTCTATTTCTTTTTCACTAGGAATTTTTAATGCTAAATTATTTCCTATAATAGGGTTAACTTGAGAAATATTTATAATCATTGTTTTAAATTAAAATATGATAATTAAATTGAGTTGCAATATTTGAATTTAAGAAAAAATATTCAAGATTATATTTTTTTATACTAGTTTGAATAATTAATATTAATTTTATTCCTAAATTTTCAATTTGAATTGGAATTACAAATACAATAATTAATGCATAAATAAAAATTAATGCACTAAAGGCTAATAATATTTCATCAATAGATTTAAAAAAGTCTAATTGTGGCATACTTATTTTATTTAAAAATAATTTCTATATAGGTGAATGGGTCTGATTAAAATAATGTATATATAAAATCTAAAATATCATAAAAGAAAAAGAAAATGAAACAATTCATAAAAATTAAAAAGGCTATTATAATATAATCAATAAAAGTAAAGGGTTTATAATTAAGATAAGTATGAGTCTTAGATAAGGTTAATTGTTTAATAATTAAAAAATAGAAAAAACTAGTAAATAAAGTACAGACAATACAAAGTATAACAGTAATTTCATAACCACAATTAAATAAAGCTTTTAAAAGAATAATTTTTGGATAGAAACCTAATAATGGAGGTAAACCCATAAAAGAAAAAAGAGATATAATTAAACCAAATGCTAAAATAGGATTCGGTCTTATTATATTTTTTATTTCAAATAAATTATTAAAAATAACAGAAACATCTTTAAATTTTGATAAAAAGAAAAAAAATGAAAATAAATTAAAAACATAAACTACTAAATAGCCTATAGATAAAGTAACAGCGGTAGTTGGAACTTCTGAATAAAAGGTTAAAGGTAATAATATAAATCCTAAAGTTACAATTGAACTATATGCCAATAACCCTTTTAAATTAGATTGTCGTATTCCACCCATACTTCCTATAATAATTGAAAGTAATCCTAAACCTAAAAAGATATATTCATAATAAATACTTTGTTCTACTAGAAGATGCTCTAATAAAGTTATCAATACAAAAAGTAAAACAACTTTGGATAATGTAACTAACCATATAAAAGTTACTGGAGAAGTTCCTTTATAGACATCAATAATCCAAAAATGGAAAGGAGCTACTCCTAATTTTAAAAAAAGAGAAATTAAAAAGAAAAGACCACAAATAGCATTATATGGAATTGTATTTTCATCAAATGAATCATAATGCATGAAAATTGACAATTCATGAAGATTAACACTAATATAATTAACAATACAGAAAGTTATACCCATTAAGAAAAAAACTGTAGCCAATAACCCTGTTAAACTATATTTTATTGCAGCCTCAATTGATACTTTTCTTCCTAATCCAGTAACTAATAAATAACTTGATATAGAAAATAATTCTAAAGACATAAATATTCCTATTAAATTAAATTGAATAAGAATAATTAAGGCAGAAAACATAAAAAATGATAAATAAATTAATTCCTCTTTTTTTAAATTCATTTTATATCTATAAATTAATTGACATAATAATAAAAATGATACTATCAAGAACATTAAAGTATAATAAATAAAAGGATCAAGGGCTAAGGGAGTAGTTTCATTAAAAACAATAACCATAGGATAATATTGGAATACCTTAGTATATAAGAATCCAATAAAAATTAAAGCATACATTAAACTTCCTACACGATTTTTTAATAAACTTATAGAATTTTGATCTTTAAAACTATTTAAATTTTCAGATTTTAAGGTCATTTCATTTGCAAAGTTTTTATCTGCTTTAGCAGGTAAGAAAAAACTTAGAAAAAAAATAAAAAAAAATAAAGGTATTATTCCAGCAATATAATAACTGACTAGATATGCCTCTTCACAATTTGGTGTAATAATAATATAATTCTTATCGTTCATCTTCGATTAATATATGTATTCTATAATTTCTAAGTTTTGGATAATAAATCCTGGGCATAATCCAAAGATTATAACATAAAGGAATAGTATAAACATAATAAATGTTTCTCCATTTGTTAAATCATATGTTACGCTAAATTTTTTATCTATTTGACCATATAAAGGTTTAACAATTAATATTAAACAGAATAAAGTACAAAAAAATGCACTAAAAACTCCTATAGTTAAAGCAAAATAGCTTTTTTCTATACCTAAAGAAATAAAAACTAAAATTTCACCTATAAAATTACAAGTACCGGGTAAACTTAAATTAGCTAAACAAAATAATAAAAAGAAAGTACTAAATTTTGGCATTACTCGAGCTAAACCTTGTATATATAAAATATTCTTAGTATGAATACGTTCATATAACATTCCTACTCCAAAAAATAAAGCACTAGAAATTATCCCGTGACTTATCATTAAAAAAACAAAACCAATAATTCCTGAAGAAGTTTGAGTAAATAATCCTAATAATCCTATATTCATATGAACAACAGAAGAATAGGCTATTATTTTTTTTAAATCCACCTGACGAATAGCGGCTAAGCCCCCATATAATATTGATAATGAAATTAAAGTAATAAAAAAAGCCTTATATTCAATTAAAACATAACTAGATATAGGAAGTAAAAAACGTAACATACCATAACCTCCTAATTTTAATAAAATACCAGCTAATAAAACCGAACCTACAGTAGGTGCTTCAACATGAGCTTCTGGTAACCATAAATGTACTGGAAAAACAGGTATTTTAACTGCAAAACCAAAAAATAATAAAAGAGTTAATAATTTTTGTTCTTCAACACTTAATTTACTAAGATCTAATACTGAAATAAATTCAAGATTTCCATAAACTTTATATAATAATAATAAAGAATATAATAAAAATAATGAACCTACTAAAGTATAAAATAAAAATAAATAAATTGAATGTACTTTACGTCCACGAGAACCAAAAAAATAAATTAAAAAAATCATAGGAATTAGAAGTACTTCAAAAAACACATAAAAAAGAAAAAAATCAGATACACTAAAGCAAAGAATAATAAAAAATTCTAAAAGTAATAAAATTATTAAAGATCGTTTTTTATTAACTCTTTCATTTTCTAAATTTATATAAAAAATACATAAAGGAAAAAGAAATCCGGTTAATAATAAGAAAAAATAAGAGATACTATCAATAATTAAATAATGAACCCCAAAATAATCAGGGATAAAATCTAATAATAATCTATATTGTATTTCTGCTATTGAAAAATTTAAATAACATGATAATACACAATAAATAAAAAAAATTATTAAATTTAATAAAAATGTAATATATACAGTAATCCTATTATAAAATAAAATTAAAAGTATAATATTAAAAAACAAAATAACCAATGGTAATATTAAAAAAATAAATTCTACAGTCATTTTTTATATTAAATATATAATTATTATACAATAGAATACTCCTATAAAGAATAGTAAATAATATCCAAAGAGTATTCCTTTTTGAGTTTTTATTATGTTTAAAGAAAGTCTTTTAATAAAACGTCCAATACCAAATGAACCTAAATATTCTAAATAACCTCTATCTACAGTTTTAACTATAGTCTTATACATAGATTTATAGCTAATTTTAGTAATATATTTATAAATACCGCCCCAATACCATTTTTGAGCTAAAACAAAATAAACATAAAAAAAAAAATAAAAAAATAAACGTAATTTTCTTTGACCTAAAGAAAATTGACCCGGAATATAATGATAATATTCTATTTCTTTTTTATCAATAATAGAAATTGGGAAATCATTGGCCCCATTTTTTATATATTCACTTAATAACTCTCTTAAAGTGAAAGTAAAGGCATTTGCAAAATAATATCTATAATATTTATTTACATAATATGGAATAATAAGTAAACTAAGTAATGGTAAATATTTAACATAAAAATGAACAATTTCAAAATTATTTATTGAATCATTTAATTTTAAACTTGAAGCAAAACTAGTTGTACCTAAACCAATAAAAAAATCTTGACTAAAAAATCCAAAAAAAATAGTTAATATAGATAATACACATAATGGTATTAATACTTCTTTACTACATTCATGTAAATTTTTTAAAATATAATTTGAACCACGATAAGTTGAGAAAAAAATAAATTTTATACATTTAGTTGAATAAAAACAGGTTAAAATAGCTGTAAAAAATAAAATAAAAAATAAAAATTTATTAATTATAGAAGTAGATGTAAAAATAGAAATTAATATAGACTCTTTAGAAAAGAAACCAGAAAAAAATGGTAGTCCTACTAATCCTAAGAATCCTATTAACATTGCATAGAAAACGGATGGTAAATATTTTTTTAAACCACCCATTTTTCTTAAATCCTGCTCTTGATGTAAGCTATGTATAATAGCCCCAGAAGTTAAAAATAATAAACATTTAAAAAAAGCATGGGTATATAAATGAAAAAAAGCTAAGTTGAAAGCACCTTCCCCACAAGCTGCCACCATATAACCTAATTGACTACAAGTGGAATACGCTATTATTTTTTTTATGTCTACATGTAAAAAAGCTATACAACCAGCATAAAAAGCAGTAAATCCACCTAATAATTCAATTAAGGCTAATAAGCGAGGACTATGGACTAACATAAAATTAAAGCGAATTAATAAATATACACCAGCTGTAACCATAGTAGCAGAATGTAATAATGAAGAAACAGGAGTAGGCCCCTCCATTGCACTTGGTAACCAACCATGTAAACCTAATTGAGCAGATTTACCTGCGGCAGCTATAATAATAAAGAAACAACATAATTCACAAAAACTAAATCTAAAATCATTTTCTTTAAATCCTATAAACCAAATTACTGATACATTTCTAGTTCCAGCATAATCAAAGTAAAATTGAAAAAACTCAGTAATTTTAGAGCCTACATCTATTATACGAGGAATATTAAAAATATCAAAGAAATGAAAACTAAATTCATTAGTATAATATGGTATCAATTCACGCATTACTACAATATCAAAACTATTTATTAAGAAAAAAACAGCAATAATAAAAAAATAAAATCCAATATCACCTATTTTATTAAATAAAATAGCTTGTATTGCTGATCTATTTGCTTCTAGACGTGTATGCCAAAAATTAATTAATAAAAAAGATACTAAACCAACTCCTTCCCATCCAATAAACATTTGCATAATATTTCCAGAAGTAACAAATAATAACATAAAAAAAGCAAAAAATAAAAGATAAACAAAAAATTTTGCTTTGTTTATATCGTCTCTCATATAATCTAATGAATATGTTTGGACTAAGAAAGTTATAAATAAAATTAAAAATGACATACTTAAACTAATAGAATCTAATAATAAACTCCACTCAGCTTCAATATTATTTATTTTTATCCATGGAAAAGACAAACTAATAATTTTACTTTTATACGGAGAATAAGTAAAAACATCAATTAAATTATAAATTAAAATTAATAAACTAACTCCAAGACTTTGTAAAGAAATCCATGTTATTGCTGTAGTTCCTAAATAACGTCTAAATAAATAACATAATAATCCAGTAAAAAATGGTAAAAGTATAAATGCTATTTCCATCTTTATATTAAAGTTAAATATATTTTATATTTTTTTAAATTTATAACATAAATTTTTCCTAATAAATTTATGTTTATATTAGAATTTTTTAATTTTGATTCATCTAAAAATGAATTAGTTTTAAAATTAGTTGCAATTGTTGATTTGTGTTCAACATTCTCTTTTAAAAAAGTATTTATTTCATTTATAATAAAAATTAAGACAGATAAAAGAATTATAATAATACAAATTTCACCTACTTCTAAGTTAATTACATCTTTTTTAACTTCAAAAAGATAATTTACAACACCTAGAACTAATATTCCTAAATTCCAAAAAGTTGAGTTTCTCATCGCTTATAAAAACTAGAGAACTTTACGCGACACAATATTAATTTTTGATGTTATATCTCAAAGAATTAATATAATTTAAAATTCTAAATTATTCTCCAGCTTTTACAGTAAGATTTACTTTTTGAACCTCAACTATAAAATTTAAAATACTATTAGAAAAAAATATTAATAAATAAATTAAAAAAAGAACAATACTAACAACAGCAGAAACTGCACCAAATGATGCTATAGTATTTAATAACATATAGTAATCTGGATAATCTGGTATTCTTCTTGGCATTCCAGCTAATCCTAAAAAGTGCATTGGAAAAAAAGTTATATTAACACTAATAAACATAGAATAAAAATGGAAACGAGATAATAATCCTAAAATAAATTCTTTTGATTTACTATTTGATAACCAATTAATTGATAATTTCTCTGTTAAATGAGGTGCTTTATACATAATAGATAACCAGAAATAAAATCCTGCAAAAATTGCGAAAACAGCTCCCATTGAAAGAACATAATGGAAGTGAGCAACAACATAATAAGTATCATGTAAAGCAGTATCTATACCAGCAATTGCTAATATTAAACCAGTTAAACCACCTAAAGTAAAAAGAAATAAGAAACCTAAACTAAATAACATTGGAGTAGTTAATTTTATACGTCCTCCCCAAATTGTTAACAACCAATTAAAAATTTTAATTCCAGTTGGAACTGCAATAATTAAAGTTGCAGCAGAGAAATAAGCACGAGTATCTATATCTAACCCAACAGTAAACATATGATGGGCCCAAACAAGGAAACCTAAAAATCCAATTGATAAAATAGCATAAACCATACCAAAATAACCTGATATTTTTATATGAGCATTATTTTCTAATATTTGACTAATTATTCCGAATGCTGGTAATATTAAAATATAAACTTCTGGATGACCAAAAAACCAAAAAATATGTTGATATAAAACAGGATCTCCTCCTCCCATAGCTTCAAAAAAACTAGTGTTAAAGTGACGATCAGTTAATAACATAGTAATTCCTGCAGCTAATACAGGTAAAGATAATAATAATAATATAGAAGTAACATATATTGACCAAACAAATAAAGGCATCTTAAAAAAAGTCATATTTTGAATACGCATTCCGGTAATTGTACATAACATGTTTATAGCTCCAGCTAATGAAGAAGCACCTGCTATATGTAAAGAAAAAATAGCAAAATCAACACTAGGACCAGAATGTGCAACAATAGATGATAAAGGTGGATATAAAGTCCAACCAGTACCAGCACCTTCTTCTATAGTTGCAGATAATATTAATAATATAAAAGAAACGACTAATGCCCAAAAACTGAATGCATTTAATCGTGGAAAAGCCATATCTGGAGCACCAATCATTAACGGAATAAACCAATTACCAAATCCTCCAATTAAAGCAGGCATAACCATGAAGAAAATCATAATTAAACCGTGAGAGGTAATTAATACATTATAAAATTGGTAATTACCATTTAAAACTTGATTTCCTGGATATGCTAATTCTAAACGAATTAATAAAGAAAAAAAAGTTCCAACTAAACCAGCGACAATTGAAAACACTAAATAAAAAACTCCAATTGTTTTATGATTAGTAGTCCCTAAAGTTTCTAAAATAGCTTTTCTATTTTGGAAGAGATATATTGGTAAAGTTGCAATTAAAACTGGGATTCTTAAAATTACAGCCATTACAACACCAAAACTATTTATAAAAAAAGAATTTTAACTTTAATTTTATTTTTTTTTATACGAACTATAGATTTATATGTATTTAATTTTATTATTTTTATTTTTTATACACGTTGTTTATTATTTTGTTGATTTAAAAGAATAAAATATAAATCAATTAATAAATTTAAATATTTTTTTTAGAAAGAATTTCATCAATAAATTCTTTTTCATTTTTAAATTTTAAAAGATTTAATTTATTAAAAAACTTTAATATGTTAGTCATATGAAGAACTGGATCTTCATTTAAATAAAAATCAGTAGATTTTCCATAAATTCTAGTATTTCTAATTGCACTTGGATCTAATTTTCCACTAACTCCAGCAAAAATAGTAAAAATTTGATCAGATAATGGTAATGGTAAGTTAGCATCTTGATTTAATAATTTAGTAAGAATAGTACCACGAACTAAAAGACGTTGAGTATTTTCATCTAAATCTGATCCTAATCTTGCAAAAATTTCAATTTCACGAAATTGAGCTAACGCTAATTTTAATGATCCTGCAACATTTTTTAAAGCTTTAGATTGTGCAGCTGATCCTATTCTACTAACAGATAATCCAACATTAATTGCTGGACGTATTCCTTTGAAGAATAATGCAGTTTCTAAGAAAATTTGACCATCAGTAATTGAAATTACATTAGTTGGTATATAAGCAGATACATCACCATATTGGGTTTCAATAACTGGTAATGCAGTTAAAGCTCCACCACCAACTTTTTCAGTTAAAGAAGCAGCTCTTTCTAAAAGACGAGCATGAATATAAAAAACATCACCAGGATAAGCTTCACGTCCAGGTGGTCTACGTAAAAGTAAAGACATTTGACGATAAGCAACAGCATGTTTACTTAAATCATCATAAATAATAAAAGCACGTCCATTTAAAATATCACGAACATATTCTCCTAATACGCAACCAGCATAAGGGGCAACAAATTGTAATGGTGCAGAATCAGAAGCAGAGGCAGCAAAAATGGCAGTATATTGTTCAACTTTTTTTTCAACTAATACATCACGAACTTTAGCTATACTTGACATTCTTTGACCAATTGCAACATAAATAGACCAGGTTACATTTCGTAAATTTTTTTCTATATATAAAGCTTTATCGTTTTCTTCTTTTTGATTTAATATAGTATCAATAGCAATTGTAGTTTTTCCTGTTTGACGATCACCAATAATTAATTCTCGTTGACCATGACCTATTGGAATTAATGCATCAATAGATTTGATACCTGTTAATAATGGAACTTTAACAGGTTCACGAGAAATAATATTAGGAGCTCTAGTTTCAATTGCACCAGAAACATCTAATATATTAAATTTGTGTTCTTCACCAGAATCTAATATATTACCTAAACCATTTACAACTCTTCCAAACATCCATAAACCAACTTTAACATTAAATAACTCATTAGTACGTAAAGCTTGTGCTCCTTCTTTAATTTCTTCTTCACGTCCAAAAAGAACAACACTAATGAAGTCTTGATCTAAGTTAAAGACCATACCTAAAATTTTTTGACCTTGATTACCAATTAAAGTAATCATATCACCTGCGCAAGCATTTTTCATACCTGATATTAATACAATACCATCGGTATTTGAATAAACAAATCCTTGATCGTTTTGTTTTGTATAATTAATAACTTTCATTTTCACTAACTAAAAATATTAAATATAATCTTTAAAGTTTATTCATAACTTATGTCTAGAATAAACTTTATCAATTAACTTAAAATTATTGTTAGATCTGACCATTCATTTACTAACTATTTTTTAAATTCTAAATTAAATTAACTTACCAACTTGCTAATACTTTTATTGGCATAAAACCGTGATTAACACCACATAATTCACTACATTGACCATAGAATTCTCCTTCACGGAAAATTAATACATAAACCTCATTTAAACGGCCAGGAATTGCATCTACTTTTACACCTAAAGAAGGAATTGCCCAACTATGAATAACATCAACAGAAGTAATTAATAAACGAATAGGAATTCCTACAGGTAAATGTAAAGAATTATCAACTTCTAATAAACGTAAATCTCCTGGTTGTAACATTTCTTCTGGTATCATATAACTGTCAAATTCTTTATTTACAAAAGTATTAACTCCGGATTCAGTTTGACCTGGTACTACATATTCATAACTCCAATACCATTGATGACCTGTAATTTTAACAGTTAATCCACCTAATTGTTCAAAAGCAGAAGGCTCTAAAAATTTGAATAAAAACATAATGGATGGTATTGCTATAATTAATAAAATTACAGCTGGAATAATAGTCCATATTATTTCTAAATACTTTTGGATTTTATGAACTTCTTCGTATTCCTTTTCTGTTTCATTTAAATTATAATAAAATATATAACTTTTAGTTGATTCTAAACTAAAATTTTTACCACTAAAAAGTTCTTTTATATATAATGGTTTAATACTATATAAAATAACTGCTGCAACTAACCACCAAAATACTAGACCTAATATAGTAATTAAGACACACATAATAGTATCGTGTAACATTACTAATTGTATCATAGTAAAAGTTGCTTCATCTTGAAATGAATAACTAGTTGAATATACAAAATCAAAAAAAAGAATCATTTTTTTTTAATAAATCGTTTATAAAAAACAAATTTATTATAGACCATTCATTTACTAACTATTTTTTAAATTCAAATTAAGTACTTAAGGACGTTTAATTGGATTAGGAAAACGCATCCAAGGAAATCTTGCTAAATGTGGTATATTTTCTAATTCAAATTTTTTTCGTATAAAATATACTTCAAAGGTTTTAATATTTAACATTAAATATGGTGGGAATCTTCTAAAAATTTTACCAGAACGTAATCCTTCTAAATATCTAATTTTATATTCATATCTTAAATCTTTACGTACTGAAAAAATGTCCTTATCTTTTAAAACATAATTACAAGATTTTATAATTTTATTATTAACTGTTATAAAACCATTACTTATATATTCTTTTGCTTCTTTTAATGTTGTATAAAAATAGGTCCTTAAACACATTACATCTAATCGTCTTTCTAACATTTTATAAAAATTATATGTGTAAGGGACCCCGTTTTTTTTATGACTTTTTCTCATATGCATTTTGATATCATGAAAATCGAGATTTTCATAATATAATTGCAATATTTTTCTAGTTCTCATTTTCCGTTGTTTTTTATTTTCTTTTAGAGAATAAATTTCTGGTTCTCTTCTATTTAATTGTCTATAATAAAGATACATGATAAAAGAACCGCGTGTTCTATAAATACCATCATCAGTTTCTTTTAGAAATTTTTCATGACGTGTTACACTTTCTTTATATAATCTTGTATAACGCCCCCATGCATCATGTGGATATTGATTTAAAAAAAAACAAGTTTTTCTATCGTACTTTCCTAAAGTCATTTATAGCTATAACTTATTTTTTATTAATTCTTTATTATAAGAATAATATTAAGAAAGCCATCATTAAAGCAAATAAAGCAATTGCTTCAGTTAACGCAAAACCTAATATTGCATAAGAAAATAACTTAGTTTCTAAGCTTGGATTTCTAGAATATGCAATAATTAAAGCTGCGAAAACTAATCCAATACCAACTCCTGCTCCAGCGACTCCAGTAGTAGCAAAACCTGCACCTATAGATTTTAATGAAGAAAAAAATAATGGATTTTCCATTTGTTCTATATATCTTGAATTATAATTTTCGTAAGTTTTATATGGTACTTACTTTTATTCCTATACATCTAAAATTTTGAATTTTAATTAATGACCTTCAAAAGCTTCTTTTAAATAAATAGCAGTTAATATAACAAATACTAAACCTTGTAAGAAACAAATACCAAATTCAATAACTAAAATAAAAGATAAAATAATTGCAGGGAAAATTCCAAAAATTTTTAAGCCAATATTATCAAATTCTACAAAACAAGTTGCAGTTAAATCTGATAAAATATGTACTAATGAGTGACCTGCTAACATATTAGCAAAAATTCGAACACCTAAACTTAAAGCTCTTGCTACATAAGAAATAACTTCTATTATTGTAATAAATGCTTTTAATTCATTAGAAGAAATATTTGATGGTACAAAACCAGTGAAGAAACCAGTACCTCTAACAATTATAGCTAAAGCAGTAACACCAAACCAAACACTAAAACTTAAACTTAAGCTAAACCATAAATTACTAGTAAGACAAAAACTAAAAGGAGTTAAGGCTGTTAAATTTAAGAAATAAATAAAAATAAAAAAACAAAAAAATATTGGAAAAAATGCTAATAAGTTTCTATTAGCTAATGATATAAAACTTTTTAATAAAAAGTCAAAAGTTAAAGTATTTAAAATTTGCCAAATATTTGGTACACGAGCATATCCTTTATTAAAAATAACGAAAATTAAAATAATTAAAGAAATTACTATAAATAATGAATTATAAATGTTTAACCAATAAAAAGAAAAAGCTGAATAATCACGATTAGTCATTTCTAATGCGGTTAAACCTCTAACATTATTAACATAATCTGTAGCAGTATATTCAAAATTTTCAGTAGTCATATCATTTAATAAGATACGATCACTAATCCATCCATAAAAATTAAAAGTTAAATAATGTAAAGTAGTATTTAATCCGTATGGTTTAAAATATGTATATAAATCGTTTAATACATAAGCAGCTAAAATTGAAAAAGTTTTTTCATTAGATTCTAATGCTTTTGAATCTAATCCTTCATTTAAAAAAACTAAATACCATTTATTTAAATCAAAAGCTGATTGATAAGTATCCCATATAATTCGATCATCAGATAACAATTCATTAAATACTTGAAGATAAATTGATACTAATTCTAATCCTTGTTCTTGTATATAGAAAAAATCTAAATTTTTATATAATGATATAGCATTGCTACCATTCATTAATTCTTTTTTAAGAGCTGTATTTATTATTAACTCATATAAATTATCTCGTGCTTGTGGATTTCCAAACATACGGATATCAGCAAAACCAGAGATAAAATTGAAATATTTATCTAATTGGGATTCTAAATGTTCACGATATGGAGAATCACCTAATAATATTTCTAAATCACTATTACTATAATTTTTATCAAGTGGAGCTATTTTTTCATAGAGACCTATTTCATTTAATACTTTTCCACTAATTAAAGTAAATTCAAATTGTTCTAATGGTGAATATAAAAATAATACTTCCATGTTCTATTTTTTTAATAACTCATACTTATACATCAAATATTTTATTAATTTTTCTCCCAATCTAATCCTTTATAAATCCATTCGAAATAAAAACCTAAAGTCAATAAAAATAAAAAATAAAATAAAATTAAAAAACTAATTATACTAACAAAATTAATAATTAACATAAACGGAAATAAAAAGATTATTTCTAAATCAAAAATTAAGAATAATATTGCTATTAAATAAAATTTAATATTGAATTGTTTACGAGCATTATCAAATGGTATAAAGCCACATTCGTAATGACTAACTAATTCTTTCTCATGTGTCTGCTTATTTAATAAATAAGATAATGCAAATAAAATAAAAGAAATACCTAATGAAAAAAGTATAAATAAAAAAAATTCAATATAATTTAAATAATAAAAACTTTGATTCATTTTAAATTACAATTTTAGGACGATTATTTAAAGGGGTTATACGAAAAATTGGAGGATGACGAAGCGCTCCTTTTTTTTGAACTCCAAAATAATCTTTTTTATTTATTAAATTATAATATTTACTTTTAAAGGTTTCTGTTGTTTCTTTAACTAACATTTTATTTTCTAAATTTATAACAAATGGCATTAAGAATCCTAAAATAAAAAAATAAAAAAAAGTAGTTAACTTACAAATTTCAAAAAATGGATATTCAACTGGTTTTCCTGAAGCCCAACTTAATAAAAGACAAGTACCAACAAAAAACCAAAAGACTCTTCTATAATATGGTCTGAAAAGAGTTGCAGTGGTTCGGGTTTCTATTGTTAATGGTAAAAGAAATAATAAGAATAATGATGATAATAAAAAGATAATACCTAATAATTTATTTGGAACTGAACGTAAGATACCATAAAACATTAATAAATACCATTCAGGAACAATATGAGTTGGAGTTTTTAATGCATCCGCTGGTATGTAATTATCTGGATGATTGACATAATTTGGATTGAAAAATACAAAAAATAATAAAAATAAAGAAATATTTATTCCTAATAAATCTTTTATTACAAAATATGGAAAAAAAGTTAATTCATCCGCACTTTTAATAAAAAAACCTAAAGGATTATTTGAACCAGTATTATGTAAAAAAATCATATGTAATCCAAATAAAAATAAAATTATAAATGGCATTAAATAATGTAATCCATAGACTCTAGTTAAAGTTGGTTGACTAATTCCATAACCACCCCAAATAAAAATTAATAGATCATTTCCTATTTTTGGAATTACAGATACTAAACTAGTAATAACAGTTGCTGCCCAAAAACTCATTTGACCCCAAGGTAAAACATACCCTAAGAAAGCAGTAAACATCATAGCTAATAAAATTAATAATCCACTAAACCAAGTCCACATACGTTCCTCAGTAAAAGATAATGTATATAAATTTTTAAAAACATGACAATACACAACTAAAAAGAAAAATGAAGCACCATTAGCGTGTAAATATCGTATTAACCATCCTTTACGGACTTCTCTCATTATAAATTCAACACTATTAAACGCTTCATTAATATCTGGAATATACCAAAAAGTTAAAAAGATTCCTGTTAAAAATTGTATAACTAACGCAAATAATGCTAAAGATCCGAAATTCCAAAAATACGATAAATTTTTTGGAGTACCATAAAATATACCTTGGCTTTTTATAAGTGTTATAAATGAATGCATAGCAGAAATTATACATCCATAAAATAACAATTACGCAACAGTAATACATTTATATAAAATTTTCTAATAATAAATTTTATAACTTTTTCTTGGTTGTTTATATATTTGAGCTTTATTTTTTGTTAATAAAACTACTGATAATATACCTAAAAAGAATAAATTAGTTAATATTAAGATAAAATAAAAAAAATATTCATATAATACTATACCTACCTCTACAGTTTCAGAGCTATCAAATAATTCGTATTTTTCACTAGTTAAAGGATTTTCAGAAATTAATGAATTAAAATTCATTAATGTATCTACACTTGAGGCACGGAAATAAGAAATAAAAATTAAAAAAAATATTAAAATTATACTTACATTGACAATTTGGAATTTAAAATCATAATATCTTAATGGTTTAAATTCGATTAACATTATGACAAATAGAAATAATACCATTATAGCACCCATATAAATTATCATACAAAAATAGGTTAATAGTTCTACTCTAAAAGAGAAAAACGACAAGAATAATAATAATGAAAATAAAATAAAAGAATACACTTTATACATAGTATTAGTTGATAAAATAAAAAAAAATAACGCACTATACAATAAGATTAAATATAAAGTTATGATCATCTTTTCTTTTATTAATTTTTTAATTTACAATAAAAATAACATTATGATTTTGGTTTCCCCAAACATATACAAAACAAAATAAAATTAACCAAACTACATCAACAAAATGCCAATACCAAATTGCTGATTCTAATCCAACATAAGTTCCATCTGCAAAATGATCTAATAATAATCTAATTAAAGAAACAATCAACATTATAGTTCCTACAAAAACATGAAATCCATGAAATCCTGTTAACATATAAAAACAAGAACCATATATTCCATCAGAAATATATAAGTTAGCATTTTTATATTCTAATACTTGTAAAACTAAAAATAAAAATGCTAATAATATTGTTATAAATAAAGCTAAAGAGGCTTCATCTTTTACATATAATGGACGAACTAAAAGTCTATGCGCCCAAGTTACACTAACACTAGAAGCTAATAATATTGCAGTGTTTGCTAATGGTATTCCCATTGGATCTATTATATGGCTTTGTAAATCTACTGGCGGCCATTCGCATAATAATTCTACTGATGGTATTAAGCTAGAATGAAAGAAAGCCCAAAAAAATCCAAAGAAAAACATAACTTCTGATATAATAAAATATATCATACCTAAACGTAAATTCTCACGAATTTTAGCAGTATGTTCACTTAAAGATTCAGTTATAACATCTCCCCACCAACTATATAATACCATTATAGTAACAACAAAACTTGAAATTAAATTTATATTTCCTTTTTTATAACCATGCATTACTAAAACAAGTGAAAAGGCTAACCAACCTAAACTAAACGCAAGAAAAAAAGGCCATATACTTGGTTTTAAAATATGAAAAGGATGAAAATTTTTTTTCATTTTTTATAATTTTTTAATTAATTAAAGTTAACATTTAACTTTAATGATCTATGATCTTTAGTTTTCTATACGTACTTTAAAATAATATACTAGCTATCAGCTAGAATTGCCCGAAGTGAGACTCGAACTCACGACCAAAGGTTTTTCAAACCTCTACTCTACCAACTGAGCTATTCGAGAATGATTGAGGTGGTTAGTAGGAATCGAACCTACATTAATAGAGCCACAACCTATCGTTCTACCATTAAACTATAACCACCTTGGTGAGAGGGGTGGGATTCGAACCCACGACGTCTCGCAACAATAGTTTTACAGACTACCGCTTTAAACCACTCAGCCACCCTCTAACCTTTTAAAAATACAGTCTATAATTATTTATTATATTTTTTCCTTTTTTTCAGATTGGTTTCATCTTCTAAACTACTAATACACTCTTATATCATAATTGTAGAGTTTATTCTTACTTATTTTTCTATATACTTCATTCAATAAGTTTTACTTTATCAAAAGATTTTTTAGAATATTCTAAAATATATGAATCTATTTTAAAATATTCTTAATTTACCTCATATTTTTTTTTATACTATATATATAATTTGCTAATTATTCACTTTTTAAACTATATTCTATTTAAAATTCCTTATAATTCTCTAATAATATATATTGCTAATTATAGGAATATACTTTTTTTTTAGCTTCTATTATCAAGCCCTACTTATATCTTCATGAAATTTTTTATATTTACCATTATGATATAAATATTTTATTTATTTTAACAATTTTTATACATTATTTAATTTACAACATTATTTTTTTATTGTATTGCAATTGTTTGAAAATAATTAAAATTATCTAAATGGAGCAGACGGGATTCGAACCCGCGTCACACTGCATGCAAAACAGGTATCCTACCATTGAACGACCGCCCCTATGGCTCCTGTAGGACTCGAACCTACACTATCGGCTTAGAAGGCCATTGTTCTGCCAATTATACTAAGGAGCTTTTGCGGATCTGAAGGGATTCGAACCCTCATCTTCCAATTCGACAAATTGATGCTCTACCATTAAGCTACAGATCTTTCAATGAATAGCATATAGTCCAGCTGCAGGTTCCCCTACAACTACCATGTTACGACTTCGCCCCAGTTACCAATTCCAATTTCACAAGTCCACTTTTCTATATTCGATTTAAGAATATAGACAGCTAGCCCCCATTTCCATCTTAATTAATTTCCGTGGCGTGACGGGCGGTATGTACTAGATCTAAGAACCCATTCACCGCGACTTGGTGATTCGCGATTACTAGCGATTCCGGCTTCACGATCTCGAGTTACAGAGATCGATCTGAACGCGGTATCTTTTCTAGATTCACTCTCATTCACATAAGAGTCCACCTCAACTGTAAATACCAATGTAGTACGTGTGTAGCCCAGTCCATAAGGGCCATGCAGACTAGACGTCATCCAATAATTATCGTGTTTCCTTAAATTACATATTTCGATGCTAGGCACCTGAAACAGCTAAACACCGATACCATTCTTAAATTATTCAAAGAATATTTGGATTGCGCCCGTTTACGGAACCAACCTGAGACCGCAAAGTACGGACTAACGACGGCCATGCAGCACCTACACAACCTAAAGTTTCATTTCATCAATATAAGAATTTACTTACAAATATATACTTTCTTTATCTTTTTTAAAAAGTTTAATCAACTATATATTTTTTTTAAGACTTCTCAGTCTAAGAAAGATTGCCGCCAGGACTGGTAAGGTTTTGCGTGTTATGTCGAATTAAACCACATACTCCACCGCTTGTTTAAATCTCCGTCAATTCCTTTGAGTTTCAACCTTGCGATGATACTACCCAGGCGGAATGTTCACGCGTTAACGCGGATATAGCTTCAATATATCGCTTTTGACAGCTTAATACTAATACCAAAGCTACAACCCAACATTCATCGTTGTCTGCATGGACTACTGGGGTCTCTAATCCCATTTGATACCCATGCCTTCGTACCTCAACGTCAGTTCGAAAATGGATAGTTGCCTTCGCCATTGGGAGTCTTTTTAATATCATCACTTTTCACTTCTACTTTAAAAGTTCTACTATCCTCTCGTCGACTCTAGT
>Ga0164242_10000689_pt1 | contig 40741 bp, 37 predicted proteins | sample OricomgcompostMG_FD_108783 | JGI IMG/M metagenome (GOLD analysis project Ga0164242, IMG submission 108783) | Miracle-Growth compost microbial communities from Emeryville, California, USA - Original compost - Miracle growth compost (MG) ... | reverse complement strand
GGCGTCGACGCTGGTCAGCTCGGCCTCTCGGCGGCCTGGACCGCGGTCGAGGAGACCGCTGCCCGCCCGCCGCGCACCGCCGGTGAGATCGTCAAGGACGAGGACGGCTCGGGCGCCAAGGCGCTGGCCGACTTCCTCGCCTCGAAGAAGTTCATCTGAGAACCGGCCGGATAAGGAGAAATCGACATGTCTGAAGTTCTGGTTCTCGTCGACTACGTCAATGGCGTCGTGAAGAAGCCGACCTACGAGCTGCTCACTCTCGCCAAGCGCCTCGGCACGCCGTCGGCCGTCTTCATCGGCGCTGCCGGTGAGGCTGCCGCCGTCGCGGACGCCGTCAAGGCGTACGGCGCGGAGAAGGTGTATGCGATCGACGACACCGAGATCAAGGGCTACCTCGTGGCCCCCAAGGCCGAGGCGCTGCAGCAGCTCGCCTCCGGCAAGGACCTGGCGGCGATCCTGCTGCCGTCGTCCGCGGAGAACAAGGAGATCGCTGCGCGTCTGGCGATCAAGCTGGAGTCCGGTCTGATCACCGACGCCGTCGACATCGCCGAGGGTGGGGTCACCACCCAGTCGGTCTTCGCCGGTAACTTCACCGTCCAGGCCAAGGTCACCAAGGGCACGCCGATCATCACGGTCAAGCCCAACTCGGCCGCGCCGGAGGAGGCGGCCGGCGCCGGCACGCTCGAGAACGTCAGTGTGACCATCTCGGACGCTGCCAAGACCGCCCAGATCGTTGCCACTCAGCCGCGCCAGGCGACCGGTCGCCCCGAGCTGACCGAGGCCGCGATCGTGGTCTCCGGTGGTCGTGGCACCGGCGGCAACTTCGAGCCGGTCGAGAACCTCGCCGACGCCCTCGGTGCCGCTGTGGGTGCCTCGCGTGCCGCGGTGGACTCCGGCTGGAAGCCGCATTCCTTCCAGGTCGGCCAGACCGGCAAGGTGGTCTCGCCGCAGCTCTACGTCGCCAACGGCATCTCCGGTGCGATCCAGCACCGCGCCGGCATGCAGACATCGAAGACGATCGTCGCGGTCAACAAGGACGAGGAGGCGCCGATCTTCGAGCTCGTCGACTTCGGCGTCGTCGGCGACCTGCACACGGTCCTCCCGGCGTTGACCGAGGAGATCACCAAGCGCAAGGGCTGAGGAGCGAGCCCGCGACCCGAGCTTGCTCGGTGTCGCGTAACTTTTCAGCATCACCAGATGCGGGCCGCCGAGCTATCGGCGGCCCGCATCTGCTTCATCCGGCTGCTGTGCGGCCTGTGATTTTTCTGGGCATGCGTGAAGACCCGCGAAATCGCGGATGTCACGGGTACAGTCGCTGCGAACATCTCGGAATCAGATGGGAGTGCCGTGCGGGCTCGACGATGGACGGTGGCCGGGACCACGGCAGTAGCGGCGACGCTGCTGACGGCAGGTATCTGGGCACCGATGCAAGCCGATGGAGCGACGAGTAGTGGGGTGCTCGCTCCGGTCGGTCAGATTGTGAACGGCCTGTTGCCGTCCGCGACAAACCCCACGCCTACTACCACCACGACGACCACACCGACGCCGCCGAAGGCGAAGCAGCCCTGGATGCCCGACCTCGGTCCGGCGTTCAACAACCCTCTCGGCACGCAGAAGCAGAAGTACGTCGTCAACACGCGCATCCTTCGGGCGGTGAAGCACGCCAGGAAGGGGAGCACGATCCGGTTCTCGACGTACTCCTTCGACCGCCAGGACGTCACCAAGGCGTTGCTGAAGGTGCACAAGAAGCGGGGCGTCAACGTCCAGATCGTGGTCAATCACAACGTGATCACGCCGAACGAGCTGAAGCTGCAGCGGAAGCTCGGCAAGAACACCAAGAGCTCCAGCTTCTTCCACATCTGCAAGGGCTCCTGCCGCGGCAAGGGCCCCGGCAACGAGCACGGCAAGATCTACTCGTTCACCGCGACCGGTGGCGCGCGCGACCTCATCATCGAGAGCTCGGGCAACCTGACCAGCGGCGCCGCTGCCGGTCAGTGGAACGACGTCTACTCGATCATGGGCAACACCCGGTTGTTCAACACCTGGACCAAGGTGTTCAACCAGCTCAAGCGCGACAAGAAGGTCAAGAAGCGCACGATCGTGTACAAGTCCAAGCAGCTCAGCGTGCGCTGGCACCGGCTCAACTCGGCCGCCCAGTCCACGCCGGCGACCAAGGACAGCTTCACCACGATCAGCGCTCGGAAGAAGAAAAAGAAGAAGTCGGGCAGCAGCGATCCGGTCGTACGGCGCCTCGACAGGGTCAGCTGCAACACCAACGCCGCGCACGGTGACGGCAAGGGCCACACGATGATCCGGATCATCATGTACGCGTGGTTCGGCAACCGCTCGATCCCGATCGCGCACAAGGTTGCGGCGCTGAAGAAGGCGGGCTGCAACGTCGAGGCGATCCTCACCGAGCCCGGTGGCAACACCGTCAGCATCCTGCGTGCAGCGGGTGTGCCGATGCGTGACGCGGCCTGGAACTACGGCGAGAAGATGGCCACCGACGGCTCCAAGGAGGTCTGGGGTCCTCGGCTGTACTGCCACCTCAAGTGGCTGCTGATCAGCGGCAAGTACAAGCACAAGAACAAGGACATCGTCTTCGCCGGGTCGGAGAACTGGTCGGGCATCTCGTTCGCCAACGACGAGGTCACCTTCCAGCTGACCGGCGGGTCCTACTACAAGGCGTACCTCGGTCAGTTCAACCACATGTGGACGACCAACGCCACGCACGCCGAGACGGGTCGCACGGACTACGGCTGGCCGCCGAAGCCCTGGAACTGATCTCCCCGATCGGCCCTGGTCGATCCTGATCGTGCCCGCCGCTGCGACGTTCCATCGTCCGGCGGCGGGCACGGTCCTTTCCAGCCGACGCCGTACTCTGTGCGACATGACCAGCCCTGAGCAGGAGATCCGGGACGTTGCGCTGCGGGCGCGCAAAGCGAGCTACGACCTGGCACTGGCCACCCCAGGCGCCAAGGACGCCGCGCTGCACGCGATGGCCGAGGCGCTGGTGGGCCGCGGCGAGGAGATCCTGACGGCCAACGCCGACGACATCGTGCGCGCCGAGGCAGGCGGTACGCCGCCGAACATCATCGACCGGCTGCGACTCACACCGGAGCGGTTGGAGGGCATGGCGCAAGGTCTGCGCGACGTGGCCGGACTGCCCGACCCGGTGGGCGAGGTCGTTCGTGGGTCGACACTCGCCAACGGCCTCGAGCTGCGTCAGGTGCGGGTGCCGTTCGGTGTGGTCGGGATGATCTACGAGGCCCGTCCCAACGTCACCGCCGATGCTGCCGGCATCTGCCTCAAGTCCGGCAACGCGGTCCTGCTGCGCGGCTCCTCGAGCGCGAAGGCGTCCAACGCCGCGATCGTCGCCGTCCTGCGCGATGCGGCTACGGACAGCGGCCTGCCCGCCGACGCGGTCCAGCTCGTCCCGGGCGACACCCACGACTCGGTCAAGGCGCTGATGCGGGCCCGCGGCCTGGTGGACGTGCTCATCCCACGCGGGGGAGCCGGTCTGATCCGCACCGTGGTCGAGGAGTCGACCGTGCCGGTCATCGAGACCGGCGTCGGCAACGTGCACGTCTACGTCGACAAGGCCGCCGACCTTGAGAAGGCGCTGGCCATCGTGCTCAACTCCAAGACCCACCGCACCTCGGTCTGCAACAGCGCTGAGTCGCTGCTGGTCCACGCCGATATCGCCGACGTCTTCCTGCCCCGCGTCGTGGCCGCGCTACAGGAGCAGGGCGTCGCCATCCACGGTGACGAGGCGTTCTGCGGCTTCGACGGGGTCACGCCGGCGACGGACGAGGACTGGGGGAGCGAGTACCTCTCGCTCGACATCGCTGCAGCGGTCGTGCCCTCGCTGGAGGAAGCCGTCAGCCACATCCGGCGCTGGTCGAGCCAGCACACCGAGGCGATCGTGACCGAGGACCTTGCCGCGGCCCGGCGCTTCACCGCTGCGGTCGACTCGGCCGCGGTGATGGTCAACGCGTCGACCCGCTTCACCGACGGTGGCGAGTTCGGCTTCGGCGCCGAGATCGGCATCTCCACCCAGAAGCTGCACGCCCGCGGTCCGATGGGACTCCCCGAGATGACCTCGACCAAGTATGTCGTGACAGGTGATGGCCACATCCGCTGAGCCGGGCCCGTTACGGTGAGTCGGGGCGGGCTCCGATAGGGTGTCGCCCATGTCGAGCACTGTCCTGCGTCTGGCCGCTGAGGCCAGCGAGCACCACGAGAAGGTCAATCACTGGATCATCGGCCTGGTGGCCCTCGTGATCCTGTTCGGGGTGATGGGCGCCCTGCTCGCGTTCGGCCGCGGTCGCGACCACTCCTGAGTCGGCGGGCCGCCCGGTGACCGAGGTACGGGGCCGTGCCGAGGGCGTACTGCCGTCGACCGGCCACCGCCGCGTCGGGGTCATGGGTGGGACCTTCGACCCGATCCACCACGGCCACCTCGTGGCCGCCTCGGAGGTCCAGGCCTGGTTCGACCTGGACGAGGTCGTCTTCGTGCCCACGGGTGACCCGTGGCAGAAGTCCGACCGCCAGGTCAGCCCGGCCGAGCACCGCTATCTGATGACGGTGATCGCCACCGCCGCCAATCCCCGCTTCACCGTCAGCCGCGTCGACATCGACCGCAAGGGCCCGACGTACACGATCGACACGCTCCGCGACCTCCACGCCGCCATGCCCGAAGCGGAGCTCTTCTTCATCACCGGTGCGGACGCGCTCGCCGAGATCTTCACCTGGCGTAACGCTGACGAGCTCTTCGCGCTCGCCCAGTTCGTGGGATGTACGCGTCCTGGGTACACCATGGACGACGAGACGCTCGCGAAGATCCCGGGCGACCGGGTCACCATGATCGAGATTCCGGCTCTGGCGATCTCATCGACCGACTGCCGGGAGCGACACCGCCGCGGGGAGCCGGTCTGGTACCTCGTCCCCGATGGGGTCGTGCAATACATCGGGAAGCACGATCTCTACCCAGCAACTTCGTCTCAGCCCATCCGGAAGCCTCATGACTGCCACTGACTACGCCCTCGAGCTCGTCGTCGTCGCCGCACGCGCGGCATCGGACAAGCTCGCCTCCCAGATCATCGCCTTCGACGTCAGCGAGCAGCTCGCCATCACCGATGCTTTCGTGCTGGCGTCGGCCAACAACGAGCGCCAGGTGCAGTCGATCGTCGACGAGGTCGAGGACAAGCTGCGCGAGCACGGCGCCAAGCCGATCCGCCGCGAGGGCGAGCGCGATGGCCGCTGGGTGCTGCTCGACTACGGTGACATCGTCGTGCACGTGCAGCACGAGGAGGAGCGGCAGTTCTACGCCCTGGAGCGGCTGTGGCGCGACTGCCCGGCGATCACGCTGCCGGCGGACGTGGTCTCGCATGAGCGCTGACCCGCGCCGTCTGGTCCTGCTCCGGCACGGCCAGACCGCTTGGAACGCCGCTCACCGCATCCAGGGCCAGCTCGACGCCGAGCTCGATGACACCGGCCACGCCCAGGCGGCGGCCGTCGGCCCCCGGATGGCGTCGCTGAAGCCGGTCGCGCTGTGGTCCTCCGACAGTGCACGCGCCCGGCAGACGGCGGCGTACGTCGCCAAGGAGACCGGTCTCGAGCCGACCTACGACGCCCGGCTGCGTGAGTACTTCCTCGGCGACCGCCAAGGCATGACGCACGCCGAGTACGCCGAGGCGGCTCCCGAAGAGTTCGCGGCGTTCCGGCAGGGCGACTTCGACGTGGTGCCGGGCGGAGAGAAGGCCATCGACGTCGCCAACCGCATGGTCGCCGCGTTGCGGGAGCTGGTCGCCTCGATCGACGCCGGTGAGCTCGCCGTGGCCGTCTCCCACGGTGCGGCGATCCGCGACACCGTCCCCATCCTCCTCGGCTTGCCGGTCACCGAGCGTGCGGTGCTGCACGGACTGGACAACTGCGGCTGGGTCGAGCTGCGGGCGACGGGACCGGGTGGTCCGTTCCGCCTGGTCGCCTACAACAGGGTGACCCCGATTTCCTGAACCTTGGGACGCTCCGCTAACGTTCTTCTTCGTCGCCGGGACGATCCTGGTGGCTCCGGGGCTGTGGCGCAGCTGGTAGCGCATCTGCATGGCATGCAGAGGGTCAGGGGTTCGAGTCCCCTCAGCTCCACAAAGACTCAGACGGCCTGGTCCGCGCAATGCGCAGACCAGGCCGTCTTGTCATTCATGGTGCGCTTCGCGCGCGTGATCGGCGCTTACTCGACCGTCACCGACTTGGCGAGGTTGCGCGGCTTGTCGACATCGTGGCCGAGGGTGGTGGCGGTGTGGAAGGCGAGCAGCTGCAGGGGGATGGTGAGCAGGATCGGGTCCAGCTCGGCCTCGTTCTTCGGTACGTCGACGCGTTGCGCGGCCAGCTCGCCGAGATCGACCTCGGGATGCGTGATGACGACGAGCGGGCCGCCGCGGGCAGCGATCTCGTGAAGGGCCGCGACATTGCGCTCGGTCAGCTCGTCGGCCGGCACGATCGCGACGGTCGGGACGTGTGGCGAGATCAGGGCCAGCGGGCCGTGCTTGAGCTCCGAGGTGGGGTAGGCCTCGGCATGCCGGTAGCTGATCTCCTTCAGCTTCTGCGCGCCCTCGCGGGCAACCGGATAGCCGCGGACGCGGCCGACGAAGAACATGCTCTCGGCCTGCGCGAGGCCGGTCGCGATCTCGGCGAGCTGGTCCTCGGTCTTGAGGATGTCCTCGATCTGGCGCGGCAGCTGCTGCAGGCCTGCGATGAGCCGTCGGCCGTCGGCGATGGACAGGTCGCGGACCCGGCCCAGCTGCAGCGCGAGCAGGGCGAAGTCGACGTACATCGTGGTCAGCGCCTTCGTGGAGGCGACCGCGATCTCCGGGCCGGCGTGGAGGTAGATGCCGCCGTCGCACGCTCGCGCGATCGCGGAGCCGACGACATTGACCAGGCCGATGACGCGACCGCCCTTGCGCTTGATCTCCTCGACCGCGAGCAGGGTGTCGATGGTCTCGCCCGACTGGCTGACCGCGATGTAGAGCGTGTCCGGCTCGATGATCGGGTTGCGATAGCGGAACTCGCTGGCGGCCTCGGCGTCGGCCGGGATACGGGCCAGCTCCTCGATCAGCGAGGCGCCCATCTCGCCGACGTAGTACGCCGAGCCGCACCCGATGATCTTGACCCGACGGATGGCGCGCAGCGTGCGCGGATCTAGCTCGAGCCCGCCGAGATGGGCGGTCGCGAACTGCTCGTTGATCCGGCCTCGCAGGGTGCGCTCGACCGAGGCGGGCTGTTCCAGGATCTCGGTATACATCCGCGGACCCTCGGATGGGGCGCCGTGCTCGTAGGCGCTCGGGTCGACGTCCACGGTGTGGGCCTCGGTGCCGGTCGGAGAGAGGTCTCGGCGGAAGGTGGCGAAGCCGGTCGCGGTGACGGTGGCCAGTTCGCCGTCATCGAGGTGGGCGATTGTCGTGGTGTGACGGACGAGCGCGCCGAGGTCGGACGCGACGTACATCTCCTTCTCGCCGACCCCGATCAGGATGGGGCTGCCGTGGCGCGCCACGACGATCCGGTCGGGGAAGTCCACATGGACCACTGCCAGGCCGTAGGTGCCCTCGATCCGGGCGAGCGCCTCCACCACCTTGCCCTCGAGGGTCGGGGCCTCCGATGCCGCGATCAGGTGGGCGAACACCTCACTGTCGGTGTCGGAGGCGAGCTCGACGCCGTCGGCGGTCAGCCGCTGGCGGAGCGCCGCGGCGTTGTCGACGATTCCGTTGTGGACCACCGCCACGGTGCCGGTGGCATCGGCATGCGGGTGTGCGTTCACGTCCGAGGCCGGCCCATGGGTCGCCCATCGGGTGTGCCCGATGCCGACCTTGCCGGTGAGCCGCTTGGGCAACGCGTCGACCAGATCACGCACCCGTCCGGCGCGCTTGATCACCTGGAGCCGGGACCCGAGTACGGCGATGCCGGCTGAGTCGTAACCCCGATGCTCAAGCCGAGCCAGGCCCTCGGTGAGCAGGGGGGTGGCCTGCTGCATGCCGACGTATCCGACGATTCCGCACATCTGACGCTCCTGTCGTGCTGACGCTGTTCGCTTGTTGGTTCGCGGTTCGGCTCATCCGTAGACGAGCCGACGCAGCTGGCGCTCGGTGAGCCGTGGGGCCGCGACCACGCGGCGATCCAGCTCGGCGGCGATCCGGGCGAAGATCTCGGGGTTCTTCGCGCCGTAGGTCTTCAAGTGGGCGTGTCGGCGAACCACGTACTGCTCCACGGGCTCGGCGAAGTACGCCACCACGTCCTCCACCAGCCGGGCTGCCTCCGCGGGCGTCAGCCCGGTGGAGGCACACACCCGGTCGACCAGCTCACTCTCACCATCCATGCGATCGAGACTGCCGAAACCGCAAGGCCAGGCGCAACTTCCTGCCCGAAATCGGGCAAGACATGACCAATTCCGGGTAGTCGCGCGTGCTGGTTGGTGTGCGTCGGCGTTGTCAGGCGACCTGCTGCGCCAGGAAGCCGTCGGCAGGAGCGAGTGTCTGCGGTGGGGTCCCGCTGTCGCCGTACACGATCCGCAGGTCGGGGATCCGGACGGAGCGCCAGAGGCCCCAGGCGATGCAGCCGCCGACCGAGGTCACGGTGCACGTGACTCCGAGGATGCTCGTCACCGCGACCGCATGCGCGGTCGGGAGGGTGAGTGCCCAGCTGCCGATGGCGGCCGAGGCGACGTGGACCCCACCCCAGATGCCTGACATCTGGGCGAAGACTCGGCGCAGCCGCGGGCGGTCGGGGAGGTCGTCGGTGTAGTCGGCCGCGAGCCTCATCAGGAGCGGGCGTCGGGTGAATCCCGAGGCGAGGAAGAGTGCGCCCTGGGCGGCGGACAGCGCGACCGGGATGAGCAGGTACAGGGCGACCGAGGAGACGGCGATCCCGGCGATGGTCCGCGCCAGGAACAGTGCGAACGCGAACCAGCAGGTCGTGGGAACCCGGCCACGTGCGGTCTGCCGTAGGCCGATCCAGGCGGTCCGCCAGGCGAAGACGGCGACCATGCCGGCGGCGGGATGGCCAGCACTGGTCAACGCGTACAAGAGCGCTCCGGGCACCGCCACGACCTCGGTGAGCAACACGAGGCCGCGCTTCAGGACCACCCGAGGTCGGCCGAGGTGGATAACGGTCGGATCTATCACCAGGGTTCCTCCGAGAGAGCGGCCGCGGGTGCGGCCGCGTTCATCGTCTGCGACCGGCCCCTCCAGCAGGTACCGGCTCCCGGTTACGAACCGGTGGCCCATCCGGGTCAGGCCAGCAGACGTTAGGTGGACCCATGGGCCGCCCGGTCGGTAGGGAAGGGGTCTGGGCGGCGGCACGGAGCGGCGCTAACGTGGCGGCATGACGGTCTCGCCACCCTTCCGCGCCGACATCGTCGGCAGCTTCCTGCGTCCCGACAGCGTGCACGACGCCCGCACCGAGCACGAGTCCGGTGCCATCGACGATGTCGCCCTCCGAGCCGTGGAGGACGCCGCGATCGCCGACCTCATCGCCAAGGAGGCCGATGCGGGCCTACGGCTCGCCACGGACGGCGAGTTCCGCCGTGCCTGGTGGCACTTCGACTTCCTCCGCATGCTCGACGGTGTGGACCTGGTCGACTCCGACCACGGCATCCAGTTCCAGGGTGTCGCCACCAAGAGCCAGGTGCTGCGGGTCGACGGCCGGATCGGCTTCCCGGCCGATCACCACATGCTCGATCACTTCCGCTTCCTGCGCGACCACGTGCCTGCAGGCGTGACACCGAAGTTCTCCATCCCCTCGCCGACGGTGCTGCACTTCCGGCTCGACGCCGACGCGGTCACCACCGACCTGTACGGCGATGACCACGAGGCGCTCTTCGACGACCTCGGCGCCGCCTACCGTGCGGCCGTGAAGGCGTTCTACGACGAGGGCTGTCGTTATCTGCAGTTCGACGACACCGCGTGGGCCTACCTGTGCTCGCAAGTCGAGCTGGAGAAGGCGGCGCAGCGGGGCATCCGCATCGACGGCCTCGCCGAGCGGTACGCCGCGCTGATCAACTCCGCACTCGCCGAGAAGCCCGACGACATGGTGATCACCACCCACGTGTGCCGTGGCAACTTCCGCTCCACCTGGATCTCCTCGGGTGGTTACGAGCCGGTGGCGGAGCCGCTGCTGGCCGGCACTCACTACGACGGCTACTTCCTGGAGTACGACACGGAGCGGGCGGGCGGCTTCGAGCCTCTGCGGCACCTGCCCCAGGGGGACAAGACCGTCGTGCTCGGTCTGCTGACCTCCAAGGACGGCACCCTGGAGGACGCGGACGCGGTGAAGCGGCGGATCGACGAGGCGACCAAGTACGCCCCGCTCGAGCAGCTCGCCCTCAGCACGCAGTGCGGCTTCGCCTCCACCGAGGAAGGCAACGTCCTCACCGAGGACCAGCAGTGGGCGAAGGTGCGTCAGGTAGTCACGATCGCCGACGACGTCTGGGCCTGAGGCGGCAGCTCGCGCTGTCCGGCGGTGTGCGGGACGCTACCCGCCGAAGACCTGCGCGAGCGCTGCCTGCGGGACGCCGAGACCGGTGCACGCGTCCCAACCGGGGCCTGCCTGGTAGGCGCCGTTGTTGCCGGTGGTGATGTCGCGCAGTGCCGGTGAGGGCTGTCCGGCCGTCGCCCCGGCGTACAGGGTGGGCTGGAGCAGCCCCAGGGGCTTCCCGGTGAGCTGAGCCAGGCGCGCGGTCAGCCCGGCCCACAGCGGTGCGACTGCGCTGGTGCCCCCGATGACCGACGCCTTGCCGTCGACGTACACCTGATAGCCGGTCTGGGGATCCGCGTCCGCGGCAACGTCCGGTACGCCGCGGCCGCTGGTCGTGGCGCCGGAGCGGTCGGGGACCCCGACGTCGGCCTGCCAGTCGGGGAGCGGGAAGACGTCGCTGACGCCGCCGCCGGTGGCGCCGCCCTGGCCGCCGTCGTCCCAGACGGTCTCGCTGGTGAGGGTGCCGTCGCTGGCCTGCAGGGTGGTGCCGCCACAGCCGAGTGCGTGCGGGCTGGAGGCGGGGAAGTCAGCGTGTGCGCCGGAGCCGGCGTCGCTGCTGCCGTTGTCGCCCGCCGCGACCGTGACCGTCACGCCCATCGCGACGGCGTCGGCGATCGCCTGATCCATGGCGGTGCGGGACTGGGCGGTCCACTGGTCCTCGCTCTGGCCCCAGCTGATGCTGATCGCTGCCGGCGTCGGTGTCGCGTGGGCGGCCGTGGAGATCGCGTCGAGGAAGCCGGCGTCGGTGTTGGGTGCGAAGTAGACGATGATGCCGGCCTTCGGTGCCAGGGCGCCGGCGACCTCGATGTCGAGCAGCACCTCGCCGTCGGCGCCGTTGGGATCCTGGCCGGGCTGGTTCGCGCCGCCGTCGACGCCCTTGGCGGTGACGGCGGGGCTGGTCAGGCCGAGGCCCTGAAAGTAGGTGTCGAGGTCCGACTGGGCGAACCCGCCGCCGAGCTCGACGATCGCGATGGTCTGGCCGGTGCCGTCGGCGGACGGCATGCCGTAGATCCGGGCGAGGTCGAGGGGCGTGTAGCTCGTGCTGACCGCCTTCGGGTCGGCGAAGACGGAGCGGGTGTGCGCCTGGGCCCTGTCGTCGAGCCCGAGTACGGCGGTCACCACGCCGGACAGCTCGGCCGGCAGCGACAGGCTCCCTTCGCGCATCCGGGTGTGAGGGAGCCCGTCGTCGCGGGTCACCCGGTGCAGCGTCGTGCCGAAGAGCGCCGAGAGGGTGGCGGCCGTCCCTTCGATCCGGACCCTGCGCGAGGGTGCGTGCGACTCCAGGATCGTCACGCCCCGCTCGCGCAGCACCCTGCCCAGCGTGTCCAGGTCGTCGGGGTGCGCGCCGTACTGCTCGCCGAGCGCCTGCGAGGTGAGCGGACCGCCCTCGGCGTGAAGATGGTGGTACGGCGGCTGCCTGTCACCGGATCGTCTGCGCAGCACCACGGTCGCCTGGACCGCTTCGTCGTCCGGGACGGGCCCGGTGATGGTGCCGACCGCGGCGCGGTCGCTGCCTGCCAGGTGCTGCCGAGAGTCAGTCACTTCTCCAGTATTGCTCGCCGGTGCGCATAGGTCTCAGGCTGTCGTGACCTGCCCGAGGCCGCTGCCGGCCAGCCACTCCGGCCACGACACGTCGTAGTCGGCGTAGCCGTTGTCGCCGGCGGCCTCGCCGCGCGGGGAGCCGGTGATGGTGACGGGGTCGCCCTGCTTGATGAGGTAGTAGTACCACTTCGCGTCCGCCATGGAGAGGTGGACGCAGCCGTGCGAGCCGTAGCTGTGGCCGGGGTAGGGGTCGCCGGTGGAGTAGTGCAGGAAGGTGCCCGAGGTGGTGATCCGGACGTCCCAGGGCAGGACGAGGTCGTAGAAGTTCGGGTTCTTCTTGTCGCAGGTGATCTGGACGCTGCAGGAGGTCATCCGGATGGTGGGGGACTTGGCGACAACCGCCATGGTGCCGTCCCAAGAGGGGAAGTCCGGGCTGCCGGCGTCGCTGGGCATGGTCCGCAGCACCTTGCCGTTCTTGGTGACGACGGTCTTGTGCTTGTCGGCGTAGACGTGCGTGCGGACATCGGCGCCGATGGTGAAGTGGCGGGCGTAGGAGTGGGTGCCGTACCGGCCGTAGCCATCGCCGATGTGATTGAACGTTGCCGTGAGCGAGACGGTGGTGCCGGGTGTCCAGAAGGTCTTGGGCCGGAAGTCGACGCGTCGGTCGCCGAACCAGTGCCATGCGCCTGTGACCGGGGCCGAGGTGGTGAGGTGGAGGTTCTTCTCGATCCTCTTGCGGGCGCTGGTCTTGACCGGATCGGTGAAGACGATCGAGATCGGCATCGCGACCCCGACGGTGGTGTCACTGAGCGGAGCGATGCTGTCGAGCAGCATCGGCGGCCCGCTGGGCCACTTCTTGGCGGCGGGCGACGGGGTCGTCACCGGAGTCGTGGGTACGGCGCCGGTACTGGCGCGCGACGTCGCATGGCTGTGAGTCGCCGGGGGAGTGGCCGCGGTCGGTGAGCCGACATCCGAGCATCCCGCTGCGGCCACCGACAGGGATATCGACACAAGAGCCAGCACCGCGCGCTGGAGCCAAGACGCGTTCATGGGAGTGGGAGATCCTTCCGAGCAGTGTCACGACGGTATACGCCGGTCCTGTGCTGTCGGTGTGGAAACGCCCGAGTCCTGCAGAGATACGCCACCACGTCGAGGCGAGACGAGGATTTTGCCGACGACACCAGGCTCAATATAGTTGCGTGCGGCAACTAATTCGGCGCTCGTGAGCGACGGCCTGCTCGAGCGTCGTGCCGATCCGGCCGACGGCCGGGCCAGCATCCTCGTGCCGACCGACGCAGGACACGGGTTGATCGCCGCCCACGAGCCGCGACGGACATCGGATCCTCGAGAACAAAGGAACCTCTGCATGAGTCACACCTCCACGGCGACGGCCACGCCGTCCGGGCAGCTGAGCCACCGCCAGATCCTGACGGTGCTGTCGGGCCTGATCCTCGGCATGTTCCTCTCGGCGCTCGATCAGACGATCGTCTCGACCGCGATCAAGACGATCGGCAACGACCTCGACGGTCTCTCGGCCCAGGCCTGGGTCACCACGGCCTTCCTGATCACCTCGACCATCGCGGCCCCGCTCTTCGGCAAGCTGTCGGACATGTACGGCCGCAAGCCGTTCTTCATGATGTCGATCGTCATCTTCGTCATTGGATCCGCCCTGTGCGGCCTCTCCCACTCGATGTACGAGCTGGCGGCGTTCCGCGCGCTCCAGGGCATCGGCGCCGGTGGCATCATGCCGCTCGCCCTCGCCGTGATCGGCGACATCATCCCGCCGCGCGAGCGTGCCCGCTACCAGGGCTACATGATGGCTGTCTTCGCCTCGGCGACCGTGCTGGGGCCGGTGCTCGGCGGCCTCTTCTCCGGCGCGCACAGCGTGCTCGGCGTGGCCGGTTGGCGTTGGATCTTCTACATCAACGTGCCGATCGCCGCGCTGGCTCTGGTCGTCGTCGCCCGCGTGCTCCACCTCGATCACGTCCGCCGTGAGCGTCGGATCGACTGGTTCGGCTCGCTGATGCTGGTCGTCGGCCTGGTGCCGCTGCTGATCGTCGCCGAGCAGGGGCAGTCCTGGGGCTGGTCGTCGGCGGGCTCCTTCGCCTGCTACGTCGTCGGCGTACTCGGCCTGATCGGCTTCATCGCCGTCGAGCGTCGGATGGGCGACGACGCCCTCCTGCCGCTGCACCTGTTCAAGAGCCCGACCTTCTCGGTCGCCTCGGCGCAGGTCACGGTCATCGGCATGGCGATGTTCGGCGGCATGTCGGTCATCCCGCTCTATCTCCAGATCGTCAAGGGTGCGTCGCCGACCAAGTCCGGCCTGCTGGTTCTGCCGCTCGTGCTCGGCATGATGAGTGCCTCGCTCGTCTCCGGCCAGCTGACCTCCCGCACCGGGCGGTACAAGCTCTTCCCTGTCGTCGGCTCGGTCCTGATGATCATCGGCATGGGCCTGATGACCCAGCTCAGCGTCGACACCCCGCTGTGGCAGACCGACATCTACATGCTCGTCTTCGGCGCTGGCCTGGGCTTGAACATGCAGAGCCTCGTCCTCGCGATGCAGAACTCCGTCGCCGCCAAGGACATGGGCGTCGCCTCCGCCTCCTCCAGCTTCTTCCGCTCGCTCGGCGGCACGCTCGGCACCGCGATCTTCCTCTCGGTGCTGTTCTCCCTGGCTGGCTCCCGGATCGCCGCGAGCTATGCGGCCGCCGGTCACGGCGCGGCGTTCCAGGCGGCCACGAAGGCGCATCCCGATCAGCTTGCCACCTTGCACAGCCACCTTGCCGGTGGGCTCGACGACACCTCGTTCCTCGCGCGGCTCGATCCGGCGATCAGCCGTCCGTTCTACGAGGGCTTCACCCACGCAGGCGACATCGTCTTCGCCGTCACTGCGATCCTCCTGGTCGCCGCGGTCGTGCTCTCCGTCCGTCTCAAGGAGGTCCCGCTCCGGCTGGTCTCGGGCGGCCAGGCCCGGGCCCAGGAGGAGAACGCGACCCTCGCGGTCAACGAGGCGATGGATGCCGATCCGGGATTCGAGGAGCGCCTGGAGAGCGACTTCGCATAGGCGTCCTGCGGTGCGGTTCGCGTCCTCTCGGTGAGGTGAGGGGGCGCGAATTGCACAGCGATCCGGCGATGGGCTAACGTCAGGCCCACCGACGGCGGGAGTCGTCGGCCCAGGTCAGAGGCGATGTCCTCGAAGCCTACGGGGCTGTGGCGCAGCTGGTAGCGCATCTGCATGGCATGCAGAGGGTCAGGGGTTCGAGTCCCCTCAGCTCCACGAGATCGAGAGCGGTGTGCGGTTGTGGAGACACGACCACACACCGCTCTCGTCGTTCGCCGGGCGATCTTGCCCCGACGGTGTCAGGGGATGAGCAGCAGCGCTTGGCCGCGGCGGCCGAGTGGGCCTTGGAGGCTGCGTCCCATGGCCATGCCGCAGACGACCAAGGACGCAGGTGTGGCCGTGAGGTCGCGGATCAGCTCACGCTTGGAGCTGATCTCCCCGATGGTGCCGAACCCCTGGGCCCGGAGGGCGTCGTCGTACTCGGCGCGTACCTCGTCCCAGGCTGTGGTGGGTACGCCGCACAACGCCATCGGGTAAGGGACCTGCAGGGCGTTGACCGCGACGTCGATCCAGGTGTGGCGGCGGACCAGGAGCGCTCGCATCTCGCGTCCTTCGCGCCGCGACAGGGTCAGTGCCGCGAAGAGGGCGTGCCAACTCTCGGCGGCGTCGTCCAGCAGTACGGCGATCGGGCGGCTGTCGGAGCCGCCACCGGCCAGCAGAGTCGGCTCGAGCAGCTCGCTCAGGTCGGATTCCCGGGTCTTCCGTAGCGACATCGTGACACTCTCCAGGCGCGGCCAGTCGATGTGATGGGCGTTACATTAATGGCCTTCGCTGTGGAAGCAAGAGATGTCCGGTCAGCCGCCGTCGGTGTCGCCGTGCCGTAGGCGTTGCAGCAGCTCGAGGAACGTCGCCTGCTCGGCCTCGTCGAGCGGCGCCAGCATCTCGGCATTGATGCGCTCGACGACGGGAGTGGCCCGGGCGATCAGCGCCGCACCGGCGCTGGTCAGGGACACCAGCCGGCGCCTGCTGTCCTCCGGGCAGACCTGCCGTTCGACCAGGTCGCGCTCCTCGAGGCGGAGCAGGAGCTCGGCCAGCGCGGCCTTCGTCATCACTGCTGCCTCGGCGAGCGAGCGCTGGTCCATGCCGGGGTGGCGGGCGAGCGCTGTGAGCACTGCGAACTGGGGCTTCGTGACGCCCGGATCGGTGGCGTTCCAGCGGGCGGCGTGCTCGTGGAAGACCACCCGCATGAGGTGGAAGTGGAGGTCCTCGAACATGGCGCTCCTCACAGGCGTCGAGCGGTCATAGGAAGGTAAAGGGTGCCGTATCCTTGTCAGGATAGTTCGTATAAGAACCAAATTGGGGTGTGTATGGACGCGGCACGGCGTCGGTTCGGTTTCTGGCTGACCACGGTGGGGATCCTGGTCTTCAGTGCGGCGGTGGCCTCGCCGTCGCCGGTGTACCCGCTCTACCAAGCGGCGTGGCACCTCACCCCGGTGGCGATGACGGCGATGTTCGCGATCTACGTCGCAGGCCTGCTCGGCGGTCTGCTCACCGCCGGCTCGCTCTCCGACTTCGTGGGCCGCCGCGCGGTCGTGCTGCCGGCGATCGTGGTCTGCTTCGTCGCTCTCATCTTGCTCGGTTCGGCCGGCGGGCTGGGCGCCGTACTGATCGCCCGCACCGTCCAGGGCATCGCGATGTCGCTCGTGGTCGGGTCGCTGGGCGCCTCGCTGCTGGACTTCGCGCCACCGGGGAACCCGCGGCTCGCCGCGACCTTCAACGGCGCGCTGTGGCCGCTCGGCCTCGCCGTCGGCGCGCTGCTCGGTGGCCTGATGGTCGACGACGCCCCGTCGCCGACCCACCTCGTCTTCTACGTCCTGGCGGCGGTCGTGGTCGTCCTCTTCGTGGCGATGTGGTTCCTGCCCGCGTCAGCGGGCCGGCGACCAGGCGCGCTGACGTCGCTGAAGCCCTCGGTGAGCCTGCCGCCGCGCGTGCGGGGCGTCTTCTTCGCGGTTCTCGGCTGCCTGCTGGCCGCGTGGGCGCTGGGCGGCCTCTACCTCGGCATGGGTGCCAGCATCGTCCGCTCGCTCTTCGGCTTCCATGCCGCGGTCGACGGGGCGCTAGCGATGGCAGCGGTCTGTGGCGTCGGTGCTGTCACCGGCATCGCGACCCAGAGCCGCGACGCCCGCCGCGTGATGATGGCGGGCGCCGCCACGCTCATCGTCGGTCCGGTGCTGACCATCGTCTCGGTGCACACCCATGAGTCGTGGCTGTTCTATGTCAGCAGCGTGGTCAGCGGTGTCGGCTTCGGCGCAGGCTTCCAGGGTGGCCTCCGGCTGGTCCTCGCCGAGGCGGACGAGAACGGTCGCGCCGGCGTGCTCTCGGCGGTGTACGTCGCCTGCTACGGCGCGTTCAGCGTCCCGGCGCTGATCGCCGGTCTCCTGACCCCGCGCCTGGGGCTCAGCGAGGTCGTCACCGGCTACGCGGTCCTGATCGTGCTGATGGCAGCGGTCGCCCTGGTGCTGCAGCTGACGCGTCGCGCGGTGCGGGAGACGGAGCTGGTCGCGGACGCCGACGAGCAGGAGCATCAGCGGGTCGGCGCGTAGCCGGCGGCTGTGGTCGATCCGGCGTACCCCGTACGCCGGATCGACCACAGCGACGCCGACGACTCCTTCGGCGACGGAGGCGCGACTCGACATGGTGGTCGCCGGACGTTTCCCCGGTCTGAGTAAGGTCGCGCTGTGCTGACCTGGTTCGAGCGGAACACCCACTCCGCCGCCGAGTGGACCCTCGAGTCGCTGGTCGCCGCGAAGGCCGAGCACCGGGTGAGCCTCGTCGTACCGGCGCGCAACGAGGCCGCCACGGTCGGGCACGTCGTGAGCAGGGCCCGCGAGGCGCTGATGGAGACGGCGGCGCTGGTCGACGAGATCGTGGTGATCGACTCCGACTCCACCGATGCCACCGCGCAGATCGCGGCGGAAGCGGGCGCCGACGTGTTCGCGGCAGCCTCGATCCGGCCCGAGCTCGGCACCCACCCCGGCAAGGGCGAGGCGATGTGGAAGTCGCTCTTCGTCACCAAGGGAGACCTCATCGTCTTCATGGACGCGGACCTCGTCGAGTGGGACACCCACTTCGTGCCGGGCCTGCTCGGCCCGCTGCTGACCCGCCCGGAGATCGAGCTGGTCAAGGGCTTCTACCGGCGTCCCGGCGAGCACGGCCTCGACGGTGGCCGGGTCACCGAGCTGGTCGCACGGCCGCTGATCGCGCAGCACTATCCACCGCTCGCCGGCCTGGTCCAGCCACTGGCGGGAGAGTGGGCGATCCGCCGCAGCCTGTTCGAGGCGTTGTCGGTCCCGGTCGGATACGCCGTCGAGATCGCCGCGCTGATCGACACCCTCGCCGGGCCCGGCATCGACGCGATCGCGCAGGTCGACCTCGGCCGACGCGGCCACCGACACCAGGACCTTTTCGACCTCGGCCTGATGTCGGCCCAGCTGCTCGCCGCCGTCGGCCGCCGTCAGGGTCGCGACCCGGGGGACCGGATCGCGGTCCAGCAGTTCCTGCCGAGCGAGGCCGGTATCCACCGGGTCACTCGCGATGTGGGCACCCATGAGCGTCCACCAGCACGGGAGGTCGGATGACCCTGCGCCTGCGGAAGCACTCCTTCAGCGACGACGAGACCCTGATGATGGCGATCGTCAACCGCACCCCCGACTCGTTCTTCGACAAGGGGGCAACCTGGGCCGAGGACGCCGCGTTCGAGCGCGTCCGGCTGGTCGCCGATCAGGGGGCCGAGATCGTCGACATCGGTGGCATCAAGGCCGCGCCCGGCCTCGAGGTCGGCGTCGCCGAGGAGAAGGCGCGCGTCGTCGACTTCGTGGCGCGTGTGCGGGCGGAGTTCCCGGGGCTGGTGATCTCGGTCGACACCTGGCGGGCCGAGGTCGGCGCGGCGGTGTGTGAGGCAGGTGCCGACGTACTTAACGACGCGTGGGGCGGCGCCGATCCGGAGCTGGTGGACGTCGCCGCGCAGTACGACGCCGCCATCGTCTGCACCCACACCGGGGGCGTCACACCGCGCACCCGCCCCTATCGCATCGAGTACGACGACGTCATGCGCGCCGTGCTCGACGACACCCTCGGCTATGCCCAGCGGGCGTTGGACGCCGGCGTAGCGCGGGAGTCGATCGTGATCGACCCGGCGCACGACTTCGGGAAGAACACCTTCCACTCGCTCGAGGTGACCCGGCGGCTCGACGAGATGGTGGCGACCGGTTGGCCCGTCCTCGTCTCCTTGTCGAACAAGGACTTCGTCGGCGAGACGCTCGACCGGCCGGTCGGGGAGCGGCTGCTCGGCACACTCGCCGCGACTTCGGTGTGCGCACTGGCCGGCGCCCGGATCTACCGCGTGCATCAGGTGGAGGAGACCCGGCAGACCGTCGACATGGTGTGGACCATCGCCGGGCGTCGCAGGCCCGCGCGGGCGATCCGGGGGATCCAGTGACGGCACGGACGAGAGTCGCATTGATCCCCGGCTGCCTGGCGCTGCTGCCGGAGCACGCATCGTTCCGCGACCCGGTCGCCGAGCTGCGCGCCGCTGTCGAGACGGCGACGTCGTGGCTGGGTGGGGCGGTCGAGATCGTCGCAACCGAGCAGGGACACCGGGTCGCCGTGGCGGCCCTCGCGGCGCGCACCACCTCGGCATCGGATGTCGAGCGCAGTGTCCTCGTCGTGCTCAACGGCTCGGCCTGCCGCACCGAGAAGGCGCCCGGCTTCCTTGACGAGCGCGCGGAGGCCTTCGACGCAGCGCTCGGAGCCGCGCTGACAACGCCCAACCCGCAGGCACTGCGCCAGATCGACGGTGCCCTCGGCCAGGAGCTCTGGGCGGACGTCGCCACGTCGCCGCAGCTGGCCGATCTGCTGGACGGTGCCCGGACGGTCTCCGTCGACCACGACGCCGCCCCCTACGGCGTGCAGTACTGGGTCGTCCGCTGGGAGATCTGAGGTGGGTGCAGGTCTGGACAGCGTGCTCGGCCGAGCGGTCGCGATCCTGCGCGCTTTCGGCCCCGACGAGCCGGTGCTCTCGCTGGCCGAGCTGGCCCGCCGTACCGGGATCCCCAAGGCCACGGTCCACCGGATGGCGGCCGACCTGGTCGACCTGCGCCTGCTCGACCGGACCGAGATCGGCTACCGGCTCAGCGGCGGGCTCTTCGAGCTCGGCATGCGCGCGTCGGCCGAGCGCAGCCTGCTGGAGCTGGCGATGCCCTTCCTCCAGGACCTCTACGAGCGGACCCACGAGACCGTCCATCTCGGCGTCGCCGAGGGCCAGGAAGTCGTGTACGTCGCCAAGATCGGCGGGCACCGCCAGGTCGCCACGCCCTCGCGTCCGGGCGGCCGGATGCCGATGCACTGCACTGCGATCGGGAAGGTGCTGCTCGCCTCGGCCGACCCGCCAGTGCGCCACACGGTCCTCAGCCGACCTCTCGAGCGTCGCACCCCGCACACGATCGTGGCGCCGGGCCTGCTCAACCGGCAGCTCGAGGGGGTGCTGGAGAAGGGCGTCGCCTTCGAGCGGGAGGAGTCCACGGTCGGGCTGCTGTGCGTGGCGGCGCCAGTGCTCGATGCCGGCGGGCAGCGCGCTCTGGCTGCGATCAGCGTCACCGGCCCGGTCGGCCGTTTCCGTCCCGAGCAGCACGTCGCCGCGGTTCGTGCCGCCGCGACCGGGCTCTCCAGCGTGCTCTCGCGGCGTACGGCGGGGGAGTGACGTGCCGTCCTGCGGGACAGGGCCAACACGCGACCGGCTCTTTCTTGACTTGTTCAAGATTGGCGGAGAGACTGCCGAGCGTGTCCTCAACCGCCCGGTACGAACAGATGCTGCGAGGGGCCGAGCTGCGTGTCACGCGGCCCCGTCTGGCCGTGCTGCACGCAGTGCACCTGCACCCGCACGCTGACACGGACTCGATCCTCACCGCCGTCCGCCAGGACGTCCCCGAGGTCTCGCACCAGGCGGTCTACGACTCGCTCAACACGCTGACCGCCGCGGGTCTGGTCCGTCGGATCCAGCCGCGCGGCACCGTTGCCCGCTACGAGTCACGGGTCGGCGACAACCATCACCACATCGTGTGTCGCGTCTGCGGAACCATCGCCGACGTCGACTGTGCGGTCGGCGAGACCCCTTGCCTCACCGCCGCCGAGGACCACGGCTTCACGATCGACGAGGCCGAGGTCATCTACTGGGGCCTGTGCCCCGACTGCAAGTAGTCCCCCTCCCAACCGCCCCGAAAGGTCTCACATGTCTGAGCACACCGAACCGCTCGTCGCCTCGGAGCCCCAGTCCACGGGCAAGTGCCCTGTCGCGCACGAGGCGCTCGTGCACCCGACGCGAGGTGACGCCAACCAGAGCTGGTGGCCGAACAAGCTCAACCTGAAGATCCTCGCCAAGCACGGCGCCGCGTCGAACCCCGTGGGCGAGTTCGACTACAAGGCCGCCTTCGAGGCGCTCGACCTGGCCGAGGTCAAGGCTGACATCACCGCGGTCCTGACCGACTCCAAGGACTGGTGGCCGGCTGACTTCGGCAGCTACGCCGGTCTGTTCATCCGGATGGCCTGGCACTCGGCCGGCACCTACCGCGTCGAGGACGGCCGCGGCGGCGGCGGGACCGGCCAGCAGCGCTTCGCGCCGATCAACTCCTGGCCGGACAACGGCAACCTGGACAAGGCGCGCCGCCTGCTCTGGCCGGTCAAGAAGAAGTACGGCCAGTCGCTGTCGTGGGGCGACCTGATGATCCTGGCCGGCAACGTCGCCATGGAGGCGGGCGGCTTCAAGACCTTCGGCTTCGGCGGCGGCCGTCCGGACGTCTGGGAGGCTGACGACGACGTGTACTGGGGTCCGGAGAAGGTCTGGCTCGACGACGAGCGCTACACCGGTGAGCGCAACCTCGAGGAGCCGCTCGCCGCAGTCCAGATGGGTCTGATCTACGTCAACCCCGAGGGCCCGAACGGGAATCCGGACCCGCTGGCCTCCGCGGTCGACATCAAGGAGACCTTCGGCCGGATGGGCATGAACGTCGAGGAGACCGTCGCCCTGATCGCCGGTGGCCACACCTTCGGCAAGACCCACGGCAACGGCCCGGCCGAGGCTGTCGGCCCCGAGCCCGAGGGTGCCCCGATCGAGGAGCAGGGCCTGGGCTGGAAGTCCTCGCACGCCTCGGGCAAGGGCATCGACGCGATCACCTCGGGCCTGGAGGTCACCTGGACCTACCACCCGACCCGCTGGGACAACGAGTTCTTCCACATCCTCTACGGCTACGAGTGGGAGCTCTTCCAGTCGCCGGCCGGTGCGCACCAGTGGCGCCCCAAGGGTGGCGCGGGCTCGGACATGGTTCCCGAGGCGCAGGGTGACGGCAAGCGCGAGCCGCGCATGCTCACCTCGGACCTGGCGCTGCGGATGGACCCGGAGATGGACGTCATCTCGCGCCGGTTCAAGGACGACCAGGAGGCCTTCTCCGAGGCCTATGCCCGAGCCTGGTTCAAGCTGACCCACCGCGACATGGGCCCGAAGGCGCGCTACGCCGGTCCCGAGGTTCCTGCTGAGGACCTGATCTGGCAGGACCCGATCCCGGCCGGCACCGCCATCGACGAGGCGAAGATCACCGAGATCAAGGCCGCGATCCTCGCGACCGGTCTGACCGTGCCGCAGCTGGTGAAGACGGCGTGGGCGTCTGCCTCGACCTACCGCAACAGCGACAAGCGCGGTGGCGCGAACGGTGCTCGCATCGCCCTCGAGCCGCAGCGGAGCTGGGACATCAACGAGCCGGCCGAGCTCAACGTGGTCCTCGCCAAGCTCGGCGAGATCAAGGACCAGTTCGGCATCTCGCTCGCCGACACGATCGTCCTCGGTGGCGCGGCTGCGGTGGAGAAGGCCGCCGCCGACGCCGGTACGCCGATCACGGTCACCGTCACCACGGGTCGCGGCGACGCGACCCAGGAGCAGACCGACGTTGAGTCGGTGGGCTACCTCAACCCACGCATGGACGGCTTCCGCAACTACCTCGGCAAGGGTTCGGCCCTGCCGGCGGAGTTCGCCCTGGTGGACCGGGCCAACCTGCTCGGCCTCTCCGCGCCGCAGATGACCGTCCTGCTCGGCGGCCTGCGCGTCCTCGGCGCCAACCACGGCGGCTCCGAGGCGGGCGTCTTCACCGACAAGGTGGGCGTGCTGACGAACGACTTCTTCGTCAACCTGCTCGAGCTCGGCACCACGTGGACCGCCGATGACGCGTCGGAGGAGACCTTCACCGGAACCACCGAGGCGGGCGCCACCCTCAAGGCAACCCGCAACGACCTGGTGTTCGGCTCCAACTCGGAGCTGCGCGCCGTCGCCGAGGTCTACGCCTCCGACGACGCCCGCGAGAAGTTCGTCAACGACTTCGTCGCCGCCTGGGTCAAGGTCATGGACGCTGACCGGTGGGACCTGCGCTGATCTGAGTAGCACAGCGTCATACGCCCTGGTTGCTCCGGCAACCAGGGCGTATGACGTCTCGGGACTTGGGGTACGGCAGTTGAGGCGGGTGCGAGCTCGCCTTGGACGCGCATGCTCCGATCCGAAAGGTTGCCTCGATGACTGAGAACCCCAGCGGCTGCCCCTTCCCGCACGACTCCGCGAGCACCAGCGAGAGCGAGAACCCGGGGATGCCGGCTCCGCAGCCGCAGACACACCGTCCGCGGACCAACAACGACTGGTGGCCCAACCGACTCGATCTGTCGGTCCTGGACGCCCCGTCCTCTCGCCGTACTCCGCTCGGCGCCGACTTCGACTATCGCGAGGAGTTCAAGAAGCTCGACGTCGAGGCACTCAAGCAGGACCTGGTCGAGCTGATGACCAGCTCCCAGGAGTGGTGGCCGGCGGACTTCGGCCACTACGGCGGCCTCTTCATCCGGATGAGCTGGCACGCCGCCGGCACGTACCGGTTGCACGACGGCCGCGGCGGCGCAGGTGAGGGCGCCCAGCGGTTCGCACCGCTCAACAGCTGGCCGGACAACGCGAACCTCGACAAGGCCCGGCGACTGCTGTGGCCGATCAAGGAGAAGTACGGACAGAAGATCTCCTGGGCCGACCTCCTCGTCCTGGCGGGCAACGTGGCGATGGAGTCGATGGGCTTCAAGACCTTCGGCTTCGCCTTCGGTCGTGAGGACATCTGGCAGCCCGAGGAGATGTTCTGGGGCCCCGAGGACGCCTGGCTCGGCGACGAGCGCTACACCAGTGACAGCGAGATGACGCCGATCGTCGGGGCGACCGAGATGGGCCTGATCTACGTCAACCCTGAGGGCCCGAAGGGCCAACCCGACCCCCGGGCCGCGGCGCCGTTCATCCGGGAGACCTTCAAGCGGATGGCGATGAACGACGAGGAGACCGTCGCGTTGATCGCCGGCGGCCACACCTTCGGCAAGACCCACGGCGCGGCACCCGCCGATGACTACGCCGGCCCGGAGCCCGAGGCGGCGCCACTCGAGGCGCAGGGCCTGGGCTGGTTGAGCACGTACGGCGCGGGCAACGCCGGCGACACGATCACCAGCGGGCTCGAGGTGACCTGGACCGGCACGCCGACGCAGTGGGACAACAGCTTCTTCACCTACCTCTTCGAGTTCGACTACGAGCTGGTCAAGAGCCCCGCGGGTGCCTGGCAGTGGGAGGCGACCGGTGCCGACGAGATCGTCCCGGACGCGCACGACCCGAACAAGAAGCACAAGCCGACCATGCTCACCACCGATCTGGCGCTGCGCTTCGACCCGACCTACGAGCAGATCTCGCGGCGGTTCTACGAGAACCACGAGGAGTTCGAGCTCGCGTTCGCGAAGGCCTGGTACAAGCTGCTGCACCGCGACATGGGGCCGGTCGGCAACCAGCTCCTCGGTCCGTGGGTGCCGGAGCCCCAGCTGTGGCAGGACCCGGTGCCGGCGGTCGACCACGAGCTCGTCGGCGAGCAGGAGATCGCTGAGCTGAAGGCCAAGCTGCTCGACTCCGGGCTCTCGGTGCAGCAGCTGATCGCCACCGCCTGGGCGTCGGCCTCGACGTACCGCAAGACCGACCGGCGCGGTGGCGCGAACGGTGCTCGGATCCGACTCGAGCCGCAGCGCGGTTGGGCGGTCAACCAGGCCGCCGGGATCTCCGACAACCTGGCGGTGCTGGAGCGCGTGCAGCAGGAGTTCAACGACGGCGCGAGCGGCGGGAAGCGGATCTCGCTCGCGGACCTGATCGTGCTCGGAGGCTGCGCCGCGGTGGAGAAGGCGGCCAAGGACGGAGGCTTCGACGTCACCGTGCCGTTCCGCCCCGGTCGCACCGATGCTTCGCAGGAGGAGACCGATGTCGAGTCGTTCTCCTATCTCGAGCCGCGCGCCGACGCGTTCCGCAACTTCCTCACCGAGGGGGAGAAGCGACAGCCCGAGACGCTGCTGGTGGACAAGGCCTACATGCTCGACCTCACCGCTCCGGAGATGACGGTGCTGGTCGGTGGGCTGCGCTCGATCGGCGCCAATGTCGGCGGCTCGCCGCACGGTGTGCTGACCGATCGACCCGGCACGCTGAGCACCGACTTCTTCCGCAACCTGCTCTCGCCGGGCACCAAGTGGCAGGCCGCGCAGGACGGCGAGCACTACGAGATCCGCGATCTCCGGGGCGAGAGCGTCAAGTGGACCGCCACCGCGGTCGACCTGGTCTTCGGGTCCAACTCCGAGCTGCGGGCGCTGGCTGAGGTCTATGCCAGTGCGGACGGTCAGGACCGGTTCGTGCGGGACTTCGTGGCGGCCTGGAACAAGGTGATGGAGCTGGATCGGTTCGACCTGAAGTGACCGACCTGAAGTGACCCGTCTCAGGCGGTGGTGACCCGCCAGAGCCGGTGCTCGCCGGTCAGGCCTTTGAGCTCGGTGGTGGCAGCCAGCTCGAGGGCCAGGCCGGGGGCGCCGGCGACGGCGTCGTGGGTGGCGTCGCTGACCAGGATCTCGTCCGCGGCGCCGAAGGCCGCGACGCGGGCAGCGAGGGCGACGTTGCGGCCGAAGTAGTCGCCCTCGTGGGTGAGCACCCGGCCGGTGTGGAGGCCGATCCGGACGTGGATGTCGGCCGACCTCAGCCGGCGGCGGCTGTGCAACCGCTGCTGGATCGCGACCGCGGCTCGCACCCCCGCGAGGGGATCGGGGAAGACCACCATGTAGCCGTCGCCCTGAGACTTCACCACGTGGCCGCGGCGCGCCTCCACGGCTCGCCGTACCACCGCATCATGGGCGTGCAGCACCTTGAGCCATCGCTTGTCGCCGAGCCGCTCGTTGCGTGCGGTCGAGTCGACGATGTCGGAGAACAGGATCGTCACCGTGCCGTCCGGCATGGCGATCCGCTCGATCTCGACGCGATCCTCGGTGACCCACCGCGTCAGGTCGTCGAGCGACGCGCTGACCAGCCCGCTGACGCCGCCCTCCCGCAGCCGGCCGGCGGTCCCGACGACGGCACGGGCGGCGGTGCGGGCCACCCAGACCGCCCGAGGGTCGACCCGTGGGCCTACCCGCTCGGCGGCCCGGTCGATGGGGGTGTCCGTCCGGCCCCCGGCGGTCGCCTCCAGCCGGAGGATCGCCGCCTCGAGCTCGGTGATCCGGTCGTGGGCCGAGGACAGCTCGTCCGTCCGCCGCCGCAGGAGTACGCCGAGGGCGACGGCCGTGACCAGCAGGGCAAGCGCGATGAGAATGCCGAGGACCGCCAACCTCATCGACCTCCGTCGTACGCCATGGGGTCAGTGTCGAGGTTGGCGGTCGGGTGGTCCAGCACCCGCGGCAGGGAGGTTGGTCACGATGTGAAGGCGACCAGCGCCACCGGGCCGGAGGTCGGTGCGGGTGACCCGCCCGCCGGCTCGACCGTGATCCCAGCGCCCTTCGCGGTCGCAGCCGCGCCGGACAGGGTGGCCGAGGTGTCGCTGCCTGCCGGCAGGAAGCCGGCCGGGTGCATCGTGCCGGCCGGATCCTGCAGCCACAGCTGGTAGACCTCGTCGTCGGGCGCGGCGGCCAGGTCATGGGCGACGACCACCGCCTTGTCCAGGCTGACCGAGCGGTAGACGGTCACCGTGGCGCCGTCGGGGCCGTGGGCACTGAACCGCTGGGCGTCCGGGGCGTGCTGCACCTGGGTGACCGCGCTGAGCTGCGGTGATGTCGACGAGGTCCAGGGGTGCCAGACCAGGCCACCGACAGCGGCGAGCACGATCACTGCTGCTGCCGCGGCCACGACCGCCACCCACCGGCGGCGTACGGGCGCGTGACGGTGTGCGCCGCGCTCGATCATCGGCGGGAGCGGACGCACGGTACCGATGTCGGCGAGCAGGCGGGCCCGCAGCTCGGCCGGCGGCTCGACGGCATTGACCTCGGCCAGAGCGGCGGCCGCCTCGCGGAGATCGTCGACCTCGGTCTGGCAGCTCGGACACCCGGCCAGGTGCCGTTCGAACTGAGCCCGCTCGTCGTCATCGAGGGCATCGACGGCGTACGCGCCCGACAGGGCGTGGATGTCGGTTCTCGTCGGATCGGTGCTCATCGGACGCTCCCCACTCCCATCGTGTCTCGTAGTCGGATCAGGCCATCCCGGATCCTGGTCTTGGCGGTGCCGACCGGCAGGTCCAGCATCCGGGCGATCTCGGTGTGCGTATAGCCCCGTAGGTAGGACAGCTCGACCGCCTCGCGCTGGACGGGCGTCAGGCTGGCCAGCGCTGACCTGACCCGTCGCGCCTCCAACGACGCGGTGGCGGCCTCGGCGGTCTCGTCGTGGCTGACCGGCTGGTTCCGGTCGTGGTACGCGGTATCGCGCCGGGTGGCCGACTCCGCGGACCGGACCCGGTCGACCGCGCGCCGGTGGACGATGGTGAGGATCCAGGCGGCGGGGCTGCCGCGGTCGGCGTCGTAGCGCGCGGCCAGCCGCCACACCTCCAGGAAGGACTCCTGGACCACCTCCTCGGCCTGCGCGGGGTCGCGGACGACGTGCACCGCCAGACCGTAGGCCTTGGCGGAGACCGCGTCGTACACCTCGGCGAAGGCGCGCTCGTCGCCGCGCGCGGAGCGCCGCAGCAGCGCGGGCAGGTCGGGGCCGGGCGGCGCCCCCTCGTGGGGCACGCCGCCCGGGACGGGCCGGAGGTCGTTCATCGGTCCTCGATCCCCGTCAGGTCGCTCTCACATGCCCTTCGGCATCAGAACGCTGTCGATGACGTACACGGTCGCGTTCGCGGTGGGGATGTTGCCGCACAGCACCTTCGCACCATCGACGGTCATACCGCTGGTGTCACCGCTGACCGTGACACTGTCCTTGTCGAGAGTGGTCTGCTTGCCCACGACCTTGGTCGGATCGAGCTTCCCGGCGACCACGTGATGGGTCAGGATCTTGGTGAGCAGCGGCTTGTCGGCGAGCACCTTCTTCAGGGTGGCCTTGGGCAGTTTGGCGAACGCGTCGTTGGTGGGCGCGAACACCGTCAGTCCATCGGCGCCGTTGAGGGTGTCGGCCAGCCCGGCCTTGCCGACGGCGGCGACCAGCGTGCTGAGCAGCGGGTTGTTGCTGGCGGCGGTGGCGACCGGGTCCTTGACCATGCCGTCGAAGGAGCCCGCGCCGCTCTTCGGGATCGATGAGCAGGCCGGCCCGAAGGTCTGGGAGCCGGCGTTCGACATCCCGCTCCCGCCCATCGGGCTGGAGGCCATCGGGCTCGACGGCATCGGGCTGGCGGCCAGCGAGCTGTTCATGTCGCCGGAGCCGCTGCTGTCGCTGGCCGAGTTGTCGCTGCTGCCACAGGCGCCCAGTCCGAGGGTCAGGACCGCGGCAGCGGCGGCGATGGTGCCCGAACGACGCAGGGTGGTGATCAACATGTCGATGCCTTCCGGTTGTGTCTCGTGAGAGGTGTTGTTCCTCTGTCGGTGATTCGGAGCAGGTACGCCGCCGGATGGGTGCGAGTTCACGAGACCGAGACGCTGATGCTCTGCACGCCACTGGCGCCGGATGGGAACGGCTCGGCCCGCACCGGGGTCTGGGCCTGACCGGCGCCGTCGATCACGCGGCAGGCCAGCTGGTGCGTCCCCGGCGTCGCCTTCCACGGCGCATACCACTGCCGCCAGTAGTCGTTGCCGGCGCTGGGCCCGAGGTGCGCGGCCGTCCAGGGGCCGCCGTCGACGCTGACCTCGACCCGGGCCACCCCGCCGTTCTGCTGCGCCCAGGCGACGCCGCCCATCACCTGCTCGCCCGCCTTCACGGTCGCGAGCGGTCGAGGAGTGTCGATCCGACTGGAGATCTTGATCGGGGCGTTGGTCGCCCACCCGCGCTTGGTCCAGTAGGAGCGGTCGCGTGCGTAGGTGGTCAGCGTCAGCCGGGTCACCCACTTGGTCGCGCTGATGAAGCCGTAGAGGCCCGGGATCACGAGTCGCGCAGGAAAGCCGTGCTCACGGGGAAGAGGGGCGCCGTTCATGCCCACCGCCACCATCGCATCGCGGCCATCGGTGGCAAGCGCGAGCGGTGTGCTGATCGTCATGCCGTCGACGTCGGTGCTCAGGATCTGGTCGGCCGTGTGGCCGATGCCGGCCCGGCCGAGTAGGTCGGTGAGCCGGACGCCGAGCCAGCGAGCGCCTCCCACGTACGGACCGCCGACGCTGTTGGATACGCAGGTCAGCGTGATGTCGCGCTCGATCATCGACATCGCCAGCAGCTGCTCGTAGCCGACCTCGAACGGATGCGCGACGTCGCCGTCGATCCGCAGCGACCAGCTGCCGCTGTCCACGACCGGGACGTCGAGACGGGTGTCGACGCGGTAGAACCGGTCGGCCGAGGTGCGGAAGGGCGTAATGCCCGGAACGGTCCGGTCGATCCCGGCCGGGAAGGGCAGCGCCGGGTCGGTCGGTGCCGGCAGGGCGACGTCCTCGGCGCGGGCCCGGCGAGTGATCACCCAACGGCCGGTCTCGCCGACGGCAACGGCCACCGCAGCGATCGCGCCCAGCACCAGCACGGTACGCCGCGAGGCGGGCAGCGTGGTCGCCCGACCGTCAGCAGTGACTCCCGCCCGGTGGGGTGGCCAGCGGGCCGGGGGACCAGCGACGGCGAGCAGCGCACCGATCGCGACCGCGCCGGCGACCAGGCTGGGGACGACTGCCGACGCCGAGGCCTCCGGCCGGTGCAACGCGCACCCGGCGGCGACGAGGGCCAGCGCCGCGAGCGCGGCGGCGCCGTACATCCGACGCCGACGAGCCAGCGGCCCGACCACCGTGGAGACGAGCAGCACCACCACCAGCACCGAGCCCACCAGGATCGTCTTGTCGTGCGTGCCGAAGTGCGCGATCGCCCAGTCCTTGAGCGATGTCGGCGTGTGGTCGATGACCGTGGACCCGACCGCCAGCACAGGGGACGCCGCCGGTGTGGTCAGCGCAGCCGTCAGGTGCCCAACGGCCAGGCCGAGCCCACCGACGATGGGGCCGATCGTGAGGTTGGTGATGCGAGAGGTCAGACGGGTGCTCCTCATGGAGGAGGTTCGGAGCCGAGACCCGTCCGGATCGCCCGGACGTCATACGCGGTGGCGGTGGGAGCAACCGACTCGTATGACATCCCCACGCCTGCGCGGGCCGCTGACCCCCGGACGCACAGCGGCCCTCCTCCTCAGCCCTTCGACGGCAGGGATGCGGCGTAGTCGACGCCGACCCGGACCCATCGTGCGAGCGCCTCGTCGTCGAGGAGGCGCTCGTCATCGACGCGCAGCCAGCCGTGCATCGTCCGGCCGCGCATCACCATCGGCTCGGCGCCCAGCTCATCCATCAGGCGCGACGTCTCAGCGGGAGCGCAGCGCAGCATCACGCCACCCTCGCCACTGGCGGCGACGGCCATGTTGCCGCCGACGAGGAAGGCCAGGCCGCCGAACATCTTCTTCTCCGTCGCGTGTGGAGCCAGGTCCGCCACCTGCTCACGCAGCCGGTCCGCGAGCGCTTCGTCGTACGCCATGGCGCCAGTGTCGATGCTCACGCGCGGGCGGTCCAGAGTCTGGGATGGATGGTGCGTTGGCGTCGGCGTCGCCGTCGGCGCCGGCGGGCGGCGGGCGGGGACCGACGTCGCCCTCAGCGCGAGCGGGCCTGAGCCCGCTCCAGCAGCGCCGGGTCGTGCGCGTTGACCAGCAGCAGGTCCGGATCAGCGGCATGCCACAGCTCGGCCAACCGCTCGTGGTTGCGCTGCACCAACGACCAGTCGTGCGCGCAGAGGCGCTCGGTGAGCAGCAGCGCCGGCGGCACCCGGCCAACGCCGTCGAGCTGACGGCGGTCGTAGAAGGCGTCGCCGGCATGCAGCACCCAGTGGTCGCCCGCGTCGACGGCGACAGCGGCGTGGCCACGGGTGTGGCCGGGGAGCCCGACCAGGACGATGCCCGGCGCGACGTCGGTGAGCTCCCGGGCGGCGGAGAATCCGCGCCATGCCTCGCCGGCCACGGGGGAGTGCTCGACCAGATGAGGCCGGTGGGACAGCTGGGCGGCGCTGTAGCGGGCCCGCTCCAGCCGGGTCCGCGGCGCCTGCGCCGCCCGAGCCTCCCCGACGGTCACGTGCACCCGCGCCTCCGGGAAGTCAGCGATCCCGCCGAGATGATCGACGTCGGCGTGGGTCAGCACGATGTCGCGCACGTCGGAGGCCGCGAAGCCGAGCGCCTCGACCTGCCGCACCGCGGTCTCGGCCTCATCGAGCACGGGCCGGATCAGGTGCCGGCTCGGACCGATCCGCGCGGCTGGGGTGGCGATGTCGCCGAGGCCGAATCCGGTGTCGACCAGGACCAGCCCGGCGTCGTCGGTCTCCACGAGCAGGACGTGCGCGACGATCGCCGGCGTCAGTGGAGGCCGCATGGTGCCGCAGTTGACATGATGGACCCGCATGCTGCCCAACCTAGCCTCGCTCGTGCCAGACTCGGCCGGATGAGAGCCGTCACCACGCACCAGGGCCGCCTCGAGGTCGCGGAGGTCCCCGATCTCGAGCCAGGGCCCGGCCAGATCCTGCTCAACGTCCTGCGCTGCGGCATCTGCGGCTCGGACCTCCATGCCCGCACCCACGGCGACGTCACCGCCGATGCGCTGAGCGAGATGGGCTACGACGACTTCATCCGGTCCGAGGACACGGTCGTGCTGGGGCACGAGTTCGTCGGGGAGGTCGCGGCGTACGGACCCAAGACCAGGCGTGCCTGGAAGACCGGCACCCGCGTCGTCGCGCTGCCCATGCTCGGCACCGCTGACGGCGTCCAGCTGACCGGGCTCTCGCCGAAGGCGCCGGGCGGGTACGCCGAGCAGGTACTGGTCTCGGAGGCCTTCACCTTCCCGGTGCCGGACGGCGTCAGCGACGAGCACGCCGCGCTGGTCGAGCCGCTCGCGGTCGCCCATCATGCGGTACGGCGCAGCCAGATCGGCTCCGGCGAGGTCGCCGTGGTGGTCGGCTGCGGCCCGATCGGGCTCGCCGTGATCCTGCTGCTCAAGGCTGCAGGGGTGAAGCAGGTCGTCGCCTCCGACCTCTCCGCCGCCCGGCGTGCGCTGGCCCGGCGGTGCGGCGCCGACATCGTGGTCGACCCGCGGGAGACCGACCCCTTCGACGCGTACGGCGAGCGCCGCGGCCACATCCGCAGCGCACAGGGACTCTTCGACCTGGCCCTGGGCAGCATGCAGGCGCTGCGCAGGGTGCCGCTGCTGCCCTGGGCGCCTCTGATGCGCCTGGCCGAGAGGACCGGTCAGGTGCCGAAGGGCCCGGTCGTCTTCGAGTGCGTCGGCGTACCGGGGATGATCGACGCGATGGTGGCCCAGTCGCCACTGCGCTCGCGGGTCATCGTGGTCGGTGTGTGCATGGAGCCGGACACGATCCGGCCCTCGGTGGCGATCGGCAAGGAGATCGACCTGCGCTTCGTCTTCGGGTACGACCCGGCGGAGTTCCACGAGACGCTGCAGTGGATCGCCGCAGGCCGCCTCGACCCGTCGCCGCTGGTGACCGGCACCGTTGGTCTGGACGGGGTCGCACGAGCCTTCGACGACCTCGCGGACGCCGGCGAACACGCGAAGATCCTGGTCAAGCCGTGACCGGTGTGGCACTGACGCCCTGACCGCTACGGCGTGCCCTGCTGGCCGTCCGCCGTTCACCCGCTGGTCAGGTAAAGGCGAACCCTGATTCTCAGACCTCTCTAAGACTCTCCCCGGTCGCTCACCACGAGCGACCAGGGAGAGGACGAAGTGACTGGCAGCGCACATCCGGGGAAGCCGCCGACCTGGACTGAGCGATTGCTGTCCGGTCGGGCCATGGTTGCCGCCCTCGTCGTCCTGGTGGTGGCGGCAGCACTGATCGCGCTGGGCAGGCCGCATCACCGCTCGTCGGTCGCGCCGGTCGCCGCGGCTGAGCCCGCGCACTCGGACCCCTCGGTACCGGGTGTCCCGGTCGAGGTCGGCGCAGATGTCTGCGGCCAGGGCTGGACCGGCGGCAAGGCGGGCAGGCAGACCTTCGCGCTGTGGGACAACTCCAGCGTCGGCGTCGAGGTCTATCTGCAGAACACCGACACGGGCAAGGTCTACTTCGACGCCGAGGGCATCGGGGTCGACGTGACACGAAGCTTCAGCGCCGTCATCGGCCCCGGGCACTACCGCCTCTACTGCCTTCCCTCCGACGGCGACGGCCTGCCCGGTCCGACGGTGACGGTCACCGGCACCGCGCCCGCCTCGACGACGCCTGCCATGGCACCTGTGACCGACGCCGACCTGTTCGGCCCGATCGCGAAGTACCACGCCTGGGTGACCAGCCGCTTTCCGACGCTGTTGCGCCAGGTGCGCGCGCTCAAGGACGACCTCGGCCGGGGTGACACGGCGGCGGCGAAGAAGGACTGGCTCGCCGGGCACATGACCTACGAGACGATGGGCGCGGCGTACGACGCCTTCGGCGACGACAACGACGCCATCAACGGCATGCCCGCCAGCGGGGTCGACCCGGCCAAGGACCCCCACCTGCACGGCTTCCACAAGATCGAGGCTCGGCTGTGGGGCGGTGCGGATCCTGCCGCCATCACGCCGGCCGCCGACCAGCTGGTGAAGGCGGTCTCGAAGCTGCGCACCGACTTCAAGGGCGAGCGGCTCAACACGATCGACATCGGCCTGCGGTCGCACGAGATCCTGGAGAACGCCCTCCAGTTCGTGCTCAACGGCACCGACGACGCCGGCAGCGGTACATCGCTGGCGACGCTCGATGCCAACATCACCGGCACGCTCGCGGCGATGAAGCCGATCCGGCCGCTGCTGCGCACGCGGGACACCGAGCTGGCCGAGACGGACCGCTGGATCAAGCGCTCCCGCGCGCTGGTCCGCTCCTATGACCACCACGGCACATGGACGAGCCTCGATGCGCTCAGCACCCGCCAGCGTGAGGACCTCAACGCCACCATCTCCGAGACCACCGAGCTTCTCTCGCGGGTCGCGACCATCACCGAGCCGAGAGGGGCGACCCAGTGACCGACCAGGAATGCCCCTTCGCCCACGGCATGAGCAGGCGCGGTCTGCTCGGCCGTGCTCTCGGGACCGCCGCCGGCGCCGCCAGCGTCGGAGCCTTGGCCTTCGTCGGAGCCGCTCACGCCGACGACACGAGCACGCCGTCGGCGAGCGCGTCGGCCGATCCGGGGAGCGGTTCCGAAGGAACCACGGCCGAGCGCTCGTCGTACCCCTTCGAGGGCACGCACCAGCAGGGCATCCTCACCGAGAAGCAGCGGCAGGCGGCGTTCCTCTCGCTCGATGTCACCACGTCGAGCCGCCGCGAGCTGCAGGACCTGCTCAAGACGATCACCGACCAGGCCCGCTTCCTGACCACCGGTGGCACCCAGCCGAACGCGGGCCTGGTGGAGACCGATCCTGACAGCGGGATCGTCGGCCCGACGGTCGCCGCCGACGGGCTGACCGTCACGCTCGGTGTCGGCGCGAGCCTCTTCGACGACAGATTCGGGCTGGCCAAGCAGAAGCCAGCACGTCTGACCCGGATGGAGGCATTCCCCAACGACGCGCTCGACCCGGCGTTGTGTCATGGCGACCTGATGCTCCAGCTGTGTGCCAACAACACCGACACCGTGTTGCACGCGCTTCGCCAGATCACCCGGGCCACCCGCGGATCGATGCAGATCCGATGGCGGCAGGACGGCTTCCAGTCACCCCCGAGGCCCTCGGGTACGCCGCGCAACCTGCTCGGGTTCAAGGATGGCACCGGCAACCCGGCCAGCGACGACACCGGCCTGATGGAGCAGCTCGTGTGGACCAAGGGCGGTGGCGCCGAGCCGGCGTGGGTCGAGGGCGGCAGCTACCAGGCGGTGCGCATCATCAGGATGCTGGTGGAGTTCTGGGACCGGGTCTCGATCCTGGAGCAGGAGCGGATCTTCGGCAGGGCGAAGGACACCGGCGCACCGCTGAGCGGCGACGCCGAGTTCGACACCCCCGTCTACGACCAGTACGGGGACAGCATCGCCTACGACGCTCATATCCGGCTCGCCAACCCGCGGACGTCGAACACTGCCGACCAGCGGCCGTTCCGGCGCTCGTTCAACTACGACAACGGCGTGGACCCGAACGGGAACCTCGACATGGGCCATCTCTTCGTGGCCTTCAACCAGGACCTGGAACGGCAGTTCATCACGGTCCAGAAGCGGCTGATCGACGAGCCGCTCGTCGACTACGTGTCGCCCATCGGTGGCGGCTACTTCTTCGCGCTCCCTGGAGTCCAGGGGAGCAGCGACTGGCTTGGTCGGGGAATGTTCGCCTGACGGACACATCAGGCGCCCTGATCGGAACAAGGGAATGAAAGGAACCTGGGAATGAGGAAGCCCACCATTCGGCTCTCCCGTGCCGGCAAGGCCACGGGAGTCGCCATCGCGGGCGTCGGGCTGATCGGCGGTTCGCTGGTCTTCGCCGCGACCGGCGGCAGTGCCGACACCAGCACGCCTGCAGCTGAGGCGGTCTCGACCACGACTCCGATCAAGCACCTCGTGGTGCTCTTCGGGGAGAACGTCTCCTACGACCACTACTTCGGCACGTACCCGAAGGCGGCCAACACGGACGGAGTGCCCTTCACTGCACTCCCGAACACGCCGGCCAACACCAACCTGCTCTCCAACAACGCTGCTGCGCTGAAGAACAACCCGAACAGCGTCTCGCCCTTCCGCTTCACCTACGGCCAGGCGCTCACCACCTCGCAGGGCCACGGCTACTCCGACGAGCAGAAGGCCGTCCAGGGCAGCTCGACGAACGCCACCCCGGGCATGGACAAGTTCCCGGAGTCCACGTCGCACAACAGCTGCAGCGCGCCGACGTACTGCACCTCCGGCACGAGCATGGGCTACTACGACGGCAACACGGCCACCGGTCTGTGGAACTACGCCCAGAACTACGCCATGAGCGACAACTCCTGGGATGACAACTTCGGCCCGTCGACCGACGGCGCCCTCAACGTCATCTCGGGTCAGACCTACGGTGCGGTGAGCTTCGACGCCACCACCCGTGGCGAGAACCCGACGCCGGCGAAGAACACCGACACGACCAAGCCGGTCGCCAACAACGGCAACATCTCGGACAACAAGCTGCAGTCGGTCGTCCTGCCGACGTACAACGGCGCTCCGACGACCGACGCTCAGCAGGTCTCGGTCGGCACCGACATCGGTGACCCCGACCCGGCGTACGACGACTGCGCCACCAGCTCCGGCACCGTCGCGGGCATGCTCGGCCAGAACATCGGTGACGTGCTCAACAAGAAGAACATCTCGTGGGGCTGGTTCCAGGGCGGCTTCACCCCCACCACCGCATGGGACCCGGCCACGGCCGGCAGCCACGCCGCCTGCGCCAGCACGCACAACAACATCGGTGGCCTGACCGAGACCGACTACTCGCCGCACCACGACCCGTTCCAGTACTACGCGTCGACCGCGAACCCCCACCACCTGGCGGGCACGCCCGGTGTGGCGATCGGTGCCAACGACCCGCAGCACCAGAACAGCGACGGCAGCTACACCGGCGCCAACCACCAGTACGACCTGAGCGTCTTCGAGAACGCGATCGCCAACGACACGATCCCGGCGGTCTCCTACCTCAAGGCCGACTCCTACCAGGACGGGCACCCCGGCAACTCCGACCCGATCGACGAGCAGCACTTCTACACCCGCATCATCAACGCGCTGGAGAAGTCGCCGGAGTGGAAGGACACCGCCGTCGTCATCGCGTACGACGACTCCGACGGTTGGTATGACCACGTTGCGCCGAAGATCCTCAACGGCTCGAACAACGGCGTCAACGGCGCTGCTGACGACCAGAACATCTGCACCACGCCCGCCGGTGCCGCGGCGACCGCGCCGAAGACCAACACCGACGGCACCATCGAGAACGGCCGCTGCGGCCCGTCGCAGCGTCTCCCGATGCTCGTGATCTCGCCGTACTCGAAGCGCAACTACATCGACCACACCCAGACCGGTCAGGCCTCGGTCGTGAAGTTCATCGAGCAGAACTGGAACACGGGAGGCATCGACGACACCGCGGTCTCCGGCTCCTGGGACACGCGTGACGGCTCGATCACCAACATGTTCAACTTCTCCGCGAAGCCGAACCTGACTCCGGTCATCCTGAACACCAACGGCACGGTCCGCAGCGGCGGCCTCAAGCCGCCGGCCGGCTCCAAGCCGGTGACGACCCCGACCCACCCGACCCACCCGGCCGGTCCGAGCGCGGCGCTGACCATGGCACAGCACAAGCTCACCAAGGACAAGAAGGCGCTCGCCAAGGCTGAGAAGAAGCTCACGAAGAAGCACGGCGCCGCCAAGAAGGCAGCGCAGAAGAAGGTCAAGAAGCTGAAGAACAAGGTCAAGGCCGACAAGAGGAAGGTCAAGGCCGCCGCCTGATCTGAAGCAACGTCACCGCGGTGACGCGCTGAAGCACCGAGACAGATCGCCCCCGGACCTATCAGGGTCCCGGGGGCGATCGTCGTCGTGCCGCGACGGCGGCTCCTGCTCAGAGCTCCGGCATCGCGTCCACGTCGGGGTGGCGCGGAACCAGCATGGCCAACCCGGCCGCGACCACGGAGGCGACGATGCAGGCGCCGAAGAGCGCACGGTAGGAGCCGAGCGTGGACCAGCCGACCAGCTGGCCGTCGATCTTCGCCATCACGATGTGGCCGGCCAGGATCGAGCCGCCGATCGCGCTGGCCAGGGAGGTACCCAGCGAGCGGGCGAGCGAGTTGAGCCCGTTGGCGGCGGCGAGCTCGGCGACCGGCGTGTGCGTGTTGATCAGGGTCGGCATCGCGGCATAGCCGAGGGCGACGCCGACGCCGATCACGGCGGTGCCGACGATGATCTCCCACAGGTGGCCCGTCAGGGCGATCCGGATCACCCAGCCCCCGCCTACGATCAGGGCGCCGATGGCAAGGGTCTTGGGGGCACCGATCCGGTGGATCATCGCCGCGGACACGTTGGAGAGCAGCAGCATCATCAGGCCTGCCGGCAGGATGGCCAGGCCGCTGACCAGGATCGACGAGGCGAAGCCGTAGCCGCTCTCCTTCGGAGCCTGCACGTACTGCGCGGTGCCGATCATCATCGCGAAGAGCGCGAACCCGAACAGGATCGAGGCGACGTTGGTCAGCACGATCGGTCGGCGGCGCAGTGCGGTCAGGTCGACCAGTGGGGCCTTCGTGCGCCTCTCGACGACACCGAAGACGAGCAGCAGTACGACGGCGAGGATCAGCAGGCCGATCGTCTTCCCGGATCCCCAGCCCCACTCGGACGTCTGGGCCAGGGGCAGCAGCAGGGCGACCAGGGCGGCGGAGAGCAGCACCGCGCCCAGGTAATCGACCCGACCGCGGGTGCGGCTGGGCGCCTCGGGGACGACCGTCCAGATGCCGATGAGCGAGAGGGCGCCGACGATGGCGGTGATCCAGAAGGTCCACCGGAAGTCGACGTGCTCGCCGATGAGGCCGCCGATCGGCAGTGCGAGCGCTCCGCCGACGCCGAGCATCGCGCTGATCAGGGCGATCGCGGGACCGACCTTGTCTCGGGGGAGCAGCGAGGCGAGCAGGCTGATGCCGAGCGGGATCGCCGCCATCGACGCGCCCTGGATCGCGCGTCCGATGATCAGCAGCGGCACGTTCGTGGTGACAGCGCTCAGCACCGAGCCAACCACCAGCGCCAGTACGGCGACGGCCAGCATGAGCCGCTTGCCGAACATGTCACCCAGACGGCCGAAGAGCGGCACAGCCACCGCGCCGACCAGCAGCGTCGAGGTGAGCAGCCACTCCACCGTCGACTCGGACGGGTGGGAGGGGATCTGGGCCGGCAGGAGGCCGAGGACCGGGATGAGCAGCGACTGGGACATCGCCACGGCGAGGGCGGCGGTGCCCACGATCAGGAGCTCGAGGCGGGCCCGACCGGGAGAGGTGTGGGAGGCGATCTCCGCTTCCGGGGTCAGCGTCATGTCGCGGACTGTAATGGACGCAGCCTCCGTTTAAGCAGTCGGTGGTGTGCGCCGCCGGTCGCGGGCGATCGCTGTGCCCCGGAACGACAGAACGCCGCTGACCCGGCAAGCAGTCCTGACGAGATGGGGGGGTCCTCGCCTCGAACGGCGCAGCAGGTCAGCGGCGCAGAGACATCTTCACACGAAGGGTGGGTGCTTCCAAATCTCTTCGTTGCGATTGTCGTGCTGTGTTTTCGGGGCTCCCGCCGACCGCAATTTCTCTGGTCGTTCGTCCAGCAATTTCTGGACGATCGGAGAAAGTTGAGCAAATAAGTGAAGAACCGGATCTGGGCCAATACCGGAGCAGTTATGGTGACCCAGGTCGTCGGGAAGCGGAAGGTGCAGCACGTGGACGCTGAGGTAGAGGCCGCGCCTACCCTCGTCGCGCCGCGCCGCCGTGGCATGGTCGACAAGCATCAGGAGCGTCGGGACCAGCTCGCCGCGTCGGCGCTGGTGACCCTCGGGGAGCTCGGCTATGCCCGCACCAGCCTGCGGGACATCGCCGCCAACTCGCCCTTCAGCCACGGCGTCGTGCACTACTACTTCCGCGACAAGAACGAGCTGATCGTCTACTGCGTCCGCTATCACAAGTCGCGCTGCGTGCGGCGCTACGACGACATCGTGGAGAGCGCGGAGTCGGCGGAGGAGCTGCTCGACGGCTTCATCGCCAAACTCCGCGAGACCCTCACCGCCGACGCCCCGATGCACCGGCTCTGGTACGACCTCCGGTCGGCCAGCATGTTCGAGGAGCCGCTGCGCGAGACCGTTGCTCTCATCGACGGCTGGCTCGAGGAGATGGTGTGGCGGATCGCCACCAGGCTCTCGACACTGGCCGGCCGTGAGCTGGCCACCTCGCGGGCTGCGACGTACGCCATCGTGGACGGTCTGTTCCAGCAGGCCCTGCTCGAGATGCATGACCGGCCGGCCGAGTCGCTGGACCGGATCGAGCAGTCACTGCGTGATCTGTTGCCCCGTCTGCTTCTATCGAGCTGAGTCTGGGATGATCTCCTCGTTCACCGAGCGGTAGAGGGACGAGGACGATGACGCAGGAGCAGCAGGAGGCCGTGGCCTACGACGCAGCAGCGCTGCAGGAGAAGTGGCGCCCGGTCT